>Ga0265295_1000010_pt1 | contig 369784 bp, 313 predicted proteins | sample Munlansysbiofilm_FD_192503 | JGI IMG/M metagenome (GOLD analysis project Ga0265295, IMG submission 192503) | Leachate microbial communities from a municipal landfill in Southern Ontario, Canada - Methane capture system biofilm | ecosystem: Engineered > Solid waste > Landfill > Unclassified ... | reverse complement strand
AGATGGCTTTGGGAATATAATAATATCAGACCCAATATGGGCATCGGTGGAGTCACCCCAGCTATGAAACTTAAACAGGTGGTGTAGATTCTACTTCTAAGAAGCACTAAAAATGGGATGATTACACAAGGACCTTACTGTGAACACCATGGGTGACTGCACCAGTTGATAATTGATGAATCATCTGTTCAATGCCACCTATAGAATCAGGTATTGCTGATTTAAAAAAATGTAGTACTTTCAAATTCGTTTTTATAATAATGGGTTATGACTAGAACAAAGGTTTTTTCTATGCACATTTTTAAGATAATTTTATACAAATCTCCATGCCTATAATTAAAGTAAAATTCACATTCCTTCAAATAAAAATAGAAAGTATGTTTTTACATCCCCTGAAACGAATCTGGCGAGTCATTGGCTTGGACATCCTTTTTTTCCTAAACCGCCTGTACTTGCAAGTTATCTTAAAACCAAATGGTACAGGCGTATATCAACACACTAGGGCTAGCCTTGGTGGGCAAGGCGAAAACTAAAATTTCCAAAGAGGTCTCGTATGATACTTCAACATTTGATACTCATGAAGGGTCATACATGCTATCACTTATGACAATGGCAAAGAGCCTAGTAATTGTTATATCGAACAAGCTGAATGCCCAGGGTTTTCACACATCCTTACCGCTCTGAGGAACGAAAATACCAGCGGGTTGCTTGGATAGTATTTCCTAAAGACATAAATCTTGACAAGGTCTCACAAAACGGAGTTATTTCAGCTATGATACGATTGAACTGGCGCCTAATCGAATACTTAGACTTTCAGGTTCTATTTGAAACCTTTGTAGATTTAACCAGCACACAAAAAATAGTGCTGCCCTTTAAATTTGAATTCAAGATTTCTTAACAAATGAGTTCACCAATTAGGCAACATATCTGCTACTTAATTTTTAGGTGCTTATGAACTCAACTTACAATACCAATAACATTGTTTGGTCTAAGTCTTTAGTTTCTCGCCAGGATCGGGAAAGTTTAAGTGGACATTCTTCAGCTGTAATTTGGTTTACCGGCTTGCCGGGATCGGGTAAAAGTACTTTGGCCTATGCTGTAGAAGCAGAGTTATACAAACTTGGCTGTCGTACCTATGTTCTTGATGGGGATAATGTACGTCATGGTCTTTGTAATAATTTGAGTTTTTCTTTTGAAGATCGCAGAGAAAATATTCGCCGTATTGCTGAAGCAGCCAAATTGATGGTTGAGGCAGGTGTTATCACCCTGACCGCTTTAATTTCTCCTGCGCTCCAAGATCGACAATTGGCCCGAGAGCTTTTTCCTCCTGGTAATTTTATTGAAATTTTTTGCAATGCTTCTCTTGAGGTTTGTGAAAAACGGGATGCCAAGGGCTTATACAAAAAAGCTCGGGTTGGAGAGATTAAGGACTATACAGGTATTTCATCACCTTATGAACCGCCTTTAAAGCCTGAGCTTGTGTTAGATACAGGCACCTTATCTTTAGAAAAATGTGTGTACCTTGTGCTAGAACTACTTTTAAATCACAGGATTATCCAAGTTAGTGAAGAGAATAGATAAAGTAGTGACTGATTAGGAGGATATTTATTGCACTATAATCAGGATAAACCTATTTTAACTGCTTTATTTATTGCCCAACCTGGTATCCTTTATACTATCGTTATACCAAACAAGCAGCTTATATGGCTGGGTTAAGTTAAGGATGAAGAATGAAAAAAGCATTGATAACTGGAATAACTGGTCAGGATGGAGCCTATCTGGCCGAATTGTTGCTGGATAAAGGCTATGAAGTACATGGATTGAAAAGACGGACTTCTCTTTTCAATACTGATCGCATAGATCATCTTTATCAGGATCCCCATGAGCAGGATCGACGTTTTATTCTCCATCATGGAGACATGACGGATTCTTCAAGCCTGATTCGCACTATCCAGCAGATTCAACCGGATGAAATCTATAATCTGGCGGCCCAAAGTCATGTAGCTGTTTCCTTTGAAGAGCCAGAATATACAGCTGACTCTGACGCCCTGGGGGTACTGCGTTTACTTGAGGCCATTCGTATTTTAGGCTTTGAAAAAAAGACTCGTTTTTATCAGGCCTCTACTTCCGAACTGTATGGCTTGGTTCAGACCGTGCCTCAAAATGAAAACACACCTTTTTATCCACGCAGTCCCTATGCTGTGGCCAAATTGTATGGTTACTGGATTGTGGTCAATTATCGTGAGGCTTATGGTATTTATGCATGTAATGGGATCTTGTTTAATCATGAGTCTCCCCTGCGCGGGGAGACCTTTGTGACCCGTAAGATTACCCGAGCTCTGGCTCGTATTCACCTAGGTTTGCAGGATTGTTTATATTTGGGCAATCTTGATGCCAAGCGGGATTGGGGTCATGCCAAAGACTATGTGCTGACTAAGTGGCTCATGCTGCAGCAGGATCAGCCTGAGGATTTTGTTGTTGCTACTGGTGTGCAGCGTTCTGTGCGGGATTTTGTCAATGCTGCAGCCAAGGAATTGGGCATGAGTCTGAGCTGGGAAGGTACCGGTATAGAGGAAAAAGGGTTTGTTTCAGAAGGTCCCAATAAAGGTCAGTTAATGGTGGCAGTGGACCCACGTTATTTTCGTCCCACAGAGGTGGATGCCTTGCTGGGGGATTCAACAAAGGCAAGAGAAAAGCTTGGCTGGTCACCCCAGATTTCCTTTGAAGAGTTGGTGGCAGAAATGGTGCGTGAAGATTTACAAATTGCCCAAAGAGATAAATTGGTCAAAGAGCATGGGTATCAAGTGTTGAATTGTCATGAATAAAACAGGTTCAAGCTACACGGGGCAAGTTGCAAGTTTCAAGAAAGCAACTGATACTTGACAACTGAAAGTTTTTTTAAGGAATAAACATGCACGTCTATGTTGCTGGTCATCGTGGCATGGTGGGTTCGGCCATTGTACGGCAATTACAGTCTCGTGGGAATTGTGAGCTGATTACCCGTACTCATACTGAGCTGGATTTAACCTGTCAGGCTGATGTGCATCAATTTTTTCAGACACAAAATATTGATCAAGTCTATCTGGCAGCAGCCAAGGTGGGTGGCATTCATGCCAATAGTACCTATCCAGCACGATTTATATATGAAAATCTCATGATGGAGTGTAACATCATTCACTCAGCTCATGAGGCAGGAGTACAAAAACTTCTTTTTTTGGGCTCCAGTTGTATTTATCCCCGAGAAGCACTCCAGCCCATGACAGAGGATGCTTTGCTCACCGGCACTCTTGAACCCACCAATGAACCTTATGCTGTGGCCAAGATAGCTGGCATCAAGCTTTGCGAAAGCTATAATCGTCAATATGGGCGAGACTACCGCAGTATCATGCCTACCAATTTGTACGGACCAGGAGATAATTTTCATCCTGAAGATAGTCATGTTATTCCAGCCTTAATGCGTCGTTTTCATGAAGCTGTACAAAGTGGTGCCCCAGAGGTGACTATTTGGGGCAGTGGCCGTCCCAGGCGTGAATTTTTACATGTGGATGATATGGCCAAGGCCAGTGTGCATGTCATGAACCTTGAGCCTTCTTTTTATCAGGCCAATACCCAGCCCATGCTTAGCCACATCAATGTGGGCTCAGGGGTGGATTGCACGATTCGAAAATTGGCTGAGATCATTGCCCAGGTTACAGGGTTTCAAGGCTCTTTGATTTTCGACAGTAGCAAGCCTGACGGCACCTTGCGCAAACTTATGGATGTTTCTCGACTCAAAGCTTTGGGCTGGCAGGCCTCCATTGGACTCAAAGAGGGGTTGGCTTTAACCTATGCCTGGTTTGTGAAGAACCAAGGCAAGTTTCGGGAATAAAAAAGGTTCATTCGGTTAGAACGTACTTGGCCTTATGAATTCCCATTATTCTGAGTTTAAAGAACTCTTGGTCTCTGTAGCCATACGCCTGCCTTTTGAGTGTTTTGACTTTATTGTTAGTTCCTTTCGTTTATGTTCTTGGCGGTCAGGATTTAAATTTCCAGTTTTTTTTAATAGAATCCACCGGCTACCCTTAAGCACTTTTTTGTCCATTGTTGCATGTAGTTCATGATAGAGCTTACGTCGTACTTCTATAAGCCTATCGTTCATCAGCTTGACCACATGAAAGTGATCCAAAACAATGGGAACACCAGGCAAATGTTTAATAACAGATCCAATATAGGTGGGATTATGTCCGTTGCTATAGCCTGAGTCTTGGCCCTTGAGCGCTTTAAACGTACCCAAAAAGGCTTTAGAGCTTCAGCTCCTTTACCATCGCCTACAAAAACAACCTGACCACTTTTTAGATCCATTACCAAGGTTACACATTTGTGGCCCTTACGGATACTGATCTCATCAATGGCCAAGTACTTGAGATGTGATAATTTTGGTCAACGCCAAGACAAAACGCTCAAATAATCTAGTGTGTTTTCGCCGTGGTTCAGCAATACGCAAGTTGATACGACGTACTGCCCCACAAGATATACATTCTACTCGCGGCGCCTCTACTACAAGCCAAACAGACTTCAAGCCAATAGGTGTTGTTTGTAAACATCTCTTTGATACGCCTCTACGAAGAACAGCTCGACCACGGTGGTTCATCTTTATGGTTTTCGTTGCGTTGAAAACTTAATGAACCCTATGTCCACTCATTTTGCCAAAAGAACGCTTAATTCGGATGAGCCAAAAATTTTGGAGTTATGACTAGGTTTTAGCCTAAAGAGTGCTGCGGTATGAAAAAACAATGACATTAAGGCGGGTTTTGTCGATCAGGGAAAGGTCATGAGTGTTGAATCGTTCTGGCGTTATGACCGAGAAAGCGACGGGCTTACACTTTTAGTTGAAATGGGGCAGGAAGAATCAAAATTTTATATAAGCATGTATGTCAATGATTTCCGCTGATTGTGCCCTGAGCTTTGTGCTTCTGGCGTAAGTTGAAACAGCGCGTCACGTCTGAAGGAAGTGATGCCGTGACAAATTGTCGCGGGTTGGAAATGACTGCTGAGCACGGCAAGCAGCATGGCCCTTACTTGATTCTTGGCCAAGTTGCACGGAAAGTTGTAATAAAACCACTCCTCCGCCATTTTATCATTCTATATGGTTCGAAATAGTCCAAAAAGTCAATAAAATCAGGCTGCTTGGGCTTTTTTGTTCTAGGTTGTCCAAAGTAATCTTGTAGAATCAGGGATGAAGGAAGCTTCCGGCGTTTTCCATCTCGATCCCAGTAGAGGCACTACGGTAAAGGCCGCAAAAGTTCTCGGAGGCGAAGCATCCGAGATTATCGGTAAATTACCTGGCAACAGAGGGGATTAAAATGCCGGATGGCTCTTCCGGCCGGCTGGAATTCCTATTCGAAGCGCTATTGTCATGGTCGCTGTTTCTCGCCAGCCACATCCCGCATAATAATTCTTCAGACCGACCGAAGCATGGACTTTATTATTGTCCAGAAGGAAGGGTTTTCTGGAGGAGTATCTTGGGGCGTTTCCACAATATGCCGAAGCATCATAAGGCATGTTGTTACCTGTTTCTCCGATGAAAGCTTAGCTATGGGCTCTTGAATCACAACCTCTTTCACTGGAAGCTCGGCAAAGTCGGCGGCATAGGCATCGGCAAGGGTCGGCCATATGCCTGCAGGCCAATTTTCTTCTTTTAAAAAATCCAGCAGCTCTACCAAAAACAGCACATCCCGATGGACAAGCATAAATTCTGGATGGGTGAAAATATACTCCCAGGGCATACGACGGGTGCTTTGAGGAAACGCTTTCCGTGTTTTTTGCAGCAGTTCCAATACGTTTTCCCGTGCGACAGCATAAAATGCATCCAGAGCGGTTGCGTCCAAAAGCAAAGAGTCAGCCGCTGGATTGTAGTCAGCAGGCGGGGGTGTTTTAGCTACTGTAGGCAATTGTTCTGCCAAAGCCTGGAGACAAGGAGAGGCCGGTGTTTCACAAAATTGATAGGCTCCAGCCAGAGCCTGGCGCCATTGCTCAGGGATATTGTTTGTTTTGAGAAACACGGCCAGTTTGAAAATAAAATACGGCTGATGTTGTATCCGGGTGAACGTCTGCGCCTGTAATGCCTGGTCACATATGTACGGCTCACGGCATGCTTGGCAGAGTCTGGCCAGGCCCCCAAGCACCATATCGCTTCTGTGCAGGATTTCTGAAAGCAACAGAAGCGGAATATTCTCCTGAGGCAGCCCCAGGACGGTATTCAAGAGGCTATGGAGGGATGCGGTAACAGGATATTTACGCAATGATTCGTTTGAGGCGAAACCATAGGCTGTGTACAGAGCCGACGCCATTTCCAGGGGAAGCTGCTTGAGGCAGAGGTTTTGTAGCTTTAAGAGGAATTTTCCGCTGTATTGCACCAAGCTAAAGTCCGCGCCAAGCAGCACGGGATACCAGGCCTGTTCCGGTGCACTTTGTTCCAGAAGAGCTTGCATGTCTTCCAGACAGCGGTTGCCGGCATTTTCCAGAAGAGCCAGACGGTCTGCTTCTTCTTTGGTCTGGGGGAAATATTCCTCGGAAAAGTCCAGAGGCAGAGGCATGAGAGGTATATCCATGTTCTCCAGGGGAAGTATCCCGGGGAATATCATAGCACCCGGAGAAGCCGCGGAATATCCCCGCAGCAAAGCGCCCTGACCTGATGATGGATGTGCGCCCGGACTGCTTTTGGGGAATTGATACTCGCCGGCTTGCTGGGGCATATTTTCCGGCACAGGAACGCCAGCCACGCCACCTTTGGGAAAGCTGTACGCAGCGTCCTGTTTTGGCGGGTCTTGATGTGGAGCACCTGCATGCGGCAAGGGTTCTTCGGGTTTGCCGACTGACCGTGGGAACGCATACCCGGATGCTTCACCTGTATCTGCGTTTTTCGGCGGTGGAGGCGCAAGCGCTCCGTCTTTGGGGAATTGATACTCTCCGGCTTGCTGGGGCGTATTTTCCGGCGCAGGTACTTCAGCCGCGCCGCCTTTGGGAAAGCTGTACCCCTTGTTCTGGGGTTCTGCCCCTTCCGGCTTCGCATCCACACCTTGCGGAGGACGAAATTGATATGCGCCTGCTTCCGGTTGGCCGGATTCTCCTTGCGCCGGGGATTCTTCCTCATGCACAGGCCCGGCCGGGCCAAGTTTGTATAAATTTTTCGGAACAGCTCGAAAGGCCGTAGGTTTTGATTCCGGCTGTTCTTTTACCTTTTTAGGAAGTTTCTTCTCCCGCTCTTTGGCTATTTCCATAGCCTCAACATAGGCTTCGTGCAGCTTCTGAAACCCCTTTGGATCCCTCTCAATGTGGCACTCCGCAGCCCGCCGGGCATAGGCTTTTTTTATCGCGGCAGTTCCCGCTGTGGGCTTGAGGCCCAGGATGGTCCAGATATTCATGGCGCCTCCACACTCCAGCTATCACTGCACAGGCGGGTTGGAATCTCCATCGGGCGCACCTTTCCACAGAGAAAAAAGATCAGCAGGACGTTCTTCTTCAAGTTCGTCATCATCTTCAGAAGAGTCTGATGGAAAGAGACCTTGGCCAAGGATGCGTTCTTCCATGGACTGCAAAAATTTCTTGAATATGCTCACTTCACGGGCCAACGCGGTAGGCGCTCCGTGCGTGGCAATTTCCATGAAATAATCCAATCCGTCGGCAAGGGCATCTCTGGTCCGGCCAGTGCTCTGGGCGTAGAGGCGTTCACCAAGGGCAATCAGGGTGCGGGTTTCTTCCCTTTCCTGGAGGGGGAGTTTTAATTGGGCCAGTTCCTTGAGGCGTTGCCGGACTTGCTCATCCGTCAAGGTGTTGTTCTGACCCAGGAAAAGTTCGCGGAACACCTGCCCGGTGCTGACAACGGTAACCTCAACTTCCAAAATGCCGTTGATATCGTAGGTAAAACGTATATCTATCGACTCCTCGCCCGCAGGTCCCGGAGGAACAGGTACAGTGAATTCGCCCAATTTAAGATTATCCTTGGCATAGCGTTCTTCCCCCTGAAAGACATCAACAGAGACCTGTGTTTGAAAGTTGGCTGTTGTGCAATGCCGCTCTACCTGGCTGCATGGCAGAACACTGTTACGCTCGATGATGGGGGCATACCTGGGCAGTGCGCTGTTGACCTTGTTCCTGACGCTGGTGCCAAGGGTGAAAGGGCACAGGTCGGTCATGACGATATCCTGAATGGATTCGCGGCGCTCCCGGATGCCGGCATAGACGCCAACGCCCAGCCCAACAACAGTATCCGGTGAAAATGGATTTTCCAGTTCTCGTTGCAGCAATTGCCTGAGGTAATCCTGGACAATGGGCATCTTGCAGGAACCACCCACCATGATAATCCGCGAAATATCGTCCAGCGTTTTCTCGGCGTCCACCAGGCAGCGCCGTACGGGAAGCCCCATACGTTGGAAAAGCGGTGCGCAGATATCCACGAGCCTCTGATTGCTCAGCTCAAAGATGCCGGCGGCTTCCCCTTCAGGGATGACCATACGTACCGTATCCTCTTGGCTCAAACGTTGTTTGGCCTGTTCCGCCTGATACAGCAAATCAGCTTGTCCCAGGGGGGAAAGGCTTTCAAAACGCAGGTTGTTGGTTGTGCAAAATGCCTGCGTGATCTGATGGTCAAAGTCTGTTCCGCCAAGGCGATTATCGCCCGAGACAGCCAGAACGCTGACCATATTGTCAAAGCAGTCCACCAGGGAAACGTCCAGGGTCCCGCCGCCGAAGTCGAAGACCAGAGCGGTGAAATCCACTTCCCGGTCATACAGACGGCAGGTCAGGGCTGCGGCCGAAGGTTCGTTGAGAATACGGTCCACTATAAGTCCGGCCAAAAAACCTGCACGTTTTGTGGCCGCGCGCTGGTTGTCATTGAAATAGGCCGGAACACTGACAATGGCCTCGGTGATGCTTTCCCCAGGGGCTGTTTTTGCAAGATAGTTTTCCGCGTCATCTTTAAGCTTACGCAGGACAAAAGAGGAAAGATCTTCTGGCGTGTAGGCTTTCCCGTCCAGAAAATACTTTTTATTGGTCCCCATGAAACGTTTGAATTCGGCGGCGCTTTTGTCCGGCGCGCTGATCAGACGTTCCTTGGCCGCCTGACCCACAAGCACGCTGCCGTCTTCGTCAATGCTGACCACGCTGGGCGTCAAAACTTCGCCAAGAGCGTTGGGAACAAGCTCCACGCCGGTGTCGCGCCAGATGCTGACCAGGCTGTTGGTCGTGCCCAGATCAATGCCGATGATGGCCATAGTTTTTACTTCCTGCTTTGTATGTTCTTGGTGGCGTAAAGGGCGCGAGCAACAAAATCTCTCTGCTTGCTTGTCTGGCTAAAAGGGTGTTTTGCCCTTGCCAGGATGGAGATAGTTGGCCCATGTATCCTTTCGTATAACGCTACCAGCCGCCAACCCTGGTACCACCAGAACCGCCGCCCGTTGAACCACCGCCAAAACCAGAACTGCCGCGCGACCCGCTGGAAGAGCTGGAACCACCGGAACCACCGCTAAGATACGCACTATGAGCACTAGCGGCTTTGGCGCTGGCATTGGCAGCAGCAGCCACACCGCCTGCCCCTGCAACAGTGCTGAGGATAGTTCTGTAGGAAACGCCATCTCCTTCTGTTGCTATCCATTCAGGGGTGTATTCCAATTCCGCCAAAACAGAATCGAAACGCTTTTGCCAGGCCTTTGCACAGCCCAAGGCCACGGCATAGGGAAGCAGTTCTTCAAACTTCTCTATGGTATCTTCAGGGGCATTGAGCTTGGCCAGGCGATTTTTTTCCGCGGCACGGATATACATTTCCAGCCCCTGAATTTTGTAGAGAGCTTCCCGGCCTTTACGGGTGTAACGTCCAAGTGGTCTTATGAGAAACAAGGTGCAGACCCCCGTTGTCGCTGCGAACAACATCATAAATGTAGCGTCATCCTCTGCAAAACTCCATAATGTGTATAATATTCCTGCGCACACAAGCGGGGCAAAAATCAAAAGCACTACACGCTGAAGACCGGTCATTACAAAAATGGCAATACGTATTGCATGCAAAAACATAGCAAAGAGTCCGAACAAAAATAAAACAATGCCCATGTATATAAAAATCCCGTATTCCTCCGGGTAAACATCCAGTGCGGGGCTGTAAATATAGTGTATGACAACGCCATACAAGATCAGGAATAAAACAGCTCCGGGAATTGCGGGGATATAGCTGCGTTTCCAAAGGTTATCCTCCTGACCCCACTCATATTTTCTTTGTAGCCTGTCAAAGGCATTCTGCACTTGCTTTTTACCTTTCTTGCTCCGGAGATCGACTTCGCCCTCAGGCTGGCTATTGAACAAGGAATTGGCCAGGTCTTCACACCATTGGCGCGCCCACTCACCCCCTGACCTTATCCGCCTGGGCTTGTTTGCCTCGTTTTGTGGTTCAAGCCTGTGCAGGCGGATATGTTTTTTCTTTCTGGCATCCAGACTAAAAAAACCATTCACCGCCGCCCAGACAATGTCTGCGTGCAGCACTCGGCCCTTACATGCCATGCTTTTCATACAGGCTACATAACCAGGAGACATGCCCTCTGGCGGGGAGAACAAAGGAACAACTACGCCTTTGGGAACGCGAAAAATTACAAGTTTGAGCACTACATAGTACAGTAGCACTATGAAAAAAATACCCCAAAGCACGGTTGTGCGGTTGGCTCCCAGGATATTGGCAAAACTTTCGCCGGGAAGTGTGACGACTCCCTTTTTCCAGGCCATGGCAACGGTAATGCCTTCGCCTGGTTGCAATGTGCGGGTGGTATATATGGTGTGCTTACCTTCCACGATATAATCGCTGCCCGATTCCCCAAGTTCCCCGGTATAGGCAACGGTATCTATGAAGGCATTCTCGTTTCCGTCAGGAAGCAGCAGCGTGAAAGAAACACGGTCTACCGGAAACTCCCAATTGTTCCCCATGACGTTGTAGTAGATTTCATCACGATCTTTCATGGGGCGAACATGACCGCTTGTTTTATAGACGACCTCATAAGTGTGTTCACCTAGTGGAGCCCGAGCATTTTCTTGGCCTATGGCAATAGCTGAGGCATATCCTACGGTGCTTTTGTAATAGTTACTCGGCTCGCCGTCGAGGGTAACGGAAATCAATTTGTAGCCGTAATGGCGCAGCTTCCAGTCGTCATACCGTTCTTTAATGGGATAGGCATGCGTGATACCGTGGCGGATCAGTCTATGCTCGATGTTCACCCGGATACGTTCTGTTACGATCATGGCGCCGTTGCTCTGCATGGCTGCCGTGACATCAAAACTGAGAACACGCTCTTGTGCTTGTGCGCTATATGGCGAGGCCATCAATACCAGCAGAAAAAATATAAACCCGGACAAAAGGGACTTTCTTCGTGTCATGCCCACTCTCCACTTTAAAAAGAAACTTGTGGCACAGCCGCTTCCGCAGCATTCTCCAGTTTAAAGAAGTCAGCGTTTTCAAAGCCGTAACGCCGGGCAATAATGCTTGAAGGGAAGGATTGAATGACAATATTCAAATCACGGGCCGTGGCATTGCAGTAACGCCGATCCATTGGGACTTCTTCTTCCAGAGAACTGAGCGATTCCTGCAGATGCAAGACGTTTTCGTTCGCTTTGAGATCAGGATGATTTTCCATAACAGCGAAAGGACGCCCCAGAGCCTGGTTTAATCCTGATTCGGCGGCAGCAACATTATGGGGTTTTGCGGACGGTATTTAATCCTGGTCAGCATCGTGTCCGCCTTTAGATATTTGGTTGTCAGGCTTACACACTTCGCTATACGTCCCGTGATTGTGTTGTCAATCAAGCACCCTAATGGAGCCATCCATCAGCACTGTAATGGAGCCAGTAAAATTGAGCTGTTTTTAGCTTGTACTCCCTTTTGTGTTATGGGTTTATGAATTGCCTTGGTGGGACAAATTTACGCGAGGTGCTCTGTAGCTTTTACCGTCAAGCACAAGCTGGTAGGCTCCAACTGTTTTTTCGAAATTTTCGTAACTTCATAAATTCGTTAAGGATAAGTGAGGCCAGGTCAGGTTTGTTATTATTATGATATTTCGGCTTGTTATGTAATTTGTTCGAATCCTAATCCTCCGTCATTTTATCATTTTATATGGTCCAAAGAAGTCCAAAAAGTCAATAATGCCATGATTTTTTTGGACTTTTTTGTTCTGGAACATCCGACAAAGTACTTTTAAAAATAATGAGTTGCGTAAGCCGAAGCAGGCATCCCTAATTTTGGTCAGGGTCAGAAATAAAAGGTCATGCGCCCGAGTGTCTGACCAACAGGCTTGAGATCATGTTTGTTGCGTTGGTCTATGCCTTGATGTATCCCTTGCCCGGAACAACCCTGTGGGGGCCTGAAGTGGTCCCAACAGGAGCAGTACCATCCTCATCCGACTTCGTTAAAAATAGGTGTGTTGGTGATCAGATACCTGCAAGGTGCCTATGGTGCGGGTTAAAAACTCCCTATTGCAGAGCGTTTATTATAGTGGTGAGCATGTCCCGTTGTCTTGGGGCAGCAAGGGTTGTGCTGACATGAAAATATGAGCCATAGATGAGGAAATGTTTTGTGCTGCTTGGTGCAGTGCAAGACTCTTTTCTGTGAGGGAATGAAGGATGACTTGTGATTGAATTTCAAAAGGTCCATAAAACCTATCATGTCCAGGGTCGGGAAATCAAAGCGGTGCAACGCACTGATTTACACGTGCAGCGCGGCGAGATTTTTGGTTTGATTGGTCATTCCGGGGCTGGAAAAAGTACCTTGTTGCGCTTGATCAACCGTTTGGAAGAGCCCAGTGGTGGGCGTATCATGGTCAATGGCATTGAGGTCACAGCCCTGGACGCCCTGGGTTTGCGCAATTTTCGTCGCAAGGTAGGTATGATTTTTCAGCATTTTAATTTGCTGGCTTCCAAAACAGTGGCAGAAAATATTGCCATGCCCATGAAATTGGCTGGGGACCAGACAGGCAGTGCCATTGCGCACAGAGTCAAGGAACTCTTGCACAGAGTGGGCTTGTCGGACCAGGCCATGAAGTATCCATCTCAGCTCTCTGGTGGGCAAAAGCAGCGGGTGGGTATTGCCCGGTCTTTGGCCACTGGTCCGGACATTTTATTGTGTGATGAAGCCACCAGTGCCCTGGATCCCCAAACCACTGGCCAGGTTTTGCACTTGCTGGCCGAGATTAACCGTGAACTGGGCCTGACCATTGTGCTCATCACCCATGAAATGGATGTTATTCGCCGGGTCTGTGACCGAGTGGGCGTCATTGATGATGGTATTATTGTTGAGCTGGGCGCAGTAACCGATGTTTTTTTGCATCCACAGCATCCCACCACACGCAGGTTTGTCCAGGAAATGGATGAAGACAGCCAGGGCAGTGACCAGGACTGGCAGCAGGTCCAGGGCAGTATTGTGCGCCTCACCTTTTTAGGTGCCAGTACCTATGCACCGGTGTTAGGGCGGGTGGCACGTGAGACTGGAGCGGATTATAGTATTTTGGCTGGACGCATAGGACGGATCAAGGACCAGCCCTGTGGTCAGTTGACTGTTGCCTTGAGTGGATCAGATGAGCAGATAAAAAGTGTTTTTGAGCAGATCCAGGGAGCAGGCGTAACCTTGGAGGTCATTCGTTCATGATGGCATTGATCGGTAACATTGTTTGGTACGAAATCTGGCTGGCCACTGTAGATACGTTATTGATGATGGGCGGCTCACTGCTTTTTACCGTGCTTTTGGGGCTCCCCCTTGGAGTGTTGTTATTTTTGCTTGGTCCGCGTCAGCTCTTTGCCCATCGTGGAGCCTACGCGGTCTTGTCCCTGGTGGTCAATGTGTTACGCTCCTTGCCCTTTATCATTCTGCTTATTGTCATGATTCCCTTGACTGTGCTTTTAACAGGTACCTCTCTGGGTGTAGCTGGGGCCATTCCACCATTGGTAGTGGGGGCAACGCCATTTTTTGCACGATTGGTGGAAACAGCCTTGCGTGAGGTGGATCGAGGCATTATTGAAGCAACCTTGTCCATGGGCGCCAGTACCCGACAAATTATCTGGAATGCATTGTTGCCTGAAGCCAGGCCAGGTATCATTGCAGCCATAACTGTGACCGCCATTACCCTGGTATCCTATACGGCCATGGCTGGGGTGGTTGGTGCAGGGGGGCTGGGTGATCTGGCCATTCGCTTTGGCTATCAGCGCTTTCAGACTGATGTTATGGTGGTCACTGTGGTGCTTTTGTTGGTTTTGGTGCAAATTTTACAAATGGTGGGTGATGTTTTGGTGGTGCATTTTTCCCGAAAATAAACTGGGGTTTATAGCTCATGCTCTGTGTAGGCCCTGAAACCATTTTAAGGAGTTTTTCATGAAAAAAACATTGTTCCTGACTGCTGTTCTCCTGATTGTTTTTACCTTGTCTGCCTATGCAGACAAACTGCAAGTGGCGGCCACTCCAGTGCCTCATGCCGAAATTTTGGAGTTTTTGAAGCCCAAATTGGCTGAGCAGGGTATTACTTTAGAAGTCAAAGTATTTACAGATTATGTCCAGCCCAACACCCAGGTGGCTGAAGGTCGTTTGGATGCCAATTTTTTCCAGCATCAACCCTATTTGGATGAATTTAATTTGAGCAAGGGCACCACATTGGTCAGTGTTGCCGGTATTCATGTGGAGCCCTTTGGCGCCTATTCCAAAAAAATTACCAAGCTGGACGACCTGGCACAGGGCAGCCAGGTTGCCATTCCCAATGATGCGACCAATGGTGGCCGCGCCTTGTTGTTATTGCAAAAAGCAGGAGTCCTGACCTTAAAAGAAGAAGCCGGTATTACGGCCACCTTACGTGATATTGCTGAAAATCCCAAAGATTTGAAGATCCGCGAGCTGGAAGCAGCTACCTTGCCTCGGGTGCTGGACCAGGTTGATATTGCCCTGATCAATACCAACTATGCCCTGGAAGCTGGCTTAAATCCAATGCAGGATGCCCTGGTTATTGAAGGTGCAGATTCTCCTTATGTGAACATTTTGGTCACGCGCGAAGATAATCAGCAGGCCGAAGCCATACTCAAATTGGTTGAGATGTTGAAAACTGATGCAGTGCGTGATTTTATCAATGAAAAATATAGTGGTGCGGTAGTTCCGGTATTCTAAACTGTATTTTTTAGATCATATACAATGGCAGAGTGTCTTTTCGATGCTCTGCCATTTTTATTTTGGAAGGCTGTGGTTATAGCATCAACGTCCCATGACCCTGGGCAACTCCAGTACGTCTGGGTCAGGATAGGCTGGGTTATTCGTTTTTGTCATGCTGCGCGTAAGTCTTCCTGGATTCTGCGATTTCACTTCGTGAAACGACAGAATGACTTGAACAGTGGAACGCGATTATGGCCACCAATGTCATGCTGCGTGTTAATCGCAGCATCCATGTCTTTTCTGGATTCCTCGACTCCGCTTCGCTCCGCGCGGAATGACGAGGCACCTTCTGTCACCCTGCGCGTAGTTGCAGCATCCATGTCTTTCCATTTCTTTCCTGGATTCTACCATAAATGGCACAGGTGCGATTTCACTTCGTGAAACGATAGAATGACTTGAACAGTGGAACGCGATTATGGCCACCAATGTCATGCTGCGCGTCAGTCGCAGCATCCATGCCTTTTCTATCTTCTGGATAGCCACGCCGGGCTTTGCCCGTCTCGCTATGACTCACACTATGTCCATTATGAAAAAAGACCATTATTGCAAGCAAAGTGCAACGAAAGCAAGAGTACCAATTTTAACCAATCCAATTTTCTAAGCGCAATCCATCTACTCGTTCAAATTCTCCAAGATTATTACTGACCAACACCAAGCCCTCGCTGCGAGCATGAGCAGCGATATGCAAATCATTGACACCAATAGGCTGCCCTTTACGTTCTAAAACAGCTCGAATATCTCCGTAATGGGCAGCAGCTTTGCTAGAATAGGACAATATTTCAAGCCGTGACAAGAAATCTGCAACTTGCCGCAAATTATGTTCACGGCGTTGGCTTTTTTCTGCTCCATGTAATAGTTCTGCTCCAGTTATAGTGCTGACGCACATCATATCTGCATAACGATTAAAGGTTGACAACACTTCCAAGGGGCGTTTTTTTATAACATAAATAGCTATATTGGTGTCCAGCATGTACTTGAGCATTAAAATTCCTCACGATCACATTGGTGCTGGTTGGCCCGTTCTGGTAAAAAATCATCTGAAACCCCTTCTTGGGCCATAAAAAAATTATCCCAAATATGATTTACGGGTGTTAAAATGCGTTCATGGCCTACCTTGCGCACCAAAACTTTTTTGACATCATGGGCAAACCTTGCGCCCACAGGCATACGCACCATCTGTGTGCTATCATCTTCAAATACTTGACCTGTATGCATAGTATCTCCTGTTTGGATTTAGTATGTTCATAAATTTTTGAATGTTCCGGTCTTTCTTCTCTTTCTGGATTCCCGCCTACGTGGGCTTGTACCCGTCAGGGTGAATGACAGAAACGGTTTAATTAGCTTTCGCTTACAATGACCTGTTTCGTTTACACAAGTACTTCCCCAGATGTGATTTACCTGGGCCACCAACTTTACACCAAGAGCCGTGCATACACAATTAAGAGTCTCAAATTTTAGTTGGCTACCTGATCGTCAGGCACGATACAGGGCTTTGCGGCTGATATCTGAAGCACGTGCTATTTCTGACATGCCATGGGCCCGGGCAATTTCCCTCAAAGCAGCGGTCAATAGGGCTGGGTCATTCTTCTTTGTGACCTCTGTCAAATACTCGGCAATGGCCCAGGAAAAGTCACGCGGAATGACGAGGCACCTTATGTCACCCTGCGCGTAGTCGCAGGGTCTATGCTTTTCCATGCCTTTTCTGGATTCTGCGATTTCACTTCGTGAAACGACAGAATGACTTGAACAGTGGAACGCGATTATGGCCACCAATGTCATGCTGCGTGTCAGTCGCAGGATCCATGTCTTTTCTATCTTCTGGGTAGCCACGCCGGGCTTTGCCCGTCTCGCTATGACTCATACTACGTGCATTGTTTTGCCAGGGGCCATGGCGAGGAGCGTTGGCTCTTGGTTGTTTCCCATCATCCTGCTTACTTTCTTCCGTCATGCTGCGCGTAGTCGCAGCATCCATGCCTTTCTTGGATTCTGCGATTTCACTTCGTGAAACGACAGAATGACTTGAACAGTGGAACGCGATTATGGCCACCAATGTCATCCTGCGCGTCAGTCGCAGCATCCATGTCTTTTCTGTTTTCTGGATAGCCATACCGGGCCTTGCCCGTCTCGCTATGACTCATACTACGTGCATTGTTTTGCCAGGGGCCATGGCGAGGAGCGTTGGCTCTTGGTTGTTCACGTCATATTGCGTGTTAATCACAGCATCCATTTCTTCTGGATTCCTCGACTCCGCTTCGCTCCGCGCGGAATGACGAGGCGCCTTATGTCATGCTGCGCGTCAGTCGCAGGATCCATGTCTTTTCTATCTTCTGGATAGCCACGCCGGGCTTTGCCTGTCTCGCTATGACTCATATTACTTGCATTATTTTTACCAGGGGCCATGGTGAGGAGCGTTGGCGCTTGGTTGTTTCCCATCATCCTGCTTACTTTCTTCCGTCATGCTGCGCGTAGTCGCAGCATCCATGCCTTTCTTGGATTCTGCGATTTCACTTCGTGAAACGACAGAATGACTTGAACAGTGGAACGCGATTATGGGCGCCTTATGTCATCCTGCGCGTCAGTCGCAGGATCCATGTCTTTCCTATCTTCTGGATAGCCACGCCGGGCCTTGCCCGTCTCGCTATGACTCACATTACTTGCATTATTTTTGCCAGGGGCCATGGCGACGAGGAGTGTTGGCGCTTGGTTGTTCACGTCATATTGCGTGTTAATCACAGCATCCATTTCTTCTGGATTCCTCGACTCCGCTTCGCTCCGCGCGGAATGACGAGGCGCCTTATGTCATGCTGCGTGTTAATCACAGCATCCATTTCTTCTGGATTCCTCGACTCCGCTTCGCTCCGCGCGGAACGACGAGGCGCCTTATGTCATCCTGCGCGTCAGTCGCAGGATCCATGTCTTTTCTATCTTCTGGATAGCCATACCGGGCCTTGCCCGTCTCGCTATGACTCATATTACGTGCATTGTTTTTACCAGGGGCCATGGCGAGGAGTGTTGGCGCTTGGTTGTTTCCCATCATCCTGCTTACTTTCTTCCGTCATGCTGCGCGTAGTCGCAGCATCCATGCCTTTCTTGGATTCTGCGATTTCACTTCGTGAAACGACAGAATGACTTGAACAGTGGAACGCGATTATGGCCACCAATGTCATCCTGCGCGTCAGTCGCAGGATCCATGTCTTTTCTATTTTCTGGATAGCCACTCCGGGCTTTGCCCGTCTCGCTATGACTCACAGTACTTGCATTATTTTTGCCAGGGGCCGTGGCTACGAGTGCTGGCACTTGGTTGTTCACGTCATATTGCGTGTTAATCACAGCATCCATTTCTTCTGGATTCCTCGACTCCGCTTCGCTCCGCGCGGAATGACGAGGCACCTTATGTCATGCTGCGCGTAAGTCGCAGCATCCATGCCTTTCCACTTCTTTCCTGAGATTCCTCCGCTCCTGCCACCCGCTGTACCTTGTTTGCGGTCGCAGTCGGTCGGAATGACAACGCTGAATTCCTCACGTCATCACGAGCCAATCTTTACCCAGCGTGCTTTGCCTTGGTTGCCAATCTTTGGTCCCAAATTGACAATTTTTTGTAGTCCGCAGCTCAAATTTTGTCCCTTAAAAACAACCAATGCCCAGCCCACCAGCCCTGCCACGACTCACTTATCTTGGCACATATTGTGCAATTCTTTACAAGACAGGTTAGATTGCCTACTATTAACGAACAATTTATCCCTTTAAAGGAGGACAGTTATGGAAAGATTTCGGAACAGTGAAAAAGGTTTCACTCTGGTTGAACTTTTGATCGTTGTGGCTATTATTGGTATTTTGGCAGCTATCGCCATTCCTCAGTTTACCAAGTATAAAAGAAATGCAGCTGTATCTGAGTGTAATTCTGATATTAAAAACTGTATGTCTGAAGTTGCCGCTACTTTTGCTTCAAATGGGACACAATCATTGAAATGTGACGAAGCCTTGCCAGGCAATCGTTTCGACCTATACGTCGCTATTCATACAAATGGGACTTTAGGTTTGGCTGATGAGGAAATAGATGATGACGATGGCTTTGGTGATGTTTTGCATAATAATGAAGATGATCTTGCCTATACTGGTTCTTCCAATATGGAGTTGACTCCAAGAATTGTAAATAATGGAGCCAACTGTACAATGGCTGGTTTCAATGATTAGTCCTTTTCTAATTTATTAATTGACCAAGCATAAGGGGCTCCGATGGAGCCCCTTTTTTATTCATACGTCCGCAAGAATAGATGAATTCGGGGTGCAAGTCCCCCAGATTGTGTGAGGATTTTCTTGGTTTCTGCACTCACTTTGCTCGGTGGGAATGACAGAGTTGGCGTTTCTTCCGTCATCCTATGCTTGCATCTGTTGAGTGTAGACGTACACTCAGCAAAAGGAAAGGGTCTGAGGCTGTAGTTTGTCATGGGCCATAAATGGCACAAGCTCGACTCCGCTTTGCTTCACGCGGAATGACGAGGCACCTTTGTCATGCTGCGCGTCAGTCGCAGCATCCATGCCTTTCCTGGATTCTACCATAAATGGACAAGCTCGACTCCGCTTCGCTCCGCGCGGAATGACGAGGCGCCTTATGTCATGCTGCGTGTCAATCGCAGCATCCATGCCTTTCCTGGATTCCTCGACTTCGCTTCGCTCCGCGCGGAATGACTTCGGTATGAGTACGTCATCGCGAGCGTAGCGTGACGATCCATCTTTTGCCTTATTGTTTTCTGGATAGCCACGCCGGGCCTTGCCCGTCTCGCTATGACTCATACTACCTGCATTGTTTTTACCAAGGCCATGGCGAGGAGTGTTGGCGCTTGGTTGTTCACGTCATGCTGCGCGTCAGTCGCAGCATCCATGTCTTTTTTATCTTCTGGATTCCTCGACTCCGCTTCGCTCCGCGCGGAATGACTTCGGTATGAGTACGTCATCGCGAGCGTAGCGTGGCGATCCATCTTTTTATCTTGTTGTTTTCTGGATAGCCACGCCGGGCTTTGCCCATCTCGCTATGACTCATATTACGTGCATTATTTTTACCAGGGGCCATGGCGAGGAGCGTTGGCGCTTGGTTGTTCACGTCATGCTGCGCGTCAGTCGCAGCATCCATGTCTTTTTTATCTTCTGGATTCCTCGACTCCGCTTCGCTCCGCGCGGAATGACTTCGGTATGAGTACGTCATCGCGAGCGTAGCGTGGCGATCCATCTTTTTGCCTTATTGTTTTCTGGATAGCCACGCCGGGCTTTGCCCATCTCGCTATGACTCATACCACCTGTATTATCTTTACCAATGGCCATGGCGAGGAGTGTTGGCGCTTGGTTGTTCACGTCATGCTGCTTACTTTCTTCTGTCACCCTGCGCGTCAGTCGCAGCATCCATGCTTTTCCATGCCTTTTCTGGATTCTGCGATTTCACTTCGTGAAACGACAGAATGACTTGAACAGTGGAACGCGACTATGGCCACCTTATGTCATGCTGCGTGTTAATCGCAGCATCCATGCCTTTCCATGTCTTTCCTGGATTCTACCATAAATGGCACAAGCTCGACTTTGCTTCGCTCCGCGCGGAATGACGAGGCGCCTTATGTCATGCTGCGCGTCAGTCGCAGCATCCATGTCTTTTTTATCTTCTGGATTCCTCGACTCCGCTTCGCTCCGCGCGGAATGACGAGGCGCCTTATGTCATGCTGCGCGTCAGTCGCAGCATCCATGTCTTTTTTATCTTCTGGATTCCTCGACTCCGCTTCGCTCCGCGCGGAATGACGAGGCGCCTTATGTCATGCTGCGTGTCAATCGCAGCATCCATGCCTTTCCATGTCTTTCCTGGATTCTGCGATTTCACTTCGTGAAACGACAGAATGACAGAAATAGCATTTTTACGCCATGTCCAGGGCAGTCGCAGAGCCAGCCCTGAGCATAGCCGAAGGGATCTATCTTCCCCCTAACTGCCCACCTCGTGCATTGCTCTTGCCCCAGATAATTTGTATGCGTAGGATTCCCTAAAGATAGACAACCATGGCCCTTGTCCTGGTAGTTATGACACACAAAAAATGGAGGTCCTATGAATCCCAAAGAACTACTTTATGCTGAATCCCATGAATGGGTAAAAATTGATGGTGACCAAGCCACCATGGGCATTACTGATTTTGCCCAGAGTGAACTGGGTGACTTGACCTTTGTGGAGCTGCCCCAGGTGGGCGATCAGGCTGTGGCTGGAGAAGAAATTGGTAGCGTGGAATCGGTCAAGGCTGCCAGTGAGATTTATGCACCTGTGAATGGTCAAGTTGTGGCGGTGAATACTGAACTGGAAGATGCTCCGGAACTGATCAACAAGGAACCCTATGGTGCGGGCTGGATGGTCAAGATCAAAATTACTGATGCTCCTCAAAATCTGCTTAATGCTGACGGCTACGCCGCCCTGTACCCCGAAAAAGCCTAAGACCCGGAGGTACCATGCCCTTTATTCCCCATACTCCCAGTGAACAGGAGGCCATGTTGGCCACCATTGGCGTGCCCAGCATAGAGGCCCTGTTTGAGGACATTCCCCACAACTTGCGGGCTCAAGAACTTGGCCTGGACCAGGGCTTAAGTGAAATGGATGTCCTGCAAAAACTACGGGCCCTGGCTGCTAAAAACCAGACCTCGTTGACCTCATTTTTAGGGGCTGGATTTTACGACCACTATATTCCCAGTGCAGTGGATGGCTTGAGCATGCGCGGTGAATTTTACACAGCGTACACACCGTACCAGGCTGAAGCTTCCCAGGGTATTCTTCAGGCTATTTTTGAATATCAGACCGCTGTGGCCAGACTTATGGATCTGGAATTTGCCAATGCCTCTCTCTATGATGGAGGCACGGCCTTGTACGAAGCCATGGTCATGGCTGCCCGCCACACCAAGCGGACCCGCTTTGTTTTGTCTGAAGATGTCAGCCCCATTTATCGCACCATGCTCAAAAGCTATGCATCCAACCTGGACTTTGAGCTGGTGACCATTGCCCATAAAAATTGCAATGCTGATCTGAATGGCCTGACTGAGGCCCTTAATGACCAGACAGCAGCCATTATTGTGCAAAACCCCAACTTCTTTGGGACTATCCAGGATTTTACAGAGCTGTTCACCAAAGCCCGGGAACAAAAAATTGTCTCCATTATTTCCACTTATCCCATTATGCAGTCCCTGCTCAAAACTCCGGGCAAAATGGGGGCAGATATTGCAGTGGCTGAAGGCCAGTCTTTGGGCCTGCCCCTTAATTTTGGCGGCCCGTATCTGGGCATGATGGCCTGTACCAAGGCCTTGATCCGGCAAATGCCGGGGCGCATTGCTGGCCGGACCATCGATAAAAACGGTAAAACCGGCTATGTCTTGACCTTGCAAGCCAGAGAGCAACATATTCGCCGGGAACGAGCCACGTCCAATATTTGCTCCAACCAGGCTTTGTGCGCCCTGCGTGCCCTGATCTATATCAGCCTGCTGGGACCTCAGGGCTTAAAGAAAACCGCTCAAACCGGTATTGAACGTGCCCATTATGCAGCCAACCGGCTGAACCGGGTGCCTGGTGCGCAGGTGGTCAATGCTCCCTTTGGCAATGAATTTACCATCCGGCTGCCCATGCCGGCTGATACAATGGTGGCCAAGCTGCTGGATGCTGGATTTGTGGCTGGTTTTCCTTTGGGACGCTATTATGAGGGCATGGACAATCATCTTTTGGTGGCCTGCACGGAAAAAACCACCAAGGAAAGTATCGGTATTTTGGCTGAACTGATGGGAGGCGCTCTGTGAACACTGTATTTCAAAATTCCATTCCCGGCCGCAAGGGTGTTTGGCCCAAGGAACCCAAAGGCAACACGGAAGGGGATATCCCGGCCTATCTGTTGCGGGACACAAGCCCCAAGCTGCCCGAACTTTCGGAACTGGATGTGGTGCGCCACTTCACCAAACTTTCACGCCTAAACTATAGCGTGGACAGCAATTTTTATCCCCTGGGGTCATGCACCATGAAGTATAACCCCAAGTTTACAGAAACCGTGGCTGCTTTGCCGGGCTTTAGTTCCCTGCATCCCTTGCTGCCCCAGCTGGAAGGTGGTGGACGCCTGGCCCAGGGTGCTTTGGAAGTGCTTTATAACACTGAACAGCTTTTGGCAGAAATTACAGGCATGAGCGCCTTTACCATGCAACCCATGGCCGGAGCCCATGGCGAGCTGACCGGGGTCATGCTCATGGCTGCCTATCATAAGCACAAAGGCAACAACAAAACCAAGATTATTGTGCCTGATTCTGCCCATGGCACCAATCCGGCAACAGCAGCCATTGCTGGCTTTGATGTGGTTACCATTGCTTCCAAAAATGGCATCATTGACCCTGAAGCCGTGGAAAAAGTCCTTGATGATCAGGTGGCCGGGATCATGATGACCTGCCCCAATACTCTGGGTCTTTTTGAGTGCCATTTACAGCGCATTGTGGAGCTTATTCATGGTGTGGATGGGCTGCTCTATTATGATGGGGCCAACTTGAACGCCATTATGGGTAAAATGCGGGTGGGGGATGCTGGGTTTGATATTGTCCATTTAAACCTGCACAAAACCCTGGCCACTCCCCATGGTGGTGGAGGACCTGGTTCCGGCCCGGTGGGAGTGAGCCCCTGCCTGGTGGATTTTTTGCCAGTGCCCAGGGTCATCAAGTTGGCTGATGGTCAATTTCACCTGGACTATCAGCATGACCACAGCATTGGTTATATTGCCCCATTTTATGGCAATTTTGGTGTATATTTAAAGGCTTATGCCTATATTTTGCGCCTGGGCCGCGAAGGCATTGTCCGGGCCACGGAAAATGCAGTGCTGGCCGCCAATTATTTGCGCAAACGTTTGGAAAACCATCTGGAAATTCCGTACAATCGCATTTGTATGCATGAATTTGTGGCTTCAGCCGTGGGTCAGGCGGAAAAAGGGGTCAAGGCTCTGGATATTGCCAAGGCCCTTTTGGACAAGGGCCATTATGCGCCAACCATTTATTTTCCTCTGATTGTCAAAGAATGCTTGATGTTTGAACCCACGGAAACCGAGAGCAAGGAAACTCTGGATCTTTTTGTGGATGATCTTATTGAGATTTTGACCAGGGCCGAGACAGACCCAGAGTCCATACAAAATGCGCCCATAACCACGCCGGTACAACGCCTGGATGAAGTACGCGCAGCCAGGAATATGGATTTGGTGGATGACGCTTGATTGTAAAATTCAATCTTTTTCAACTATTAAAGCCCGGAACTATATTGGAACCGGGCTTTTTTATTCTCTTAATTATTTTGAACTCAGTGCTTGCTTATATCCCCTGAGCACCGTCTATCTGCTTGCACGCACCGGCTACGGGTCAACGACGACCAGATGCCACACTAAACGATACAAGCTACTTTATCACTAACCATCCCAGGCCCCCTTAAGAGAGCATTGATTTATCCTGTCATTTCGACTGACTGTGAATAAAGTGCGACAGGAGGGGAGGAATCCAGATTCTTTGACTTCGTTTCACTGCGCTCAGGATGATGAGAGAAAAAAAGGTCAAGGCGACACCTCGACGGCCCTCGGAATGACCGGAAATTGTGATGGCGATAATAGTAAGTTCGATTAAATCAGGGTCTCCTTAGCTTTCAGTTAAGGAACGGCTATTTTGTTAAATTGCAGTAACATTGCTACTGTAAAATTTTTCTTGACAATAACCCTGCCAAAGATCATGGTGTCCCGGTCAGCTAGAATTCATTAGCTCACTACTGTATTTTTTTACAATCTGAATCAGTAAAAATGAAAGATAAGCTCCTTCTCTGTTGGCAAAACCATCAATATCCACAAGGAATCAAAAATGACCGCAGGTCATAATTCAGAGGTCAAACATGCCCAAGGCCATTAAATTAAGTGCCTTGGGCGATATTGCCAAAGTGCACGTGGGCTACACTTTTCGCAAAAGTATCCAAGAACTGTCTGCCGGAGGTAATGCGCATGTGGCACAGATCAAAGACGTGCGTAGTGCCTGGGAAAAAACTAATCGCAACACCCTGCAAGCCCATCAGCTACCATTGATCAATTGGCAAGGCCGGGATAAATCCTTCGTTGACCCTGGAGCAGTGCTCTTGCCATCTCGGGGAGCCAAAGGCGGCTATTTTCGTGCTTCCTGCCTGGTAGCTGATCAGCAGTCAAAACTGCCTGTGGTGGTCAGCAGTCAATTTTTGATTCTGACCCCAAGGGAGGGTGTGCTGCCCGAATTTCTCTGCTGGTCCCTGAATCAACCTAAAATCCAGCATTGGATTGCTGAGGGAGCAGGCAGCCAGGGTACCAGCCTGGTTATGTTCAAAGCCAAGACCGCCAAAAAACTAAAGCTGAAAATCCCAGACCTGATGGTTCAACAAAAAATCCTGCATCTGCATAATCTGTGGGAAAAGGAACAACAACTGACTCAGGCCTTATTACAAAATCGTGAAACCATGCTTCAAGGCATGTTCCAGCACTTACTTATGGAGAAAAAACCATGAACACCCCCATCAGTCAGGACAGCATCAACAAGACCCTGTGGAACGCCTGCGATACTTTTCGCGGCACCATCAGTGCTGACACCTACAAAGACTACATCCTGACCATGCTGTTTCTCAAATACATCTCTGATGTCTGGCAGGATCGCCATGAAAAATACATCTCCCAGTATAGCGATGAACCTGAGCTCATTGCTGAATTGATGAAAAACGAACGGTTTGTGCTGCCACCCTCAGCCAGCTTTTATGCCCTCTATGAACAGCGCCACGAGCCAGGCAATGGTGAGCGCATTGACCAGGCCCTGCATGCCATTGAAGAAGCCAATGGCACCAAGCTCAAAGATGCCGGCAAAAGTGTGTTCCAGGATATTTCCTTTAACACTGACAAACTGGGCGAGGAAAAGCAGAAAAACACCATCCTGCGCCACCTGCTGGAAGACTTTGCCAAACCTGAACTCAACCTCAAACCCAGCCGTGTTGGCAGCCTGGACGTCATTGGCAATGCCTACGAGTACCTGATCAAAAACTTTGCTGCCAGTGGCGGCCAGAAAGCCGGCGAGTTCTATACCCCGCCGGAAGTTTCCGACCTGCTGGCCGAACTGCTGGCACCCCAGCCTGGCGACAGTATTTGCGATCCAGCCTGTGGCTCGGGCTCTCTTTTGATGAAATGTGGTCGCAAAGTGGCGGAACACCACGACAGCAGGGAATATGCCCTTTACGGTCAGGAAGCCATTGGCTCCACCTGGTCACTAGCCAAGATGAACATGTTTTTGCACGGCGAGGATAACCACAAAATTGAATGGGGCGACACCATCCGCAATCCCAAATTGCTGGATAAAAAAGGTGACCTGATGCTCTTTGACGTGGTCACTGCCAACCCGCCCTTTAGTCTTGACAAATGGGGCCACGAAGAAGCGGAGAATGACCGTTTCAGTCGCTTTCGTCGTGGTATTCCCCCCAAAACTCGTGGAGACTACGCTTTTATTTTGCACATGATCGAAACCCTCAAACCTGGTAGTGGCCGCATGGGTGTGGTTGTGCCCCATGGCGTGCTTTTCCGTGGTGCCAGTGAAGGCCGTATCCGCCAGAAACTCATTGAAGAAAATCTGCTGGAAGCCGTCATTGGCCTGCCGGAAAAACTTTTCTACGGCACAGGTATCCCTGCCGCCATCATGGTCTTTTGCAAGAATAAAAGGGATAAAAAAGTGCTCTTTATTGACGCCAGCCACGAGTTCAAAACTGGCAAAAATCAAAATCAGCTTAATGAAGAAAATATAGAAAAAATCGTCCAGGTTTTCCGTGACCGCAGCAGCCAGGACAAATACTCTTATTTAGCCAGCTTTGAAGAGATTCAGGGCAATGACTTCAACCTCAACATCCCCCGCTATGTGGACACCTTTGAAGAAGAGGAAGAAATCGACCTGATGGCCGTGCGTGCCGAGCGGAAAAAACTCAAGACTGACCTGGCCCAACTAGAACAGGAAATGGAAGGCTATCTAAAGGAGCTGGGCTATACTTAAAAAATTCGATCAACTCAAAGCAAGGCTGGACAAACACCGTTCCCTGCCGCCAAAGGCCAGTTTCTGATTTATCAGGCCGAAGACAACGAGTTGAACCCAAATGGCATTGTTCAGAAATAGTTAGGGAAATGCTGATTAATTCTGTCATTGCGAGGAGCGTAGCGGCGTGGCGCTTCGCTAATCTATAACATACTGATAATTCAATGATTCTGGATTGCTTCACTTCGTTCGCAATGACTTGTTTCGGTTTAATCAGTACTTCCTTAGTTCGCTTGTCTGATACCAAGGAAAATAACCATGAATAAAAATAAACAGCCAGCTCCACCAACCAGCCTGTCCACCGACTTTTACCAGGAAATCTGTAAAGTCATCACTGAGGCCCGCCAGGAAGTACAGCGCACAGTCAATACTGCCATGGTCCAAGCCTATTGGCACATTGGGCGATTGATTGTGGAGCAGGAGCAAGAAGGCCAAGCCCGTGCTGCCTATGGCCAGCAGCAGTTGGAACAGCTCTCCGCCCGTCTGACCGTGGAATTTGGCAAAGGCTTTGATATAACCAACCTGCGCAATATGCGTCGCTTTTTTGAAGCCTTTCCAATTCGGGAGACAGTGTCTCTCGAATTGAGCTGGTCGCACTATAACCTGCTGGCACGCATTGAAAACCCACAAGCAAGAGCATGGTACCAACAAGAAGCCATACAGGAAAATTGGAGTGTCCGAGCATTGCAACGCCAAATCGGCACCCTCTACTATGAGCGTCTGCTGTCCAGCCAGGACAAAAAACCTGTGCAGGCTGAAGCCAAAAGCAAAACCGCTCCCCTGGCTGCCAATCCCAAAGACTTTCTCCGTGATCCCTATATTCTTGATTTTTTGAATCTCAATTCTGGTCCTTATCAGGAAGCCGAGCTAGAACAGGGCATCATCAATAATTTGCAGCGTTTTCTGCTGGAAATGGGCAAGGGCTTTGCGTTTGTTGAACGCCAGCAACGCATCCGCACAGAAGATGGCGACTATTATATTGATTTGGTGTTTTACAATTATCTGCTCAAATGCTTTGTGCTGGTGGACCTAAAACTCAACAAACTGAGCCATCAGGACGTGGGGCAAATGGATATGTATGTACGCATGTATGAAGCTCATAAACGCCGCGCTGACGATAATCCCACCATTGGGCTGATCTTATGCAGCGAACACAACCGCACTGTGGCGCAATATTCCGTGTTAAAAGACAGCCAACAGCTCTTTGCTTCAGAATATTTGACAGTGCTGCCCAGTGAAGAAGAATTGCAGGAACAATTACGTTATCAGCGGAAGAGGATTGAGCAGCAAATTAGAGAGCGACATGCAACATATAGTGCTACTGATGAATATACAGGAGAATGATGATGCAAGTTCCTGAGGGGTGGAAAATAGCCACACTGAATAACCTTGTAGATATAGTTATGGGCTTTGCATTTAAAAGCACAGACTTTACACAAGACGGTATTCCCCTATTGAGGATGGGCAATCTATACCAGAACACATTGGACTTTGATCGCAGCCCCGTATTTCTTCCTGAATCTTACCGAGAAGAGTATAACAAATTTCTTGTAAAGCCTGGGGATCTTGTCATGTCTATGACAGGAACGATGGGCAAACGAGACTATGGTTTTACAGTAAAAATTCCTATCAATGCACCTGATTCTCTTTTAAATCAGCGAGTTGTTAAACTAATACCGAAAAAATCAGCTCACTCAGAATATTTACTTAATCTGCTTAGGAGTGAGCTGATCTTATCACGTCTCTATTCCTTTCCAGGCGGCACAAAACAAGCGAATCTTTCTGCAAAGCAACTGCAAAATTTACCAACTATTATCCCACCACTTTCAGAACAACAAAAAATCGCCCAAATCCTGTCCACCTGGGACCAAGCCATCACCGCCACCGAACAACTCCTTACCAACAGCCAGCAGCAGAAAAAAGCCCTGATGCAACAACTGCTCACTGGCAAAAAACGCCTGCTAGATGACAAGAGGCAAAGATTTAGTAAGGAGTGGAGTCTTCAAAGGCTCGGAGAGTTGGCAAAGATTTATCAGCCTAAAACAATTTCTCAATCAGTTTTAACCGAAACTGGCTATCCTGTGTATGGTGCCAATGGAATTATAGGGCTTTATTCAGAATACAACCATGCAACAGAACAAATCGCTGTGACTTGCCGTGGCAGCACCTGTGGCGTTGTAAATCTTACTCAGCCAAAATCATGGATTACAGGCAATGCTATGGTTGTAAATGTCGATGAAAACAACAACTTAAATAAAAAGTTCTTATTTTATATGCTTTGCTATTCAGACTTGAATTATTTGATTACAGGATCGGGACAACCACAACTCACTGGCAATATTAAGATTCACCTAGTGTCAATGCCTGGGGTTGAGGAACAAGAAAAAATCGCCACCGTCCTCACCGCCGCTGATAAAGAAATCACCACGCTGGAGCAAAAACTAGAGCATCTGAAACAAGAGAAAAAATCCCTGATGCAGCAGTTGTTAACGGGTAAGCGAAGGGTTCAAGCCTAACCATAGGAGAAAAACTATGTCACTACATTTCTCTGGAACACGCGAAGAGTTAAAAGAAAAACTTGAAAAGTTAGAAGGTGATTGGGATGATAACCAGCCTAACAAAGCCGTCTTACGACTTGAAAACGGGGTAATGAACTGGTTTGAAACTACTGGCACGATTAACTTCCAAGGGAGAGGACCTGGAAAAGAAAAATTAGAAATGAAAGTGCCCAAGCTTTTGTACCCATCAGAAGATGTACGCATACCGCAAAAAGATATTTTATATAAAGATTCAGGCGCGACAAGCAAACCATATAGTGAAACAAAAAATCTTACAATAGAGCAACAGTATCTAACCAAAGGAATTAATCAAGGAGAGCTTATTATAGGTATTGTAAGTGCTATGGGTGCTGAATCTAAGCAGGTAATTGATACACTAACAAATCGCCTGGAAGGGTTCGACTATGAGGTACACGAAGTAAGAGTCTCCTCTTGCTTGCCAAAAATCGAATACAAAAATGAATATGAAAGAATTAATCGATACATTTCGGAAGGTGATAATTTAAGAAAAACTAGCGGGAGCAACGCAATTCTAGCCGCAGGTGTAGCAAAACAAATATCAAAATGCAGAACAGAAGATAATAAAAAGCTGGCGTATATTATAAACTCATTAAAACATCCAGATGAAGTAGACTACTTGAGAAAAATATATGGAAATGGATTTTATGTGATTGGCATTCATGCAGATGAAAAGCGTAGAAGAAAATATTTGACTGAAGATAAACGGATGACTCAGGAACAAGCCAAAGAACTGATCAAAATAGATGAAAATGAAGGCTTAGATTACGGACAAAAGACTAGAGATACTTATCATTTGGCAGACTTTTTTCTGAACTTGGGAAGCAACACTGATCATGTAAAAAATCGTATTCAACGCTTTTTAGAGCTTATTTTTTCCCACCCTTATAAAAATCCAACTTTCGATGAGTTTGCCATGTTTATAGCATTTAATTGCTCTGTTCATTCCAGCGACCTGTCTCGACAGGTTGGAGCGGTGATAGCTCGTAATAAACAAATTATTGCAACTGGAGCCAATGATGTCCCAAAGTCTGGTGGCGGGCTTTACTGGGCAAAAATAAATAAAGTTACAGGAGAAATTGAAGATACTCCAGACGGGAAAGATTACACAAGGGAAGTTGACTCTAACAAGCAAACACAATCTGAAATTATTACAGAAATAATAAAAACTATTCTAGCCAGCAGCCTAGTAGATAAGAGTAAAGAGCCAGAGCTAAAAAAAATCCTTAAAGAAAGCACGATCTCCGACCTTACAGAGTTCGGACGAGTTGTTCATGCAGAGATGGATGCGCTGCTGTCTTGTGGCAGGGCAGGAATACCTACTGTTGGCACAACTCTATATTGCACAACCTTTCCATGTCATAACTGCGCGAAACACATTATCGCCAGTGGTGTCAAAAGAGTTGTGTATGTAGAGCCTTATCCCAAGAGTCGAGCCCTAGATTTTCATTCTGAATCGATTAAGCTAAAAACAGAGCTTGATAGCACTGCAGACAATGATGATGGATTAGTAATTTTTGAACCTTTTACAGGCGTTGGACCACGCCGTTTTCTTGATCTATTTTCAATGAGTTTGGGCTCAGGTGAAAAACTACGACGCAAAGATAAGTCCGGTAAAACGGTGGATTGGGAGCAGCAAAGTGCACCCATAAGAACCCCTCTGATTCCTACATCTTATAAAAAAATTGAGCAGGCTGCAATCAAGGCATGGGATCAGTGCGCGGCGGAACACTTTGAATAAAAAATACGATATCTAGTGACCAGAACTAGCAGCTTTGTATTTATTGCCGTAGAGATCAAATGTAGATTGTGATAACATTTTAACTAGACATAGGATCAAATTTGTATGCACAGCCTTCCCAAATTTCAGGAAGAATACAGTGCCAAGCTGCCAGCCCTGGTGCTCTTAACCAATCTGGGCTGGCAATTCATGTCCCCAGAGCAGGCTTTATCTGCTCGTGGCGGGCAACAGGACCAGGTAGTGTTACGGAAGGTGCTGAGTAAAGAGCTGAGCAAGCGGTGTTTCCTTTTTGCCGGAAAGGAATATCCATTGTTGGACAAATCCATAGACAATCTGCTGGCCCAAGTATGTAGCCCAGCCCTGAACGAGGGTTTACAGCAGGCCAACGAACGGCTGTACAACCATCTGCTCTACGGTATTTCCATAACGGAATTTGTGGATGGCAAGCGGGCCACCCCCACCATTCCCCTTATTGACTGGGACAATATCGCCAATAACAGCTTTATCTTTACTGAAGAGTTCAACGTTACTCGTGCTGGTAGTGTGGACAGCCGCCGGCCAGATATCATTTGTTTTGTCAATGGTATCCCGCTGGTAGTCATGGAAGCCAAGCGACCTGACGGTACCAAAGGGCCAACTATGCTGGAAGGCATTTCCCAATGCTTGCGTAACCAACGGCCGGACGAAATTCCCCATCTCTTTGCCTACAGCCAGTTATTGCTGTCCATCAATGGCTATGAAGGACGCTATGGCACCTGTGAAACACCGGAGAAGTTCTGGGCCAGCTGGCAGGAGGAAGACATCAGCCTGCCCAAGCAACAGGCCATTAAGAACCGTCCATTAGATAACGCCCAGCTGGATGCGCTCTTTGCCCACCGCCAGCCAGCAGACCGTCAGTGGTATGAGAACTTGGTGGCTGGGGGCGAATTGGCCGTGACCAAACAGGACGAGTTGCTCATAGGTCTTTTACGACCCCAACGTTTGCTGGACATGGTGCGTTATTTTACCATTTTTGATCGCAGGATCGGCAAGATGGTCGCCCGTTATCAGCAGGTCTTTGGCATTAAACGCTTGCTGGAGCGCATCCAGACCCGCAAGGCTGATGGCGGGCGCAATGGCGGGGTTATCTGGCATACCACAGGCTCGGGCAAGTCTTTGACCATGGTATTTTTGAGCAAAACACTAATCCTGCACCATGACCTTAAACAATGCCGCATTGTGGTCATCACTGACCGTGTTGATCTGGAAATCCAGCTCAGCAATACCTTTGCCTCCAGTGGTGAATTGGCCCACAAAAAAGACCGTCAGGCAGCCATGGCTACCTCGGGCCGCCGCCTGGCCGAGCAAATTGGACGAGGCAGCCAGCGCATTATTTTCTCCCTGATCCAGAAGTTCAACAGTGCCACCCGTTATCCACACTGCTACAACAACAGTCCTGATATCATTGTGCTCATTGACGAGGGCCACCGCAGCCAGAGCGGCGAGAACCATATTCGCATGACCCAGGCCCTGCCCAACGCCTCCTTTGTGGCCTTTACCGGCACACCGCTGCTGAAAGACGATAAAACCACCAACAAATTTGGTCCCATTGTTCATGCCTACACCATGCAGCGGGCCGTGGCTGATGGTACAGTGACCCCGCTATTGTATGAAGAACGCATTCCCGATCTTGAGATCAACGAACGGGCTATTGATAGCTGGTTTGCACGTATCACCGAGGGGCTTTCAGAGGAACAAAAGTCTGACCTGAAACATAAATATGCCCGCAAAGGTCAAATCTATGCCGCCACGGACCGTATCCGCCTTATTGCTCTGGATATTGCCAACCATTTTGTCAAAAACATTGACCACGAACTCAAGGGTCAGCTGGCCTGTGACAGTAGGTTATCGGCCATCAAGTACAAAGAGTATCTGGATGAGGCTGGCTTGTTTGAATCAGCTGTGGTCATGAGTCCCCCAGATACCCGCGAGGGAAATACCGAGGTCGATGAGTCCAGCATGCCCGAAGTTACCCAATGGTGGAAAAACAATGTCGGCACGCTGGATGAACGTATCTACACCAAAGAGATTATTAAACGCTTTGACCAGGATGATGCGCTGAAACTGCTGATTGTGGTCGATAAGCTGCTGACTGGTTTTGATGAACCAAAGAATACCGTACTCTATATCGACAAACCCCTTAAGGAACACAACCTGATTCAGGCCATTGCCCGAGTTAACCGCCTGCATCCACAAAAAAAGTTTGGCCTGCTCATTGATTATCGCGGCATTCTGGCTGAACTGGATACCACTATTCAAAAATATCAAGACCTGGCATCCCGCACCCAGGGTGGCTATGACATTCATGATATTGCCGGCCTGTATAAGCAGATGAGCACTGAATACAAGCGGTTGCCTCTGCTCTACAAAGAGCTTTGGGCCATTTTTGATGGTGTGCAGAACAAGCAGGATATTGAACAGCTGCGCCAGGCACTGCTGCCGCGTATGGAAGAACAGGACGGCGAGCTGGTGGATGTGCATCGTAAAATCCGCGAGGACTTTTATGAAGCCCTGACCGCCTTTGCCAGCTGCCTCAAAGTGGCCCTACAATCAGCCACTTTTTTTGAAGATACGGCCTTTAGCGACCAGGACCGCCATCAGTACAAGGAAACAATAAAACAATTATCCAGCCTGCGTCAGCGGGTACAGCAGGATAGCGGGGAAAAAATTGAATATAAGCAATATGCCTTACAGGTAAAAAAACTGCTGGACAAGCATGTGGCCGGGGTTGAGGTCAAGGAGCCTGACGGTATGTATGAGGTGGGAAAGATGGGGCGGCAACAGCGAAAGGACTGGAGCGCAGACAAAACCCGCAACGAGACGGACATTATTAAAACTCGTGTAACGCGGATGATTGAGCAAGATTTGCGTGATGACCCTTACGCCCAGGAAGCTTTTTCCAAACTTCTGCGCCAGGCCATTGCTGAGGCAGAAAAACTCTTTGACCATCCTCTCAAGCAATACATGCTGTTTTATGAGTTTGAAAAGCAGGTTGTACAACGCCGTCTTGATGATCTTCCTGATGTCTTCCATGGCCATCACCATGCCCAAGCCTACTTTGGTGTGTTTAAGAAACAATTGCCAGAACTGTTTACAGTGAGTGACCCCAAGGTACAGGACAAATGGGTGCAGCTGGCCTTTGACATTGACAAAGTGGTGGAAACCGCAGTGGCTGAAAACTCCATCAATCCACACAATATTGAGGCAGAGATCCGCAAACAGCTACTGCCCCTTATGTTCAAGGAGTGCAAAGCCGTGGGTGGCGGGATGGACCAGGCCAAAAACATTGTGGAGACAGTGGTGCAGATTATCCGTGTGGGGCTGGCATCATGAGCATCAGTACTGCCGACACATCACCAAGCCTATCCATGAGCTTTCGTTATGGTGATGAACGGATTCTGTTTGAGCGGATCCTCCGGCCACGGGCCAGCCACAAGGTACTTATCAAGGTACATCCAGATTGTCGGGTGGTGGTTTCGGCACCCGAGGTGGTAGGCAACGAAGCTTTGCTGGATGCTGTTAAGAAACGCAGCCGTTGGATTTACCGGCAATTGTGCGAGTTTCGTAAACAGCAGGCAGATGTCATCACCCGCCAGTACATCAGTGGTGAAAGCCATTACTATCTGGGCAAGCAATATTTGCTGAAAGTACTTGAGGAGCCGGAGCAAAAGCAAAGTGTCAAACTGCTGCGTGGTCAACTGGAAGTGCATGTCCGTCAAAAAAGCCCAGAGCGGGTCTCTTTCTTGCTGGCTGAATGGTACAAAAAACGGGCCAGAGAAGTATTTTCCCGAAGGTTGGATATCCTGCTGGAGCAGATCTTGTGGGTGGCTGAAAAACCACCTCTACGACTGCGAACCATGTACACCCAATGGGGCAGCTGTTCACCCCAGGGCCGTATCATCTTGAATCCCCATCTGGTAAAGGCAGCTCATGACTGCATTGACTATGTGATTTTACATGAGCTCTGCCATCTGTCTGAACACAACCATAGTGAACGCTTTTATCGGCTAATGAACCAGGTCATGCCCCAATGGGAAAAGGTCAAGGAGCGGCTGGATGCTATGGCTAGTTCTTTACTGCTGACCTAGCCATCAGCGGGCCTTGGAACCAGAAGCCCGTCATCCATTTTTGGGAAACTTGCAGGAAAGAAAACACATCCAGTCACCAGCCCAAAATCAAAATCCAAGCCCAGAATTTAGATGCGCTGAATTTCGTGGTTCACTACTTTGCCCTTCTTCAAATGCCCATTAAATCATCTAAGTCTCAGGCAGCGTTGGCTCTACATTTTGAGCCAAAACCAAGCGGCGGTAATAGGCCAACACAAGACAAGTCATGGGCAAAGCAATAAGTAGTCCCAACATGCCCAACAGTTTGCCCCAAATAGATAATGACAAAAGCATGACTGCTGGAGAAAGGCCCATGGCTTTGCCTAAAATACGTGGCACCAGCACCACATCCTGTAAAATTTGTGCCACCGTAAAGACCAGCCCAGTTAAGCCCAGCACCAGCCAAAAGGATTGTCCGGTTTCCAGAGCATGAATAGCAGCCAAAATAACAGCAGGAATAACGCCCAAAAGCTGCAAGTAGGGCACCAGGTTCAGCACTCCCACCAAAAGTCCCAATAAAATACTTAACGGCAAGCCCACCAGATAAAAACCTGTGGAAAAAACAACGCACAAGATACCGACAATGGTGATCTGCCCACGAAAGTACTGGTTCATGGCTTGTTCAAATTCTTCTACAAAAGAGACCACCCCATCACGATACAAGGGGGGAATCATTTCTTTCCAAACCACGCGCACCTTTTGAAAGTCCATAAGTAAAAAAATAAGATAGAGAAAAACCACACCAGGCACCACAAGAGCCATGATCAGACTAAAGGTGCCGGAAATGATCCCCATTATGCCGGGCAGAACGCGGCGCAGGGTTTCTTGAGCCATGGCAATAAAGCTGTCCGTACGAAAAAAATCTTGCACTTCTGGACGGGCGAAATACTCACGCAGGGCTTGCCAGACATTGGCAGGCAAACGCTCGGCCGCAGCTGCGGCCAAACGGGAATTACCTACCAACTCCGATAAAAGATGGCCCATGTGGGATACTTCCTGAGCAATAATGGGAAAAACTACCCAGCCACTGCCCACCAGGGCCAGGACAAAGAACACCATGGTCAATCCTATGGCCAGTCCCCGATGCCGGACCCAGTTCTGGATCCAATGCACCAGAGGGTTTAAAATATAGGCCAGTAACAAGGCCACGGCAAAAGGAACCAGCACATCGCTCAAATAGCCCAGAATTTTGATCAATCCCCAGACCAGAGCCACACCCAAAGCTATGCGCACGATACGATCAAAGGAATAAGGCTGGTCATTCATAAACATTGGACACCTCTTGTGTATTCTGGACTCCTAGCGCCCATGCAAACAGTAATATCTGCTAAAAAACCTAAGGAAACCCTGATAAGCTAGCTTTAGCCACTCCTGTGTAACAATGATATAAAAGTCAATGTGCAGCTCACCTATTGACGTCACACCTTGTGTTATATAAATGGAAATTACGCCCATGAGAATTTTCAAATCTTCCTGGTTTTCCCGCTTTGTTCATAAAGAACAAATTTCAAATGAAAGCTTAATTGAAGCTATTGCTCAACTTGAAGCAGGAAATTTTGATGCTAATCTTGGTGGAGGAGTTTATAAACAACGATTGGCACGATCAGGACAAGGGAAAGCTGGTGGCTATCGAGTTCTTATTTGTTTTGTTCAAGGGGAGCATTCTTTTTTTATCTATGGATTTTTAAAATCAAGTAGAAAAAATATCACCCTCAGTGAAAAAAAAGATCTCAAAAAAATGGCAAAAATTTTGTTTTCCATGACTGAACAACAACTCAATCAACAAGTAAAGGCTGGAGCCTTTCAAGAAATAAAGTACAAAGGTTAAAGTATGTCTAAGAACTATAAAAGTGAACTTTCAGCCGCTATCCATGAAACAGCAGAAATGCTGTATACTGGTGGTGTCATAGACAAGATAACCATGAAAGACTTTGATGATTCCTGCCTTGCACCTGTGGACGAGTTTACACCCGAAGAAATTCGGGCCATTCGAGAGCAGGAGCGGGTTTCACAGCCTGTATTTGCTCGCTATCTCAATGTTTCCAAAAATCTTGTTTCAGATTGGGAGCGTGGGGTAAAAAAACCTGGTGGACCGGCTCTACGTCTTCTATGTATTGTCAAACACAAAGGCTTGAAAGTGGTTCAATGGTAAGCCATCTGTTGATAGCTGACACTCTCATATCCTATCGATTTAAACCCTTGCACTGATATCCTTGAGGGCACCACAATGACGACAACTGGGGAGCATGGTGTGTCTGATCTTGTGACAGACGGAACACTCTGCAAACAAGTTACTTCCACAGGACGGGCAAGTATAGGCTTCTTCCTGTTCAGAGCAGGGGTTTCCGGGAACAACAATTTTATTCACAGTTCGTCTGGTCCAAAATAAATAACGTCTGGGTCCGATCCGAATGGGATAATCACATACAGGGCAGAGAAAACGTTCGTAGGCTTCCCGGTACTGCTTCAGCAGCCACTCTGTTTTGGGGAAAGCAGAGGAACGAATAAAGTACATAAGCAATCTGGTGACAGCCACAAGCAGGGCAGCAATAAACACATACTTGAAATATTTGCTGGGAAAGTACTCGTGCATGACCAGAGCGACTTTGATCAGGGTTGCTGCACCCAAGGCCCAAAATAAGTGGGCATATATGCTGGTGCGTTTTTTAATGATCAAGATCATGGCCAGCACCAGAATGGGTACAAGAATGGCCAGCTGAAAAAAGGCCATTTGCAGTTTGTGGCTGCGGTTCAGGGCATTGTATTCTTTCCGGGCTGGTTCGCGTTGCTGCTCCAGTTGTTGTTCTATTTGTTCTTTTTCAAGGAGCAGATCCTGTTTTTGTTCCAGCATCTCAGCTACGGCCTGGCTTAGTTCCTGGTATTTTTTTTGGTTGTCCAGAAAGAGATTTAAGCTGGTGGTAAAATTGGTCTGCTCTGTTTCAGAAAAAGGAATATTTTTTTGTAAGCCCAAGGTTTGCAGCTCAAGGAGCTGGGTCATGGTTTGTTGTAGATTATTGGAACTATCACCGATAATTTTTTGTTTTTCCCTTTGATTTTCAAGAGTACGGCTCAGTTCGGCAATACGTTTTTCTAAATGAAGACGCTGCGTAACAAGAGCTGGATCCACATGCTGGTGCTCAATATATTCATATTTTGGACCAGGAATGGTGCGAATATCATCGACCATGAACCCCAGGGTCCAATAGACCAGTACCCCCAAAACAATGGTCAGCAGGCGGATAAAAAAACGATGAATCCATCTGCCCTGAGATGTGGTTTGGACGTGCATTTTTTTCCTTCTTTTTCTGATCTTATAGCATGAATTTGACCCTTGAGTTGGCTATTGTTGCCACTCAAGAATGAAAGGGTGAAGATGAAATACATATTTGTCAAATGTCGATTAAAAGCTACCTAGAAAGAATGGAAAATGAAACAACAAAAGCCCACCATGAGGACATGGCAGGCTTTTGGGCGTACTTATTTGTGTAAAAACTAAATCTTGTTGGCAGCCATGCTCAAACGAGAAATCTTTCTGGCTGCAGTGCGCCAGTGCAGAACTTTTTTGCTGGCAGCTTTATCCAAAATTGAGGTAGCATTTTGCAAAGCCAGGGCGGTGGCATCGGCATCATTGGCTTCAATAGCCAAACGCACGGCTTTAACCGCATTTTTAACTCTGGTTTTAACGATTCGATTGCGCTCACGAGCTTTAAGGCTCTGACGATGTCTTTTCAGGGCAGACTTATGATGTGCCAAGGTAATCTCCTTAAAAATCTATATACGAAAACATGTCGAGAGGATGACTTTGTAAAAAAAAGAAAGCTAGAGGACCCCCAATAAAATGTCAAGCCTAGACCTGAAGCCTGGAAAAATCGGCCAATTGGCTTAAGGTTGTGGTTAGACCAAAAAGCATGTTCAAGCGATTGTCTCGAACTCGCGCGTCATCGCACATAACCATCACTTCATCAAAAAAATTATCGACCACTGGGCGCAATACCCAAAGCTGAGCCAGCATTTGGGGATAATTACCCTGGGCGGTCAGGTCTGGCCAGATTTTTTGGACTTGGACCAAGGTGTTCCAAAACTCTTGTTCGGCCGTGTGTTCAAACAAGGCAGGATCCACTTTTCCGGTCAGGGATTGGTCAGCCTGCTTGCGAATAATATTGGCCGCACGCTTAAAGGTCAGGGCTGCCGCAGCAAAATCATCGGCCCTAGCAAATTCAGCCAGGGCTGACACCCGCTGCCAGGTATCAAAAATATCGTTAAATCCAGGAGCCATGGCTGCGTCCAGGACCAGAGTGGCTATGTTTTGGGTACTCCACAGGGCTTTCAGGCGTTGTCCAAAAAAATCCATGAGTTTTTCCAGCGCCTCATCCTCTGCGATTTTCCAGCTCACCCCTACGTATTGTTTTTGGGCGGCCTGAAGCAGTTTTTGAAGATCAAGACTCCAGCCCCGGTCCAAAAGAATATGGCAGATACCAAGGGCATTACGGCGCAGGGCATAGGGATCAGCTGTGCCTGTGGGCATCATGCCTTGGCCAAAACAGCCCACCAGATTGTCCAGTTTGTCTGCTATGGACAAGATGGCCCCAAGAACACTGGCTGGAAGTTTTGAATCCTGACCTGTGGGCAGATATTGCTCATACAGAGCCTGGGCCACTCCTTCTGTTTCCCCTTGTAATCGGGCATAAATCCCACCCATTTGCCCTTGTAAGGTATCAAACTCATAAACCATTTCGGAGACCAAATCGGCCTTGGACAGTCTGCCTGCTCTAGCTGCATCAGCAGCCAACTCTGGGGCAACCTGTTGAGCAATCAAGACAGCCAGTTTTTCCAAACGTCTGGTTTTATCACCCATGGAACCCAGCGGACCAATAAAAGTAACCTGATCGAGCTTGTCCAGCCAGTAAGCAAAAGTTTTTTGTTTGTCAGCTTCCCAAAAAAAACGGGCATCCTCCAGCCTGGCCCGCAATACGCGTTCCCAGCCTTTTTGCACCATGTCCGGAGCCGTGGAGTAAATATTGGCTGCTGTTAAAAAATAGGGCAAAAGTGCTCCGTCAGGACCATGGATACCAAAGCTTTTTTGATGGGTTTCCATGCTGGTCAACAAGACCTCCATGGGGAGCTCCAGAAATTTTTCTGCAAATTCTCCACGAATGGCACAGGGGCTTTCCACGAGATTGGCCACCTGATCCAGGAGTTCTTCAGACCAGGCCACCTGTCCGCCCACTTCTTGAGCCAGAGCATTACCTTCTTGGCGAATAATGTCCTTGCGTCTGGCTGCATCCAAAATGACCTGGCCCTGGTTGGTGATGATTTCTACATAGTTGCCCGCTTCTGGCACAGTAAAAGGGCCTGGTCCCATGACCCGATGTCCATAAGTTTTGTTGGAACTGTGCAGGCCAGCAAAGGAAAAAGAAACTATCTCGTTATCCAGGAGGGCCAAAAGCCAGCGCACTGGACGACCAAAAAAACAATCTTTTTGGCTCCAATGCATTTTTTTGGGAAAGGTCAGGGTGGACACAATTTCTGCACAAATTTGTGCCAGAATTTCAGCTGCACCTTGGCCACCGGTCATTTTTTTTACAGCTAAATACTCACCCTTGTCTGTTTTTTTGGTATAGACTTGGTCAAAGTTTATGTCCTGGGATTTGGCAAAACCCAAGCCAGCTTTGGTGGGTTGTCCCTGGTCATCCAAAGCAATACGCGCTGGTGGACCCAAGATCTCTGTTTCCTCTGAGGTCTGGGTTGCGGCTACATCGGTAATCTCCACAACCAAGCGTCTGGGAGTGGACAGGGCGTGCACCTGTCCAAAGTCCAGCCTGGCCTCCATCAAGGCTGTAGAAAAGCGTTGGTGTAATTCCTGATTCAGGCTGGTTAAAAACCTGGCCGGCATTTCCTCAACACCAACCTCAAGTATAAAATATTTCATGCATGCTCCCTACGAAATTTGCGTGCTAGACAGCTTGGGAAGGTAAAAGAGGAAAGCCCATGGCTTCACGTTGCTCCACATATAACCTGGCCACTGCCGAAGCCAGGGCCCTGACCCGAGCAATGTATTTGGCTCGCTCCGTAATGGAAATGGCTCCCCGGGCATCAAGTAAATTAAAACTATGGGAACATTTCAAACAAAAATCATAGGCTGGCCAGGGCAGACCGGCTGCACACAGGGCATGTCCTTCAGTCTCGCAAGCATTAAAAAATCCCAGCAACATATCCACATTGGCGTGGTCAAAATTGTATTTGGAATGCTCCACTTCAGCCTGGTGGTAGATTTGACCATAGGTAACCTGATCATTCCAGGCCAGATCATACACAGATTCCTTTTCTTGCAAATACATGCACAGTCGTTCGACCCCATAGGTGATTTCGCAGCTAATGGGCTCCAAATTAATGCCTCCAACCTGCTGAAAATAGGTAAACTGCGTGACTTCCATGCCGTTGAGCCACACTTCCCAGCCCAATCCCCAGGCTCCCAGGGTGGGACTTTCCCAGTCATCTTCCACAAACCGGATATCATGCACGTATTTGTCAATGCCCAGAACACCCAGACTATCCAGATACAGGTCAAGAATATTGGCTGGGGAAGGTTTAAGAATAACCTGAAATTGAAAATAATGCTGCAACCGATTGGGGTTTTCCCCATAACGACCATCTGTAGGACGGCGGGATGGTTCAGGATAGGCCACGCGCCAGGGCTCTGGTCCCAGGGCTCGTAAAAAAGTGGAGGGGTTAAAGGTTCCTGCCCCTACTTCCAGGTCATAGGGAAAATGCAGCACACAGCCCTGGTCGGCCCAGAATTGTTGCAAGTTCCTGATCACATCCTGAAAATTCATAGAGTACTCCTTAACTCTTAGGGTAAGTAGAACATAAAAGAGATAAAATATATGCTGTTAGGTCTGTTATAAAACCATTTTATGGTACAAGATTGTTATCCACATCAAAGGCCCCAGATCTCTTTTTTGTATTGGCCATGTAGTAGTGCTGGATCTGGTTGCCTTACTTTTCATGGCTTGGTCTGTCCCCTTTACTAGTGAAACGCTGATTAAACCGAAACAAGTCATTGTGAACAGAGTGAAGTAGTCCAGAATTATTGACTTATCAGTAAGTTATAGATTAGCGAAGCGCCACGTCGATACGCTTCTGGCAATGACAGAATTAATCAGCACCTCCCTAGCACTGAAAAAAACGATTCCCATCACAAATTAAGCCCAAATGATATTGCACAAAAGCATCTATGAGGTGCATGCATTCTTCACGGACCTGGTTTGAAGGTATCCAGGTGGACCATTCTTGGGGACCAGACCTGGCCAAGGTATCCAAAAGTTTCAGGGTTTCTCTGGAAGTGGAAATATTATGCCCTGGACCTGGTGGACAATGCAGACAATGTAGCCCGCCCTGTTGCACAGAAAATACTGCCCGCTGCTGTGTTTGCAATACACAGCCACATTGGCGACAAGTCCGTAAATCGGGCTGAAATCCTTGGGCAAAAGCCATTTTGGCTCGAAATAACAGGGGCACAAACCACGAGCCAGGTCCTGGATGATCCAGGGCTTGCAAGGTTTCTAAAAGCAGGTGGTAGGCTGAATCTGCTCCATCTGGGGGAAAGGATAGGGATTCAAAAAAACGGATACAATTACTGACCATACCCAGCTTATTGAGGTCTTTTTTCAGATGGGTAAAGCCATTGATGAGGGTCCCTTCTTGCAACAAATGGTATTCCTGGCGTCGATCCATGGTCACCCGAAAATGAACCAGAGATAAGGGGTCAAGACAACCACAAAAGCGTTGCCGGCTGTGACGACCACCAAAGGCAAAACCGGTGAGCAGTCCATGGGTAGGAGAAAAAAAACGGACCCAACAGTCCGCTTCTTTAAAGGTGCCAACGCGTAGCACTAAAACATGTTCGGAAAATTCCATATCCAAAAAGAAAATTATTTGACAATCAAGGTTCTGACCTCGCCAGACTCACCATCAAAGGGGTAAGGCTGGCCATCAAGTTCCAAGGTAACGCCACCTGCATTCCCAAACTTCACGGTCAGGCTAGAAGAAAAGTTGATGGTCGCGGATTCTCCTTTGCGTAAAAAGTAGTCCGTGACACTATCATCAGGACGGGCTTGTAACCAGCTGGCAGCATGAGCCTTGATGATCAAGGTATGGTTACCGGAGGCTGCTACAGTGGCGGTTGTGATTTTTTCTTGTGGGGTTGCGGCCTGATTTGCGGGTGCGTCTTCTACCTTGGGCTGATCACCTTCCTGGTGGGCAGTGTCAATTTTGGAGGTCTGTTCATTGGTTGCATTGGTCAAAGCGCTGTCCTTGGCCACGACTGGATCTTCTTCGGTGACTGATTCCTGGGCCAGGGTTTCATTGCCTTGAGTTTCACTGGCATTGACTGCTGGTAGTTCTATAGACTCTTGCTCTGCATTAAGCATTGGAGCTTGGGGCAAGGCAGGATTGGTCATGGTTGTTGCAAACACTGTATCCTGGTTTTCACTATCTAGGGCTGTGGCGTTGACTGTTTTTTTTCCCCAACCATCTTCATATCGTGTATAGAAATACCAGCCACCAACACCTAAAACCAGGACACCCACAATAGCTATAATCCAGACGAAAAAAGACTGCCTGGGGTATTGGTTATGCCTAACGCTGACTCCCAGAGAATAGGTTTCTGGTGCTTCAGCATCAGGGGGCAAGGGGTACTCTCGGCTAAAGTGTGTGCTTAGTTCTGAAGCATCAAGGTTAAGAAGCAGGGCATAGCTTCGCAAAAAACCACGCGCATAAACAGGGTGGGGAAAGCGATCCTTGTTGCCTTCTTCTAAAGCCACAATGACTGACTGACCAATTTTTATTTGGTCTTCCACAGCCGCGATAGTTAGCCCTTTTTGTTCACGGGCTTCGCGAAGCATTTTTCCGATTTCAGTGAGTTCCATTTTCGGTATGCTCCATAAAGATAACTAAAATTTACAGACGCTTGTCAATAAGCGCTTTGGCTCTCAGGCCAGCCATGTATTCCTTGAATCGTTCTTCCAGTTTGGGACGCATAATTGCTTCGCGTATCTCATCCTCTACACTGGATAAAGACCTGTTCTCACCCTCTTGCTCCTGAATCAACTTCAAAAGAACCCATTTGTCCTGAATGGCAAAGGCAGGGCTGAGATCACCCGGAGTCATGTTCCGTAAAACGACTCGCCATGGTTCATCAAGTTCACGCCAGCGTACACCGCGCATGAGCCCTGCATCTTCCTTGTCCCCAAGGGAAAACTTGGCCACAGCATCATCAAAAGTCAGCTTTTTCGTGACCAATTGTTTGTGGATTTCTTCTGCAAAGGCCTGGTCACTCAAAATAACAAGTTGCAAATCCACAACTTTTTCAGCCACAAGCTCAGGCCGATTTTGAGCAACATAGGCATCAATTTCTTCCTGGGTGACCACTACTTTGCGACGCACCATATAGGCCAGAATCTGTTGGCGAATAATTTCCTGGCGACTACGCTCTTTGAATTGTTCCGGGGTCAACCCCTGCAAGCGCAAACTTCGCGTAAAATCTTCGTCATCCATTTTTCTTCGGGCTTTAAATTGCTGGATTTCATTTTCTATTTCTGCATCTGAAACCTTGACCTCCAGTCGTTCTGCTTCCTGGCGTAAAATAATATCATCAATCATGCCATCAAGCACATCATTGGCAATACGATCAAGGATTTCTTGGTCAGGTGTTTCGCCAGAAAAAGCGCGCACAGTCTGTATTAATTCTTGATAAGTAATGATTTCGCCATTGACCACTGCAATAATTCGATCAACAATTTGTGCTGCTTGGGACCATCCTGCCCAAAAAAATACGATTCCCAAAACAACACTGCTCAAACGTATTTTCATAAACTCGCCTTATGCAACAAAAGGTTGAGGAGTGATTCCCTCAGGATAAAAACCAGATCTGAATTGTAATAAACAATCTCTACAGCTATTGTGCTTGTCGTCCTTTTTTCTCCTACATCCCAGAGCACGCGGCGTCTAGTTCTAAAAATAGGCTGGCTATGGGCACGCACCATGGCAAATCAGGTGGTGCTTTCAGCACTGTGTAAAACTTGCTCTTGAAGCTGCTTGAGGATGTTTTGGAGCAGATGGAGGGCTGCTGTAGTGGAATTTTTTGCAATTTTGAGTTCCAGTTTGGCTGGAGGAAACATTTGGGCATACTGGTTATGGGTGTTGACCCAATGAATGAGTTTACCTAAATCCAGGTTATGTCGTGTTTCATCCCAGTGCAAAACAGCCTTTTCTGCAAACAAGTCAGCCCGTATCACACCCAGTCTGCGTGCGTCTATTTTAATCATAAGCACAGCGATAAAGATTTGTAATGTTTCAGGTAAGATACCAAAGCGATCACGGAGATCATCGACCATGTCAGCGATACAGGCCTCATCATGGCAGGATGACAGGGCTTTGTAATATTGTAAACGTTCTTGGCTATCGGGGATATATTCTTCTGGAATAAGGGCTGGAAAACCCAGATGCAGTTCAGGGTCAATAAAGGTTTCCACCTGACCACCACGCAGTCGGCGGACCTCCTCTTCGAGCATATCTAAAAATAGATCCAGCCCCACTTTGCCCATACTTCCGGATTGGGCTTCACCTAAAATGTTTCCAGCCCCACGTAGCCGCAAATCTTCCATGGCCACTTTGAATCCTGCTCCAAGGTAGTCCATGTCCAGGATGATTTTTAGCCGCTTGCGAGCTTTGGCCTGTAAATGATCCAGGTCTGGAATAATAAAGTATGCGTAAGCCTGCTCACTGGAACGGCCCACCCGGCCTCGGAGTTGGTAGAGCTGGCCCAAACCAAAAAGCTGGGCCTGATCCACAATCAAGGTGTTGGCCCTGGGAAAATCAAGGCCTGACTCAATAATGGCTGTGCAGACCAAAATATCCAGCTCCCCATGCCAGAATTTATGCATGGTTTCTTCCAGATCATGGGCCTTCATCTGGCCATGCCCCATGCCGACACGGGCTTGGGGTACCAGGGAGGAAACAAACTCCACAACCCTTTCCAAACCTTGAACGCGATTGTACACCCAAAAAACCTGTCCACCCCTGGCCAGTTCTCGTTCTAAAATTGCCCTGAGCTGCTCAGGATCTCGTTCCATAAGCGAGGTTTCCACAGGTTTTCGATCCTGAGGTGGTGTTTCTATGACACTTAAACCGCGCAAACCAGACAAGGATAATTGCAAAGTTCGGGGTATGGGAGTGGCTGTGAGGGTCAAAACATCAATGGTGGAGCGCATTTTTTTGATGCGTTCTTTGTGTTGAACGCCAAAACGCTGTTCTTCATCCAAAATAAGCAAGGTCAGATTGGCAAATTCAACATCCTTGGACAGCATGCGATGGGTACCAATCAAAATATCAATCTGCCCACGTTTTAACGCAGCCAAAGTGGTTTTTTGCTGGGCAGCAGGCACAAAGCGGCTCAACAGACCTACAGAAAAGAAAAAAGGCTCCATGCGTTGGCGAAAAGTTTGATAGTGCTGTTCAGCCAAAACCGTGGTGGGGCATAACAGGGCCACTTGTTTGCCATCCAAAACAGCACGAAAGGCAGCCCGTAAGGCCACCTCGGTTTTGCCAAAACCCACATCTCCACAGACCAAACGATCCATGGGTTCAGGCTTTTCCATGTCTGCCAAAACATCGAAAATAGCCTTTTCCTGATCTGGGGTTTCTTCAAATCCAAAGCTGGCCTCAAACTCCCAATAGAGTTCAGTAATGGGATTATAATGAAAACCCTTGGCAATTTTTCGGAAAGCATACATTTCTACCAGGTCCCGAGCAATTTTGGCAATGGCTTGCCGGGCCCGTTCCTTGGCTTTGGTCCATGCAGTGCCCCCCAGCTTGTCCAGAGCAGGCGTGGATCCTTCAGGTCCTTTGTAACGTTGCACCAGAGCCAGACGGTCCACAGGCAGATAGAGCTTGTCTGCACCATCATATAAAAGCAGTAAAAAATCATTGGCAGCATTGCCGATTTTGAGTCGGTGCAAGCCATTAAAGCGGCAGAGTCCATAATCGCGATGGACCAGCAAGTCGCCAGGTTCCACATCATCAAAAGAGTCAAGACCCTGGAAGACTTTACCCTGGTGACGGCGAGTTGGCACTGCTCCTGGCTGCAGAACAGATTCCGGAAGGATCTGGATTCCGGCCCATGGTAAGCGCATACCCCGTGCCAAAGACCCGACCAGAGCAAAAAGGCCTCCCTGGTTTAAGGCATAATCAGTCTTGAGGCTATGGCCTTCTTGGTCAGCCAAGTGTAAAAATTTTCGTCGCGACTGACTGCTATGAAAACAGAGAAGAGTCTGGGGATGGGTTTTGGGCCAGACAGAAAGTTCCTGCATCAGTGCTCGCCAAGGTCTGGTTCTGCTTTCAGGTGTCCAAAACAGGTCTTGAAAACTGGTAATGGGTTCTTCTGCTAATTCAAGACCTTGTTCTCGAATGCCCATAACCAGGCTTTCACACAAAATGTGCGCATGGGTTTCCCAGCTTTTTTGTGCATACCCCACGGTCTGAATCAAGCCATGTCGTGGCCATTGTCGACTGTCCTCACGAAAATAGTTCTGCCACTGCCAGGTGACCTCATCCAGCCTTGACCGCAAATCCTGGGCTTCCACTATGATGAACACACTATCCTTGGGCAGCCAGGTATCCAGGCCAACAGTCTGGGGATAGTACATGCTCACAGGCAAATGCAGATGTCCTTCTGTAAGCTCCTGTTCCAATTGGGCTCGAACTGACGAGGATATTTCTCCCAGCCTGGTCCAGCCATCATAAAGGGCCTGGGCCTGTGCTGTATATGTTGGTGAGCTTATGCAGGCTGATACCGGCAAGATGGTTACATCCTGAAGGTCACTACGAGAGCGCTGGGACAGGGGCTCAAAAAGTCCAAGACGTTCCAGGGTGTCTCCAAAAAAATCAAGGCGTACGGGATAATCATAGCCAGGGCAAAAAATATCAACAATATCCCCACGAATGGACACATCGCCCACAGAGGTCACCATGGACACACGGCGATAGCCCCAATGGACCAAGGTGGTTATGAGGCTATCTTGGTCCATATCCTCACCCACCCTCAGGTCCACATGTTCTCTATACAGCAGGTCTTGTTGGGGCCATTTGGATATAAAATTATCCAGGGTCAACAGTACGCCCCGGCCACGATATTTTTGGGTCAATCCATACAGGGCTTGCCACCGCTCGGGCCACAAAAAACGGGACTTGTCATCGGGCAAGTACGGAGGGAGAAAAAGCCATTGTCTGTTCCAGCCGGGCTCGGTTTTTTCTTCTCGGGAGAAAAGGTTGGCCAAAGCAGAATATAAGGCCAGGTCAGCAGAAGAGGGCAGGACAACCACAACATTGTGGCCTTTGGCCATAAGGGATTGGGCTAAATACATCTGCGTGGCCGGGCCACTTTTAAAAATCCGAAGCTGCTGTTTGGACTTGACAAGGTCCAGGATTTGAGAAGGTATACGCATTGGTCTGTTTCCGGTGCATGGGGAAAAGCCGCCTTTTTTTATTCTTTATGAAAAGCGGCTTGCATTATAAGGAGTTAACTTTTCCTTTGGGCTATTTTTTACGGCCTTTTTCGTTGCTCAAAACCGCATCAAGGTCAAGAAAGAGTGCATGAGGTTTTTGTACAGTGCCTCTAGTCTTGGTATAGGGAAAACATTGGACACTTGCCAGGTCTGGGCGTATATGTCTTAAGATAACAACGTCTATTGCTTGTGCTTGAGGAGAAATATATGGGCCGACATCATCCTGAAGAAAGTTCCTACACCCTTGAAGATCAACTTCGAGCCTTGGGCAATGAGGAATTGCTTGATTTTTGGGAAGAAAGCCAAATGCTGGACAAGTATTTTGATCCCAGTGCCTACCAGATGCCTCCCTCCAAGCATTATGAAACTGCGATTTTGCAGGAGCTACAATTACGTTATTCCATGGGTCGCATTTAGGGTCCAATCAAGCTTTCGTGAGAGAGCTTGATTGGTCCTGATTTGTTGGATCGCCCATGTTGCTTACTTTAGGACCAACCAAGAAAAACTTTTAAAGACCAAAGATTACTTCCTAGCCAGAGCTGCATTGACCATTTCTTGGGCCTCATCCTTGATCCGCTGAAGATGGTCTGATCCAAGAAAACTTTCCACATAAATCTTGTATATATCTTCTGTGCCAGATGGTCTGGCCGCAAACCAGCCATTTTGAGTAACCACCTTAAGCCCTCCAATGCTGGCTCCATTACCCGGGGCATGGGTGATTTTGGCTATAATGGGTTCTCCAGCCAGGGTTGTGGAGGTAACCTGTTCGGCCTGCAAGGCAGACAAGATTTTTTTCTGTTCAAAATTAGCAGGAGCCTGAAGACGTTCGTATAAAGAACACCCATGCTGTTGCTCCAGGTCCAGATACAAATCTCCCAAATCTTTTCCTGTAACAGCAGTAATTTCTGCGGCCAGCAAATTGAGTAAGATGCCATCCTTGTCTGTGGTCCAGACCTGTCCATTTTGGCGTAAAAAGGACGCCCCTGCACTTTCTTCTCCGCCAAAACAACAGGTACCAGCCAAAAGATCATCCACAAACCATTTGAAACCCACGGGGACTTCTTTAACCTGTCCGCCACGGGCAGCCACCACTCTATCGACCATGGAGCTGGTGACCAGGGTTTTGCCAATGGTTGCCGGGCTTTTCCACTGGGGACGGTGGGTTAATAAATAGTCAATGACCACAGATAAATAATGGTTGGGGTTCATAAGCCCGTGCTGGGCAGTGACAATACCATGGCGATCAGCATCAGGGTCATTGGCAAAGGCAATGGAAAAGGAATCTTTAAGAGCAATGAGTTGGGCCATGGCATAAGCTGAAGAACAGTCCATACGAATTTTGCCATCTTTATCCAGACTCATGAACATAAAGGCCGGGTCCAGAGCGGTATTCACCACTTTGATGTTCAGACCATAGTGCTCGGCAATGGGCTCCCAATACTTTAGACTTGCTCCGCCCAAGGGATCCACGCCAATGGTCAGGCCGGATCTGGCAATGGCTTGCATATCAATAACGTTTTCCAGATCCCCTACATAGGGACCAATAAAATCATGTGCCTGGCATAACCCTCCACCCAAAGCTTGTTTCAAGGATACTCTTGGCACCAAGGAGGTATCCTCAAGTAAAGTATTGGCTCTTTGTTCAATCTTTTTTGTCAGTTCTGTTTCAGCTGGGCCGCCATGGGGAGGATTATATTTTATCCCTCCATCTTCAGGTGGATTGTGAGAAGGAGTAATGACTATGCCATCAGCAAAGCCACTGGTGCGTCCTTTATTATAACACAAAATGGCATGGGAAATAACTGGTGTGGGGGTATGTCCAAAATCTTGGGCATATCTGGTCTGGACGTTGTTAGCTGCCAGGACTTCCAAAGTGGTACGCAGGGCAGGCTCAGACAGGGCGTGAGAATCCATACCCAAAAACAAGGGGCCAGAGATGCCCTTTTTTTGTCGAAGTTCACAAATAGCCTGCACTACAGCCAAGATATGGTCTTGGTTAAAAGATGCGGCTTGGGAACTGCCTCGATGCCCGGAGGTGCCAAAGGATACCCTTTGCTCGGGGACATGGGGATCTGGAGTGTTGAGATAATAGTCAGACACAAGCCGGGGAACATTGGTGCGTAAATATTCTGGTACGAGCTGGCCACGAAGGGGATGCATGTGATGTCTCCTGGTCATAAGGGTGTACGATCTGTCCTTGGTTCAGGAAACATTAGCACCCTTGTTTGCCAAATAAAAGGCTTACAAGGGGAGAGGCAAATTTTATGTCTTGGTCTCTGGATAACGGGTGCGCAGATATAGGCCTGGCTCAAAATCTGGGTGATCACAACGCAAGAACAGCTGGACCCCTCCATGGGCAACACTGACCTTAAGTCCATCTTGTTTTTCTATGCCATAGTCCCCGCCAGCAATAATTGGGCGGCGGAGCCCTGGGCAGAGGATTTCCAGGTCAGTATTGGTGGAGAAGCGATATTTGACGTCAATAAGCCAGAGCCCCTGGCCCACAGGTTCAAGGATTTGGGCGACAATATGTTTTTTTACAGCAAGGGGCAGTACTGGGCGTAAAACTTTGGTTGAAGCGGTAAAAAATCCTGTGGCCAGTGGTCTGGTCGCTACTTGTTGCAACTCATCCAAATAAAGATGGGGTTGAAATTGTCCTTTATGGAGGTCCAATAGAGCGGTGCGGTAAATATCTGTAACCTGCGCCAGGTAGGAGGTGGTTTTCATTCTTCCTTCCAGCTTGAGGCTATGAATGCCCACCTTGCAAAACCACGGCAAGTATTTGATCAGGCAAAGATCTTCGGCACTCATGATCCGGGAGTAGGTGGCATCTTCATACAATTCCCAGGTATCGCGATCAGGTCGCAGCCGTTCTTCCAAACGCAGTCCAGTAACCTTGTAGTCAAAGCGGCAAGGATGGGTACATGCTCCAAGGTTTCCCGAGCGACCAGTCAGATAGGCAGACAACAGACAACGACCAGAAATGGCCATGCACATGGCCCCATGCACAAAGACTTCCAGTTCCAGATCAGGGGTGTTTTGGGCGATAGCTCGAATGTCTCTGGCGCCAAGCTCGCGAGCAATATTCATTCGCTGAACACCCTGGGTGTGCCAAAAATGAGCAGACGCAGAATTGGAGGTATTGGCCTGGGTAGAAAGATGAATGGGTATGTGGGGTACCTTGGATCTGGCCATATCCAAAATACCAGGATCAGCAATGATTAAAGCATCAACATCAGAATCTGCCAGCTCATGGAGATAGTCAGCTACCTGATGCAGATGTTTTTCCCAGGCTAAAAGGTTGAGGGTAAAATACACTTTTACCCCGTGCTTATGGGCTTTTATTACTGCCTGGCGTAATTGATCAAAAGAAAAGCCACCAGTTTTGGATCGTAAATTCAAGGCCTGGCCACCCAAGTATACTGCATCAGCACCATAACGTAGTGCTGTGTCCAATTTGTCTGGATCAGCAACCGGGACCAGGAGTTCAGGAAGAAAAGTCATTACACCTTAATCCCGTGATAACTGCACTCAGGAAATTCCAAGCCTTGGGCATCTCTATGCTCTTTCATTTTTTCCACCAACATATAGGAAGAGCGCAACCCCCCCTTGCCTCGTCCCAGGGCAATATGGGGCTTGTTTGATCCATGGAAATCAGAGCCTGCACTTTGGAGCAGGTCCAGTTTGCGGCACAGTTCAGCATAGGACATGGTTTGGGCTTGGCTATGCATGGAGTAGTACACTTCCACTCCGTCAAGGCCAAAGCTTTTTAGTTCGCGCACTACCGCTTCCAAGGCCTTGCCTTCTGTCTTCAGGCTACAGGGATGGGCTAAAATTACTGTGGCCTGAACTGATTTGAGCAGCTCAATGGCCTTGCGGGCTGAAAATTTTTTTTTGGGGGCAAAACCTTTGGTTCCAGGTACCAACCAGTTGGTAAAGGCGTCTTGAATGTTTGTGGCCCGATTTTTATCCACCAAGAGCTTGGCAATATGTGGGCGCCCAATGGTTGCTCCTTGGGCTTCTTTTTCCAGCTCTTCGTAAGTAATGGGTACACCACAGGTTTGCAGATTATGAATAATCGTTTTGTTGCGTTCAGCTCGTAATGTATGCAGATGTTGTAAAGCTTCGCTCAAGATGGGTGGAGACTGGGGCACCCACAGCCCAAGGATGTGCATACTTTTGTCTGCATAGCTCACGCTGAGCTCACACCCCCCGATAACTTCAAGGCCATGCTTGCGACCAGCTGCACATGCTTCAGGCAAGCCCTGGACAGTATCATGGTCGGTCAGGGCTAATGCTTGCAGCCCCATGGCTTGAGCCGTAGCTACAAGTTGGGCTGGAGAAAGGGTGCCATCAGAGGCAGTCGAATGGGTATGGAGATCAATTTCTGGCATGTATTAACATTATGTTAAGACCAGCTTATGTGCAAGATAAGCTAGTTATTCAAAGAAAGTGCCAAATCTTAACGTTTGTACAACTTGGGACGAAACGAGGAGATGAAGCGTGCCGCGCACACTATAAATATAGACAAAAAAGAATTACTTGAAGCGGTAGGTAATTCTACCCCGGGTTAGGTCATAAGGGGAAAGTTCTACTTTGACCCGGTCACCCGGCAAGATACGTATGTAGAATTTGCGCATTTTTCCAGAAATATGTCCCAATACCTGATGCCCATTTTCCAGACGCACCAGAAACATGGCATTGGGCATTGCCTCTTCAATAACACCTTCGACTTCGATTGCCTCTTCCTTGGCCATAAAAAATAATACCTTCTTATTTATAATAATTTTATATTCTAAAAAAAGATGCTTACCTGTTTTAGAGTAAAAAGACAAGGGACAAGGCCACAAGGATAAAAGGCGTAAGGATATGTTCAAATTAATGACCAAAGTGCATTTTTTGGTCAGATACTCAGGAGTCTGTATTAATCTTGGCTAAAGAAATGAGAATTTTGCTTAATAAATGGGGATCAATATATTGGGTCTGGGGATTGATCAGGTTGGTCTTCATGACTCGTATTCCTTGGGAAAGCAGGTCACTATTTTGATCATAATCGGGGTAACTAATGTGGGGGTCTATTAACACAAGGTCAAGCACATCGGAGATGTGCATATCGTTGAGGCCATCAAGGCATAAGTAGCGCAAAAGAGTCTGTACCTGAGCAGTCAAAGAAAGACCAAAGCTTTCAGGATCAAAAAAGGTGTTGGGTACAAAAACTTTGGGGCATTTGGCCTGACTGATAGCCTGACCAACCCCGGCGGGTAAGAGGTTGGCAATGATGGAGCTATAAAAACTACCCATAGGATAGCAAATAAGATCAGCGGAGAGAATTGCTTGCCTGCATTGTTCGTCAATGGCGGGGCGGACTGGACACATGTTTTGGCCCGGATCTACCAAGTGCAGGTCCCTGATCATTTCCGTAAGGGGTGGGGCCTCTTTGCCTGTTAATAAGTGTTGCCCAATAATGTGCTGGTTATTGGCCAAGGTTGCACTCAAATGCAGGTCTGCATTGATAACCAGGCGCACTTTTCCCCGGGATCGGACCAATTGGCTATAGGCCTGGACCGCAGGATCCAGGTCTCGATCATGTTTGAGGTATCCAGCAGCAAGAACTACATTACCAATGCTGGCTCCGGCCAAATTAAAGTCCGGGCCAATAGAACATAAGAAATGCTGGAGTAATTTTTGAAGAATTTGTGCTGAGGCGTCATCCAGTCCTTGGCTTAAAGCATGACGTCCCAAGGCCAGACTTTCAAGTTCGTTCTTCAAGGCCCAAGCAGTTGCTGTTTGGGATAGCCGATAGTCCAAAAGGTCCCGCACTGCTGCACATCCGGACTTGTGGGCACAACCTGCCAGGGCAGTGAGTCTGTTACGCAAGTCACCCACTGCCGGCATGGCAAAATAACGCCGTAATTCTGCAGAGCTGCCGCCAGAATCAAAAGGCGTGACCAGGTGAATGGAGTTTGTGGTGTAATGAATAAGGGCCTGGCTGGTGGGGCCAAGGGAAGTGCCACCAGAAAAGAAAAGGATACGGGGCCCTTGATCTGGTTGATTTTGCGCCCAAAGAACTTGCTTTGGGTTTGGTACAATAATTGGCGGAATCACCTGTTATATCATCCATTGATAATTGGAAATCGTGTACACACATAATAAAGGACGCTCAGCCGAACCCAATCTGAGATGTTTTAGCCTTGATATACATAAGAATGTACACAGGCAAGTTATGGTTTTGGTTGCAGTCAAAAAAGACAGGTTTAAAGAAGTTTTCGACTTTGCTTGCGCAAATATAAGGCCAGGATGTCGTCATTGTAGTCTTGAGGGGCAGAGCTGTATTGTAGTGTTCAATTTTTTCTCCCATATTTTGATGCTTTCTTTATTGTAAAAAGAGTGGCTTATTTTTGATGGTCATACATCAGCATTTCATACTGATTAAAGGAGATATTGACCCATGGATTTTGCCTTGAACCTGGGACTAGGCAAAGTTGTTCTTGGATAGTATAGTCTTTCAGTCATGATTTGAGGCTATGTGTTTTTTTGATCTCTAGATAGCTTAGCTGCTCTGGGATGAAGTTATGAGGTGTGTCAGGTATTTTGTTCTTTTTGTTTTTTTTCTCTTGGCCTTTGTCCATAATTATGCCTTTGCCCAAGATGGTGATCTGGAAAAATCCTATGCCATAAGTGTTTATGGTGGAGTAATGACGGATGATAATTGGCTGCGGTCCATTTCTGGGCAAGCTGGCACAGTTGACTCCTATTTATTGGCCACAGCTTTAAGCTGGAGATTCTATACCCCCCGCCATCATCTCTGGGCCTTGGAATTAGAGGGCAATATCGCTCGCCATTTTGGCATCCAGGATCACTTTGAGTTCAACCTGCCAATTATCACGGTGCGTTGGCTTTGGTTTCCCTGGAACAAATATCTAGAAACCAGCATTGCCTATGGTATTGGGCCTTCCTATGCGACAACCCTGCCTGAGTATGAACGCATGAATAGCCATCCCAGTGATCAATTCCTACTCTTTTGGCATCTGGAAGCTGATTTCAGAGTACCAGGTTCTGCCTGGGCCTTTTTGGCCCGGCTGCATCATCGCTCTTCAGGCTATGGGCTGATGGCCAGAAGCGGTGGAGGCAATGTTTTAACGATGGGCTTGCGTTATAATTTTTAATGATTACTTGGCACGTTGCAGGTAAGACATATGACTTGATGTATAATTTAAAACAGCTAATTATGTTTGAGGAGGAAGGATGAATATGCGAACTATTTCCCAGCCACAGGTCAGTGTTCAGGCCACCAACACCTTTTTGCGTGGGGTATATAATTGGATGACTTTAGGCTTGGGCATCACCGCTTTGGTGGCTTATAGTGTGGCCAGTTCCCCAACATTGGCTCAGGCAATTTTTACCAACCCCATTTTATTTTGGGGGCTTATTTTGGGGCAATTTGGTTTAGTTTTCGGATTATCAGGAGCAGTGCATCGCATGTCTGCGGGCATGGCTACCGGTCTTTTTCTTCTGTATAGTGCTTTAAATGGGGCGACCCTATCAGTAATTTTGCTGGTGTACACAGCTGCGTCCATCTTCAAAGCCTTTATTGTCTGTACCGGTATGTTTGCTGCCATGAGTGTTTATGGAGCAACGACCAAAAAAGATCTGACCAGTTGGGGCAGTTTTTTGTTTATGGGCCTTATTGGGATTATCATTGCCTCACTTGTTAATATTTTCATGGCGAGCCCCATGGTGGATTTTGTAATCAGTGGCTTGGGGGTTATTATTTTCACCGGACTGACAGCCTATGATACCCAAAAGTTGAAGGTTATGGGAGAATCCGCACCCATGGGTGATACTTTGGCTATCCGACGCGGGACAATTTTAGGTGCTTTGACCCTGTATTTGGATTTTATTAATTTGTTTTTATTTTTATTGCGATTTTTTGGTGCTTCAAGAGATTAGTAGCCTGCTATTTGTGTAAGATGCACGTTGGGGCGGATGATAAATCCGCCCTTTTTTTATGCCTCTAGTCCAAAGAAATGCCGAGCATTGTCAGCCGATCGTTGCCACAAAAGATGGACATCTTCTCCGCGTAAGCGGGCAATTTCCAGGGCTGTAAAACCCAAGAGGGCAGGTTCATTGGGTCGTCCCCGATAGGGTTCAGGGGCCAGATAAGGAGCATCGGTTTCCAAGAGCAAGCGATCTTCAGGGATCATGGTTACAGCTTGGCGTAGATCGTGCGCTTTGGCAAAAGTAACCACCCCGGGTACCGAAAGGTGCCAGCCACGTTGTACTAGTTTCTCAACCCAATCAGGGCCTAGCCCAAAGCAATGCCAAAGAAGGGGCCGGCCTACAAAGCCCATGTCATTCAGAATGGTTAAACATTGTTCCTCGGCCTCGCGGCAATGGATGACCACAGGAAGATTTAGGTCCAAAGCAAGTTGGAGCTGGCGACGAAACCATTGTTCTTGCACTGGACGGGACGAATGATCATAGTAAAAATCCAGGCCAATTTCACCTACAGCCCGAAGTCCGGCATCTTGGTCAAAGGCTTGGGCCATGGTTTGCAGATCGTTCTCTGTCATTTGGGCCGCGTCATGGGGATGGGTACCAAGAATAAAGAACAGGTTGGGTATGGTTGTAAAATATGGTCTGGTCCTGGCATAGGCATCGGGCCCAAGAAAAACATGGCCCACTGTGCGTACCCCACCTGCTAAAGCACGGTCCAAGGTCGCCTGGATTTCTGCTGATGAGCCTTCCAAATGAGCGTGGCTATCCACCCCCACAGGAGCAAGGCCCAAGCTGCTTGGTGCGGGACGTTCCTTTTTTTTGCTCATTTTTCACGTACGCCCTGTGCCCACTTGTCTGAAGCAATGGCTTCTTCCATAAGCATGACCGGAATTTCTTGACGAATAGGATAGACGACCTGACAGGCAGGACATTCCAGCCCTTCTTCCTGACCAAGGAGATTGAGATTGCCCTTACATTTGGGGCAGGCCAAAATTTTTAAAAGCTCAGGGTGTAAAGGCATGGTGATTCTCCAATGTTTTTTATGGAATACTATTTATCGGACGGAAGAGTTGCCCTTTGCGAGCAAATTTTTTCTAGCCAGTACCAACATGCAATGATTTTACCTTCATTACTTTCAAGTGACAACCCAATAGAGTTTGAGCTTTTTCTTGAACTTTTGAGGTAAAACGTTAATGACTAGGCCATGACATCCCATCCTTCTCACCCAGAAAACAGTAAACCTGTTTTTCTATTTGATGTGGGCAACACCCAAATCAAGGTTTGCCTGGCCTACCCTCAGGGCTTGGGCCAGTGTTATTGTTTACCAGCCACCAATGGAGAAACAGCAGACTCTTTGGGCCTGACACTAGTAAGTATTTGTAACCGTGAACACGTCGCACCAGAGTCTATCCAGGCTTGGGTGCTTTCTTCAGTGGTCCCTCCCTTAACTGGACTTTTGCGTACTGCTTGTGCCCGGTTTTTTGATTGTCCAGCCCTGTTTGTGCCCGGGGATTTTTCTTTGCCTTTGGACAACCACTATGCTCGTCCACAGGAAGTAGGGGCAGATCGTTTGCTGGGGAGTTTTGCAGCCAGGCACCTTTTTTCAGATTCTACCTTGATTGTTGTGGATTTTGGTACAGCCACCACCTTTGATTGTATTCAAGACAATGCGTATTTGGGGGGGCTTATCTGTCCGGGGGTGTTGAGCTCTATTACAGCTCTTGGAACACAAACTGCCAAGCTGCCCCAGATCAGTCTGGAAGTAGATGCTTTGGACCTGGATATTGGTACCAGTACCAGACAAAGTCTCAATCATGGTGTCTTGTTTGGTTTTGCCTCCATGGTTGAAGGCCTGACACAGCGGTTAAAAGAACGACTTAAGGCACCCAGGGCGAGGGTCATTGCCACTGGAGGTTTTGCTTCGAAACTTATGAAGATCACCCCCTCAATTGACGAACTGGCTCCAGATCTGCTCATGCAAGGTTTGGCTGCCATATATTTTGAGAACCTTTCATCAGAAAAAAACTAGGGAGTACGTATGAGCACCATTACCGGTATTTGGGCTAGGGAAATTTTAGATTCCAGGGGTAACCCCACAGTGGAGGTTGAAGTAACTCTTGAGTCCGGAGCTACAGGTCGGGCAGCAGTACCTTCGGGTGCATCCACAGGGGCCAGGGAAGCATTGGAGTTACGCGATGGTGATGAGCAACGGTATAATGGCAAAGGCGTGGAACAGGCCGTGCTCAATGTCATGGAGGATATCTCCGGTGAAATTATTGGCCTGGATGCGACCAGACAGGTGGAAGTGGATCAGACCTTGATTGATCTGGATGGCACGGAGAACAAGTCTCGATTGGGCGCCAATGCCACCCTTGGAGTGTCCATGGCGACAGCCAAGGCTGCATCCAAGTTTTTGGGGCTCCCTTTGTACAAGTATCTAGGTGGTATTAATGCCAAAATACTTCCTGCACCCATGATGAATATCATTAATGGCGGTGCCCATGCCGCAAACAACTTGGATATCCAGGAATTTATGATCATGCCCCTTGGTGCAGAAAGTTTCAAGGAAGCTTTGCGTATGGGCACAGAGACTTTTCATGCCTTGAAGAAAATTTTGCAAAAAGATGGATTGTCCACTTCTGTAGGTGATGAAGGGGGCTTTGCCCCTAATTTGGCCAGTCATGAACAGGCTTTTGCGTATATGGTCAGGGCCATTGAAGCTGCTGGCTATGAGCCTGGCCAGGAGATTGCCCTGGCTATTGATGCTGCTGCCACTGAATTTTACAAAGATGGAAAATATCATTTTGCTGGGGAAAATAAAATTTTGACTGCCCGGGAGCTGACGGACTATTATGCTGATTTAGCTGATAAATTTCCTCTTATTTCCATTGAAGATGGCCTGGCTGAAGGAGATTGGGAAGGTTGGGAAGAGTTGTCAGACGTTTTGGGTGATCAGCTCCAATTGGTTGGTGATGATATTTTTGTAACCAACATGTCCTTGCTGGCAGAAGGCATCTTGCGCAATGTGGGCAACGCTATTTTAATCAAGCTTAATCAAATTGGTACATTGACTGAAACCATGGACTGCATTGAAATGGCCAAGGAAGCTTCTTATGCCACGGTTATTTCTCATCGTTCTGGTGAGACAGAAGACAGCTTTATCGCTGATTTGGCAGTGGCTGTAAATGCAGGTCAAATAAAGACTGGTTCCTTGTGTCGTTCAGATCGGACTGCCAAGTATAACCAACTCCTGCGTATTGAGGAGGATTTGGATGTGCAGGGAACGTATTATGGCCCAGGTATGGCCGCATCGTGGTTTGAAGAGGATGAATAAGAGGTAAAGAGGAACAGAGAAGTTATGTCGGGCCAGGGTGTTGAGATTATTTCAGCATCCTGGGCCTGCAAAGGATAGTACCATGCTCATCATTGATGGAAAAAAAACAGCCACCTCCATACGCCAAGAAATTCAGTGCCAGGTAGCAGTTCTTGCCCAGCGACATGGACGGGCACCAGGTTTGGCTGTGGTGCTGGTGGGTGATAATCCTGCCTCCCATGTGTACGTGCGCAATAAAGAAGCTGCCTGCCGTGAAGTGGGGTTTGTTTCCCAGGTTTTTCGGTTGCCCGATGATATTCCTCAAGAGCGCCTGGAGACCATTATCGGGGAATTGAATAATGATCCCGCTATGGATGGAATTTTATTGCAACTTCCTCTGCCCCAAGGGTTGGATAGCCAAAAGTGTTTGGATCTGATTCGGCCAGACAAGGATGTTGATGGTTTTCATCCTGTTAATATGGGCCGATTGGTATTGGGCCTACCCTGCCTGCGTTCTTGTACCCCCGCAGGGATCATGACTTTATTACAACGCTATAATATTGGTGTAGCAGGTAAAAAAGCAGTGATTATTGGGCGTAGCAATATTGTGGGCAAGCCTTTGGGGCTTATGCTGTTACAAGAAAATGCGACTGTGTCCATTTGTCACTCTAAGACCAAAGATCTTGGTGCTGAAACTCGCAGGGCAGATTTGCTCGTAGCGGCAGTGGGAATCCCGCGTTTGGTTACTGCTGATATGGTCAAGCCAGGAGCAGTGGTTATTGATGTGGGTATCAATCGCACTGATGTTGGACTTGTGGGAGATTGTGATTTTGATGGTCTTAGGGCCGTGGCTTCAGCCATGACTCCTGTTCCAGGAGGTGTCGGGCCCATGACCATTGCTCAGTTATTGGTCAACACTGTAGAGGCCTATGTCCGGCATATGGCTTTGTAGATTACGTAAAAACTATTTTTGCTACGGCGGGATTTTCCCGCCTTTTTTTATGGAACATATCCATTAAATTATAATGAATATTTTGTCATAAAGACTATTATACAAATGCGAGGTGGTATAAAGATACAGACATAACTCTTTGATCATGCAGCTAAAATGCAGAATATACGCAAAGAGACTACATGAGTATTGGTACCTTTTTATCTTTGACTACGATCTCCCTCCAGTAGTACTTTTTCAATAAAATTTTGGACCATGTCCGCAGTTTTGTGCCGATTTTTGGGGTCAACAATTAAAATTTCACCACTGGATTGAAGTTCCTGTTGTAATTGAATGCCAAGTTCAAGTATTGTTGCGGGGAGATGCACACGCCGTGCGGTATGCGCTAGATTTTCCAAAGACTTGATAACGCCAAGACAGGGTTTTTTGAGCTGCAAGATTTTGTGTAAAGCAGTCATGAATGGCTTGGAAAGCAGCTCCAGACCTCCTATTTCATCTAGTACAATGATCTGACAGTGTTTTTTCACGCATAACTCAAGAGTTCTGCCTATGGCCTGTTCCAGTACTTGTGGGAAGGCTTGTTTTTTATACAAGAAAATACCCGAAATATTTTTTGCATATTGGGCTTCCAGGTCTGGCAATTTCCCATCCACTATACAGGCTCTAAAACCACATTTTTGATCATTTTCAAAAAGACGTTGGACCATCAGCCCACATACGTTTTGTTCATAGGACCTTAGGGCATTGTGGATAATGGTGGATTTGCCTACTTGCACATCGCCTTGCAAAAATAATGTGTAGCTCTGTAAATTCATGGGTATTGATCTTGGTGGCAGCAAAGTTTTAGGGAAGCACTGCTCAAATCGAAACAAGTCATTGCGACCGCGAGGAATCGAAGCGGGAAGCAATCCAGAATTATTGACTTATCAGTAAGTTATGGATTGGCGAAGCGCCACGTCGCTACGCTTCTCGCAATGACAGAATTAACCAGGATTTCCTAGCTTGGTTGATGATTTATAAAGGGTTTTAAAGATGAACGCAGTGTAAGAAAATAATCTAGAAAAGACAGATAGTCACGTTTTGTTTAAAAAAGGTGACCACGTTGCTTCAAGTCATATTCTTTCCTATCAACCACGCACTATGAAAACTTCAGCAGCTATTTATGCGGAATTGGTTCAGTTCGCCTGTCAACATGTTAAAAATAACATAATAAAAGATTGCGCCATTGGTGAAAATTGTTTGGCCGTGGCCAGTGATCTGGGTTGTGGACTTGCGTTTTTAGAGCGAAGTTTTTGGGGTGTCATGCCCAGTCACAAGGAAATTAAAGTCCTGGAACAAGAAATATCTTCCATGGGCCTTGATGCTCTTGTCCCCAAATATCTTGATGACGACCCCCTTACAGCGGCCCTGGCGTTTGCGGCCATTAATGCCGTGTGTGCTTCTTCCAGTGAACATAAGCTGGGAGAGTTTTCTCTGCAAAGCATACTGGCCCAGCATAAGCGTCTGGGAATGGTTGGTTATTTCTGTCCTCTTATGCCTGAAGTGCGCGCCAGTGGTATTGAACTTGAAATTTTTGAACTCCGAGACATAGCCGGAACACATCGGCCCCAGGCAGTAGCAGAAATTATGCCTCATTGTGATTTGGTTATTTTTACTGGGTCAACCTTTGTCAATAAAACCTTTCATTTTTATCAGCCGCATCTTGCGTCCGGAGCTGATGTGTACATCCTTGGACCCAGCACCCCCCTTGCCTCAATGTTGCACAAAAACTTTAGTCTGGGGGGCAGCCTGGTCCGTGCGGGTAGTGAAGACGAAGTTTTTAATAATATTCGCCAGGGATATAACTATCGTCGTCTGCAACCCTGGCTGACTAAAGTTGTAGCCTGTCATGTGTAGAAGATAGTGTGTTGGTGTCTGCCTGTAATTTTTCCTGAACAATGAAACCGCTTGAAAGCATTCCAGAGGAGGAAAGGAATGGCCAAACAATTTTGCATGTTGTTGGCACTCTGCCTGATTTTTTCGGCCAGCGTGGCCCGGGCAGACGAATTGGGAACAGTTGAGTTGGACGTGCTTGAAGTCAGTGTTCCCAAAGACACTATGGAACAAATTACTCAGACGGAAATGGAGCGTAAAAGCGCAGTTACCCTGAGTGATGCTTTGCAGGGAGTGCCTGGTATAGAGCTTGGCCATAGTGGTGGTCGTGCGGAAGGCACTATCGGCATTCGTGGGAGCAATCGATATCAGATTGGTATGTATGTAGATGGCGTGCCCACAGCCACGGCCTACCGCAATGAATATGATATTAACAGCGTCTTGGCCTTTGATCTGGATTCCATTGAAATTTCCAGGGGCTATAGTTCTCCTCTATTGCAACATAACAACGGGCTGGCTGGTATCATCAACGTCCGTACCGCCAAACCCAAGAAAGAATTGGAGTTTGGAGCAAAATACACCAATTTTTTTGATCGCTATGGTGATGATCAGGGGCGACTTTTTGGGGTCAAGCTGGGTACCAAGCAGGATCTTTTTTACCTGCAAGCTCAGGTGATGCAGGATGAGCAAGATTTTTTTACCCTGTCCCATAGTTTTACAAGTGGACAATGGCAAAAGGGAGGTCGCCGAGGCAATTCCGATTACACCAATAGACGATTAAATCTTATTGCCGGGCTAACCCCCACAGAAAATATCGATGTTATGTTCGGTGTGGTCCGCCAGGAATTTGAAAAAGGGCAGCCTTTGGATGCCAGCAAAGATGCGGGAATTTTTCCTCCTGGCACCAGCACCAGTAATGCAGATTATATTCGGGCCTGGCGTTGGCCCAAATACGAGACCAATCGTTATTATATGAACGCAGACGTTACTTTTTCCAGTGATCTGGCATTGTCAGCTGTAGCTTATTATGACCAGCATATTGACCAATCTGTCGATTATGCTGACCCTGATTTCAATAACAAGGCTGGTAATAGCCGCGATCAAAAATATGATCAGTATACGGCTGGGGGACATTTTACCTTACGCTATGATATCAATGAGAAACATAAAATTGGTGCTTCGGCTGGATACCGTGAGCTATCACATAAGGATTATCGTTATAGAACCACCAGTAATAACTGGACAAATCCATTGACGCGTTCCAACTGGGGTCTCTACGAGGAGGCCCAGGAAAGCTATTATGACACGGGCCTGGAATATAGTTGGAAAGTTCTGGACCCTCTGACTTTGGTCTTTGGGCTTGGGTACACCAGGTTGGAGCCCAAGCAGCACAAATCGTATAAAAGTGGAGATATCGTTAAATCTTCTGGGATCAGTTCTACTGCGGAAGATCTTTTCAATTATCAGCTTGGTATTTTTTATGATCTGACCGCAGCGCACCAGTTATCTTTTACTTTTGCCCATAAAGAACGTGTGGCCACCATGCGGGAGCGGTACATGAAAATGGCTTCTGATCCTGATGTGCTGGCCAATCCGGGCATTGATCCGGAGTCAGTCAATCATTTTGAGCTTGGCTATCGCGGGACCGTGGATAATTGGCTCAAGATCAATGTGGCCACATATTATAGTCTGTATGATGACATGATAACCTCTGTCACCAACTATAATGATCCACGCGGTGGAGGCAGATTTGGTTCCAAATTCGCCAATGTGGACAAAGTTGATGTCTATGGTTTGGACATCAACTTGGAAGCATTTCTTAACCAGTATCTAACTTTGGGTGCCAGTGCTGGATTTATGGATTGGCATATTGACTCAGATACAACTGAAGATCTGTCCTCACCCAAAGCCATGGGCAGTGTATATGCGATTATTTCCCCATTGGAGGCTTTAAGCATTGTTCCTGAAATTTATATGCGCACAAAAGTTGATGATGGATCAGAAAAAATTCCTGGATTTGCCACTCTTAATTTGAAAGCAACATACGATTTTAATGAAAACCTGATGCTTGAAGCCGGAGTGAAGAACTTGTTGGATAAAAATTACTATTACAGTGATTATTTCCCTCAGGCTGGTATGACCTTTTTCACGGGCATAAAATATGTTTTTTAATGAAGTGTAGAACTTCTCTACAGTCCTGTCACTGCATTAGGGACAGGACTATAGAGAAAAATGTCTGGGGACAATTATGCACAGATTACACGTCATTGGCCTTAGCCTCGTCCTCGTAGTTTTTTTCATGAGCATGGCCTGGGCAGATTCAGATCACCAGCTGAAAGTGTATGGAGCCACTTTTCCTTCAAATTATGCCCTGTATGTCCTTGATCCCGAGCTGTTGGCCGGGTGGAATGGTCCGTTGCGTGCCTATGAAAAAAAATTCATTCCTGAAAAATATCAGCAGTTGCCGATCCTGGGTGGCTGGTATGGTGCGGGCATGATTCCGGACAAGGAGGTACTCATCCAGGCCGGTTTTGATAAAGCCTTTGTGCTTGTGGGCCAAAAGCAACAAACCCATGAAAGCCTTCAGGTCCTTGAGAAATTGGGTTTTGATGTCCTGGCCTTGCCAGATGTTTTTTTAAGGGATGCGGCCTCAAGTTTTGAGACTATGGGAGTAGCCTTTGGCGTACCTGAACGGGGCGCTGCCTTGGGAGCATATGGCCAGCAGGCCATGGCCAACGTGGCCGATAGCCTGAAAGGTTTGCCGGAAAATTCCTATGTGCGTGTTTACTTTGCCCAAGATGTGGACGGACTCACCACCATTTGCGGCCAGAGTTCCCGCGCTGACGTCATTACCCTGGCAGGGGGTATCAATGTGCACCAATGTTCACAGGGCATGGAAGAAGGAGTTATAAAAATATCTTTTGAACAGATCATGCTCTATGATCCAGATGTTATTCTGATAAACCATCCCATCTGTATGCATAATTTTGCCCAAGATTCCAGATGGCAGACCCTGCGGGCCGTACGTCAGGGACAGGTTTATTTTGTGCCCTATGAGCCTTTTAGCTGGCTGGATCGCCCCGCCTCATTCATGCGCTTTTTGGGCGTGCAGTGGCTGGCCAACACACTGCACCCGGACAGGTTTCCCATGGACATGGAGAAGGAAACAGATCGTTTTTTACAGCTGTTTTTCAGGCTTGATCTAAGTACCGATGCAATCCAGAAGATACTGCATCCATGATACGCCATCTGGAAGTAGCCCTATTTGCGATTTTTGGGGCAATCATGGTCTCGTTGCTTATCGGTCGTTATGGGTTTGATTTCCATGATCTGATGTCCTTGTCCAAAGCTTTGCTGGCTGGTCAAGAGTTGACCATGAAACAACACGAAATTTTGTTCGTACTGATCAAAATCCGCTTGCCACGGATCGTGGCGGCCATGTTGGTGGGAGCCGGTCTGGCAGTATCAGGTGGTGCATATCAGGCCATGTTTTTAAACCCCTTGGTTTCTCCAGGTATTTTGGGCGTGTTGTCTGGAGCTTCTTTTGGTGCTGCCTTGGGTATTGTCTTTTTCCGGTCCATGATCATGACACAGGTCCTGGCCTTTTGCATGGGCTGTGCAGCAGTGGGCCTGGCGATTCTTCTCTCTACCCTGGTGCGTCGTTCATCCCTTTTGGTTATGCTTTTGGGCGGCATGATCAGCGCGGCCTTGTTTGGTTCCTTGACCTCATTATTAAAATTTTTGGCTGACCCCAACAAAGAATTACCCGAGCTGGTGTACTGGCTCATGGGCTCCTTTGCCCGGGTTAATGAAGAGACATTGCTGTGGATCGGTCTGCCCATTGTTGGATTGATTATTTATTTATCGGTCCAGGGCAAGGTCGCCAACGTCCTGAGCATGGGTGATGAAGAAGCCCTGAGTCTGGGTGTGGCTGTAAAACGCACCCGTTTGCAAATTATTTTGGCAGCTACCTTGCTTTCAGCACTAACGGTTATTTTGACCGGCATTGTTCAATGGGTGGGCCTGGTTATTCCGCATATCATGCGTTTTGTTGTTGGCCCGGACAATCGTGTCTTGTTACCGGCCTCGGCCATAGGGGGTGCGGTCTTTATGCTGGGTACTGACGCAGTGGTGCGCTCGGTTTCCACCGCAGAACTGCCCATTGGGGTGTTCACCTCACTGGTGGCCTTACCTCTGTTTATTCTTTCTCTTTACGTCAATCGGAGAAATTGGAAATGATTCAAGTCAGCCAGCTTTCCTTTGCCTATAGTAAAAAACATCCTGTGTTACGTAATTTAAATTTTATCATTGAGCCTGGGGAAATAATCAATATTCTTGGACCCAATGGCTGTGGTAAATCGACTTTGCTCAGGGCTATTTTAGGTTTTTTGCCCTTGCTCCCCGGGCAGGTACACATCAATGGCCATGATGTTGTCTCATTGCGTCCACAACGGCTGGCCCGTCTTCTGTCCTATGTGCCGCAAATGCATAATACTCCTTTTAATTACCAAGTGCTGGATGTGGTCCTTATGGGCAGGGTTTTTTCAGGCCCCTGGTATAAATATACCAGGGAAGACCATGATATTGCCCGGGACGCTTTACATCGTGTCCGTCTTTTGGATTTGGCCTCCAGGCCCTATCAGCATTTGTCCGGCGGCCAGCGTCAATTGGTTCTTATTGCCCGGGCCCTGGCCCAAGGGGCTGATTATTTTATTATGGATGAACCGGTCACTGGTCTGGACTACAGCAATCAGTTTTATCTTTTGGAAACCATCCGTGAACTCTCGGCCCAAGGCGGTGCACAAAAAACAGGTAAGCTTATTTTTATTTTAACGACCCACCATCCTGAGCATGCGCTTTTTCTTGGTGGACGCGCTCTGTTAATCCAAAAGGGACAACTTTTGGCTGATGGACCTGTGGAGGCGGTGGTCACGGCCCAAGGTATTTGTGATCTCTATGGTATCAAACCGCAATTTTTGGATAAAATCATCAATAGCTATGGGAAACAGTATGGAATGGCTTGTTGATCTTGTGGATTATGGCGTTCTTGGCGTGCTTTTTTCTCTTTGTTTTCTTGTGGTCGGGTTTTCTCTGGAGCGGTGGTTATTTTATAGAAAAGTAGATGTGACCATGTATAACCGCAAACAAGAACTTGAATTGGTTATTTGTAAAAATCTTCAATTTATCGGTACGGTGGCTGGTAATGCACCGTATATCGGTCTGTTGGGAACAGTGCTGGGAATTATGCTGACCTTTTATAATATCGGTCAAGATGCAGCATTACAGACAAGCACAATCATGGTGAGCCTGGCTTTGGCCCTTAAAGCCACGGCAGTGGGGTTAGTCGTCGCCATTATCGCGGTTATACTGTATAATGCCCTGACCCGCAGAGCCAAGAATCTGGTTCTGCTTTGGGAAATACAGCATGAAAGATAGCTTTGCAGAAATCAATGTTGTGCCCTTGGTGGACATCATGCTGGTGCTCCTTGTTATTGTGCTCATGACGGCCAATTTTATGATTCAGGCCAGTATAGAAATAAGTTTGCCCACGTCCACAAGTGAAAAGAGCATACCTGAAGAAGCCATAGCTTTGGAAATAAATGCTGTTGGTCTGATTTTTTATAAAAACATGTCCATTGATCTTCATGAACTCGCTCAATTATTTCACGGCATCAGTCGAGACCAACCAGTTTTGATCAGTGCGGATAAGGATTTGCATTTGCAGCCCTTTATTACCGTGCTGGACGAGATCAAAAGGCTGGGCTTTACCCACATCAATGTGCATACTGAAAAATGAACAACTATTTGTATGGGTTTGGTATTTCTTTTTTTGTGCATTCCTTGGTCTTGAGCCTGACGCTGTTTTTTGTCCAAACCACTGTTCATTCCAGCCCAGAACTTCTTGTTGTGGATTTTTCAACCATTGGTCTGGGGTCAGAAACAGGTAATGGAGTTGTATCAGGCAGTCCGGGATCAGCAGAAATGGGTCCGGGATCAGAGGAAACATTAGCCAGGGCAGAACCTGGAAAGGAAGCTTTTTTGCCTCCAGCCGTAGAAAGACCGCCTCTATCTGATGCGGATCTGCCCGTACCTACGGTTGTTGAGCCCACCCCGGAAGTGGTTAAAAAAGTAGAACCCAAGCCTGTACCCAAGCCAGTGAAAAAAAAACAACCAACAGCCACGCCCAAGAAGGTGGAAAAAGAGCAGCCCAGGACACCGACAACAAGACCCGAAGAAAAATCGGAGTTGTCGGCTCAGGCCGACGTTTTGGCTCCTGATTCTTCTGGGTCTGCTGCAAATAATGGCCAGGTTGCCAATACTGGGGCCAGCAACATGGGCTCTGGCAATGGAGGCCGGGGGCAGGCGGAAAAACAGCATAGCGGCTCTGGATCAGGAGGCCATAATGGAAGGGAGGCCGGTCTGGTCAAGGAATATGTTCGAAATAACTTTAACTATATTCTGGTGCGCGTGCGTCGTAATCTGGATTATCCGGCCCAGGCACGGCGTATGGGATTTTCTGGTGTGTGCAAGTATTCTTTTGCCATTAATATGGACGGGCAGATCAGTGAGTTGGAAGTTGTGGAATCCAGCGGACACCATGTCCTGGATGAGGCTGGTAAAAAGGCTATTGTGCGTTCCTTGCCGTTTCCCGTGCCGCCAATTCCAGCCAGGATTATTATGCCCATCAAGTTCAGCCTGACTGGTTAGGGAGGCACTGATTAACTCGGTCATTGCGAGGAGCGTAGCAACGCGGCGCTTCGCTAATCCATAACTTGCTGATAAGCCAATGATTCTGGATTGCTTCATTTCGTTCGCAATGACTTTTTTGGTTTAATCAGCGGCTCTTTAGGTGTATTTTTTTATTTTACTCAATAATCACACCAGCATAGCCCACCACCCGGGAAAGATCCTGGTTAACATCACCGGAAGTGGCGTAGGCGACCAGCTCAGCTTTTTTAGCTCCCAAGATATTGGCCAGATGCAGGCCCAAGGTCATGGGCAGCACCCCACACATGGAAATACCTTCTTCGCGTACTGTCCCGTAAAAATCCATGGGATTTAAGGCCAGCACCGGGGCCAATGCTCTGTGGTCCACAACGCGTGTCAGGGCATCAGACGCATAATGATTCATGTCCGAGCTGACGACGATAGATATCTTGCGTCCCAAGGCCTGGATTACTTCTGCAATTTTGGATGCCGTACCCCCAAGTTTGTGCGGTCTGGGATCGCCCACAGCAATGGGTACAATGCGCAGGTCTGGATTTTTGGCCCAGAGAAAGGGGAGGACCACTTCCAAAGAATGTTCTTGCATGTGGGCCACCCGGTCTGCTTTAAGGTCGGGTTCGGCCTGTAACAGGGCATCCACCAATTCTTTATCCACAGCCAAAGAAGCACCCGGCAAATGCCACTGACCACTGGGCCAGACAGCCAGGGGGGCGCCCATGCCCGTATGATTGGGGCCAAGCAAAATAACGGTTGAGGCCAAATTGGCCTGAGCCAGGGTTTGACCAGTTATTTTGCCAGAATAGATATAACCAGCATGGGGCACCATGGCCAAGAGAGTAGGCGCTTTACGCTGTGTTGCCCCGCTCATAAAGGTCTGCACAGCAGCCAGCCATTGTTCATATTGGCCTGGGTAAAATTGCCCGGCCACAATAGGATCGCGGTCAAGGTACATAAGATTCTCCTCACCTATTTAGAAACAACGTATCTGCTTAAACATAATTTTCTGGGGGCGATCAACTTGCCCTCTTTGATCTTTGATATTGACATGATATCAAGTTTTTTTTCTTGTAGTCCTACCTGGCCAAATCCTTAAATTTTTTTCGGTATTCCTGCATTTCTTTGCCATAGCTTTCCATAGCTTTAAGCATGCTATTTTCCTTGCCTCCACGGGCATTAATAAAAGGCCAAAATTGTTTTTTGTATAGCTCGCTCACCTGGGGTATTGCAAAAAATTTTTTAAAATCATCATAATCAGACTTGGCATTATTAAGCTCGTCTTCATGATGCTTAATAAGAAGGATCTCTAAGTCCGCGGCTTCAAGCATTGCCTCTCGAAGACCAAAATTAAGGCTTAAATCTGAGTTTCTGTCACTTTGGATGGTATTTTTTAAATCCTGTCCCAATCCTGCGCAGTTCTTGTTGGCATCCCATACAGTACTCATGACCTTATTGAATTCTTCAAGCAGTCTTGGATACTCTTTAAGGTCTGTATCAACATACTTGTCCAACATGTTCAACGTACTTTTGGTATTTGAATCCACTTCCAGAGAAGAGGTCAGCCAAGGTACTTTGTAGATCTCGTTGAGTTTAAGATTTTCCATTTGACTTCGTTGAGGTGGCCAATTGAGCGTTTTGTTTACAAAAAGTGCTTTGAGCTGATTGTTTGAACTCAGGGCTTGGGGACCTGGCTGAGACATACGATTTTTTAGATCATCGTAATCAGCCTTGATCTGTTTCAAAGTTGTTTCACCTTGCCTTTGGTTACTTGCCATGTGCATGGCTTTGTCTCTATTTTTGCCCCAAAAATCCATTGCATCGTAAAGGATGACTTTTCTGCTACGAAAAGGCTCATTCATTGCGTCAGCGGCCTTTTCAAAAAAATTCATGCGCCTTACCATCATTATATCGTAATTTTTGACATGTATTTCTAGGCCAGACTCTTTTGATCCTTTTAAGCTCTTGTAAGAAGACTTATTACTGAGCATGGATGTCCTTTGTCCTTTAGCATCTGAAAAAAAACGTGCTGTGGGAAATGTTTTATCAATTTTAAAGGCAAGATTATATTTAAAAATTTCAGAATTCTTCCGCACTATCTCTCTGGCCTCTTCACAAAATTTACCGAAAGCACCTTCTTTAAGGTAGTCTTGGGCCAACACAGGCTTTACCATAAAAAATACTGTTAACGTGAAAGCAGCTATGTGCATTATTCTTTTGTATTTCATTTTAGCCTCCCAGAAATTTGTAAATTTATGCTTGAGCTTTCAAATTTGAAAACATGTATTTACTCATTTTTTATAGTTTTTTCAACATATTTCAGAAAAAATAGAATTTTTCTCTCCCCAGATCGCTCAAAAAATTTCTTGTAAACCAAGTTCTCTTGTTTTTCTCCTAGGAGAAAAAACAAATCCTCCAATTGGGTCACAATCAGGACAAGATCAGACTGACGATTTGTTTGTAGCCAGCACTTTTTAATATCTGTGTACAGGAAAACCATGTGCCACGGCATTGCCTCCCCTGCATCCCAGGATGCAAAAAATCATTGGAGCCAGTTTGGCCTGGCTACAATGACCCAACCACACTAACGTATTGGCAAAAAAGATGAAATTTTAGTGAAATTTTTGTGCTTCTTTGGTGAGGCGAGCATTTTCCAATTCTGATGTAGCCATGCGGCCGTGTAAAGAATTGGGATAAAGTTGAATAAGTTCTTGAAGGTTATCTTGCCATTGAGGCAGGTTATCATTTTTTTTGTAAAGAAGAGCTTTACGCCAGGTATGGGCCGGCCAGAAGCTATCTGTTTTTTCCAGATAGTCATCGTATTGCAGAGACCAGGCCAAGGCATCCTTGGGCTGCTCTGTTTTTTCTGCGAGCTCGATGAGCAATTCCAGGGTGTCTCGTATTTTGGTTATATCAGTTTTGTCTTTGAGCAGGAAATAGAGGGCTTCCTGGGCTAAGACATTGGCCTGGGTAAAATCTCCGGCTGTACTGGCACTTTGCGCTAGGAAAAAATGGGCATAACCGCGTTGGGTCTCATGTCCATCCTGGTCAGTAGCCAGTTTGAGCCACAAGGCACTGGCTGCGTCGTGATCACGAAGATTTTCCAGGGCCAGGGCAGTGGCGTAATTGATATTTTGTTGTTGTTCCTGAGGCAGGTTCCAGGTGGCCACTTGCTGGGCCAACTTGGGAATTTCTTCCCAGTTTTCCAATTCTAAAAAAATGCTCAACATAAGGTCCAGGGCTGGCTCAGAATATTTTCCCTTGGGTAGTGGGCCAAAAACCAGGGGTCTGGCCATATCCAAAGCCTCTAAGGGCATATTTTCCTGCGCATAGGCTGTGGCCAGAATCAAGGAAAGTTGGGCTGTGGGACCAGTTTCGTTAAAGATAGCAGCATATTGGTTCCATAGGTCGAGAAGCGCAGCATAATTTTTGTCATGGAATTTTTGGTTGATCCATTCCTGTAGCGCAGTTTGCGCTACTTCTTGAGCATTGGTCAGCAAGTCATGCTTGGGAAATTCTTTTTCAAAAAGCTCTGTTTCTTCCAGACATAAAGCATATTCCTTTTGCCACAGATAAAGCATGGCCAACTTGAGTCGAGCAATGGGTGCAAGAGCACTGTGTTTTTTAGCAGCAATACGTTCATATACAGCAGCAGGGGTCATATTCATCTTTTCAATGACAGGAATGGCCGTGGGATCAAGAATACCTTCTTCAGCCACGCGCATTTGGGCAATGAGGGATCCTTCTTTTTCTGGATAGGTACTAATAGTGTAACGATAGGTTTTCCTGGCGGTATCACGTTGGCCCTTTTGGGCATAGATATCACCAATACGCGCCCAGGCAATGTCCGCATCATCAGCTTGGGGTACCAGGTTAACATAAGTCCAAAGATATTGATTGGCCTGATCCAGCTGCTCATTCATCATGGCGACATAACCGGCATTCATGAGAAAAGAAGGATCATCCAGACGAAAATCTGGCCATCTTGCTTGTATTCTTTCTACTATTTCCTCGGCTTGTTTCAGAAAACCCAATCCTGCCAAGGTTTTTGCCAGACCGCTATGAGCTCGTTTTTGTATTTGTTCATCCCCATAATTTTGCAGAATATATTGAAAATGTTCGTGTGCCTTAGTGTAATGACCATGCCCCAGGTAGTATTCTCCCCAAAAAATATCGATCATGGGCACATGCTCATCATGGGGATAGCGACGCCTGAGAAGATCAAAATATGCTTTGGCTTCTGGGAGGTTCTCGACCAAAAGATGCAAACGACCCAGTTTTTCCAGAATCTGAGGGAGTCTTTCAGATTGAAGGTTGGAGTTTTTAGCAGCTTCCAAGGCCAAGAGTGTAGCAGTAAAATGTGTCTGCATATCATCTTGTCCTTTATTCCAAGCCAGATCAGCCAGGGTGTACAGCAAATCTTCACGAAGATCTGGAGAAAGACTTGTGGATTTGAGCATGGCTTGGGCAGTATTTTTGATGGCGTCCAGATCTTGGGCTTCCAAAGCCTTGGTCAAAGAGTTGTACAAGGTTTTCAATGTTGCAACACTGGTAGCATTGGTAGTGTGTAAAGCATCGACATCCATGTGCTCAGTAGCATTCATGTGCATTGTGCTGTTATCTGTGGTCACACTACTGGTGGCATTGAGCATGTGCCTGGGAAAAGTGTCATCTCCTTGCCCGAAGGTGTTCTGGGTATGGTCATCAAGGTTTGTCGCATTGGGCATACCCAAGGGGTGCTGGATGTGAGGACTTGGGCTTTGGCCTGTGTCCTGCGTCACATTATTGAGCGTATTTTGGTTTTGGCTATGATTGTGCAGATCTGTGCTGGTGGTCAGCACTTCTTCTGGAACAACAGCGGGCTGACTTTGTTTATGCTCAGATTGTGTATCTTGCTCTGAACCTATGTGGGACAGGGGCTCTCCTGATGCCAGATTTTCTTGAGACCAGAGCACTTTCCCACGTATTTGGGTCATGCCTGATAAAAACTCTTCAGGCTCTAGTGTGGATTGAAATGCGGACTTACGTATAGGCTTGGATTCAGATTCTTTCCTTGGTTCTGCCTCAAAGTCCTCTTCAGGGGCAGCGGGCATATCTGCTTGATGGGCAGTGCTATTTGTATGGGGGATAGTCCCGTTATCAAGGCCTGGAGTCTGATTTCCAGGGCCAGTGAGGAGTGTTTCTTTGATTTGAATTTTTCCTTGAGTTTGCGAGGAGATTTGATCTTCACTTGTGGTGTTCTGAAAATCGGGGCTTATCTCTGACGCATTGCCAGTTGCATCAGTTTGGGGCTGCTTTGAATCATTTTTAGGAACAAGTGACCAAATATCCAGCACAAATTCTTTGGACTTGGGTTTGGTGGAGAATGTAAAGTCAAACTCTTTAGAGTTCATGGTCAAAATAATGCCTTGCTGGGGTGTATAGGCAATATCTTGAAATAGGGCTGAGGAAGGAAGAACTGGCAATTTGAATTTGCGTTCACGCTGCCAAAATGCCCAGTTTAAATGGAAAATAAGTTTGTTGGGCTGATGAAATTTGGGTTTGGTGTCGGGCAAGCGACTGTCGAACTTGAAGACGAGCCTTTCACCCTGGTCAGTTTGTTGCCACGTCAAAGTGCCCCCAAAGCCTTGGGAGCAGATAATGAGTGTTCCGAGCACTACAAAAAGAAGCCGTCTGAGGCTTAAGCAATGTTGGATGCGCACGGTGTGCCTTTTGCAAAAATCGGGCTTAAAATCACATCATGTCTTTTTTCTTTAATTTTTCAATGAGAGTGGTGCGTTTGATCCCCAAAATTTCTGCGGCCCTGTTTTTAACACCTTCTGCTTCTTCCAAAGCTTGGGTCAGCAAACGGTCCTCCACCTGATCCAGAAAGTCTTTAAGGGTTGGGCCATAATCACGCAAATCTCCAAGATCAGGCCAGCGAAATGCTCCATCAGTGGCAGCAAGGGGTCTTGGGGGAGGCTCAATGCCAGTTTCTTTGAGGATTTTTTCCGGGAGATCACCCAGTGCAATCTGATTCCCATCGCATAAAATAGACATGCGTTCCATGAAATTTTCCAGTTCACGCACATTGCCTGGCCAAGAGTAATTGAGCAAGATATTTCTCGCTTGTTGTTCCAGGTTTAACGTGCCTGATGGTCTGTTTTTACCAAAACGTCCTAAAAAGTAGTTGGCCAAAGTCAGGACATCTTCACCCCGTTCTCGCAGTGGGGGAAGATCAATGGGAATAACGTTAAGACGATAAAAAAGGTCTTCCCGAAAGTTACCTCGGCCGACCTCTTCTTCTAAATTCCTATTGGTGGCCGCAATAATTCGTACGTCAGTCTTAATGGTTTTGGAGCCGCCGACCCGTTCAAATTCCCGTTCCTGAAGAACGCGCAAAATTTTGACCTGAAGTAAAAGGTCCATTTCTCCAATTTCATCCAAAAACACAGTGCCACCATGGGCCAGCTCAAAACGACCGACCTTGGTGCGGATAGCGTGGGTAAAAGCACCTTTTTCATGCCCAAAAAGTTCGGACTCCAGAAGTTCACGGGGTATGGCTCCACAATTAATAGGCACAAAAGGCTTGTCAGCACGTTTGCTATTGCGATGTAAGGCCCGTACAAGGAGTTCCTTGCCTGTGCCTGATTCACCCGTGACCAGCACGGTGCTGTCAGAGGGTGCAACTTTGGTCAGGACACGAAACACCTCTTGCAGGGGGGTACTCTTGCCAATTATTCCACAAGGATCAAAGGCCATACATTCTCCTGAGTCTTTAAGACAGTGCTGTTACTTTTGTTTCTGCCTGTCAAAAATCTGACAAAAAAGCAAGGTAGAAAATGAGTTATCAGCTCCTATTTCCAGCCCATAGCCGGCAAGCTCTCCTGATATCCAGGGAAAAGCGTTTTATTATCCATGCGTTGCTCGATGACCAACCAGTCAAAGCCCATACCAATAATTCTGGGTCCATGGTGGGGTTACTGCGTCCGGGTATGGATATTTTTTTGTCTCCAGCCCTGTCTCCCAAAAGACGTTTGCCTTATACAATGGAGCTGGTTCGGCGTCATGGGCATTGGGTTGGCGTCAATACCCTAACTCCCAATCGGCTCCTTAAAAAATCTTGGGAACAAGGGCTGATACCTGAACTGATGGGCTATGAGGTCTATGAGTCAGAAAAAACCATAGGTGCATCCCGTCTGGATGCCTGGTTAAGTGGTCCGCAGGGCGAGTTTTGGATTGAAGCGAAAAATGTGACCATGGTCGAGGATCAGGTGGCCTGCTTTCCTGATGCCGTCAGTGTGCGTGGCCAGAAACATTTACAGGAACTCATGATTCTGGCCGATCAGGGTGTGCGGGTAGGAGTATTTTTAGCGGTACAAAGACCTGATGGCTTGTGTTTTGGCCCGGCGGATTTTATTGATCCAGTTTTTGCCCATCTTTATTGGCAGGCCATGGACAAGGGTGTGGAGTTCATGCCCTATGTGGTGCACGCTACACCCCAAGGTATTGGTCTGGGCAAGCGTCTGCCTCTGATGTCTCGACCTTAAAACTATGGTAATAATTTTTTTGGATGGATCATGATGGATGAATTGGTGCGTGTTATTTCAGGAGAGGCCCATGTGCGGGCTTTGTGTTGTCGAACGACCCAGACCGTGCAGGAGGCGTGCTTACGTCACAAAACTTGGCCCACTGCTTCTGTAGCCCTGGGTCGGGCTTTGACCGGTGGAGTACTTATGGGAGCCTTGCTTAAAGGCCAAGAGAGGGTAGCACTCAAGTTTGAGGGTCATGGACCTTTGGGAAAAATTTTGGTGGAGGCTGATTCCTTAGGCCGGGTCCATGGTTATGTGGGTAACCCCCAAGTGGATGTACCCCTGGTTAACGGCCAGTTTGATCTTCCAGCTGCCTTGGGGCGAGCCGGGCTGTTAACTGTAACCAAGGACCTTGTAATGCGCGAACCCTACAAAGGGGTGGTCAATCTGGTTTCCAGTGAAATTGCGGAAGATTTGGCCTATTATTTAACGGATTCCGAGCAAATCCCTTCTGCTGTGGGCTTGGCCACCATGCCAGGAGATGCGAGACAGATTTTGGTGGCGGGCGGGTTTTTGTTACAAGCCCTGCCTTCAGCTGCTGATGCGGCCCTGGCCCAGTTGGAAGCGGGCCTCAAAGCTTTACCGCCCTTGTCGAAACTTTTCTTTGAAGGTGCACGACCGGAGGAAATTCTCGCCAGAATCTTTGGAGATATTTCTTTTGAAGTCCTCGGCCATCAAGACGTCTCTTTTGTCTGTAGTTGCTCCCGGGATCGTTTGGAGCAAGCCCTCATTACCCTGGGATACGAAGATATTCAGGACCTGGCGGCAGGAGATAATGATGTAGAAGTTACTTGTGAGTTTTGCCGTCAGGCCTATACTTTTACTCCTGCAGAGCTTTTTCAACTTTTTCGTGAGCGGCACTAGTATGCATGCGTCCCAGCCAGGCCTGAAAACGGTCCAGATAAATATAATACACTGGCGTAAAATAGAGGGTCAAAATCTGGGAGACCACCAGCCCACCAACTACAGCCAAACCAAGTGGCCGTCTGGCCTCAGCTCCAGCGCCCATGCCCAAAGCAATGGGTAACGTACCCATGAGTGCGGCCATGGTGGTCATCATAATGGGCCTGAAACGCACCAAAGCTCCTTCAAAAATGGCCTTCTCCGCTGTCAGCCCGTTTTGGCGTTGGGCCTGTTGGGCGAAGTCAATCATCATAATGGCGTTTTTCTTAACAATACCAATGAGCATGATAATACCCACAAAACTGTAAATATTTAAATCCTGTCCAAAGATGTACAAAGTTAAAAGAGCACCCACTCCAGCTGAAGGCAGGCCGGATAAAATGGTCAAGGGATGAATAAAACTTTCATACAAAATGCCCAAAACCATATAAATGACCACAATAGCCATAATCAGGAGCAGCCATAAGCCCTGAAAAGAGGTTTGAAAGGCCTGGGCTTCGCCCTGAAAGGCTGTGCTTATGGTATCGGGCAGGGTTGCTCTGGACAGGTCTTCCACCACAGCAACCGCATCTCCCAAAGATACCCCAGGTACCAGGTTAAAGGACAGGGTTACGGAAGGAAGTTGGCCCGAATGGTTGACGGACAACGGACCAGCCGTGGTCTTCCAGGTGGTCAAAGAATCCATGCTCACCAATGCCCCATCCTTGGAGCGCACATATAAAAGGGCCAGGGCATCAGGATTGGCCTGGTATTTGGGTTCCAGTTCCATAATGACCTTATAGGTATTGGTGGAATCATAAATGGTTGATATTTCACGGTTGCCATAGGCTGTGGCCAGGGTATTTTCAATTTCATGAGCAAAAATACCCAAAGACGAAGCTTTGTCGCGATCAATTTCCACATTTAATTGGGGATTTTTGATCTCCAGGTCACTATTAACATCTTGTAACAGGGGTACTTCTTTTAAACGCTGTTCCAAACGGGCCCCTTCCCGATAGAGTTCTTCAATATTGGGGCTTTGCAGGGTCAGTTGGTATTGGCCCTTGGTGGCCATGCCTCCCAAACGGATGGGGGGCGGGTTTTGTAGATAAACGCGTACACCAGGGACCTGAGCCAGGTTTTTGCGCAGTCGTTGTATAACGTGGTTAACGTGTTCCGTACGTTCGGTGCGCGGTTTTAAACGAACCATGAGCCGTCCACTATTACCGGCTGCATTGGGCCCCCCAGCACCGACACTGGACATAAAGGCCGCCACAGCAGGATCAGCGGAAATAATATCCATAAGTTTGCGCTGGTGGGCGGTCATGGCTTCAATGCCAATACCCTGTTCTCCCTCCACAATGACCATGAGGCTATTATTGTCCTCGCTGGGGATAAATCCCTTGGGCACCAGTACAAATAAATAGGCTGAGGCGGCAATAAGTAGCAAAGAAATGAGCAAAATACCCAGTTTGAATTTAAGGGCCAGGGCCAGGGTTTTTTCATAGGCCAGGCGTAGCCCATCAAAAAAAATCTCCATGGCGTGATAAAAACGTCCATGGTCTTTTTTTTGGGATTTGAGCATAAATTTGCAGAGCATGGGAGTCAGGGTCAGGGAGACCACGCCTGAAAGTAAAATAGCTGTGGAAATGGTCACGGCAAATTCGTGAAAAAGTCGGCCCACCACGCCACCCATAAAGAGCACTGGTAAAAAAACCGCAGCCAGGGAGATGGTCATGGAGACAATGGTGAAAAATATTTCTCTGGAGCCATCCAAAGCAGCCTGCAATGCTGTTTTACCTTGCTCCATGTGGCGAACAATATTTTCCAGCATGACAATAGCGTCATCAACCACAAAACCCACGGCCAAGGTCAGGGCCATGAGGGAAATATTATTCACACTAAAACCCATTTGATACATAACCGCAAAAGTACCCAGCACAGAAAGAGGCAGGGCCAGGCTGGGTATGAGGGTGGCGGTCAGGTTCCGCAAAAAGAGAAAAATGACCATAACCACCAGGGCAATGGTCAGCATCAGGGTAAATTTGACTGCACCTACAGAATCCTTGATGGAGTCCGAGCGGTCAAAAAGAATATCCAGGTGCACCGAGGCTGGCAGTTGAGCGCGAAAAGTGGGCAGTAAATCCTTGACTGCCTGGGAAACACCCACAGTATTGGTGCCTGGCTGACGTTGGATAGCCAGAATCATGGCTGGAGCATAATTGTACCAATTGCCCCGCCGGGTTTGTTCCACGCTATCAAAGACCTTGGCCACTTCATTTAAGCGCACCGGAGCACCATTGCGCCAGGCCACAACCACAGGGCCATAGGCCTCGGCGCGCATGAGCTGACCACTGGAATGCACTGTGTATTCGCGGTCCTGGCCGGCCACGGTGCCCACAGGCAGATTGACGTTGCTGTTTTTTACTGCTGTGGCGACTTCATCTACACCAATCCCTTTGGCGGCCAGAGCTTCGGGATCCAGTTGAATACGCACGGCATATTTGCTGGATCCATAGACCATGACCTGGGCCACACCATTGACCATGGAAATGCGTTGAGCCATGAGGGTTTCCGCGTATTCATTGAGATCAGACAAACGCAGGGTCGGCGAAGAAATGGCCAGGTATAAAATGGGGTGATCCGCAGGATTGACCTTGCGGTAGGTGGGCGGGGTGGTCATGTCCGAGGGCAATTGGCGCGTGGCTGCGGTAATGGCGGCCTGTACATCCTGGGCTGCGGCATCAATGTCGCGTTCCAAATCAAATTGCAGGGTGATGCGCGTGTTGCCAAGACTATTGGTCGAAGTCATGGAATCAATACCCGCAATGGTGGAAAATTGTTTTTCAAGCGGTGTGGCCACAGCAGCCGCCATGGTTTCCGGGTTGGCCCCGGCCAGGGATGCCGAGACCTGGATGGTGGGAAAATCCACACTGGGTAAATCGCTAACAGGTAAACGATGGTAGGCCATGATGCCAAAGAGCATCAGGCCGAGCATAATCAAAATCGTGGTCACCGGGCGGTGGATAAAAAGAGCTGAGGGGTTCATTGGCCAGTTGTCCCCATGGTATGGTCTTGATCTGATGTCTCTTGAATGGCCTCATAATTGACCACAGCCTCTGGGGTCAGGCGTAATTGTCCTTCTGTAACAACCAGGTCGCCATGATTCAGGCCGGTATCAATAATACTCTCTTCATCCAAAATGCCAAAAATAGAGACCTCTTGGGTGTGGACCTTGTTCTCTGGACCGACCACATAGACATACGGGCCATGCAGCCCTTCTTGCACCGCAGCAGTGGGGATGGTTATGCCGTGGTGAGTGCTTAAAGACAAGGTCACGCGCACAAATTGGCCAGGCCACAGGGCTTCATTTTCATTGGGAAAACTGGCTTTAAGGCGGATGGTGCCCGTGCTTTGATCCACAGTATTGTCCATGGCCGCCAGAACTCCGGTTTGGGCCAGGCTTTGACCGTCAGGTTGAGCCATGACCTGGACAGTTCCGGCTTTCATGCGGGCGGCAATTTCCGACAAATATTTTTCCGGCACAGTACAGGAAACAAAAATGGGCTGAATGCGATTGATGGTCACCAGGGTGCGGTCATCATTGGCCTTGATCACATTGCCTTTGTGGACCTGGACATGCCCGGCCCGGCCATCAATGGGTGCTTGTACTGTGGCATATTCCAGGTCGAGTTTGGCCCGGTCGCGTTCAGCTTCATTGACCTTGATTGTTCCGCGCAAGGTTCTGACCTGGGCCTGGGTATGGTCATAGGATTCTTTGGCAATGACATTTTTATCTTTCAAGCTGGAATACCGATGCAAGTCTTTTTCAGCTTTATCCAACAGTGCCAGATCTCGTTCAACTCTGGCTTCTGCCTCAATCAAGGCCAGTTTAAAGGGGCGGGGATCAATAAGAAATAAGGGGTCACCTGCTCTGACCTCCTGACCATCAGTAATAAACTGGTCCATGATTTGGCCGCCAACCTGGCTTTTGATGTCCACGGCATCCATGGGCGTAACCGTGCCCACGGCCTGAATGCGCACTGGAATATCTTTGGCCACGGCCTGGGCCACCACCACGGGTACAGGTGGGGGTGCATTGTTCACGGCTTGGTTTTGATCAGAGGTGCATGCGCAGAGGATCATGGATATAAGCGAGAGCAAAATAATGCCCAGGTACAACTTGGGCTGTGCGCAGGGTGAGTTTTTAGAACAAGTTGGGGGACAAGGGCACAAGGGCTTCTCCGGAGATCATGGGTTAAGGATCGGATCTGTAATCCAGGTGGTCCAAGCCAATTGGTCGGCATGTATATGACCATAGATAATATTTTGAATATCAGAAAAGAGGTAGAGTGCCAGCGTTTATCTTGTCAACATGATAACGCCTAGTTCATCACATTAAAATTGATTTTAGGAAGAAACTATTTTTTACCAAAAAGGCGGGTGACCACAATAAAAAAGACAGGAGTGAGGTACACGCCAAAAAAGGTAGCTGCGAGCACACCGCTGACCACAGTTGTACCCACGGCATTTTGAGCTCCTGAACCAGCTCCACTATTTAAGGCCAAAGGAAGCACGCCTAAGATAAAAGCCAAGGAGGTCATGATAATTGGACGGAGCCGAATGCGCACCGCCTTTTGCACCGCAACAAGCAAATCCTCTCCTTGGGCATGCATTTCACGCGCAAATTCCACAATAAGAATGGAGTTTTTGGCCGAAAGGCCCATGACTGCCAGCATGCCAATGTGAAAATAAACATCATTACTCATGCCCTGAGACCAGACTCCAAGGGTTGCTCCCCAAACTCCGGCAGGCATGACCAGAAGTACGGAAAAGGGAATGATCCAGCTTTCATACAAGGCAGCCAAGCATAGAAAAACAACGATCAAAGAGAGTGCATATAAAAGAGCAGCCTGGGCTCCGGCTTGTTTTTCCTGATACGAAAGACCTGTCCATTCAAAGCCAAAACCTTGGGGTAGCTCAGTAGCCAACTCTTCCATGACCGCCATGGCCTCACCCGAGCTTTTACCTGGGGCAGCTTCACCAAGGATCCTGATAGCCGAAACACCCTGGTAGCGTTCCAGTAGTGGTGAGCCTTTGGAATTTTTCACGGTGAGAAAGTAGGGAAAGGGCACCATTTTGCCTTGGGTATTGCGGACATGGTAGTGATCAAAATCACTGGCCTGCATGCGAAATTGTGCGTCAGCCTGCAAATAGACTTTTTTGGTCCGCCCGCGGTCCATAAAGTCATTGACATAGGTTCCACCCCAAAAAGCAGCCACAGCATCATTGATGACCCCTTTGGTCAGACCCAAGGCCTGGGCTTTTTCCAGGTCGATTTCCAAATCGTATTGTTCCACATCATCCAGGCCACCGGGGCGCACGTTACGCAGTACAGGGTGCTGCCGAGCTTGGGCCAGGAGCATGTTTCTGGCTTCCATAAGGGCATCATGACCACGTCCGGTTATGTCCATCAATTCAAATTCAAAGCCACTGGCGCGGGCCATTTCTTTAATGGGCGCTGGTCCAAAGACTATGATTCTGGCCTGGGGAGTATCACTAAAACGTGCTCGGGTGCGGGCAATAAGGGCGTCCACATGCTGGTCAGCTCTGGTACGCTCACTCCAAGGGCGCAGGCTGATGAAGGCCTGGCCCACATTTTGCCCGGTGCCAATGAAGGAAAATCCGGCCATGGTCTGGGCATTGCTGACACTATCATGCAAATCTGTGAGCAGAAAATCGCGGATTTCAGCCAGCACTACTTCAGTTCTTTCCATGCTGGAGCCAGGTGGCAATTGGGCAATGGCGTAAAATGCCCCCTGGTCTTCGTTAGGTACAAAAGAGGTCGGCAAGCGGACCAGAAGCCCACCCACCACTAATGTTGCCAGGACAAAAAGAATAATTATGGGGCTGGGCCGAGATAAAATTTTACTGACCTGTCCTTGGTAGGAGCTGGCAATTTTATCAAACCAGTGGTTGAAATAAGCAAAAAATCCTTTATTGGTGCCCTGTTTTGTCTTGAGCATGGTCGCGCACAGAGCAGGGGAAAGGATCAGGGCTACCAGGGCTGATAAAGCCATGGCCGAAACTATGGTCAGGGAAAATTGACGATAAATAATACCCACGGACCCGGGCATAAAGGCCATGGGCACAAAAACAGCGGCAATAACCAGGGCCACACCCACCAGGGCACCACTGATCTGGGCCATGGATTTGCGGGCAGCTTCTTTGGGCGTGAGTTTTTCTTCACGCATGAGACGCTCAACATTTTCTACCACTACTATGGCATCATCCACCAGCAAGCCAATGGCCAGCACCATGCCAAACATGGTCAGGGTATTGATGCTAAAGCCTGCCGCAGCTAATATTCCAAAGGTGCCTAGCAGTACTATGGGAATGGCCATGGTCGGGATAAAGGTCGCCCTGAAATTTTGCAAAAATAAAAACATAACCAGAAAAACAAGACCAATGGCCAGGCCCAGGGTTTTAAAAACTTCGTGAATGGAAATTTCCACAAAAGGCAGGGTGTCATAGGCATACACATAGTCCATGCCCGGTGGAAAAAAGGTCGAGAAATCCTTCATTTGTTTTTTGATGGCCCGGCCTGTGTCCAGGGCATTGGCACCTGGAGCAAGCATGAAAAGCATACCAATGGAAGGGTCTCCGTTGTTTCTGACAATGATATTAAAATTTTCAGCATTGAGTTCAACCCGGGCCACATCACAAAGACGAAGCATGGAACCATCAGCCTGAGCCCGAAGAATAATATTTTCAAATTGTTGAACATGTTCCAGGCGGGAGGCAGCATTGATGGTCAGGTTGATCTCCTGCCCAGCCACAATGGGATAGGCTCCGATTTGGCCACCTTTGGTTTGATCGTTTTGTTCTCGAATGGCGGCAATAACATCAGCAGGGTTCAGGGCATATTGCTCAAACTTAAGGGGATCACACCAGATGCGCATGGCGTATTGCGCACCCATGGTGGTCACCTCGCCCACTCCAGGTATGCGGCTCAAAGGATCTTTGAGATGAGTGTGGGTGTAATCACCCAAATCCTCGCCAGTCATACCTGTGGAAGAATAAAGCCCCATGATGAGCAGGACGCCCACTGCTGATTTGGTCACTGAAATGCCCTGACGCTGGACTTCATCGGGGAGCATGGGCATGGCCAGCTGCAATTTATTTTGCACCTGTACCTGTGCAATATCCACGTTCGTGCCGCTTTCAAAGGTAAAGGTGATGGTGGAAGTTCCCGTGGAATCGCTGGAAGAAGACATGTAGATAAGGTGGTCAATGCCGGAAATTTGCTGCTCAATGATCTGGGTCACTGTGCTTTCCATGGTTGCAGCTGAAGCACCGGGAAATCGTGCCGTGACAATGACTTGAGGAGAAGCAATTTCCGGAAATTGGGCCACGGGCAGGGTGGTAAAGGCCAGTCCCCCGGCAAGCATAACCAGGATAGCTAAAACCCAGGCAAAAATTGGTCGGTCAATGAAAAAAGAAGACATATCCTCATGGTCCTTGCTTAAGGAGTTAGCGGGGTTGAGGCCTGTTCGGGTTTGTTGTGCTCAGGGGCCAAGGTGGTGTTCATTGGTTTGCCCATGACCAGTTGTCCAGGCCTGACATTTTGCAGTCCTTCCACCAGCAGCAACTCTTGGTGCTTAAGGCCTGAGGTCAGCAGCCAGCGACCTTGGTGTTCGCGATCAATGACAATACTGCGCGCTTCAGTGGTGTACAGGTCTGGCTGGGTGGCATTTTCCGCAGGATGGAGGACAAAAACCTGAGGAAGATTGCGGTTATCGCGAAAGACCGCCCGCTGGGGGATGACAATTGCGTTTTCTGTTAGGCCTTGCACCAGGGTAGCTCGCGCATACATGCCTGGCAGTAAAAATTCATGAGGGTTTTCAAACTCTGCCCGTAAAGTCACGGTTCCTGTATCTTTGTCAACGGAAATATCAGAAAAAAGCAAGGTGCCCTCAATCCACTGATCAGTACCTGGTCGCTTATAGGGCGTGCCATCTTCCAAATGTAACCGTACTTTGGCCCCCTGATTCGCACTGGTTTTTAATGCTCCTGAAGCTTGTGCCAACTTAAGTTTCAGCAGCTCATTGCTGGATTGGGTCACATCAACGTACATGGGGCTTATTTGTTGGATTTTGGCCAGGGCTTGGGCCTGATTTTGGGTGACCAATGCCCCTTCGCTGACAAAAGAATGGCCGATACGTCCGCTCACAGGAGCAACAATCTGGGTGTAACCAAGGTTGATGGCTGCCGTGGCCAGGGCCTCCTTATGGGCCTCTATTTCAGCCTTGTTCTGCTTATGGGCAGCAATGGCATCGTCTCGCTCTTGCAGGCTGATGGCATTGCTGCGAGCCAGCTCTGTGTAGCGTTCTGCCAGGAGTCGGGCTGTTTCTTCAGTGGCCATGGCTCGGGCCAGGTTTGCTTTGGCGTTATTGTAGGCGGTTTGATACAAAGCAGGATCAATTTGGTAGAGTACCTGACCAGCCTGAACATCTGCACCTTCTTCAAAAAAACGAGTTTGAATAATGCCATTGACCTGTGGTCGGACTTCAGCAACCCGAAAAGCTGAAATGCGTCCCGGCAATTCCTGGGTCAGGATAATGGGCTCTTCTTGGACCGTCATATAGAATATTGTCGGCAAAGGTGGAGGTGGGGGAGCTTCTTGCTGCTCTTTGCACCCCACGAGGAGCAAAGAAAAAAATAAAATGGGCAGGTAAAAAAATAAAGACAGGATTGGCAGTTTGTTGATGATCATTGATTTTGGAGTGCGGATGGGCAGGAAGGCAAGGTCCGGGCACAGGAAACCATTATGAACATCTATTGGGTATTTTTTCATAAAATTCCTTATTTTTTGCGCCATCGTGAAATCAGGGCCATGGTCAGGGTAAACATGAGGTCAAGAAAAATGAAAGCACATAAAACTATACAAATTATTATCCCAAGAGTTAAGAGGAAGCCTGCTATGAATATTCCCAAAGCTAAGGAGATAGCTAATCTGAGTATGCACATAATAGGGTAGCCTCTACGTTACGGGCTTAAAAAGCTGCAATTTTCTGTACTTAAGATAGGCATGGCTAGTTTTCCACAGCTAGAGCTGAAATCATGTCTAAGGTTGTTTGGGAGTCAGCATGGTTGACAAATACAATAGTTTCGAGATGCAATCAAATAGTTTTTAAGCATAGGGACGTGCTGATTTATCACAAACAGTCCAAAAATCCTATTCACGATGAACCAAGACAAATCTTGAATGATAATTGGCAATAATGTGATTGACAAAGTCAACAGTTGGCATTTGCAATTAATTTTCACAAAGCATATCCTCCAGAGAACAGAACCGGAGGGATGTCTCATTTTTTTGTAGCCTTAGGTTTTGTTAAGCAAAGCTTAAAGACATGGTTAGAAATGGGATGTAGTTTGTTTTATGGTACTATTTACTACGTATAGGGGGTAATTTAATGCTGGATATTATGAATAAAACAAGAAGGTTGGTGGAGTTGCTCGGACATGATGAAGAGCCTTTTGGTGTTTACTATGATGATACCAAGCCAGATGGTTTTGGACCAAAGCCAGGAGAGGTTTTTTCACGCGAACGGGAAAGTGCAGGACAAATTGATTGGCAAAACGCACAAAAGACTTTTTCCTGTATTCTTGGAAACATCTGGCTGGCACGGAAAAAGAAAAAGGCCGCATGGATAAGCCACGAAGAATGTGGCTGCATGGGCGGTGGATTTTATGCAGGCCTGTACAGACCATACCTGGAAACAAATATTTTCTATGTTTCTACTGGGATACCAGAAGCCAATATGGAAGGTGAACATTACCTGCCCTCTACAGATTCAATGCGGGCATTTATGGATAATGTTATGCCTCCAGAAGCACCTAAAAAATATTGTATATTTAAGCCATTGGATCAATTTAGTGATGCTGCTCGTCCTCTGGTAATCAATTTCTTTGCCAGACCAGAAGTAATCAGTGGTTTGTATTCGTTAACCATGTATGCCACAGGAGATTTTAATTCTGTGGTCACACCATTTTCCTCAGCATGTGGTTATCTTGTATCCTGGCCATTGGTATATCAACAAAGGGGAGAAGAAAAAGCGGTTCTTGGTGGATTTGACCTTTCAGCACGAAAATTTATGAAAACCGATGAGCTTACCTTTGCAGTGCCTTTGCCACTATATAGCAAAATGCTTGAAATCATGGAAACATCAGCTTTACCGCGTCACACTTGGAATGGGGTACGCAAAAAAGTCCATAGAAGTATTGATGCCTGGGAAAAAAAGACTAAAAACAGGGAAACTCCGTAGTCCTATTGACATGTTGCCAGACAGCAAACCTGGAACATGGAAATACGATTTTTTTCATTACAATATTCAAGGCATGGGTAGTTATTACACAGTTTCTACAATTGGTAAAAATAATTTGAGCAGAATTGTTTTATTCATCACTTCTGGTAATTAATTCCTGAAGATTCTTCTTTACCTGTCCCAAGACTTGCAGACAGATACGCCGTTCTTTTGGATCAACTCCTTTAAGTGCCTGGGCCAATGCGTTCTGAACTGCTTGTAAACTATCTTCTTTAATGGCCTGGGCTTTGGGGGTCAGGCTTAAAATTTTGCGCCGAGTGTCAGCGGGATCAGTGTTGCGCACAATCAGACCCCGACGTTCCATGAGACCGAGAGTTCTGCTGGTGGTGGATTTATCTACCCCTGAAGCCCTGGTGATTTCTTCCTGATGGATGTTGCCGCGATTAAAGAGTTGCACGAGCATTCCCCATTGTTCAGATGTGAGTTCAAGACCCATTTTCTCCATATACCTGTGCAAAGTGGCAGAAAGCAGGCGACTGGTGGTATAGGTCATAAACCCCACACACTCCTGGGGGTCGTAAAATTTTTTAGCCATAAAGGCACTCCTTAAAATACGTAACTGGCATGTCTTGCATTATGCTTTTGGGTTACCAAATGATTGTTAACGTCAACCATATCGAAACCTATAAGTTTTGTAACCTCTAATAAAACAGAGGGAAATATCCAGTTGTTATCTTATGAATTGAAAAGATTTTTTCAGCTTGCGAGGAGAGTAATTGAAGCACAAAAAGACCATGACAAGAAGAGATTTTTCTAGCCACCCTAGACCAGGGCTTCTAATTCTTGTGTAGAAAGCTGCTCATGTTTATCTAAATGATGGGTGATTTCCCCTTGAGTACAAACCATAATTTTTTGTCCCAGGCGCCGGGCTTGGGTCAAGCTATGGGAGACCATAATGATGGTATATTTTTCTGCCAGTGAAATAAGCAAATCCTCAATATGCCGGCTGGCGTGTACATCCAAAGAGGCTGTGGGCTCATCAAGTAAAAGAACTTCCGGTCGCAAGGCCAAAGCCCGGGCCAGGCACAGGCGTTGTTGCTGGCCACCCGAAAGTCGGTGAGCTGACTTGTGCAGGCTATCTTGTATTTCTGTCCAAAGCCCCACAAGCTGTAAAGCCTGGCGCACCCGTTCCTGCACCTCTGCTTTGGGACAGTGACCCACCAGAGCCAGAGGCAGGGCTATGTTTTTGTACACACTGACAGGAAAAACATTGGGGGTTTGAAAGAGCATGCCCACTTGCAGGCGCAGCTTGGTCAGACTTAACGGATCATGTTTTTGGTGGGTTAGATTGTGTTGGTCAGGATCAGGGTACAGGGCATGACATTTGTCTCCTGTGCTGAAATACACTTGGCCCTTGGTGGTGCAACCATCAAATTCTTCGTTTAATCTGTTAATGCTGCGCAGGAGCGTGGTTTTTCCAGACCCCGAGCGACCAACAAGCACACTGATGTTGTGGCGCAAAAATTGAACGGTAATATCATGGAGCACTTGTCGTCCAAAGAAGGAAACGGACAAATGTTCAATATTTACTGCAATACTGATGGTACTTCTCCTTGCCAAAAATATTGATGTCCCAATTCCAAACCTTTGGCCAAAATAACCATGACAGTGGCCAACAACAGCAGGAGCAGGGCCGCGCCAAAGGCTAAATTCAGTTCTTCCTGGGTTTGGTAGTGGGCCATGGTATAATAAATGGTAAAGGGCAGGGCTTCAAATTTGGCCAACAAGCTTGAGGGCAAGCCTGCATTGGCCACTGCACCTGTAAGCATAATGACCGCTGTGTCTTCAGCTGATCGTCCCATGGCCAAAATAGCCCCACTAACAATGCCGCCCACTGCCATGGGCAAGGCGACCCGGAAAACTATTTGGTTTTTAGAAAAACCAAGACTGGATGCAGCCAGCTTAATGGATCTGGGCACAGCTTCCAGAGCCTCCCGAGTGTTGACCACCAGTACCGGGGTGACCAAAAGACTTAAGCACCCAGCGGCCAGGAGTAAACAGGTGTTGGCTTCAGGCAAGAATGTCCGGCGCAGGAATAAAATAAGGGTAAAACCAAAAAGCCCCATGACTATAGAGGGCGCCCCAGCCAAAAGGTCAATGGCTGTGCTCAGGCGTTTGTTCCAGGCTGGGCTGGCATATTCAGCCAAAAAAATACCACAGCCAATACCAGGTAACAGTACCAGGGCCATGGTGGCAGCAATTAAGCATAATGTGCCCATAAAGGCCGACCAAATTCCTTCCCAAAGAGGAGCCCGGCCTAAAATAGCGTCCAGGGGATTGGTATTGCCAAAAAATAATTGTGTATTCCAGGCAGGCCAGCCTTTGGAAAGTAAAAAGAAAACCAGGGTTGCAATACAGCCCAGGACCAATAGTGCAGAAAAGCCCATGCTCCAGCGTAAGAAGTGAAAGATAAGGGATCGTTGCATAGATAAGATTGTTGGCAGTTACGGGTTAGTTTTTTACCAAGGCTCTGGAAATGATGCTGACCAGGGCACTGATGCCAAGAAGTAAAAAGCCGGCCATGAACAAAGAGGAATAAGCAGCTCCGCCCACTTCATTGGCTGTAACCAGGGCCATGTGGGCACTTAAGGTCCGCAGGCTTTGGCCAAGGCCTTGGGGTACCTGGGGCGCATTGCCGGCCAGCATCAGGGGAATTAAGGTGTCGCCCACAGCGCGGCCAAATCCCAAAAGCCCTGCGGCTAAAAAAGTTTTTTTGCTGCGAGGAAAGACAAAAAACCACAAGAGTTCAAACTTGTCCAAACCAATGGCCAGGCCATGAGGACAAAGTTCATCCAGTTTGAAGCCAAGGCCCGAGTTCAGGACCAGGACCATGGTCGGCATAATGAGTAAAGCCAAAACCAGGGTTGCAGTCAGCAAGCTTAAGCCACTACCGGCAAAGGTCAAACGGACTAAAGGAGTTAAAAGCAAAACACCCACAAAGGCATAGACCACGGTGGGGATGGCGGTCATAAAGCGAATGGCGGCCTGAAGAACTTTTACTGCCAAGTGTTTTGGAGCCGTGAGCATCAGGCCGCATAAGGATATGGCCAGGGGCAGGGCCAGAAATAGCGCACTAAAGGACAAAATAATTGAGCCCATGACCATGGGCAAAATACCAAAGTGCCCCTGGTAGGGGTTCCAATGCCAGGTAAAAATACCCAAATTGCCCTGCTCTAAAAGAGCAGGGCCGGCAAAGACCACAATCATGACCACAAGCAAAATCACGCTTGCAAGCACAAACCCGGCCGCAAGATAGACATAGGTTTGGGCCCAGGAAAAATCATGGGTCTTTTTTGGGTATTCCATGAGTGCGTTTAATCTTTTATTACAGGGATGTAGCCGGCAGCAGAGATAAAGCCCTGGCCGTCTTCAGAGTACACATAATCGATAAATAAGCGCACCAGCCCTTGGGGCTCACCTTTGGTATTCATATATAAAAGACGAGTAATGGTGTAGCTGCCATTTTGGGCATTTTCCTGAGAAGGCTCCATGCCATCAATGGTTACCGCCTTGGTGCTTGCATCCAAATGACCAATACCGACATAGCCAATGGCATTTTTATCCTGGGAGATCATGGTTTTCATGGCCCCATTGGAATTGGAAACATTGCTGTTGCTACTGGGAGTGGCCTTGTCCAGGGCTCGCTCTTCAAAAGTTTCTCTGGTTCCGCTGCCATCTTCACGCACATACAAGGTAATGGGTGCATCAGATCCACCGACATCCTGCCAATGGGTGATTTCTCCAGTAAAAATCTTAATGAGCTGGTCCTTGGTAAGACCATTGACCGGGTTTTCAGGATGAACGGCCACAGCAACCCCATCAATGGCAAAGGGGAAAGTCTGTAATCCATATTTTTCAATTTCGGAATCTTTTAAAGCGCGACCGGTGTTGCCAATATCCACCAGGCCTTCACCGACCTGTTGCACTCCAACCCCGGAACCACCACCGGTGACCGTAATGCGGATGTCGGGCACAGAGGTCATGATACTTTGAGCGGCAGCTTTCATAACCGGGATATGCGCAGTGCCACCAGCGATATTGATGGTTCCTTTTTGGCCCTGAAAAGCATCTAGCGTGGCAGCTTGGACAGTGGACATGGTCAGCAAGCACAAGAGCAAGCTCAGGCTGAGGATGTACATCCGTTTCATTTTTTTCTCCTTGGGTTGGGGTTAAGACAAGAAAACAGCCTTAAAATAAAAAATCTCGCTGGTTATGGCGAGATTTGCTGTGGATGTGTACTTGTCTCCACGGATGTCTTGAGGCTTGTTAGCTACAGGTGGACGCAACTTCCGTAGAAACAAGTGAGACAACCTGCCCCACAGCAATGTTTCTACGTCAGGTAAAGCCGATCACAAAAAAACTGGGCAACAAAAAACACTGCTCTGATCTGGACTTGGGCAGATCAGGTAAAATAAAGGTTGTCGTATAAGTGCCGTGGTTGTTCATGAAGCTTCCCATATTGTTGAGAGCTATAATCTTGCTTTGAAATAGTTTTTTGTCAAGCAAAGCTGGACAGTGTTTTTAGGACAGCAAAGTAAATTTTGTTGTGTTTTGTTTTGGCCTGTTTCGTATATGGGGTTTTATGACCTACGTAGTAGTTCAGACTTGATCTGACGATGTTCTCTGTTTTGATATTTTCGTTTGTCCGATTAAGGAGACACTGGTTAAATCGAAACAAGTCCTTGCAACCGTGGGGAATCAAATCGCCACGTCGCCATGCTCCTGACAATGACAGACTTAATCAGCGTTTCCTTAATTGAGCTGTCTGCCTTTTAAGAAGGCGTGTCCTGGGCATTTAATAATTTTTTGTAGAATATCCCCCTGTCTTGTGAAAATATTTCTATTTGTTTTTTTTCTTTTAGTATTCGGAGATATTTATTTACTTCATTGACATGCATGCCAAGTAGTTGGGTCAGGTCTTCAAGAGTACATGGTCTTCTGGAAATAGTCTCCATGATTGTCGTTAGCGCGTCATCACCTTGGGTTGTGAGGTTGGTCCAGCCCTGGGGGCTGGAAATAATAACAATGTTCTTCATAGCCCAAAGTTCTCGGATACGTTCCAATTCTTCACGAGTTGCGCTCCGTAATGAGGGCAACAAGCCCGGACGATCCAGGGTATTCAGGTGAATTTCTTTGGGATTTATTTTTAAGAGCACATCTTTAAGTGCCAGTAAATCAACAATATTGTCATTATAACCTGGCAAGATGAATACTTCCAAATAAATCATGCCAGAATATTCTTGCCGAAAATCAATCAGCCCCTGGATATGGCTTTTAAGGTCAATACTTTTATGGGGCCTGTTTATTCTTTTGAAAGTTTTTTCAGTGGCTGCGTCAAGGGATGGCAAAACAAGATCCGCGGCCATGATTGATGATCTTACAATCTGATGGGAAAGCAAAGTTCCATTGGTCAGGATGGCAACGGGCACATGCGGTCTTTTATCCTTAATGAAGGCCAAGATGTCGTTAATTTTCGCATTAAGAGTCGGCTCGCCAGATCCTGAAAAAGTAATGTAATCAGGGTCTGGATGATGGTTAAAATAATCTTCAATTTCGGCAAATAATTCTTGCACATCAAAGAAAATATCGCGTTCAATGCTCAGGTTGGTTGTCTTGCCCACTTCGCAATATACGCAATCAAGGGAGCAGACCTTGGCAGGGACAATGTCAATGCCCAGGGACATGCCCAAACGACGTGAAGGCACAGGACCAAAAATATATTTACGCACGAGATGGATTCTCTTGTAAAAATTTTAAATTTTAGTTTTTATCAAATAATTTCTATGGGTAACTTGATATTCGTGTATCATGGTGTCAGCCAGTATCAGGGAATCCTGGCATGATGGCCAAGGGTGTTTTGGTTCTTATCTATTCAGCTTGGTGCCAGAATAGGTGAAGGCATTTTTGTTCATTTTGATGAAGGTTCCCTTGTCAATACCCACAGCGTTACCGCATTGGCACCAGACTTTTCCTTCCTGCTCTTTCAAAAGCCAAATTTTTTCAATGCGGTCGCGATGACAACGCAAGACTTCCCCTGGACCAATTTTGCGGTAGCGCCAAAGTTTGCGGCGACAATCAGCACAGCGAATAACCAGCATTATTCCGGTACACTATCCATGGATGCCCAGCGTGGTTCATGCAAAGGCAGGATATGGTCAGCCAGGGTTTTGGCCCGCACCAGGGTCTCATAGGCCTCATAACTATTGACATGGGTGCCCGGGGGAATGACTTCCATGTCCATGGCCGTGATAGCTTTGGGCGGATAGAGGTTTTCCAAAATAGTACAAAAGCCGCAGATAAGCACACTGCCCTTGTCTGTTTCCACTCGAATAGACATGCCCCCTTCAGTATGGGCCGGGGTATGAATCATGGTCAGGCCAGGGAGAATTTCCGTATCTTGGGTCAGGGCAATAACCTGGCCATTGTCTTCCACATCCTCAATATAATCTTCTAAATAGCGAAAATCCAAAGGATGAGGGTCATGGATGCGCTCCAGTTCTTTTTCATGGACATAGATTTTGGCATTGACGCATTTGTAGTCATTTTCACAATGGTCATTGTGCAGGTGGGTATGTAAAATAATATCAATATCTTCCGCAGTCAGGTCAAATTTGGCCAGGCCGTCTTCAAATGTATAAATTTTTCCGCCAATGGCCCGTTGTCGTTCATCAGAAATAACAGGATGCATTTCCCCGGTATCCACCAGGATGTTCACGTCAGCACCAGCAATATACCAGCTATAAATGGGAATAGTATAGGGTTGGCCATAGTCATGCTGATAGGTCATCATGCCTTTGTCAAAAATTTTGGTGCCCATGACAATGGGATGGATGGTATACATGATGTCTCCTTATGGGATGATTGCTAAGCAAAGGAGTTTAACTAATCATTTTAATTCCAGACGCAACCCCGCATACCCAGGTCGCACTGCAAAATTTAGCCTGTTCTGGAGTTCTTCTACGGCCAAGGTGCCAGTGCAATGACAGGGGATGAGCAGCTCAGGCTGTAGCTCATTTAAGGTGATTATGGTTTGCTCCATGCGCCAGGCAGTGGCAGCTCCCAGGTGCAGTCCTCCGATAATGGCCCGAATACGCTTTTCCCCTGTGAGTTTTTGGATATAGGTCAAGGTATTGATGAGTCCGGCATGACAGCAGCCCACACAAATCACCAGCCCCTTGTCGGTCATAATCCATAGGGCCTGGTCATCTTCAATGGGATCTGGACGATGTCCTTGAGGATCGAGAAAAAAAGGACCGCCCGGATCTTCAAAATCTGTTTGGCGTGGGATGGTTCCGGTCAGTCCAATTTTTGCAGTTATCCACTTTGGTTGACTGGACCAATGTACGCGTGATCCAGGTAGAGCATGTAAGGCTCGTTTGGATGCTTGCGGCATGTCAATGGGCCGGACTTCTTCATTGGTTATGCTATAGCGTGGTTCTACTACAGCAGGATGGCTCCAGACCTGAATGTCATGCGCAGCAGAGAGGACCCAGGGTAAACCACCGGTATGGTCATAATGCCCGTGACTTAAGACCAGGTGGTGTAATTCATTGGGGTTCAGGTTTAGGGTGTTCATATTGGGGGCCAGGGCAGGACCCTGGCCAGTATCCAAAAGAATGTGCTCCTTGCCCACATTCACCCACAAAGCCAGACCATGCTCGGCCAAGCATCCGGGCTGGGCCTGGTTATCAACAACAATGGTCAGGGACGTGACAGACATGGATCTTCCTGATTATGCCTTGTCATCCATAGCCAGAATGGGGGCCACGATCTTGCGCATTATTTCTGCTGTAGGGCTTGTGGCATAGTGCATAACAAAGGCTTGCCCTGCGTCAGCAGCTTCAGCCACCAAAGGGTCAATGGGAATGGAACCTAAAAAAGGCACCCCCATATCTTCAGCCATGGCTTGGCCTCCGCCAGTACGTAAGATTGGGGTGACCTCATTGCAATGAGGGCAAACAAAGCCGCTCATGTTTTCAATGACTCCCAGAATGGTCATACCCACATGCCGACAAAAAGTAATGGATTTGCGTACGTCCACGGCAGCAATTTTTTGCGGGGTGGTCACCACTACCGCACCATCAATGGGCTCAATGAGCTGACACACAGACAAAGGCTCATCACCTGTGCCAGGAGGAGCGTCCACAATAAGAAAGTCCAGATCTCCCCAGGCCACATCAGCGAGGAATTGTTTAATAACTCCACCTTTGACCGGGCCACGCCAAATAACAGCTTCATCGGGATTGGGCAGTAAAAAACCCATGGACATGACCTTGAGGTGGCCAAGCTCCACCGGCAAAAGACCATCAGGGCTATTGGTGATGGTTGCTCCTTCCAGACCAAGCATGGTGGGTACACTGGGACCGTGAATATCCACGTCCATGAGTCCCACTTTTTTTCCAGCAAGCATTAGAGATATGGCCAAATTGACGGCTACCGTACTTTTACCCACCCCACCCTTACCGGACATGACCATGATTTTGTGTTTGATGCGACATAAGCGAGATTGCAAGGCCCTTCGTTCCAAGAAGTCTTGTTCTGCTTCTCCATCATGACGTTTTGCTGCTGAGCAAGAAGAGTCTGCACAGGAGTTACATTGATTTTTTGAGGCGTTTGATGCGTCTTTGTTGTTTGGTTCCATAGGCTCCATGAGGCTTTCCTAAATTTTGTGGTTAAAGATGAATAGGGATACGCTCATTTTTGTTATAAGAAACGCGTTATCCAAGAAGGAGGTCTGCAGCACACCATGGTCGAAGTGTTGGTGAGCGATGCCGCATAACTTGTTGCCTGAACAGGTTTTTATCTCAGATCTGGATAATGGTAAATCTCAAGTAATCAGCGTATCCCTAAATATGGTTAGGCATCAAGTTGTCTGGTCAACTCTTTGATTTGTTCTTCCAGGACTTGAATGCGATTTCTTAACACCTGTGTTTCTGTGGTCTCTGTATTCCCCACTGGGTCCATCATTCTTCCCTGGCCAGGGAATTGTCGGCACAACCCTCGGCCTCGTCCTGAACCCCGGCTCATGCCCCGGGCCTGCCCTTGGCCTGCGCTTTGGGGAGTATTGCTACCTACTCCATATCCTCTGCCTGTGCCTTGTCGCCGTATTTTTTGCGGGGTCGTGCATAACCAGGCTCCTCGACCAGTTTGAGGCCCCAGGCCTCGCGGTCCTGTACCATCTCCTTGTGGCATACTGTCCTCCTTTGACGTTGAAATTGTCGTTGTCCCTTGCCAAACCGACCGCGCATGGCACCCCCGCAACCGGGCATGGCAAAGGTAGAATCCAATCGACCAAGGGTCCACGCAGTAAGCACTGCTTCAATTTCGCCAGTAACAAAGCCGGTAATGGTGATGCCCCGGCCAACAATGGCTTCATGCATGGGTCGTGAAAGAGCTCCGCAAATAAGATGATCAACCTGAACCTGAACCAGTTCTTGGGCTCGGGCCAGGGGCAGAGTTTGGATGAGCATGTGTTTTTCACGAGTGTTCCCGTCAATAACAAGCAGGGGACCGCCAGTATCAAAGACTGGCGCAATATGATCCTGCCAATAGTGAATAGCAATGCGGGCCATGGTTTCTCCTTGATACTTTTAAGATAGCATGAGCCATGCCAAGATAAGGATGTAAACAATGTTCCGTGTAATACTGTGAAATAAATGGATAATTCTCAGATGTGTAAAAAAACTACGGTAGCGTTGCTGCTACTTTTGCGCCAAAATAGTTGCGATTATGCTACTCTTTGGGTTGATTTTTTCGCGGTAAGGTTAGCCCCAAACGTTTGATACGTCGAAACAAGGTGGTTTTGTGAATGCCCAAGGCCCTGGCCGCAGCAGTCCGGTTATAGTTATGGCGTTCCAAGGCATCAAGAATGGCTTGTCGGTCCAACGAGTCATGGGCACTGGTCAAGGTCTGGGAGAGATGTGCAGATGCAGGAGCAGCCAGCAGAGTTTGCGCCCTGGGATGCAGGGTTTCAGGCAAATGCTGGAGAGCAATGGCCTTTGTACCACAAAGGATAAAGGCTCGTTCAATGGTATTTTCCAGTTCCCGAATATTTCCCGGCCAATGATGGGCCATGAGCAAAGACAGGGCTTCAGGTGCAATGCCGGGGACGGATCTTTGCTGTAACTTATTAAAATGACGAATAAAATAATCCACAAGCAAGGGAATATCTTCGGTTCGTTCGCGCAAAGGAGGCAGTTCCAAGTTAATGACATTCAAGCGATAATAGAGATCTTCCCGGAACCTTCCTTCCTGTATCAGTGCTTCCAGGTTTTGATTGGTTGCCGCCATGATGCGCGCGTTGGTGGATTCACTTTTGGAAGCCCCCAAAGGTTCAAAGGTGCGCTCCTGGATGACTCGCAACAGGCGGACCTGCATGGCCAGGGAGATTTCACCAATTTCATCTAAAAAGATAGTCCCATTTCTGGCTTGAGCAAAGCGTCCCAAACGGTCGTTATGTGCGCCAGTAAAGGCCCCGGCCTTGTGTCCGAAAAGTTCGGATTCAAGAAGAGTTTCCGGTAGAGCCGCACAATTGACCGCCACAAAAGGGCCTTGGCTATGGGGGCTGAGGTCATGCAGGGTGCGGGCCAGGAGATCTTTTCCTGTACCTGTTTCTCCGGTAATGAGCACAATGCTGGGGCTGGCGGCCACCTGGGGCAAGATAGCAAAAAATTGCTGCATTTTGGGATTGCGGCTGGTCATATCCCCCACATGGGCCTTGCCCATGAGCTCTCGTTTTAAGGCATCAATTTCTGACAGATCCCTAAAGGTTTCCACCCCGCCCATGATCTGGCCCTGTTCATCTTGAAACACAGCAGTGGACACGCTGATGGGCAAGCGTTCTGCCTGGGCCGTAATAATATAGGCACTGACTCCGATATGTTCTTGGCCAGTGGTCATGGTTCGTTGCAAGGGGCAATTGTCGCCGCACAGGCTGGAACGAAAGACATCGCGACAAGTACGCCCCAGGGCCTGGTCACGGGAAACTCCAGTAATAGCTTCAGCCGCCCGATTAAAATAGGTGATGCGCCAATCCCGGTCCACGGTAAAAACCCCATCAGAGATACTCTCTAAAATGGCCTCGGTACTTAAGGACAAGATGGGGTTTTTCGTTGGCTTGGTCATGATAGTTTTGCAAACCAGGGGCACAAGTCCGCTCTGCGTGCAGGTGTTTTATGGCCCCTGTGATTTACGGGCAAGCTAAGAGGCATTGATTAAATCGAAACAAGTCATTGCGAACGCAGTGAAGCAATCCATAATCCTCGACTTATCACTATGTTATCGATTAGCGCAGCGCCACGTCCTGCTTCACTTCGTTCTCGCACTAACAGAATTAATCAGCGTTTCCCTAACTTACAACCGTGGCATTCTTTTACTTTAAGGACACCCTAGACCTTGGCTGCGGTTTTAAGATCATCGACAGCATCGGTTATTTCCCAGGGGAAAAGCACATCTTCCCGGCCAAAATGTCCATAACAGGCTGTTTTTTGGTAAATGGGCTGGAGCAGATTCAAGCGCTTGACAATAAAATAAGGACGCAAATCAAAAACTTCTTTGACTGCTTTGGTCAAGACTTCATCCGGCACCACGCCCGTACCACCAGTGGTCACCAGTACGGAAACAGGTTCAGCAATGCCAATGGCATAGGCAATTTGTACTTCACAAGTTTCTGCCAGCCCAGCAGCAACCATGTTTTTGGCAACATAGCGAGCCATATAGGCACCACTGCGATCCACCTTGGAGGGGTCCTTGCCGGAAAAAGCTCCACCACCGTGGTTGCCCATACCTCCATAGGTATCATTAATGATTTTACGTCCGGTGAGACCGCAATCAGCCAGGGGGCCACCAGCAACAAAACGACCAGTAGTGTTGATCAAGATGCGGGTGTTCGCATCCATCATTTCTTGGGGTATGATTTTATAGATGACTTCGTTTTTTATACCTTCAAAAATTTCTTCATAGCTGACTTCAGGAGCATGCTGGGAAGAGACGACCACATTATCAATGCGCACCGGCTGACCCTTACGGTATTCCACAGAAACCTGGGTCTTACCATCAGGTCGCAAAAAGTTCAGCAGACCATTTTTGCGCACCTGAGCCAAATAGCGGCTCAAATTATGGGCATAATAAATGGGGGCAGGCATCAGGGTCGGGGTTTCTGTGGTCGCATAGCCAAACATCATGCCCTGGTCTCCAGCACCCTGGTCCTCGGGTTTGGCCCGATCCACGCCCATGGCAATATCCGGGGATTGTTTGTCAATAGAAGAGAGCACTGCACACGTATTGGCGTCAAAGCCCATGTCCGAATTGATATAACCAATGTCCCGCACTGTGGAGCGCACAATCTCCGGGAAATCCGCGTAGGCTTCTGTGGTGATTTCTCCAGCAATAACCGCCATACCAGTGGTGACCAAAGTTTCACAGGCCACGCGGGAGCCTGGGTCTTGTTTCAGCAGGCAATCGAGCACGGCATCAGAAATTTGGTCTGCGATTTTGTCTGGATGGCCTTCGGTTACAGACTCGGAAGTAAACAAATAGTGGTCAGCATTAAGAATCATACAAGTCTCCTTGGACTGGGAGGTTTAATAACGATAGTGATCGGGCTTGAAAGGACCCTGGACCTGAACTCCAATATAGTCCGCCTGTTCTAAAGACAGTGTTTCCAGCTCCACGCCCAGACGATCCAAATGCAACCTGGCCACTTCTTCATCCAGGATTTTGGGGAGAATCATCACTTGGGGCGGATAGGTGTTTTGTGCCAGATCCAATTGGGCCAAAACCTGGTTGGTAAAGGAATTGGACATGACAAAACTGGGATGCCCTGTGGCGCAACCCAGATTGACCAGCCGACCCTCAGCCAGGACAAGAATACTTTTGCCACTGGCCAGAGTCCATTTATCCACCTGGGGTTTGATGGTTGTTTTGACACAGGCCGGGTTATTTTCCAGATAGCCCATGTCTATTTCATTATCAAAATGGCCAATATTACAAATAATGGCCTCATCTTTCATCTGCTCCATGTGCTGGCCACGAATAACATGATAATTGCCCGTAGCAGTCACAAAAATATCCCCTTGGGCGCAGGCTTTGTCCATGGTAGTCACTTCATAGCCTTCCATGGCAGCTTGCAAGGCACAAATGGGGTCAATTTCCGTGATCAAGACCCGGGCCCCAAAGCCGCGCATGGATTGAGCACAGCCTTTGCCCACATCCCCATAGCCGCAAATAACCACGATTTTTCCAGCCATCATGATATCTGTGGCCCGCTTGATGCCATCCGCCAAGGATTCCCGGCAGCCGTAGAGATTGTCAAATTTGGACTTGGTTACAGAATCATTGACATTAAAAGCTGGGAACAAGAGTTCACCAGACTTGGCCATCTGGTACAAGCGATGCACTCCAGTGGTGGTTTCTTCAGACACGCCTCGAATTTTGGCCGCAATTTTGGTCCACTTTTGAGGATCAAGACCATAGCCAGCTTTTAAGCGGTCCAGGACACAGCGAAATTCTTTATTGTCTGTGGAACGATCCAGCCGGCCAGGCTCTTTTTCCCCGTGCACACCTTCATGGACCAAAAGAGTTGCATCGCCGCCATCATCCACAATCAGGTCCGGACCACTGCCATCAGGCCAGGTCAAGGCCATTTCCGTACACCACCAGTATTCTTCCAGGGTTTCTCCTTTCCAGGCAAAAACCTTGGCCAAACCCTGCTCAACCACCGCCGCCGCAGCATGGTCCTGGGTCGAAAAGATATTACATGAGGCCCAGCGTATATCAGCACCCAAAGCATTGAGGGTCTTGATGAGCATGGCCGTTTGAATGGTCATGTGCAAGCTGCCGGTGACCCGTAAGCCCTGTAAGGGTTTTTGAGGACCGTATTTGTCAATAAGGGCCATCAGTCCGGGCATTTCCCGTTCCGAGAGCTGCATTTCTTTGGTCCCCCAGTCCGCCAGACTCATGTCCGCAACTTTATGGTCCAAAGCAGGATCAATGGGTTGGATCATAGTATCTCCTTTTTTAGGTTTTATATGTATCAGGCCCCTGAACTTTGGGCAGTGGCCACAAGTAGTTGTAGATCCAGATTAACTGAAAATGTTTGGATACGAATATGTTCAAATCCTGCTTCCTGCATCCAGGCGTGCAGATCTGCAGGAGAAAAACCAAACCAGCGATCACCATAACGAGAACGCATGGATTCATTGTCGTGGGTTGCAAAGTCCGCAATAATACCTTGCCCTCCAGGTCGCACAATGCGGGCCATTTCCAGCACACCAGCCCTGGGTGCTGGCAAGTGATGCAGAACCAGGGACATAATGGCGGCATCCACCTCATCATCGCGCAAAGGCAGGTGTTCCAGATCACCTAAACGCAAGCTTACCGGAGCCTGGTCAGGTAAAAGCTTGGCCGCAGCTTCGAGCATGCGTGCGGAGCTATCCACCCCAATGACCTCTTGGGCCTGTTGGGCTAAAAGCCCAAGCATAATTCCAGGGCCACAACCCAGGTCAGCCACCACCCCGTGCTGGTTGGTAAGGCCACACAACGCCAGGTGGTCTAAAATCAGGGCATTCAAATTAAAATCACCCAGAATGTCCTGGCTCATTTTGCTCCAGTCCAAAGCCAGTTCATCAAAAAAACTAATGGTCGACTGGCGACGATCCTGTAAAACCAGAGTTGCGTTTTGCAGATCCTCTTTATGTTCAGGTACTTCGGTCAGACCAGTTAAAACAGCCTGAAGCAGGCCTTGGGAAGAATCATCTTTGGCTGTGGAATAAAAAGCCCATAAGCCATTACGCTTGCAGACCACAAAACCGGCATCCATGAGAATCTTCAAATGCCTGGAAATACGTGACTGGCCCATGTTCAGGGCTTGCACAATTTCACCGACATTGAGTTCATGGTGGGCCAAGATACCCAAAAGGCGCAGCCTGGTTTCATCAGCCAGGGCTTTGAACTGGTGCAGGATTTTCATAGCTTAAATTTTAATATCAAGATATTTAGATATAGGCTGTGTAGTCAAGGTGCAAGGCCTGGTCAAGATAATTTTAAAGCAGATATTGTCATCTTCTTGCAGGTTGGCTCAGCTCCAGTTAGGGTCAGCCATGTCCAAACGACAAAAAAAACTCTGCCATGTCCAAGAAGCTCTGGATTTGGTGCTGCAAGGGCCTGATGTGCACCTGGAATTGGCCATTGCGCGCTTGTGGCGCCATTGGTTGGAAATTGTCGGGCCAGACAAGGCGGCCATGGTTCGTCCTTTGGGTCGGCGCAAAACAACCATGATCCTGGGGGCGACCAATTCCATGGTCATGCAGGAGTTTTCCTTTTGGGGAGCTGAAGTTCTGGCCAGGGCCAATGAGTTTTTGGGAACTGCTTATTTTCAGCAGGTCCGTTTGGAACTCATGGATGGTCGTCCTGGCCTGGATCAACCATTGCTGACCAAGCCCCCGGTCCAGCCCCAGGCCTTACGGCCCGAGCCTTTGGGAAATCTTTTGCCATGTATGGACTCGTCCTCGCCTGTGACCAGTTGCTACCATGCCTATGTTCAACATTTTTGTCCTGAACTCATTTTGCCCAAGAAATCATGATCAGGTGGCTGTGCATTTTTCTCCTTGGGTTGTCTGCCCTGGCCTGGGCCGGTCCAGAGGATATTTTAAAGGACTATCTTCCCCAGGGCAGGATTACCCGTTTTGAAGGTCCCATTACCATTTGGCTGGGGGGTAAAGGGCGATTGGAAGGGCAATACTATGTGGAAACCGTGGTCAATGAATTACAAAGTATCCTGCCCCATGTTTCTTTTTCCCTGGTTTCTTCTCCTGGTAGGGCCGGGATTCGGGTGCATTTAACGGATTCACAGCAGGAATGGGAGGACACCATTCGCAAAACTGGAGTTGATCAGGCCGCCTGGCAAGAGCATGGGCCATTGGTGCGCGGATTAACCTGGGTGGAAGCTGGACCAGAGGGAAAAATTGCCAGGGCTGAGGTGGTCTTGCATCTGGATTTTCAGACTTCAGGTGGACAAAAATTGTGGGTGGTCCGCCATGAATTTATGCATGCTTTGGGAATTATGGGGCATCCCCAAACCTTGGATACAGTTTTAAATTCAAGACAAATGCAATATGACAAAAATAGTCTTTTTTCAGATTCTGATATTTTTGTTTTACAAACCATGTATGGCAAGGATCTTAAAGCCGGGTCTTCCTGGCAACAATCTCCTTGACAGGATACCGGGCAATCTTTAGTAAGTGCCTTCTTGCTGGGCGATCGTTCAACGGCAGGACAGCGGACTCTGACTCCGTCAATCTAAGTTCGAATCTTAGTCGCCCAGCCATGCGTCCCCATCGTCTAGCTAGGTCCAGGACACCGGCCTTTCACGCCGATAACAGGGGTTCAAATCCCCTTGGGGACGCCAAGTAAATACAGGGAGTTAGCATAGAAACTAACTCCCTTTTTTTGTGGGGTAAATTTACCCCACACTATGCCCCACAAGCATTGGATTATTTTTTAAAAATAAAATAAGATACATTTTCCAAAGTTATGAAGTGGTTTGAGGCTTGAACAGCGGAGATATGATGCTGGATAATTTTTGGAAATTGAAAGCTCCATGGCAAAAGATTGAGTCTCAGGATGCGTTGTTGTATCAGCTCAAGATATCAGAGCATGTAAGCAATATTTTATATCAGCCTGAAACCTTATCTCCTTTGGAGACTGAACACCCACAAATCAAAATACATAACAAATCTTTTACCAATGTTAGTTTTTCAAAGACAACAATTTCAAAAACAATTTTTGTAAACTGTATTTTTACAAAATGTCTATTTATAGGGACGAAATTCATCAGTTGTAAATTTTCGGAATGTCAATTCAAATACATAAATACATGGAATATTGAATTTATAGATACATATATTGACCCATACACGCTTAGAAGTGCCATTCCAAATGGTGAATATTCAAATATTGGAATTGAATTATACCAATCTCTGTTCAGAAATCTAAAAAATATCTATCAACCTGAATTATTACGCAGTGCAGAATATTATTTCCTCGTTTGGAACAGGAAACATAAATTTCAAAAATTCATTAAGTCAAAGAAGATAATATATTTAATTGATTATCTTTCTCTTTGGTTACAGCAGTTGATAGGTTACGGGGTTCGATTCCGATGGCTCTTTTTTACCCTAATCTGCTTGTTTTCCAGTGCATGTGTATTCAACTATTTCTATTGGGAAAGTTTTGAAATCAAGCCAGATACACCTAAGTCATTAGCAAACGTCATATTTTATACTTTTTATACAGTGGCATCATATGGCTCAACGCCCTGGTCACCAAGCTCAACCAGAGGAATCATTTCCGCTATTACTCAAGGTGTGGTAGGATGGACTTCTCTAGGTGTCGGTATAGCAATGATAATTAAAAGGCTAGTTAGATGACTCAATTAATCAAGAACTACTCATCAGCAATTTATGGTTCCGTCGCTAGGAATGATTGTGATATCTATAGCGATAAGGATTTGCTGTATGCTTATGACCAAGGTTTTTACCCTGATAGCTCAATAATATCGAAGCAAAAAGCGGGATGGAATTGTTCCGCGTATACATATGAAAACTTGGACTATTTATCAAAGATAGGAGCGCTCTTTATTCAACACCTTAAACAAGATTCTGTTATCGTATGGGATCACAATGAAAGACTAAGCAATATTGTCTCTAAGTACACGCCTAAAAAAGAATACTGCGATGAAATAAAAGAAGCATCAGAATTTTTTGGTATACTAAATTTCATTGAAGATTCACAGAAAGGTTATGGCTGGGCTTTAGACGTGTTAGCAATAGGTTTCAGAAATTTTAATATATTAAATTTTGCAAATAAAAGAATTTACGAATTTTCATTCAAGAAAATTCTTGAAGCAAGTAAACATTTATATTGTCTATCCAACAAAGAAACAGATAGCCTTTGCTTGTTGAGACAGTATAAATATATGTATCGCAACCACGAGAACTTTTCAAAATACCATAAGGAATCTTTAAAAGAAATAGTTTCAATTTTTAATTGCAAACTTAACATTAAATTTGAATCAAATTTTGTGCCTAGTGAAAGATTTTTTGCTGTGCAAAATAACGCAATTAAAGTACAAAAATACAATGGTTATCAAAGATTTAGGTTGGCTGAATCCATTTTTAATTCGGTATCCCACCTTCTTGGCAAGGATACAAATCAATTATATCGTCAAATTATTAGCAATCCTAGAGTCCATGCTTATACATTCAACCATACTAGTTTTATTGACTCTCTTATGAGAAATCTTTTACCAAGTTAACATTTACCCTCATCTAGCCAACATTCAATCCACTGAATCCATAGTCGAGTCCACATTTAGCGGCTATGCCGGCCTTATTGTCGGTTTTTTTGTTAGGGCACTTTTACCCTTTCTTGCCTTACAATTTGCCGGGATGATAGCCTGTTTTGGTATGCTCTATGCCGTTCACGCCAAGATATAGTTCATAATCATGCTGTTCAACTGTAAACCTCAGCCAATTTCTTGTAATATCCCTGACCTCGGTCAAGGAATTAAACAGGTAAAGGTCCAGGACTTCTTCCCTGTAAGTTCTGTTAAAACGCTCAATATACGAGTTCCTAAGTTGGCTTACCTGACTGGACAAACTCCAAAGTTACATTGTTTTCTTCAGCCCAGTTAGCCATCTGCACAGAGATCGGTTCCGGCCTATTGTCCATTCTAGGCTTGTTGGGGCAGAGCGCATGTCATGCACCCCTGCGCAACTATCCTTGCAAGGCCCTCTTGCCCAAAAGGGTAAGCCTAGTTGTGTCGGGCTGCGTCGTGAATCCGGTTGTGTCCGTTCCACAAGGCCGGCATTCAGGGCTGGATTCAGCGAAGTTGCGCGGAAGTTCTTTGCGTTCTTTAGGCCCACAGCCTGCATGAGCTTAGCGGCACTTTGCTCACCTTTTTCAAGCGCGGCAAGCAGGCGTTTGACCTGGGGGCTTACTTGGGTGGTTTACACAAGAATATAACTATTTCACGGATTCAGGGTAAGAGGACATGCACCGCTAGCAAGTAGAAAGAGACACTTTAATTTGTAATGCATAGTGGTTTTTTGTTATTATAGTTGCAAGGTTTGCAACACTTTTCTGGCTTGCTTATCGGCATGTGTTCACTATTGTTGAGGGATGCATAAAAAAAACTGGGACCAAATGGCCCCAGCTGTTTTTATCTTGTTATGGGTGATCAATGAGCTTGTTCTGCACGTGCTCACTTCCGGTATGGCATGGCGTGCAATCCATTTTACCTTTAAGGATTGGTGAGCTGAACTTTTCTGTCTGCCCGCCGTGGCAAGCAGTGCAAGTTTCATATGTTTCTGACCATGCCTCTGTGGGTTTAAATGTTCCCTCAATTTTGGCGTTAAGCATCTCAACTGTTTTTTTAGCTACGTCAGCTGATAGTCTAGCGCAGCGCTCGCTTCTTTCTGGTGCTTGCGCTGGAATGCCCGTTGTATAAGACCAGTGGCTGACAGATATGTGGCATAATATGGAGCCTGATACCGAGCTGGGCAGGGCCTTATTCATTCCCTCTTTTATTTCTTTTGTGGGTTGATAAATTGGGAAGGCTGTTTTTTCGTACCAGCGGAAGAGTTCATTGACCAACGGGTCACGTTCGCTGCGTCCATAGAATAATGCCATGGCAGAAGCTGCGCCCAGTAAGCTTCCGCAAAGGCTTCCCCATTCTGACACACCACTCTTACCAACTTCAAGCATAGAGAAAGGGAAGCTGTTGTAAGGGGCACCATATTTTTTGCCAAGCAGGCCCACTATTGAATAGAAAACAGCATAACCGCACCCCCAGCCGTTATGGTAGAATTCTTCATGGGTAATAGGCTGGACTTCTTTAAAATCGAGCTTGTGATACTTCCAACCGAAAGGGGTGGCCTCCTGTGGCATTTCTTCAGCCCCTATAGCTACCTTGGGTGTTGATAATGTTCCAGCTGCAAAGCCAACAGCCATGGCCCCGCCTATAAACCCTAGTGCTTTTCTCCTACTTATAGAGCTCATTTTATCCTCCTTAAAATGGCAAGTTGGAGCGTTAAAAAAACTAAAATTTAACATCAAGTTTTTTAAGTCGTTTACTCCTTCTTTCAATGTTTTTTTGATGTATTTATATTTGCTGCTTCATTTCTAAATTTACTCTGCAATATATTGTGAATAAATAGCAGATTAACTATGGAGAATAAAGAATAATTATTATCATATTTCAAATTTAAGCATTAGTACTGTATTAATTGAAATTATGGGTAAGTTATATTTTTCTATGTCGTCGCCTCTGAAAAACCCTCAAAATGCTTTCTCAGGCACAATCTTGAGCAGGTTGGACTGAAGGCCGAGATATATACCCAATTTCAGTCTGGCCATGGTCGGGCACTGGGTTATGACTTTGGTTAACAGCTTGGTATCTGTGGGAAAGGTGACGTTTTTTTCCTGCACCGTAGTGTCGGCAACAACCTCAGTTTCTTTGGCTTTGTCTCCATGAAGAGCAGCGGACACTTCAAAAATCTTGCGTACTCCGTCTTCCTTGATGTGGCGTCGAAAATAGGTCAAAGCTGGTGGATCACAGGGCAGTTTCCAGATGAATCGTTTTGACCGCAAAAAGCCTGGTAATACGAGTGTTGGCTCCCATTCCTCTACAACACGTTCGTCACTTAAATTTTCAAGATGTTTGAGAATGAGCAGGCCAACCATCAAACGAACAGGCTTTCCTGGACGACCCAATACACCATACTGCGGTAGAAAACTATCTTCAAACGTCTGCCATGGGATGATCTTGGCCAGCTTGAGCAGATGGTTTTCAGGATTGAGTTGATCAAGTAAATCTGGGCATAGAAAATTAAGTTGATGGTTTGGTTTTTTAGGCTGCATTCTTGATAACCTTGAAATAATTTCGGACAGCACGATATGTTCTCCTTCGATTTTAGATATTGTAAAATCCACCACAAGATGGTAGATTTTACACCATGAACAAACGCAATATTTACACTCAGCTTTTGGAAGCGTTGTCAGATACCCCTGTAGTCTTCCTTCGTGGGGCACGGCAAACTGGCAAAACAACGTTGGTAAAACAGTTGGCAGAAGGGTCTTCCAGTTCAGAAAACAATCGTCAGTATATCAGTCTTGATTCGGCTACAGCTTTAGCTGGGGCTTTGGACGATCCTACAGGTTTTTTGCAGGGTTTGAAAAAGCCGATAATCATAGACGAGGCACAACGCGCCTCTGCCTTGATGCTGGCTATAAAAGAGGATGTGGATCGTGAACGCCATGCCGGGCGTTATTTGTTGACCGGATCAGCCAACATCTTGACCTTGCCGGGCATAGCGGATTCTTTGGCGGGCCGCATGGAAGTGTTGACCCTGTATCCTCTGTCACAAGGGGAAATAGCTGGAACGCACGAAGATTTTATCCAGGCATTATTTCAAAAAGATTTTCTGGCCACAGACGTAAGCAATGCTGTTTTGCCAAAAGAAACACTGTTACAAGCCATGGTGCTGGGCGGCTACCCGGAAGTGCTTTCCAGAAGCAGCCCTAAACGCCGCGCGGCCTGGTTTGACTCCTATATCACCACATTAGTGGAGCGAGACATTCGTGACCTCTCCAATATCCAGGACATCAGTGGCTTACTCCGTTTACTACGTCTGCTTGGTGCTCGCTCTGGCACGTTGTACAATCAAGCAGAACTTTCTCGAAGTGTGGGTATGCCCACCAGTACCCTCAGCCGCTATATTCCCCTTTTGGAAGCACTATTTTTGATCTGGTTCCTTCCGGCCTGGTCAAGCAACTTGAGTAAGCGGCTGGTCAAGTCGCCCAAGTTGCACGTGATCGACTCCGGTCTGGCCTGCCATTTATGTGGGGCAGATGTAGGGCGCCTGGCCGATGATTTGATCATGGCTGGACACCTGCTGGAGTCTTTTGTGGTTGGTGAATTGTTGAAGCAAAATAGTTGGACTGAACATCCGGTGTCCCTCTATCATTATCGCTCACAAAGTGGCGAGGAAGTGGACGTGGTGCTGGAAGACCGGGCCGGACGTGTAGCTGCTGTAGAAGTAAAACTTTCTGCCAGCGTATCTTCACACGACATCAAAGGATTGGCTTCGTTGCGTGATGCCTTGGGTGATCATTTTGTCCGGGGCGTGGTCGTGTATACAGGGCAGGAAGTCATTCCCATGGGTGATAGGATTTTCGCTGTGCCGGTGGGGATGGTGTTTGCCAATGCCTCTAGGCATATCGTTTGAAAAAGTCTTCCATTCAAGTATCATTGCCTGACTATGGGGAATAGTCCGTATAATTACATGAGGAAATTATGTTAAAAAAAGTAATATTCAAATTTCTAAAGCTTCATTCCATAGAAGAAGTTTCTGTATATGAAAAAATTGACGTGAAAAAAATGAGAAATGACACCAAGATATTGGTCATTGACGATGAAGACTTCAAGCCTCGAAAAACTTTAGAATATCAAGGTTATAGAATTGATAAAATATCAGATTTAGAAAGCTTCACTATTATATCTTCGTACGATTTAGTCATATGTGACATTAAAGGTGTCGGAAAAAAATTGGAGAGCGAATATGAAGGAGCGCATTTAATTGGAGAAATTAACAAACAATTTCCATACAAGCCAATTATTGCATATTCTGGGCACTCTTTTGATATTAAATACAATAAATTCTTCAATGTATGCGATGAAGTATTACAAAAAGACACACTTCCTGATGTTTGGAGTGAAAAAATAGATGAATGTTTATCCTATTCAATTAATCCAAAATATAGATGGAAGAAAATAAGACAAAAAATGATTGACACTAATATTCGTCTAGATATCATAATAAAACTTGAAGACCAATATGTAGAATCAATTCTAAATTCTAAAGACATAAAATTTGACAATGCCTTATTAAATATGCTCCCAGCACTAATGAGAACAATACTTTTGCAGCTTGCAGCTAAAAAAATTATTGGAATACTCCCATGATATTCCCATACTACGACATAAGCACATCGCTTATATTTGACGGAAAACTATATCATTGCAGCAGCGTGTGCTTAAAAAACAATGAAAAATGTAAAAATTACTACAATAGGATAGCAAATACTCAAGGATTTCACGAGTGCCCACATGGCTTCACCTCATATGTCCGAGATAATTCACAAATAATCACAGCATTAAAAGTAAACGGCTATTTTTCCAAAAAGAAAACAAAAACAAGAAACACTTCATATTCTCCGACCATAACAGAAGACGCTTTTTTGCAATATATTCAAAGTGCATCTCGTGAAAATACAATAAATATGGAAAAGGAAATCGGTAGCCTTTTTCATGAGATAGGACGTTTGAATGCTGACATTCTATACAAGTCGAATGAATTGATTTTAGGCCTAACAAATACAAATTTTAATTTACACTCGACAGAAATTCTAGAAAATGTATCTAATATATTTGCATGTTCACAGTTAATTTCTATACGAAATACATTTTATAACTTTGAAAGAAATCCAAGTGCTACCATCAAAGAAAAAGTAGGGATAGAGATTTATAAAAAATTTGACAAAGTAAAAAAATCTCTACTTAGACAGGCGCGAAAAAATAATATTAACATGTGGATAAATGGTGAATGTACAGATAGAATTGATGGGTATGATATTTTTGACATGTTGCCGTTTTTAATTATAGACAATGCAATTAAATACGCGCCAAAGGATACAGAAATAAATATTGAATTTTCAGAGCTCATGAACAACAGGCTTGTTACAATAGAGTCATATGGACCTCTTCTAGAAGATGGAGAGAAAAACTATATCACTATAAGAGAATTTAGAGGAAAAAGAGCTCGCAAGGTAGCTGGATCTGGAATCGGGTTATATTTTGCTAAAAAAATATGCGAATTGAATTCCATACGAATGGAAATATCCTCAGACAAAACACGAATCAAAACATTTGATGGAGAGGAAATGGCTCCGTTCAAAGTAGAACTCTTATTCCCTCATGCGTATTAGCCGCCTAGAGTAATTGGACTGGTCATCGCTTGTGCAGACTGTACGACAATACAACCAACCGCACCATCCAATATCGTCCAGCAAAAACTTCTATAACATATTGTCATTACAGATATTTTAGCAGATATTGACAAAACAGATTTCGACAAATAGTATTATATCCTCGATATTTGGGACGTACCTGTCCATCCCCTTGGGGACGCCAAGAAAATACAGGGAGCCAGGATGGAAATCTGGCTCCCTTTTTTGTATGTAAATTTGCCCCACACTATACCCCACAGATTTAGAAATAAAACAGTTTATTTTAGACCTCGCAAAAAGGAGTAGCCTCTACCTGATGTTTTAACCAATGGAGTAATGCCATGAACCGTTATTTGTACATGCTTTGCCTGCTCTTGTGCTGGCCTGTGGTGTTCCCTAAAAACTTAGGCAGCTTTGAAATCCACGATCCCTTGCCAAGGCAAGAGGAAAGCACGGTTACAGAGGCTAGTCCACACAACGACGTGGTAGATGAGGATGAGATGGGCGTTGTGCGCATAGAAATCAGCACTTGGCGTGAAGTGAAAAATGCTAATGAAGCTTTTAAGAAAGCATTGGCTGAACAGGCCAGGAAGTTTCACTTGGTGCTGACTCAGGATATTGCCCATTTTTGGCTTTTTATTTTTAAAGCCCCCGATAGGGACATGGAAATCGTCATTGAAGGCAAAGGAGATACACCTATTTCCTTGGCCGGAATTTCTTTTACCCTTGAGGCTGCGCATATTACCATGCGCAATTTGGTTATCGGAGCAGTAGTTGAATCGTCCATAGTTCGGGGCCGATTTAGCAAGACTTTTGTAGGAGAAAGACTGCTTTTCCTCAATAATGAACGCTGCTTACGACAATATGATCCCTTTCCTCTGGTAGATTTGGTGGGCTTAAAAGACGATGCCATTGTAAACTTTAAGGATTTGGCTTTCATCCGCAATCAGGAGCTGTACCCTTTGCTGGAAATTAGAGGAAAAGAAGGCAAGGCAATCAAAAGCATTATCCTGGATAACGCCTTGTTTGTGGACAACAGGGTGTCGTCTTCCCTTTCCCTGGACCGCTTTAAAAAGGCGAAGCTCTCGGGGCTACGCGTCATTTATTCTGGAAACCATACCTTTATGACCCTTGGGCAGGGGGAGTTAAGCATAGAAGACAGCAGTTTTGAATACACAAGCCAGGTGATCAGGGCATTAAGACCGAGGCGTAACGAAGTCTCGCCAGTGAGCGTCCATGGCGTGTACAAGCAAAAGTGCGACAAAGCTCCTGAAACAGAACTTTTGCCAACATCCTGCTGTGACAAAAAAAGGCTTGAATCCTTACCCAAAACAGAAGTTTTGATCGAGAGGCTAAAAAAAGGCGATTTTCTTTAAGGGAAGCTGATAGGGGCCTGCGGTCATGGTGGGAGACATGGGTCGATAGGCTTGGCCCCAGTGCAACTCAAACCAAGCCAAATATTTTGAAATTTATCCAAGAAGAAATCTTGAAAAGCATGGTGAACATATATCCAGTTGCCACCCTTGGCGGTGGTTAATTTTTGGTCTTCTATCTTGCGCCTCAACCTTGGCCTGGGTGGATTTTTTAATGTGATCACATTTTTCTTATTGGCTCTATTTTGGACAAACCTCCAGGAAGATGCAGGCGTACTTGAATATAGATAGATCACACCCCTCATTGACATCATTGCCCCTGACTACTATCTACATTCTTTCCCATTAGAATCCAAGATATATACAACAATTCATGCATCCAGAAAAGCTTATTGCCCATATTGAAACCACGGCACCTCTTTTTTTAGCTGAGCCGTGGGATAAATGCGGTGTGCAGATTGCCTCCCAAGCAACTGATATTCGCATACTGTGTGTTGCCCTGGATCCAACCCTGGAAACCATCCAGCAGGCCATTGACCTTGGGGCAGATTTTTTACTTTGTCATCATCCTGTGACCTTAAGTCCCAAGCTTCCCAATAAGGTTGATGACTTTCACCGTATGCTTTCTTTGGCTCTGGGTCGTGGTTTATGGGTTTACAGTGCCCACACAACTGTTGATGCCAATCCCCAGGGGCCGGTGCATTGGTTGGCTCGTCGCCTGGGACTTCTGGAAACCAGGGTGCTTGAGGTCACACAGGTTCAAACCCAAACCTATGTACGCCTGCTTAAGCACGTAGATACCCGAATTATTGAAAATTTTACACAATACAGCCATTCTACCGGGGAGAGCATAGGAGAGTTTTTATTGTGGCCCAAGGAGTTGGACAGCTTTCAACGCCAGCTCCCGGCAGGCAGTTATATCCAACAACCTGTGCCTTTTAATGATCATCAATTTGGCTTTGGCTGTATCGGCACTTTGCCTACGACGCTCCCCTGGTCAGAGTTTGCAGGCCAACTTGCTCAAATTTTACCTGTTTCTTGGAGAATGATTGGCACTGTCCCTGAGCATATTCGTTCTGTTGCCTATTGTCCTGGATCGGGTGCTGATTTTGCCCCGCGCGCCTTTGCTCTGGGGGCAGATATTTTTTTGACAGGAGATCTGAAATATCATCAGGCCCAGGCATTAGAGGGGAAGGGGTTTACTCTGGATGTTGGTCATTTTTATCTTGAGGAAGCCATGATGCAGACCTGGAGTGATGATCTGGCCAGAGAACTGGCTCCAGATGTGCAGGTGCTCTTTATTTCCGGACGCGATCCCTTTACCATGTATTGCCAACAAGGGTAATACGGTGGCTTGATATGTTTTTTAGGAGGAGAAAACCTTGAGTATTTATATTGATCAAATAGAACAGCTTGTTGTGCTTCAAAAAGTAGATTCAGAGATGATTACTGTGCAATATATTCTGGAAGATGCCCCCAAGCAGCTCCAGGAATTGCAGGAAAAGCAGGATTATCTCAAAGATCAGGGGGCTATAATTCAGGAAAAGATTGATGTTTTGGTGGAACAAAAAGTCAAGCTTGAGAATGAAATCGACCATGACACCCAAAAAATAAAAAAGGGGAAGAATAAGCTCATGGTCGTGGAAAATACCAAAGAGTATCACGCCATGATGCGTGAAATGGATACCCTGGAAAAAATGAATCGCACCAGGGAAGAAGAGCGTGATAATTTACTGGCAGATTTGGAAGACCTGGAAGGGCGCAAGGCAGCACTTCAGACTGATATTGACTCGCTGGGTGACAATATTGCTGCACAACAAGCGACTTTGGACCAGGAATTGGGAGCAAAAAAGAAACGTTTGCTGGTATTGGGCAAAGAAAAATCCAAAGCTTCTGATGCAGTACCAGCCCCCATTCTTTCCCGGTATAATTTTATTCGCGAGCGGATTCCCAATCCGGTTATTGTGCCCGTGAGTGAAGGAGTCTGCCAGGGATGTCATGTTGTTATCCCACCTCAAACGTATATTGAGCTCCAAAAAGGTGAGCAAATTTTAAGCTGTCCCAATTGTATGCGTATTATTTATTGGGAACGTCATTTTTCTGAAAAGGAATAAGTTTTCTTAACGGAGTTGGACAGACTATCGCTGCCGACCGTCTGGTCGGGGGAGGAAAGTCCGGACACCATAGGGCAGGATGCTGGATAACGTCCAGGAAGAGTGATCTTCGGAAAGTGCCACAGAAACAAACCGCCCTGGCCCAAGGTCAGGGTAAGGGTGAAAAGGTGGGGTAAGAGCCCACCAGTTGTTGCGGTGACGCAGCAAGCTCGGCAAACCCCATTCGGTGCAAGACCAAATAGGAAGGTGACCGGCCCGGTTATGATCCTTCGGGTAGGTTGCTGGAGGCGGTGGGTAACCGTCGCCCTAGAGGAATGATAGTCACCTGACAACAGGAACAGAATCCGGCTTATCGTCTGACTCCGTATTTCTTAATGATGAAATCCCCACTTTGGACCATTCTCCTTGCTGCTGGACAGGGCACACGTTTATCCAAGGCCCTTGGTGGCACCCGTAAACAATTCCTCCTTCATCAAGGTGTCCCCCTTTATTGGCGCAGTGTGCAGACCATGGCCCATTTGGCCGAGCTTAAAGGCATGGTGCTTGTTTTTCCAGCTTTGGAATTGGACCAGTGCACACAAGAACTTGATCAGCTTAAAAAACTTTGGTCTCCAGGGGTGCCCATAGTGGCTGTGGCTGGGGGGCAGCGGCGGCAAGATTCTGTGCGCATGGGGCTTTTGGCCCTGCCCAGGGACTGTGGGCGAGTATTGGTTCATGATGCGGCCCGACCTTTTTTTAGTCTGTCTTTGGTCGTCAGATTACTCGAAGCTTTGGATACCAGTGTGCAGGGGGTTATCCCGGCCCTGCCTGTGACCGATACCATCAAACAGGTTGCTGGTGACAAAGTAGTTTTGACCTTGCAACGCCATGAACTGCGTGCGGTCCAAACTCCACAGCTTTTTGCGGCCCATACTTTACGTCAGGTGCATGACCTGGCTGAACAAAAAGTTTGGGAAGTGACGGATGACGCCAGTATGCTGGAAAGAGCTGGCTTTGATGTCGGCGTGGTCTTGGGTGAACCGGGAAATATAAAAATTACTCTTGCTGAGGATCTGGTCATGCTGGATCAAAAACACGCCCCATCCCGGCCCTGTACTGGTCTGGGCTATGATGTCCATGCCTATGGTGGTCATCGGCCCATGGTGCTGGGAGGCATTCCCATTGCCGGGGCGCCTATGGTCAAGGCGCACTCTGATGGTGATGTACTTTTACACGCCCTGTGTGACGCTCTTTTGGGTTGCTTGGGCCTTGGGGATATTGGCTCCCATTTTCCGGACACTGATCCCCGATTTGAAAATATTTCTTCCGCCATTTTACTGTCTGAAGTTTTGGAATTATCCAAAAAGAAAGGACTGATTCTGTCCCATGTTGACACGACGTTGATTGCCCAAGTTCCACGTCTTGCTCCCCACCGGGAGGCTATTCGTGCGAATGTGGCGCGTTTGCTGGAACTTGATAATGATCAGGTTAATGTCAAAGCCAGTACCGAAGAGTTTTTGGGTTTTACCGGACGTAAAGAAGGCATTAAAGCCATGGTTGTCGTTACAGGAGTCATGCCAAGCAGATGAAGAGCTTTCCCACCAATATTCCCTGGATCACACGTTTTGCCCCAAGTCCCACTGGGGTTGTTCATTTGGGCAATTTGCGGGCCGCAGTGTTAAATTTTTTTCTGGCCCGACAAAGCGGGGGCAAATTTTTATTGCGCTTGGAGGATACTGACCAGGAGCGATCCACTTTTGCAGCCGAGGCCTCTATTTTATGGTCCCTGTCCTGGCTGGGCTTAACGCCTGATGAGCCGGTCCGCCACCAAAGTTTGCGTCTTTCCCTTTACCGTAATGCAGTACAAGAGATGCTCGAAGCTGATCAGGCCTATCCCTGTTTTTGTTCTGAAGCTGATTTGGAGCAAGAACGTGCCATAGCGGCCAGTAAAGGGCTGCCACCCCGTTATAGTGGTCGCTGTGCCAGCCTTGATCCTGAAGAAAGCGCCAGGCGCATTGCCCAGGGGGAAAACCATGTTATTCGCTTACGCATTGGATCCAGCACCCAGATTTGCTTTACAGATTTGATCAAAGGCGCAGTAACCATTCCCTCCACTGCTTTTGGAGACTTTGTTTTGCTGCGCTCCAATGGCTGGCCCAGCTATAATCTGGCTGTGGTTGTGGATGACGTGGACATGGGCGTCAATCTGGTTTTACGCGGTGAAGATCATCTGACCAATACTGCGCGTCAGATTCTTTTATATCAAGCCATGAACAAGGCCTTGCCTGCCTTTGCCCATCATGGCCTTTTGGTTGATAATCAGGGCCGCAAACTGTCCAAACGTACTGGTGCCTTAAGTGTTGTGGATTGCATGGACATGGGTTTGGAGCCTCTGGCTGTGGTGCAGTATTTGGCATCCTTGTCTGGTTCTCTGCCTAGTCAGCAGGTTTTTTCTTCAGTAGAGGAAATGATTCACGCCTTTAATCCATCGGCTTTGGGCCGGGGTAATGCAGTTATGCATCTGGAAGATTTGCAAAACCTTAGTACTCGATTCTTTCGCTTGGCAGATCCGGCCGTGCACCTTGAGTCTTTGGAAAAAGATATTGCTGCCCAAAGCCCATGGCGCAATTTTGAGAGGGAGCACCGCCTGGCTATTTTGACCTCTTTGCGTGAAAACGCGACCCAGGTAACAGAACTCAAAAAAATATTGCCTTTTTTTTCCAGTATGGACGTGTGTTATAGCCCTGCTGTGCTCATGGAATTACGGGAGCACTTGCCGGTGCTGACCGCCTTGCACCACGCCCTTGCCTCCAGCCCTTTGCAATCCTGTTTAAGCCAGGATCAAGCCAAGATGCTTCTGCAACAGGTGGGGCGTGAAGCCCAGGTCAAAGGGCGCCAGCTCTATCATCCCATTCGGTTAGCCTTGACGGGGAGTGAACAGGGCCCAGAATTGGCCGCATTACTGACCCTTTTATCTGTTGAGCAAATGGTACATCGTGTTGATGTGCTTTTACATATTTTTGCGCCTTGCAACCCAAAGGATTAACATGCAGATTTACAATAGTCTTACCAGAAAAAAAGAAGAATTTGTTCCTGTTACCCCAGGACAGGTGTCCATGTATGTATGCGGAATTACTGCCTATGATTATTGTCATATTGGACATGCCAGGTCGGCCGTGGTTTTTGATGTTTTGGTGCGCTATCTGCGTTATAGTGGTCTAACTGTGACCTTTGTTCGAAATTTTACAGATATTGATGACAAAATTATCAATCGGGCCAATAGGGAAGGAGTGGATTGGAAAAGTATTGCTCAGACCTATATGCACGCCTTTTATGAAGATATGGATCGTTTGGGTGTGCTGCGAGCTGATATTGAACCCAAAGCCACAGAGCATATCCCTGGGATGATTGCTTTGTGTGCAGAGCTCATTGCCAAGGGACATGCCTATGCCACCTCGGATGGAGATGTGTATTTTCGTGTTCGATCTTACGCACCTTATGGGCAATTGTCCGGACGAAATATTGAAGACCTCGTGGTTGGAGCCCGGGTGGAACCTGGTGAGAAAAAAGAAGATCCCCTGGATTTTGCCCTGTGGAAAGGAGCCAAGCCAGGGGAGCCTTTCTGGGAGAGCCCTTGGGGACCAGGGCGACCTGGTTGGCATATTGAGTGTTCAGCCATGAGCGAAGAATACTTGAGCTTGCCCTTTGATATTCATGGTGGTGGTCAGGATTTGACTTTTCCCCATCATGAAAATGAGCGAGCTCAAACCGAGGCTGCCACCGACAAGGAATTTGTGCGCTATTGGGTGCACAATGGTTTTGTGCAGATCAACGCAGAAAAGATGTCCAAGTCTTTGAATAATTTTGTGACCATCCGAGATATTTTGGATAATTATCTTCCCGAAGTATTGCGCTTTTTCTTGATTACCAAGCATTATCGTAGCCCCTTGGACTATAGCGTGGATTCTTTGGAGGAAGCGGAACGGGCCTTGAAGCGTATTTATCTGGCCAAGTTTGCTGCGGAGAACCATATTCAACAAAACAGCAAGTGTACTTCAACCCCTTTGCCCGCGGAACTTGTTGTGGAAATTACAGCTTTGGAAGTCAAATGGAATGAGGCCATGGCTGATGACTTGAACACTGCTGCTGCCCTGGGCCATGTTTTTGTTTTGGTGAAGATCATTAACAGAATCCTGGAGGACAAGGGGCTGCGGAAATCTGCACAAGGTTGCGATCAATTGAAGTATGCCTTGAAACTTTTTGAGCGTTGGGGCGAAGTGCTGGGTTTGTTTATGATGGAGAGCCAGGAGTTTTTAGACCAGCTCAGACATAGCCGCATCAAACGTCGTAACATTGATGCCACCTTGATTGAAGAAAAAATGACTCAACGTCAAAAAGCGCGTGTTGCCAAGGATTTTGCTCGCTCTGATGCCATTCGTGACGAACTCTTGACCTTGGGGGTGACTATTCAGGATTTGCCCCAAGGTGCCAGCTGGGATGTAGAGTAGAGTGTTTTTTAGAGAACGGTTGGTGCGTAATCTGCGACATACTATTTTTTGACCTATCAGCTGTACGGGGCCAGGTTTGACCGTACTTCACATCTTTTCACTCCTGTCCTGGCGAGGATTCCTCGCCAGGACCTCTCCATAAAGTTTATGTCATTGACCAGCCTTGGTCAGTCTTGTTGTATTTTAACTAACAGATTTTTTGCATCTTCTTGATGTGCTTGTCTTGGGCAACGATTAAAAATTTTCAAGAAGTATTTCTTTTCGAACGTGTATTCCTTGACAGGGTTGTATTTTTTGAAAAACTCCCCCTGGACTGACCTGTTTCATGAAAGAAGTCGCGAGTATTATTCAAAGTTTGGAGACAAGAATGCAAGATGATCTTATGGGGCATCGGTTGACCTGGAACGTTCTGGCCATGCTCTTTGTGGCCTTTATGCTCTCTGGCACCTGCGCTCTGGCCTATCAGGTAGTTTGGACGCGCATGCTTTCCCTTGTTTTTGGCAGCACACACCAGGCTATTGCTACGGTTTTAGCCATGTTTATGCTCGGTCTGGCCCTGGGAAGTTTTTTGGGTGGCAAATTGGTACTCAAGGTTCAAAATAGTGGTCGGGCTTACGGGGTTATTGAAATAGTTTTGGGTTGTTATGCCCTGGCCTTTTCCTTGATTCTTAAGGCCATATCAACATTGTATTGGCAAATTTACCCTCAAACCTATGATGTATTGCTCCTGGACTCTTTGGCTCGCCTTGCTCTGGCGGCACTTATTTTATTGCCTCCGACCATTCTTATGGGTGCGACGTTGCCTTTACTGGCCCAATTTGTTGAGTCAAAAAATGAAAAGCTGGGCCAAAGAATTGGCTGGTTGTATGGCATAAATACCATTGGAGCAGCCTGTGGCGCATTTGTGAGCGCCTTTTACATGATCCCCTATTACGGACTTCAGATCACTATCAATATCTTTGCCATTATCAATATAGTCATTGGTATTGGTTGTATTTTGGTTTTACAACCACTGCCGCCTGTAGCCCCAGAAACACGCCAGGGTTCCAAGAAAAAAACACGGCCCAAAGCCAAGACCGTCCACAATATTTCCGTACCTCTGCTCCTTATGCTCCTTTTCCTAACTGGGGCGGTGGGCATGCTCCTGGAAAATGGCTGGAGTCACGCTTTGGTACTCGTTTTTGGTACCTCTGTGTATGCTTTTGCCACCATGCTGACCACCTATCTTGTGGGTCTTGCCAGCGGATGCTTTGTGGCGTCGAGATTTTTGCACTATATTCGTTCTGCCCATGTATTGGCCTGGCTTTTGGTTGCCAATGGTCTGGCCATTCTTTTATCCACTCCTGTTATTGGTGCTTTACCGGGATGGTTTGTCAGTATTTTTGGTAATATGCAGGCCCAGTGGCATGTGGTCATGGCCAAAGAGTTTTTAGCTTGCGCTGCCCTCATGTTTGTTCCGACTTTTTTAAATGGAGCATTGTTTCCCATTTGTTTGCATTTCATAGCCCAAAGTCAGCAGCGTAAAGACTATGCTACAGGAAAAAATACTGCCTATGCTTATGTCTGGAACACCAGTGGAAGTATTTTGGGGGCCCTGGTTGCTGGATTTATTCTTATTCCTTTTCTGGGTACAGAGCGATGCTTACTTTTAGCCGCGGCCCTTGTTCTTATGGCCGCAGCGCTGGTGTTTTGGCAGGAAAAAGAACAAAGTCGCCTCCAGTATGTTTTAGCGGGTTGCATGGGGCTGGGTGCATTGGTCACTCCCTTTGCTGGCCTGACCTGGGACGCAGTGACCATGAACTCGGGAGTCTATGTGTATTCCAGGTTTTTTGAAGACCAGAGTGCCTTGGCCCAGGAGATGAAAAATTTCAACCTGGTCTATTATAAAGAAGGTTCAGCCAGTGTCGCGGTGTTTGAAAGTTCTCAAGGGGACCGGTTTCTTCGTGTTAATGGCAAGACTGACGGGTCCAGTGAAGGGGACAATACCACGCAAATGCTCCTTGGGTACCTGCCTTATCTCTATGCACAGGAGTTGGAAAAATCCCTTGTTATTGGCTTTGGTACAGGCATTACCTCGGGCTGTGTTCTTGATCTTCCCGTGGCTTCCCTGGAATCCATCGAGATTTCTGCTGAAGTGTTGGGCGCAGCTCCCTGGTTTGAGGACTTGAACTCCCAAGTCTTTACTGATGAGCGGTCCATTATTCGCGAGTTGGATGGACGCACCTGGCTTTCGGCCATGCCCATAACCTATGACATGATTATTTCCGAGCCATCCAATCCATGGCAAACAGGCAATGCCAATTTGTTTACCACAGAATTTTTTCATCTTGCCGCTCATAGGCTCACGGATAGCGGGGTGCTCTGCCAATGGCTGCCATACTATAACATGGACAGTTCACATTTTCGTCTTATTTTGGCTTCTCTTAAATCTGTCTTTCCTCATACTCATTTGTGGATGTCCGCCACAGACACTTTTTTAATCAGTTCCAAACAGCCTCTTGTTATCAACATGGATCGCATTACAGCTCTTTTTGAAAACAGTTCATCATCAAAAAAACTGCATGACATTGGAATTGTCGATAAAAATGCACTATTGAGTTTTTATTATCTGGATAATGAAGCCCTGGATAAGATGATAGAGGGGATCACATTACAGAATACAGATGCTTTTCCCATTGTTGAGTTTCATTCTCCCAAGTATTTACTTGGTCCCAACCGCCCGGACATATTTTTTGCTATTCTGGAGGAGTCGTATCAGGCCGCAATGCCTGTGGCTCATGCTGGCGGCTATCTGGATACCTTTGGCCGGATTTTGAGCCGACGTGGATTTTATGAAAACTGGCGTATACCGCAGCAGGTCACAGACCAGATGGTCCAGCGGGCCATGGCTCAATAGCTTTTGAAAGTTGTTTTTTAGGCTTTAGCTTAAGGTCCAGGGCATAAGTTTTTTAATATTTGCGATATATCTCTCGGACTTGGCTGCCAAAGAAATATTTCCAGATCTATGGCGTTGTGGACGTTAAAATAAACTCCTTCCTGCATTAATGCCTGCCGTTGTTCTTCATGCCCCTGTCCTGTGGACAAGGAAATCTGCCCCTTGTGGTTAATGACCCGGTGCCAGGGGAGAGCATTTTTTTGAGCACACGTGTGCAGGATCCGTGCGACTTGCCTGGCCGAGCGCCGATTACCAGCTAACGCTGCAATCTGCCCATAGGTGGCAACATATCCTCGTGGGATACTGTGGATTAAATGGATAACACGGCTGGTAAAGGGATGGTGGGGCATGGTTGTCTTTATCCTTTTATGCTCCTTTCATTTTACGCCATAAAGTATGCTCACTAATCCCAAGTTGCTGGGCCGCAAGTCTTTTATTTTCGTTGTTATGAAGGATGGCTTGGCGGATAATTTTACGTTCGTAGAGCTCTACTTGTTGTTTTAGGGATAATTCTGAGTTTAATGTACTTTCTGTTTGCATTATGTCCGGTGCTGCATCCAAGTACATAGAGGAATTACCAAGTTCTTGAAGAAGGTCTGTTAAAAGAGAGTTGTCGGGTTCTTCGTCTTGCACAAGAAGTGTATAGCGGCGCAGCAAGGCATCAAGTTCTCTGACATTGCCTGGCCATGGATATGTACTCAGCATTGAATATTCTGTTGGAGTCAGAAATTGTGAGGCAAAACCTATGCGTTGGAGGAGTTCACCACAGATTTCCGGAATATCTTCCGGGCGATCACGCAAAGGAGGCAATTGTAAGTTTAAGGTAGTCAGCCGATAGTATAGATCGGCCCTGAATTTTCCGGCCCGCACTTCATGTGCAAGGTTTTTCCAGGAAGAGCTTACCACACGGACAGAAATAGGGATAACCTTGACCCCACCAACTTGAAAAATTTCTTGTGATTCTAAAACACGCAGCAGACGTACTTGCAGTAAGGGAGAGATATCCGCTATTTCATCGAGAAAGATAGTTCCCTTATTGGCCAAGAGAAATAATCCTTCCTTTCCTCCCTTTCGTGCTCCTGTAAATGCGCCTTCTTCATATCCAAAAAGTTCACTTTCCAGAAGGGTGTCGGGGAGGGCAGCACAATTAACAGCAACAAAAGGTTCATTGGCACGAGATCCTGCATTATGCAGAGCATGGGCTAAAAGTTCTTTGCCAGTTCCTGTTTCTCCTTGGATAAAGATATTGGCATCTGTTTGGGCAAAACGTTGTGCTCGTTTGCGTAGTGCACGCATACTTGTACTATGGCCAATTAGATCATTAAAAGTATATTTAGCAATAAATCCACGGGTTTTAACGTGGTTGCGTAATTTGCTATCAATGGTGCGTAGATAAGTTGCTGGCCGGAAGGCTGCGATAGCTCCGTCAATTTCATTATTTATTCTAATAGGTCGAATGTTAGTTACAAAGCTGCGACTGCTGAAAGAGCAGATGTTGTCTGGGATAAATTCCCCTTTCTTAAGCACCTTGTCTATTTGTACGGAGTTAAGAAAGTTTGCAAATATTAAGTCTTTATTGAGATGGTTAGTGTTCAAAAAATCAGCAGCTTTGGCATTATTGAGCAGGACTTTTCCTGCCTCATCAACGCCAATAATGCCTTCATGTAAAGAATCCAGGGCCCCTGCAAGCCAGGCTGCATGTTTTTGATTTTGATGTTGGGATTCAGCGATATTGACTGCTTCTTCCAAGGCGCGTTGGATTACTTTTGTACTTGGAATAATGGTTGAACTTTTACGGCCCATTTCTTGGGCTATTTTCATGCAGATTCCGCCACCAATCACATAGTCAACACCCTCATCTATGGCTCGGGAAATCCCGTCCATCAACTCCTGCGTAGAAAGGAAAACAATGGGTTTAATTCGGATTTTTAGCAGATCAGCAAAGAAATTGATACCTTCAGTTAGTTCACCGTAAGAAGTAATAGCCACATAACGAGCAATGTGACGAATTTTGGACAAAGTGCGCAGGATATCAAGATGTGTGCGACTAATGGTCACCACAGGATGTTTGAGTTGTTGACGTAGTAGTCTTCCAGTTCCACCCCCACCAAGAATAACATTTATTCCACTGTCTATAAGTTCTTGAGCAATGGGCACGGCGTCTTCCATGGATGCCAAGCGAACAACCATTGATATACCCTGAGCAGTGGCATGTTTGTAAACCACCTTACTTATGGTTTCAGAATTGGAAACAAAGGCGAATCTATAGTTTTTTTCCAAAATACCTCCCCATAGGATATTAATTATGGTTGGTTCAGGTCCAGGAATTTATTTTATAAGCATTAATAGTATAATTGGGTTTTAATTTTTTGGGCATTAAAGACTTGGGAAAGGTTAAGCAACAGGCTGTGGGTCAATTGGCCCACAGCCTGGTAAAAAAACGAAGAGGCTTGTTGTTCCTGTAATGCTAAGCAGCGATAAACCCAGGGATTTATATGTAATTCAAGAAAATTTTTAATGGTCAGAAGCACATCTTGATTTTGGTGACCATCTTTACGGATCCGTTCTAAAAATACAGCCAGGGCCGCCAAAATTAATCCTAAATGGTCCAAGGGTTCACGCACTTTTAGGGTGCACATCAGGTCGGCCTGGGCCAAAAACTTTTCCAAGGCCTGACAAGATGGACCCATAAGTAAATTTTCCGCATCCAAGTAAACACTACCCCACAAGGGTACTTGGGGCATGCCCACCCCAATAAATAAATGCAAATGTTCCTGGGTGAGTTTTTTTTGTAAAGCTGACAAGTTGTCTTCTTGAGCCAGTGTTGCATGCCAATGATTTAAGGTGGCCCTGCTCTGCTGATCTTGGTCAAAGGGCCATTGGTCAGCAAAATTTTGTTGGGTGAGCTCCTGTAAGAGCTCCAAGGTGGGCGGGTTAATGTACAGGCTGGAAAAAAGGCGGGCAAAAAGCGCTACGCCCTGACTTTGATCTGGAGTGAACATGGATAATTTTTAGCTCCTTATGGAGGATGTTGATCCTGGATCCTGACCCTTGCTTTGGTCGGCAATCCAAAGACCAGATGGCCAAGGCTGGCCACCTGGTCTTAGTTTAGGATTAAAGGGCTTTCACATCAACCAAACAGGTATTCACAGCATTGGCCTTAACCACATGAGAGCGTCCACCTAATTTGGTCAAGGTATTGGCACAATGGCCCAGGTCCACCCCTTGGGCAGTGGGCGAGTATTGTGTGCCTTCTGGTTTGGCGACCACTCCAGGCATGATCCGTGGGGTAATGCGCACGGGCACATGAATTTTTCCTCGATCATTAAAGACCTCCACCCATTGATGTTGGCGGATATTTCTGGCCTGAGCATCAATGGGATTGATATGCAGGCAATCTTCCAGGGCTGCTTGCAACCAGGGTATGTTGCCAAAGGTCGAATGAGCTCTGGAGCGCGGTTTGTAACTGATGAATTGTAAAGGGTACTTGGAAGTACTAATTTCACTGTACCCCTCCCAGGTTTCACAATACTTGGGCAGGGGAGTAATTTCTTCCCCTGCAGGCATGATCCAGGTTTGGGCGCGCTTAGCCTGTTCTAAAGAATAGATTTCAATTTTTCCTGAAGGTGTTTTCAGGGGATGAGCTTCAGGATCTTGGCGAAATTCTTTCATGCCAAAGCGTTCTTCATCCGGGTCATAGGGTAAGCGCATGGCTTTTTGTGCTTTGAGTTCTTCCATAGGGGGTAAGTTGGGGCATTTTTCTCGAGTCTTTAAATACAAATGGTCTTGCCATTGGTCCCAGGTACGCCCTTCAGTAAATTGCTCGTGCACACCAAAGCGGCGGGCCAGTTCCGTCATGACTTCATAGGGGTGCGGGCAACCAAAAAGTCTTTCAACCACAGGTTCGGCATACACTGCATAGGTGCCATAGACATTATAACGTGAGTCTTCGGGCCAGGTAATGCTGGGCAGTAAAATATCAGCATATTTGGCACTGGCCGTCATATGGTTTTCCATGATAAAAATAAATTCTAATTTGCTTTCATCACGCAAAATTTCAGCCAATTGGTTGGTGCCTCCATGTTGATTGAGGAGCCAATTGCCCTGATATTGCACAATACACTTAATGTCGGATTTTAACTTTTCTGCCCCCCGGATACAATCCTTTTCCGCAGTCATGTTCTGACCATCAAGGACAGCCTGGGGCCACAGAAAACAAGGAACCTTGGCCTTAACCTGATTATCACCAAAGGGCATCATTTCCATTTTGCTTTCTGGGGCGGAAAAGGCATTGGCCCCATTACAGGTGCCGCGCATGCCTAATTTGCCAACTAAAATAGGTAACATGCACACTGCCCGGCTGTTTTGTTCTCCAGCTGCCTGTCTTTGTAAACCCCAACCCTGAGCAATAAACGGAGACTGGGCATTGGCAATATCCCGGGCCAATTGGATTATGGTCTGGACCGGCACACCACAAATGGGTGCTGCCCACTCAGGAGTTTTGGGTTTTTCTCCGGGCACAGTACCCAGAATATAGGCCTTATAGCCCAGGTCAGCAGGTAAAGGAGGAATACCTTTTTCTGGATGACCTTCTTCAGCATCATAACCATAGCAATGGGTACGTAAAAATTCTTCATCCACACGATTTTCACTAATGAGCACATAAGCTATGGCTTCTACCAAGGCTGCATCAGTACCCGGACGAATGGGGATCCACTGGTCTTCTCGGCCACAGGCTGTTTCTGTGTAGCGTGGATCAATGACAATGGTGCGTGCCTTGCTTTTGCCTTTACCCACTTGGTATAAATAGGTTCCTCCGCCACCACTCATGCGCGTTACTGCGGGGTTGTCGCCAAAAAGAACAATAAGATCACTGAAGGCCATTTCCATGGGTGAAGAATCATTGAAATGACCACCATAGGTGAGTTTTACCGCTTCATTAATCTGGGCATTGCTGTAATTGCCATGGGCTTGCACATGACCACCAATGGAATTGAGAAAACGTTCCACAAAATGATAGGGTCCAGCAATACTATTATAACCAATACGGCAAAAAATAGAGTCATTACCATAGTTGTCAATAATGCCTTTTAAGCGGGTATAGACTTCATCATAGGCTTCTTCCCAGGTAATACGCTCAAATTTTCCTTCACCACGTGGACCAATGCGGCGCATGGGGTATTTAATACGATCCGGAGCGTAGGTCCGTTTATGCAAGGAGCGGCCGCGCAAACAAGCCCTGGTCTGGTGCATACCAAAGCTATCATCACCCATATCATCGGTTTCCACGCGCTTAATATGATCGCCTTCAACCACCATTTTTAATAAACAACTGCAATGACAATGGGCCCAGCAATTGGACCACACTGTTTTCTCTCCCACCGGGATATTGCTGGCAAAGGAGGGCAGGCCATGTAAGTCAATAAAGGCACCAGCACCCAACATCAGCCCCAGCTTCATAAATTCACGTCTGCCTATGGAAGGAGGACATGGAGTGGATTTAGTTATTTTTTTATTTTTCATTCTCAACCTCTGCCTTTAGTAGGCAAAAATTTGTAACATTCCGGAAATCTTTTGCAGATTATAAAAATCAATTCTGCCTGCTAATTCACTGGCCAGTACGCATACAAAAATCAGAGTATAGGTCCACTGGGAAGCATAATTATTTTTTTTGCCTGAAAATAATAAGAGCACAAAACTAGTTACTAAAAGTATAATGCGGGGAATAAAAAAATTCCATGAAGGTAATGCCAGGCCTGATTCCAAGATAATATTATTGCTCCACTTATTATAGAAAACAATATTGGCCATGAGTAAGAATAAGATAATTATGGCTGTCCTGGTTTGAGGAGCTGAAGAGCTTTTTTCTTGTTGCTGACTTTGAAAGAATAAAAAGCCCACAGAGCCCAAAGCCAGGACTGACATGAAAAATTGAACCAAGGTCCAGGTGGAATTCCAGGCTGGAATGGTGGGTAGGGTATATACTCTGGCCGTGGCATAGCTGACCATTAGTCCGGCTAAAATAGTCAGGCCCAGAAAAAAATTATATTTTTGAATCTGAGCTTTCTTCCAGGTTAAGAGGCTATAGATCAAGAGCAAAGTACCAAAAACACCAACACTGAGGACTTCTAAACTTAAGGGGGATCCGGTTTGGATGCCGTACAGGACATTAAGGGCATTGCTGGGCTTACCTAGATGTAACAATGAAGCCAGGGCCCCCATGGTAAACAAAGTCCAGAGTATAATTTGGAACCCAAGGTTGTTGATAGGTATTCTTGGTTGTCCGTTAGCAATTGTTTTAAATTGTTGGATGCCTGAAAAAAGTAAAAGCCCGGTGGAGGCTTGAATGAGCACTGTGAAAAAAACAAGGGATAGTTGATGCATGATCAGAACTCCTTTTTATTGAGTACAGCGCCATCTTTACTCAAAGCCGGCCGGGCATGTCGGCCACCAGTAATGACCAGGTGGGGCCGGGTATGTTTTTTTTCTGGTAAAGGGGCGATTTCATCCACTGATCCGTATTTTTCTCGCAACTCAGCTATGGGGCCAAAGTCCAGAGCACGTAAGGGACAAGCCGTAACACACATGGCTTGTTCTCCTCTGGCCAACCTGTCGATGCAGCCATCGCATTTGGTCATTTGTCCTTGTTCAGGGTCAAATTGTGGTGCTCCATAGGGGCAGGCCCATTCACAATAGCGACAACCAATGCATTTTTTATGATCCACAAGCACCAGGCCTGTTTCTGCATCTTTGTGCATGGCTGTGGTGGGACAGACCCGCACACAAATGGGGTCCTGACAATGGTTGCAACTGATACTGACATAATAGGCGAAAACATCCTGGTGCCAGGTTTTGTCGTTGTTTTCTTGCCAATGGCCACCAGTGTATTCGTAAACACGACGATAAAACTTGCTGGTTTCAGATTCTTTCAAGGATCTGCAAGCCACTTGACAAGTCTTGCAACCAGTACATTTGGCAACATCCACGTGAAAGCCATATTCTTCCTTCATCATGGGGTCCTCATAAGATTATTTAAGCGTTAAAAATTGGAAAAGGACCAAGCTACAGGAGAATATTTGCAAAGAGCCTTGTGTAGCTTGGTCCAGGGTAAGCTTTCGTTATACCCCTGGCGGTAAGGTATAAAAACTTGCGTCCAGCACAACTATAGCAATATAAAAGTAGGCAATGGTGATGATCACCGAAACTGCAGCAGCGGCCAGACCCCAGATAAACATGGTCCGCAGGTTGGCGCCATAGCCGGCCACAATACCTTGTGCGCCTGTGGCTGAAGCCACAGCATAGCTCCAACTAATGGCTGATCCAGTGACCCAAATCCAGGCGACTGAACCAAAATCCATTCCACGCCAGTTATTCATACTTTCAATGGCCAGGGGAACCATAACTCCTGCCGCAGCAGTATCAGTAGTGACTTGAGACAAAGCATTACTGGCAATGGCCCAGGCAGCAATGGACCAACCATCACTAAAGCCCAGAAAGGGAGTTATCCATCCCGCAAAAACAGCTGATGCCCCTGTTTGAGAAATAATCTTACTTAAAGCTACAGAAGCGGGCCACATGAATAAGATGGTTACTGGAAAGAATTTCTTTAAGGCTGTTGCCGAGAGTATGTTTTCTTCAGGATTAGATTTAGAGGGCATGAAGAATAAAAGCATGGGAATCATACAAAATATTTTGGTGGGGTTGAGCCAGCCAAAAAAAGGAGAGCCCTTGATGAATGATGCGTAGGCTGGTTCCAGAAGAGCCAGTCCTATGGCGAGAGCAAAGCCGCCCAAAGCAATTTTTTCTTCATAGCTCATGGGTCCTAGTTTGGCTAATTCTTGTTTATAATATTCTTTGGTACCACTAAAGCGTTCCATGTCTGTGTCCATAAAGTACATCAGGGTTGCTACACCCAGGATAACACATATTGAAACGGGAACCATACGGATGGACCAGTCTGTAAAGTAAATCTGGTAGCCAATATACTTATTAAGTAACCCGTAAGTGATGACGGATTGTCCGCCACCAAGGGGGGTAGCCATACCGCCTACAGATGCACCCCAGGCAACCGCAATAAGGATATTGGATGCTGCTTTGGAATTCCAGCGATCCTCATTGGTTTTAAATCCTGAATACATAAGTGCAGCCACAGCAATGGGTGCAAACATGGCCGCCACTGTAGTATTACCGACTACAAAACTAATTACACCACAAAGAATGAACCATCCAGCGGTTTGTGCACGGACATTACCGCTGATACGCATGAGAAAATTAAGGGCCAGACGTTGAGAAAATCCCCAGCGAACCCAGGCCACAATTATGGCTGTGGCTCCAAAAATAAGGGCTGCTTCCTGGTGCACATAAGCCTCAAGTACTTTTCCCAGGGGCATATAGGCATACAAACAGGCTACAAAAATAGGCACCAAGCAGGTTACTTTGATGTCAATAATGGCGGATATCCACCACCAGACCATCCAAAACAAAATGCCAAATCCAAAACGGGCTTCCACCGGACCAAATAAAGGTACACTGACGGTCAGAGCCAGTAGGGCAGGTCCCAAAAGTATGTTGAGCCATTGTTTTGGTGTAAAACGAGATGAAATGATATCGCTCATAGCTATGCTCCCTTTGTCCTTTTCTGGATAATAATATAGAAGGGCTCCTCGGGCTTAGAGTAATTTTTAAGCCCGAGGAGCTGATCCAGGCAAAATTACAGCACAACTTCTCCTTCGTACCGTCGTTTTATGCAAAAGTGTTGTTTCCACTGGCTCCAGGCCCTTTGACCAATAATCATTTCCTCATCAGGATCGCCGATGGGAAAGTGGCCCGGATTATCACTTTCTTGCCAAATACCTTTCTTTAAGCGTTCTGTGCGTCGATCAATGAGCCAGTCATTGTAGCTTTCGTAAACAATATGACCCTCAAAGCCATCTAGAGTTGCAGCACGAATACGACTGTCAAAGTCAATATACTTTTCAATGATGTGCGGTTCAGGCATTTCTGGATCAACGTCATTTGTGTATCCGGCCTCTGCCAATTCTTTCCCAGCAACAGCTGCAAAAATACGCTGGTCACGTTGGCTGAGTAGGTCTTTGTAAACGCCTACATATCTATCGCTAATAGAGTGTCCCAGGGGAGCATGGTCACGGGAAGCACCCCGTGCTTTGGCTAGGTCTGTTTTGTAAAAATCAAACATTTCTTCTTCAAAAGGCTCATCTAAGAAGGTACAGACTTCACGCATGACCTCTTCTGGACGTCGGACCAGATCCTCATAGCGGACATCCAGCCACAATCCTTTGTCTTGCAAGGGTTGGCGCCATTCTTTGACTGCATTCCAACATCGTTTCCAGGAATGAGCAGCGCAATAAATATTTGTGGGGCCAAAAGAAGATTCCATGTAATCAACACTTGCATCTCGCCCATCTCTAGTGATGTAAATGAACTGGGCATCGGGGAAATGTTCGTGCATGGGGCCTACAAAGTAGAGGTTGTGTGGTGTTTTTTCTCCCCAGCGAGGTTTGTTAACCGACTTGGCAAAACGTAGATGCATGCCCGCATACAGACCCGCAAAGCTACGTTCTGGGGCCAATTCAATGACTTCGTCCACAATGGTCCGCGGATTAACTTGCATGCCCCAAAAAGGAGTTTTTAAACCAAAAACCATTTCTGTGGCTAAGGTGCGATAGTTAGCGTCCACGGACAAATCGCCATAGGTATGTAAATAGGGATAAAATCGCGGATAATACCACACAACTTCGGGTACTGCGATACGAGAATGACAACCTAAAAGAGCCATAACTAGAGTTGTTCCTGAGCGTTCGGCTCCGATCATAAAAATAGGTCGTTCATTTAAAGTAATTGCCATGTTGTTCTCCTTATAGTTTTTAAATGGTTACCATGAACGTATAAAAATATAGCTACCAACAATAATACACACGATAGAAACAACTTTTTTTAATACGGAACTTGATGCAGTATGAGCAAGATAGACTCCGATAGAAACGCCAATTAGTTCTATAAGTGTTATCCACCAGGCAACTGAAAAGTTAATAAATCCATGTTTAAAGTTGCCAATACTTCCAGAAAGAGCAGCTGTAATTTGAACTACTTGACTTGCTGCAATAGAGGTGAGTGGATGAAATCCAAAGGCAACCATAATCGGTACCGATAAAACTGGACCACCAACTCCAGTAAGTCCAGATCCGAAACCTACTGCAGAACCAATAAAAAGCAGTTTTATAAACTGCCGTGTTGCTTCTTTATCTGAAGTATTAGTAAAACTAGTATTTGGCTTTAGAGCATAAACTCCTGCAAATATAATAACAGCAGCAAGAAGAAGATTTAAGCTTCGTACAGATGTGTTGGCATTGGCTAGAGATCCCAAATATCCAAATAATAAGGCACCAATACAAAGAGGAATAGTTACCTTCCAGTCAATGCTCCCTCGGCGTTGGTATAGATACGTTCCTAATATTCCTGTAAATATGAAGCTAAAAAGGGCGGTTCCCATAGATGCATGAGTAGAAAGATCAGCAAAAGAGCTAAGAGCTGGAATAAGAAGAATGCCTCCTACACCAACAGTTCCTATTAAAGTCCCTACAAGAAGAGTTATGAACCCCAAAATAACGAGATGCATAGTAATATCCTTAGATTAAAAGTGTTTGATGTTAATAGAAGGTGACAGTCTAAAAATATATTTGTTTGTTTTGGTTTGCTCGTAAAAGTTTGTTTATTCTTGTTTTTACCTAAAGCAATAAGTGGACCTGTTTGCCATGAAATAATAACATACTGAAATAACATGGTTAAAAAAATTGGGAAAAGCTCATCGATTAGATTTTTGCAAAGACGTTGTGCAAAATTGCAAAAATCTAATATTTCTATAGGCTAATATTGAATAGAAAAGGATAAGGATGACCTACTGAGAAGGGGAGGGCTTGCAAGGGTACAAAAATTTTGTACTGCACTATAGACCCATGGGTTAGTCCATAGGTATAGGGAGGTGTATATTTTTATAAGCAGCTGAATTTAAGAATAAAAGAGAAGGTATAGTAGATGAGATTTTTCCAGGCTCCCGGTTTGCCGAGAGCCTGGAGGGCGGTTTATTTCAAATGGTCGGCCAATACTTCGGCAATATGTTGAACTTCAAAAGGACTTCTATTTTTCTTGGCACCACCCCTGAGCTGCATGACACAGCCAGGACATTCCGTAACCAATACTTCAGCTTGGGTGCGTGCGGCATCTGTTAACTTGTGCTGCAAGATTTGTTCTGACACAGCCGGGAACTTGGCTGAATAGGTGCCGCCAAAGCCGCAACAGACCTGTTCCTGGTCAGCCTGAGCATATTCATAGCCACCCAAGGCCAAAAGTTGCCTGGGCTGTTCCACCACATTCATACCCCGGCACAGATGACAAGGTGCATGTAAGGTGGCCCGGGTTTGGGTCTGTTCAAATACCTCGGATTTCACACCGACCACATCAACTAAAAATGCTGAAAAGGGAATGACTTTATCGGCAAAATCCTTGGCCTGGGCGTGGTCTTCCCCCAATAAAAAAGGATAGTTGTGTTTGAGATGCGAGGCGCAGGAAGCACATAAGGTGATGATATAATCATATTCCCCTGCCATGGCCTCGATATTTTGCAACGCAACATCAATACCAGCCTTTTTCTCGCCCATCATTTGCAAGGGAAGTCCGCAACAGGATTGATCCATGGGAAACTCCACCTGGACATCGTGTGCCGCCAGCACCTTAAGGGCTGCTTCCAATTGTTCGGGATAGACAAAATCCTGGACACAACCGGAAAACAGCGCCACTCGAAACTTGGGGTTATCAACTTGAGGTCTTAAGTCTTGGAAACGATCGCGAAAAGGCTTTTCGGCAATGGCTGGCAAGGCTCTAAAGCCATGATCTTTGGCAAAGATTTGTGGCAAATGTCGGATATACGAAGAGCCACCTGTCAGAGGGAGTTGAGCCACTTTGGCAGTACGTAAAAAACGGTGAAAAAGTTTGCGATTTTTCATCAATTTAGCCAAGAGTAGCGAGGGCAGGGGATGGCCATCCTCTTCCAGGATGCGGGCATGAACCTCTTTAATGAGCCGGGGCAAATCAATTCCAGCGACACAAACATGTTTGCACGCTTCACAATTGATGCAGTTTTGCACCAAATTTTTAGCTTTTTCTTTTCCATGAAAGAAATAGGTTAAAATAAGGCCGATGGCTCCAATATAGATATGTCCCATCTGATGTCCGCCCACCATGCGATATACTGGGCACACATTGGCACAGGCCCCACAACGCACACAGCGTAAAACCTGAGAAAAAAGAGGGTCTTTGGCCATGGCACTGCGACCATTATCCAAAAAGACAATGTGCATTTCTTTTTTCTGATCTGGTGCTGTAAGGCATTCATTGGCTCCGCTGATCCAGGTCACATACGAAGTCAGGGCCTGCCCCGTAGCATTTTTGGTTAAAACTTTGAGAGCCTTTAACGCATCATCTAAGGTACCGCACAGCTTTTCAATCCCGGCCAAAGCCACATGGACCCGAGGTAGGGTCGTGGTTAACCGACCATTACCTTCATTGGTGACAATGCCAATGGTGCCGGTTTCAGCAATGGCAAAATTCAAACCACTGATACCCATATCAGCTTCTGCAAACTTTTGGCGCAATTCTCGGCGAGCAACCTTGACCAAGCGTTGGATATCATTGGATTGCTCTTGACCCGTAACATCAGAAAACAAGTCAGCCACCTGGTAGCGCGAGAGGTGAATGGCGGGCATGACCATATGGCTTGGACCTTCCTTGCGCAGCTGAATAATCCATTCACCCAAGTCTGTTTCCGTGATTTCCAGATTATCTTTTTCCAGCCGATGATTGAGCAAGGTTTCTTCAGCGGTCATGGATTTGGATTTGACAATTTTTTTACAATTATTTTCTTTGGCAATACGGGCGATAATCTCATTGGCTTCGTCAGCTGTTTGAGCCAGATGAACATGCACCCCATTAGCTTCAGCCTTGTCCTTAAACTGGGCATACAATTCCATAAGCTTGGGAATAGCCGAGTTTTTGGATTCCACCACAGCTTCAATCAATTCCTGAATATCATAACCACTAAAGGCATTGGCTCGTCCCACGGGATAGGCAGTGGCAAATTTATCCATGGCTCCGCGTAAGAAAGAATTATCCAGGGCGTCACGCAATTCTTTGTTGTACTGAGAAAGGTTTTTGGCCTGTTGCATTAGTTGTCCTCCAGAATCAAAATGTGCAGTTCCAGTGGGCCATGGACGCCCAGGGCCAAAACGCGTTCAATATCCGCGGTACGGCTAGCACCGGTCACAAAGGCCAGATAGTTGGGTTTTTGTTGCATATAGCCCTTGAGTTCAGCATACAGTTCCTGGGCTGTACCCCGGATTTTTGATTTGGCAATAACGCAGACATGGATTTCACTGATCATGGTCGCCAAGCGCAGTTCTTCACTGCTAGAATCAAGTACTAATGTCCCTGTTTCTCCAATGCCCCATTCTGCTATGGTAAATCCGATATCAATACCGGCCAGATGTTGGCGCAGGCCATCTTTAATGACGGAAATACCTTTGGGTTCAGCCTGACGAACCATTTCTGCCAGGTCTTTTTGATCAAGTTTCGGCGCAGCAATAATTTTCCCCCACTCTTTGAGTTCGCAAAGATCTTGTCCTTTATCGGACAGGGCTTCTTCGCATCCACTCATGAGCAGCTGGCAGGCTTCTTTTTGAGCACACAGATCAACGGTATAGGCAATGGCTTGGGCCATTGAATCTACTTCCGTCACTATTGCTGAGACATTCGTTGCTTTTTGATGAAATTTTTTTACAATTTCTGAGTCTGTGTTCATACGTTCTCCCAAATAAAGTGGTCTTGAGGCTATTTTTTGGCCATAGATTATATTTTCTACTGACTTTCATTCTTGACTGCAACACCGGATGAATCAAGGGATAACTGGCCAGGTTATATGGAGTTCAGGACTATTGTTTTGTTGCCAGGAGGAATTTTATTGGGCCAGCAGCCGCAAATACAGATCCCCTCGCCATGGGCCTAAATGTCGTCCCTGTCCTTTAAGGCGGATGGGGCGGCCTACCACAAAGTCAGCCGGCAGGGTGAGATCCAGGATTTTTGTTTCTGAGCTGAATTTATGTTGAATATCAACGCGCAACGTACTTCCAGGTATAAGGTTTCGAGCAGGCAGATGTACTGTTTGATGGTCATCGAGCTGTTTGGCAGCCCAATTTTTAATGGTGCTGACCAGGCCTTGACCCAGATTGAATGTAAAGGCCCGATTTCCCCATTTGAGTTCCATACTTTGGGCTTTAATGGACTTTGTAAAGTTGGTGGTGGGGTTTTCACCACGCTTGAGCTTGGAAAAAATGTCTTCAAAGACCTGTTTGGCAAAAGGATCATTTAAAATGTCTTTGAGGACTTCCTCTTGTTTGCTATAAAAAGCGCTGGCTCGTCGCTGGGTTTGGGATTTGACCTTGGCTTCTTCCTCTTGGCGGATAGTTTCAGCGTTGTAGATTTTTTTGTTGGTTTTTGAGGCTTCTTGGTGTTTTTTAAGCTGAACATAGGCTTCGTTCAGGCGGGTAAATCGTTGGGCAGCCCGGGTATCACCAGGATTTAAGTCTGGATGGTACTTGAATGCCAGCTTGCGGTAACTGGTCTTAATTTCTTCCAGGGAAGCGCCGGGGGCAACTTCAAGCAGGGTATAACATTCGGACAAGCGCATCAGTTTTTATCTACCAGATCTTCGACTTGTAGAGCAGTGGCTTCTAAGTTGTCATTTTTTTTGGCCAAAGCATTGTCCACCAGGTAACGCAAGCCTTGTCGAGCAAATTCTTCATGTCCGGCTTGTGCCTTTATTCCCGAACAATAGTCCTGGGCCAACTCCCAACTGGTCTGATCCACCAGGTTGCCCCGAAAAAAAGGCCAGGCTCGACACACATCGGGCTTGGCCGGATGGACGGTACATGCTTTTTGCGGATCAAAAAATATACAATATTCATCTTCACGGGTGCATAATATTATTTTATTCCCCTGGGGTATGGTATATAAAGCACAAAACTCGGCAACAGAAATATGTAGAAATTCAGCCAGCCGGAGCTGTTCCATTGGTGAAACAACAATGCCGCCTTGGCCCTGGCAACATTGGCCACACATAGTACAATCAAATACAGTTAGGGTCATATTGTCCTCGCGTGGAAAAAGTTGAAGCACAAGGTCTGCTTTTTGGCAAGACCCAGGTCCTTGACCTTTGACCAAAACAGCAGCTAGCATTTTACATTAACGAAGAACTCTCTTGTTTTTTATAATGGGTATTTTCCTTTGTATTATCTAAACATTTTTGGAAAGGATCGAGGTCATGACACGCCTTAAAGCCAGTGAAGCACGCTATATCTGGGATATGAACACTGTTTTTTCTTTGGGAGAGTTGGCCCATGCCAGGCGCCTGGAGATGCATCCCCAAAATATTGTGACCTATATTGTTGATCGGAATATCAACTATACCAATGTCTGTGTGTCTGCATGTAAGTTTTGTGCCTTTTTCAAGGGGCCTGGAGAAGAGGGGGGCTACGTTCTTTCCACTCAGGACATTTTGGCCAAGGTCCAGGAAACCGTTGACCTGGGTGGATATCAGATTTTGTTACAAGGTGGCATGAACCCAGAATTGCCCTTAAATTATTATCTCGATTTATTACGTTGTCTAAAAACTTCTTTTCCCCAAGTGGCGATCCATGGTTTTTCACCGCCAGAAATTTGGTATTTGAGCCAGCAGGAAGAATGCCCGGTGCCTGAAATTTTAACCTTGCTGCGCCAGGCTGGCCTGGATTCTCTCCCAGGTGGTGGAGCTGAAATTTTGGTCAATGAGGTTCGATCCCGGGTTTCACCACGCAAATGTACCGCCGATGAATGGCTTGAGGTTATGGAAGAGGCCCATAATTTGGGCATGCGCACCACCGCAACCATGATGTTTGGTCAAGGGGAGACCTTTGACCAGCGCATTGAGCATCTAGATCGTATTCGTAGGTTACAAGATCGCACCGGTGGATTTACAGCCTTTATCCCCTGGACTTTTCAGCCTCGCAATACGCTTATGGACATGCCCGAAGCCTCATCACAGGAATATTTGAAATTTTTGGCCTTAAGCCGTCTTTATCTGGATAATATTGATAACATCCAGGCGTCCTGGGTCACGCAAGGCCCCATGATTGGCCAATTGGCCCTTTTTTGGGGTGCCAATGATTTTGGTTCAACCATGCTGGAAGAAAATGTGGTTGCGGCCACGGGCGTGTCTTTTCGTTTGCCTGAAGCCAAATTGCGAGATTTGATTGAGCAAGGGGGATTTATCCCTCGCCAGCGAACCATGGACTATTGCTTGCGATAAGGAGGAGATATGAGCTTTGTTTCTTTGGAGCAAATGCCCTTAAAGGAAATTACAGAGCGTGTCGCTCGTTTGCGTGTTCAATTGGACAAGTTTTGCCCTGGAGCGAGTGGCCTGCTGGTTTTCTCCAGGTTGTCCCTGTATTATTTAAGTGGTGCTTGGGCCAATGGCCTTGTCTATGTGCCCATGGAAGGGGAGCCTGTACTTTTGTGTCGGCGGGGCGCAGAGCGTTCCCGGTTAGATTCTCCTTTGACCAATATTGTGGAGTATAAATCCTATGCGCAAATTCCAGGATTATTACACGAGGTGGGGATATCTTTAGGGGCTCAAGTGGCAGTAGAAATGAACGGATTGTCCTGGTCCATGGGCGAGCTGCTGCGCTCCAGGCTGCCAGAACTTGATTTTGTTTCTGGTGATATGGCCTTACATTGGACAAGAGCAGTCAAGACTTCTTGGGAACTGGCCAAAATGGAAGTTGCTGGTCATCGTCATCACCAGGCTCTGGTCAAGACTTTGCCTCAGCACATATCCTTGGGCATGACCGAATATGAAATTGCTGTGGCGGTGTGGTCTGCTTTTTTTGAGCATGGGCACCAGGGCATGATGCGTATGCAAAATAGTGGTGAGGAGATTTTTTTGGGCCATGTTGCAGTCGGTGATTCGGGTAATTATCCCAGTGTTTTTAATGGGCCTTTAGGCTTGCGCGGTGCGCATCCGTCCATGCCTTTTATGGGCTATCACGGAAAAATTTGGCAAAAAAATGAACCGTTGGCCATAGATTGTGGTTTTTGTCTGGAAGGATACAATACAGATAAAACGCAGATATATTGGGCAAAGCCCCAAGTTGTGCCTGATGAAGCTAAAAAAGCTCAGGATTTTTGTACTCAGGTCCAGGAGATGGTGGCCAAGAAATTGGTACCCGGAGTGTTGCCTTCAGACTTATATCGAGAAAGTCTGGTCATGGCTGATCAGGCAGGGCTTGGTGCTGGCTTTATGGGCCTTGACTCGAACAAGGTTGGTTTTTTAGGTCATGGGATAGGCTTGGCTATTGATGAGTGGCCGGTTTTAGCCCCATCCTTTGACAGGCCTTTACAAGAAAATATGGTTTTGGCTATTGAACCCAAAGTAGGAATTAAGGGGCTGGGCATGGTCGGTGTTGAAAACACCTTTGTGGTCACTGACCAAGGCGGATGCTGTTTGACGGGTGATGACTTTAGTCCCGTGTTTCTTGCTTAAATGGGGTTTCAAGCCGGATGAGCAGATACAAGATATGGGAAGTTTTGAGAGTAAAGCAGGGCAATATATAAGAATGATTACTCAAAAGGAGACCTGTTTATGAATATGATCGAGCACTTGGTATCCCAGTACACACCAGGAGAAGAAATTGCCAACAGTATTACCCATGCCATTGCCGTGGGGCTGTCCATTGCAGCCCTGGTTGTGCTGATTGTGGCGGCTGTCTCCGAGGGCACAGCCTGGCATATTGTCAGTTTTTCTATTTTTGGCTCAACTCTTATTTTACTCTATTTAGCTTCTACTCTCTATCATTGTATCCCGGTGGCCAAGGCCAAGCGTATTTTGAAGACCTTGGATCATAGTGCTATTTTTTTACTCATAGCCGGCACATATACTCCTTTTATGCTCGGTAGTCTGCGTGGCCCCTTGGGTTGGACCATTTTTGGGGTTGTGTGGGGTCTGGCCGTAGCCGGTATTATTCTCAAGTGTTTTTGTATCTATCGCTTCAAACGTTTGTCCCTGGTTATTTATCTGGGGATGGGCTGGTTGTGTGTGCTGGCTGGTCGGGAAATCTATACACATTTTTCTGTATCCAGTCTCGTGTTTTTGACTTTGGGAGGACTGGCCTACACATTGGGCGTTATTTTTTATGTGTGGAAACGTTTACCCTATAATCATGCCATCTGGCATCTGTTTGTTGTTACCGGGAGCACTCTGCATTTTTTCTCTGTTCTTTATACCCTGCCTGTCTAGCTCGTGTCCCACTGGTTTGTGTATATGATCCAGTGCCGGGATAAATCTTTGTACACCGGCATTACCACGGATGTTCAGCGACGTTTGGCTGAACACAGGCAAGGTGGTCCCAGGGCCGCCAAATATCTTCGGGGTCGGGGCCCCTTGACCCTTGTTTTTTCCTGTCTGGTCGCGTCACGGTCTGAAGCTTTGCGCCTGGAGTTAAAGATTAAAGCCTTGTCCAAGGCAAACAAGCTCCATTTCGTTGGCAATACCTTGGTCTGGAATGGTCGTGTTTTTTTGCCATCCCAAAAGGCTGAGCATGTTTCTTGACGGGTAGGCATATCCTTTTGTAGAAAAAAGCGAAACCCTGTGTTGATATGTTTGGGCTTCAATTTTGAAGCCTTTTTTTATGTTTGAAAGGAAGGTTATTGTGCCTGAGATTTTACAAAATAATACTCGTATCCGTAATATTGCCATCATTGCTCATGTTGATCATGGCAAAACTACTTTGGTGGATGCCATGATCAGACAAACTGGGGCTGTGCAGACGCATCAGGATGTGGATGACCGGGTTATGGATTCCATGGATTTGGAACGGGAGCGTGGCATTACCATTGCGGCCAAGAATTGTGCAGTGCGTTGGCAAGATGTGAAGATCAATATCGTGGACACACCGGGGCATGCTGATTTTGGCGGTGAAGTGGAGCGGGCCTTGTCCATGGTGGATGGGGTGGTGCTTTTGGTGGACTCATCCGAGGGCCCCTTGCCCCAGACCCGTTTTGTTTTGAAAAAAGCCCTGGATGTGAGCTTGCCCGTCTTGGTGGTGGTCAACAAAATAGACCGCACAGACGCCAGGCCACAAGAGGTTTTGGATGAAATTTATGATCTTTTCATTGATTTGGGAGCAAGTGAAGAACAATTAGAATTTCCAGTACTCTATGCCATTGGGCGGGAGGGAGTGGCCTCGCCAACCTTGGATGAGCGCGGTGAGAATCTTTTTTGTCTTTTGGACCTGATCATTGATCGTATCCCTGGCCCCACATTTAACCCTGAAGCACCTTTTCACATGCTTGTTTCTGATTTGGGATATTCGGATTACTTGGGTCGACTCATTATTGGCAAAGTCATGGCCGGAACCTTGCGGCACCGGGCAGAATTGCTGTGTCTGGGAGAAAATGAAAGCAAGACCATGTTTCGTCCCACCAAGGTGCAAACCAATGAAGGGTTGCAACTGAAAGAACAAGAAATAGTGGAAAAGGGAGATATCATTGTTTTGTCGGGCCTTGAACAGGTCAGTATTGGCGATACCATTTGCCTTAAGGATCAACCCATCCGTTTGCCGCGCATTGATGTGGATGAGCCCACTGTGTCCATGCGTTTTACCATCAATACCTCTCCTTTGGCTGGTCGGGAAGGCAAAATTGTGCAGTCCCGCAAGATCAAAGAACGCCTGTACAAGGAAGCTCTGACCAATGTGGCTATCCAGGTGGAAGAAAGCGAAGACAAGGATTCCATGGTCGTTAAGGGTCGCGGTGAGTTTCAATTGGCCATTATCATTGAGACCATGCGGCGCGAAGGTTTTGAGCTGAGTGTGGGGCGACCTGAGGTGATTTTTAAAAATAGCAACGGTCGGTTACAAGAACCCATGGAGCATGTTTATGTTGATTGTGGCGAGGCCTTCATGGGTGTGGTTACAGAAAAGCTCTCTGTGCGTCGGGGCAAGCTGTTAACCTTAGCCAATAATGGCAGCGGTCGGGTGCGTATGGAATTGAGTGTGCCTGCACGAGCTCTTATTGGTTACCATGATGAATTCTTGACCGACACCAAGGGCACAGGCATCATTAATTCTCTTTTTGATGGCTATGGAGATTATCAGGGGGATTTTCCTTCTCGATTTTCGGGATCCTTGGTCAGTGACCGTCAGGGGCAAGCCGTGGCCTATGCTCTTTTTAATTTGGAGCCACGTGGGCGTATGTTTGTTCGACCCGGTGACGTTGTGTACGAGGGGATGATCGTTGGCGAGCATAATCGGGATAACGATATTGATGTGAATCCTACCAAGGAAAAAAAACTTACCAATTTACGGGCTGCGGGCAAGGATGAAGCCATTATTCTTACCCCTGTCTTGCCTTTGAGCCTGGAAAAAGCCCTGACTTTTATTCGTGATGATGAAATGATCGAAGTAACGCCCTTGTCAATTCGCTTACGCAAGGTTGAGCTTTCTGCCCAAAAACGCCACACCATGACTGCTCGTAAAAAAAGATCAGAAGGGAAATGAGCATGGAAAAAAAGAATTTTGATGTTATTATTGTGGGAGGTGGCCCGGCTGGTCTGTTTGCTGCCTTTCATCTGGCTGAACACGCAAAACTTGAAGTCCTATTATTAGAAAAGGGACGGGACACCAAAACGAGGAATTGCCCTTTAACGGGAGATCAGGATTGTGTGCATTGCAAGCCATGTAACATTTTGTCGGGCATAGGTGGTGCGGGTCTTTTTTCCGATGGCAAGCTGAATTTTATCCATAAACTGGGCAAGACAGATCTGACCCAGTTCATGCCCGTGAGCCAGGCGACAGCCCTTATTGATGAAACCGAGGCAATTTTTAATCGTTTTGGTATGGATGGACCTGTTTACCCAACCAATATGGACCAGGCCAAATCTATTCGTAAAGAAGCGCGCAAGTTTGGTATTGACTTGTTAGTGATCAAGCAAAAACATTTGGGTAGTGATAATCTGCCCGGTCATATTACCGGGATGGTCAAATATATTCAGTCCAAAGGGGTGACTGTTCATACCCGTGAAGAGGTTCAGGATATTTTGGTAGAAAATGGCCAGGTTCAAGGTGTGATCACAGCCAAGGCCCAGTACCTTGCTCCACGAGTTATCTTGGCTCCAGGTCGTATTGGAGCAGAATGGGTAGGCCAATTGGCGCAGCGACATGGACTGACTGTGACCCAACGGGGTATTGAGGTGGGGGTGAGGGTTGAAGTGCATAATGAGATTATGCAAGATCTTTGCTCCATTATTTATGACCCGACTTTTTTTATCCGGACCAGCAAGTATGATGACCTGACTCGAACTTTTTGTACCAATTACGGCGGATTTATTGCTCAGGAAAATTATCAGGAATTTGTTTGCGTCAATGGTCACGCCTATATGGACAAGAAAAGTGAAAATACGAATTTTGCTTTTTTGTCCAAGGTTGTTTTGGATGAACCGGTGACAGATAATCAGGCCTATGGCGAGTCCATTGGTCGCTTGGCCACCCTTATTGGTGGTGGGAAGCCTATTTTGCAACGTTTTGGTGACTTGAAACGTGGGCGTCGCTCGACCTGGAATCGAGTACGTAATAGCTATATTGAGCCAACCTTAAAAAAAGTGGTGTGTGGTGATATTGCCATGGCTCTCCCTGAGCGTATCCTGACCAATCTGGTAGAGGGGTTGGAGAAGTTAAATCAGGTTGTGCCAGGTGTGTCCAATGACGAAACCCTGCTTTATGCACCGGAAATCAAGTTTTTTGCCACTCAGGTTGATTGTGATTTTAACCTGGAAACAGCAATTAAGGGCCTTTTTGTAGCTGGTGATGGGCCCGGGGTGGCTGGGAATATTGTTTCTGCTGCAGCTACCGGGATTATTCCGGCTAAACATATTGTGGATCAACAATAATGTGTTGCATAGTGCCGCAGTAATTACCCCTTTTGCCAGACTTGAGTTATCGCTTTTTTATAACAGGTGCATGTACAATTTCATACCAATCTATGGATTTATTTGTACATACAAGCTATGCTAACTTCTGGATAATATTGTAAAGATATGATGATGTTATATATTGTTTCCATCTTGTATCCTCTATGCTAGGCAATTTGCTACTATAATGTTTTTGGAGGAGATATATGTCTGTTGTTACCAGGGAAGAAAATATGACCACCATTGCACCAGGTCGAGATGTTGTCTCCTCCATGGTTGCTGAGTTTAAGCAGGAACTGGCTGAGCTTCTTGCTGAAAATTCATCTGTGCTTAGACTGGATATGACTGGCGTGGAATTGGTGGACTCCATGGGTATTGGAGTCATTATTGCCACGCATAATTCCATGAAAAAACGAGGTGGCAAACTGCTTGTGAGCCATGTGTCTGAGAATATCTTCAAATTATTTCAGTCTATGCGTCTGGACAAGCATTTATATCTACAATGAGGTATGTACAATATTTTGTTTCTTGTTGGGTATGTTGAATTTGTTAAAAAATTGGATGCTATGGTTTATTTATTTTAATAATTTAGAGAGCCAACTATGGAGTTCGCCCTATGATGATGGATGACGAAACTCTACAAATGTATGTTGAGGAAGCCTCAGAGCATCTTGGAGATATCGAAAATGACTTGTTGACCATTGAACAGTCAGGAAAAGATATTGATGAAGAACTGGTGAACAAGGTGTTTCGTGCTGCACATTCCATCAAGGGTGGGGCAGGATTTTTAGGTTTGAATAAAATCAAAGATCTTGGGCACAAAATTGAAAATGTTTTGGATATGGTTCGCAATCGTGAACTTGTACCTGATCCAGAAATTATTAATATTGTGCTGTTGGCCTTTGATAAGCTGCGCGACATGATCTTGCATGTTGCCCAAAGTAATGATGAGAACATTGAGGATCACCTGGCTGATCTTACGGCGATAACCACCGCCAGCCTTGATAGTGGTCAAAAGGCCATTGTGGAGACGCAGGTGGAAATCAAGGACACTCATGGACGTACGATTTTTACTGTTTCTGAATTTGATTTGGTGCAAAATCAAAAGGGTGGTAAAAATCTTTATCTCCTTGAATTTGATTTGATTAGTGATGTGCAGCGCAAAAACAAAAGCCCTTTGGATCTGATCAAAAGTATGGATTCCACAGGGGTAATTTTAGACCTTAAAATTGATTTTGATGCAGTGGGTTTTTTGGAGGACGATGTTTTTTCCACCAGAATTCCTTTTTTTGTGCTCTTTAGTTCTATTGTTGAAGCAGATATTATGCCCGCATTACTGGATATTGAAGACAAGTACATCACTTCGTTATTCTTTGATGCATCTTTGATATCAGGGGCTTTTAATGCAGTAATAACAGCACCATCAGTGCCAGTGCAAGAGGACAACCTACAGTTAGTGTCTGACATGAGTCTGGATCAAGCTGTTTCACCAGTTTTAGAATCTGCAAAAGTTCAACAGTCAATGGTTGATCCAGGTATGCCGCAAGGTATTTCTTCTGCTGCCATGGGTACATCAACTCCCACTTCTTCAGCACAAAATCCCGCCAAGCAAGAACCTAAAGTTGAAGCTCGGACAGTAAAAGCAGCTTCTCCTCAGTCTGATTCTTTACGTGTTCATGTGAGTTTGTTGGAAGATTTAATGACCCTGGCCGGAGAATTGGTTTTAAGTCGTAATCAACTTATGCAAGCCATTGCCTCTGATGCCATGCACCAGATTGAGGCGGCGGGGCAACGTATTGATTTGGTAACTTCCGAGTTGCAAGAGACCATTATGCTCACCCGTATGCAGGTCGTGGGCAATATTTTTAATAAATTTCCTCGTGTGGTGCGGGATTTGGCTCGCGAATTGGGCAAGGAAATTGACTTGCAGCTTGAAGGCAATGAGGTTGAGCTGGACAAGACGATTATTGAAGGATTGGGTGATCCTTTGACCCACCTGGTTCGCAACTCTGCTGACCATGGTATTGAACAACCCCACGAGCGAACAGCCAGTGGAAAGCCAGCCATGGGAACAATCATTCTTAAAGCATATCATGAAGCTGGCCAGGTAGTTATTGAGATTGTGGATGACGGGCGCGGCCTTGATACTGTCCGCATTCTTGACAAGGCTGTATCCAAGGGCCTGGTTAGCCAGGACCGCGCCAATACCATGTCGGACAAGGAAAAAGCCAATTTGATTTTCTTGCCTGGCCTCTCCACTGCTGAACAGGTCACGGATGTATCTGGGCGCGGGGTGGGTATGGATGTGGTCAAGTCCAACCTGGATCAGCTTGGTGGGCAGGTGGATATTGAAACAGTACGCGGAAAAGGGACAACTATTCGCATCAAGCTTCCTTTGACCTTAGCCATAATTCCCAGCCTCCTTGTTTCTGTGGGTGCAGAACGCTACGCTATTCCTCAGGTCAATGTTGACGAGTTACTGCGTATCTCTGTGGATCAAATCGGTGATCGGGTGGAGATGGTGGGTGACGCAGAAGTACTTTTGCTGCGTGGAGAACTGATTCCTCTTTTATACCTTTCCGATGTTTTAGGTCTGGACAAGTCTGCCTGCCATGCTTCGGCAGTGATTTCCAAAATTTTACGTGGGGAAGAATATGTTGCGCACCAGGACGACGGTTGTGTCCTAACAGATATCAATCTGGTCGTGGTTTCTGCCGGACAGTTTCGCTATGGTCTGGTGGTAGATCAACTCCACGATTCCGTAGAAATTGTGGTCAAGCCATTGGGACGGCATTTTAAGGGCTGCCAGGGGTATGCTGGTGCAACTATTATGGGCGATGGCCATGTTGCTCTTATTCTTGATGTCGCTGGTCTGGGGCGTTTAGGGGACCTGAGTTTGAGCGCTGATATGGAACGGACTTCCCAGACAGTTGAAGACGAAAAGTCCGGGGCAGATCAAGAAAAGTTATCCCTTTTTATGTTTCGTAACACACCGCAAGAATCTTGCGCTGTTCCTCTGGATCTTGTGGCTCGAGTGGAACTCATCAATGCTGACGAAATCGAAGAGGTGGGTGGTCGCAGAGTTATTAAATATCGTGGCGGCACGTTGCCGGTGTTCTCCCTGGACCAGGTCAGCTCTGTGGGTATGCTTGATGCTACCGGGGAGTTGATTGTTATTGTTTTTCTTATGGCTGGCCATGAAATCGGACTGTTGGCCAAACCTCCGGTTGATGCCATTGAGGCCAGAATTGCGCTGGATACTTTTACCCTCAAACAAGCAGGTATTAGTGCATCAGCCATTATTGATGGCCAGACTACCCTGATAGTGGATATTTTTGAGCTTATCCAGGCCATCCAACCGGAATGGTTTACAGTGCGTGGTTCCATTGAGGTGGCTGATGATGCTGGTGAGGTAGGGGTGCCACATTTACTTTTGGTTGAGGATTCGGAGTTTTTTCGTACTCAGGTTCGAAAATTTATTGAAAGCGATGGCTATACTGTTGATGTGGCTGAAGATGGTGCTGTGGCCTGGGCTATGCTTAATCAGGAACCAGAAAAGTATGATCTGGTGGTCACGGATATTGAAATGCCCAATATGGATGGCTTTGCATTAACAACCTTAATTCGAGGGGACCGGCGTTTTGATCTTATTCCAGTGGTGGCCTTGACTTCTTTGGCTGGCGAAGAGGATACGGCCAGGGGGCAAGCAGTGGGCATTGACGATTATCAGATCAAGCTGGACAAAGAGCATCTTTTGCAATCCATCTATGATTGTTTGACACGGTACGCGAGCTAAGGGGAGAAAAAGACGATGCAGGCTGTTAAGGGAAAAAAAGGTCCAGTACAATTATCGTGCTTTTATGTTGGCTCTGCCTTATGTGCCATTGACATTAATGTTGTTCAAGAAATGAACAGGCAAATGGAAATGACCAGGGTTCCCCAAGCTCCTGTTCATGTGTTGGGAATCATGAATCTGCGGGGACGGATAGTGACCATTATTGATTTGGGGCAAAAACTGGGTCTGACTCCTTCTCAAAAAACAGATTCCAGTCGAATCATTATTGTGAATTCCCAAGATGAAAATATTGGCTTGCTGGTGGATAAAATTACAGATGTAATCACCGTTCAATGGGAAGATATGGAATCCACTCCCTCCAATATCAAGGGTGTTCGGAGCAAGTATTTCCAAGGTGTCTTTAAAGCCAACAAAGATCTGGTTGCTGTTTTGGATGTAGAAACCGTGTTGACTGAGGAATGATAGATTCGGAGTCTGCATGAATCTACGTATTGTGGTTGTTGATGATACCATTATATATCGCAAGATACTAAGCGATATTCTGATGGAAATTCCTGGCGTGGAAGTGGTTGGCACTGCCAGCAATGGTAAAATTGCATTGTCCAAAATCGCATCCTTAAAGCCAGACATCATTACTTTGGATGTAGAAATGCCAATAATGAATGGCTTGGAGACCCTGGAAGCATTACAAAAAGACTATCCTGAAGTGGGGGTGATTATGCTGTCCACTTTGACCAAGCGAGGCAGTGATATCACCATGAAGGCCCTGGAGTTGGGGGCTTTTGATTTTATTGCCAAGCCTGATGCAGATGCCCGGCAGGAAAATATTGAATTTTTAAAAAATGCCCTTGCTCCACGCATCAAAGCTTATGGCAAGCGTTTGGAGTTCAAGCGTCTTTTACGACAAAAACAACAAGGGCTTACACGGGTTGTCCAGGCTGCACCCCGACCTTTTGTTTCTTCTTTGCCCCCAATGCGCAGTGGCAAATCCAAAGCCATTGCCATTGGTGTTTCCACAGGTGGACCCAATGCATTGGCGACCATGCTGCCCAAACTTCCCAAGCTGGGAGTTCCCATTTTTATTGTCCAGCATATGCCGCCCATTTTTACCAAGTCTCTAGCTGAAAGTTTGAATAATAAATGTCAATATACAGTGCGTGAAGCCGGACATAATGAGACAGTTCTTCCTGATGTGATTTACATTGCGCCCGGGGGGAAGCAAATGCGTGTTGTGGCTGGCGCTAATGGGAGTAAATGTATCCAAATTACTGATGATCCTCCGGAAAATAATTGTAAGCCCGCTGTAGATTATTTGTTTCGCTCTGTGGCCCGAGAATATGGCGCCTTGACTACAGGAGTGATTATGACTGGAATGGGCGGGGATGGTACTCTTGGTCTTAAAGTCCTTAAAAGTTTTGGTGCCGTAACCATTGGCCAGGATGCAGAATCTTGTGTGGTTTATGGTATGCCCAAAACTGCCATTGAAGCCGGCGTGGTTGATGTTGTTGCTCCTTTGGACTCAATTGCAACAGAAATTATACGCACGGTACGTTATTCCTGAATTTAAGGTGATAGCATGGTCTCCATTGGTGCTGAAGAACTTCGGGTGTTAACCCAGTATATTTATTCTATCTCTGGAGTAGCTTTAGATAGTAGCAAAGCCTACTTGGTGGAGACTCGTTTGCGTTCCATGTTACAGCAATATGACTGTGCTTCGTATATGGATTTGTATAACAAGACTCGGGCTGACCGCAGTGGTAATATGGAAAAGGAGATTATCAACGCTATTACCACTAATGAGACGCTTTTTTTCCGTGACTCCACTCCTTTTGATGTGTTTAAACACAAGATATTGCCTGATCTTATTGATGCTCGATCCAAAAACTCTCCTGGACGTCCAATTCCTTTGCGCATCTGGAGTGCAGCCTGTTCCACAGGACAGGAAGTGTATAGTATTGCCATTGCCCTGCGTGAAACTTTGGGATCCATGGCCAATTATCAGATCAGCATCCTGGGCACAGATATTTCTGATGATGCCATCGCTAAAGCCAGCTATGGTCAGTACAACAAGTTTGAAATTGAACGTGGTCTGTCATCCCAAATTTTACAGAGATATTTTACATCAACAGGTGGTGGATGGAAAATTTGTGATGACATTCGAGCCATGGCCGTTTTTAGAAAATTTAATTTAATGAAACCGTTTATGGGGTTAGGCAAGTTTGACATTATTTTTTGTCGTAATGTGGCTATTTATTTTACCCAAGGAGATAAAAAGACAGTCTTTGAAAAAATAGCCACTGTTTTGGAGCCTGATGGGGCACTTTTTATTGGGTCCACAGAATCTTTGACCGGGGTGACCAATGTCTTTGAGAGCAAACGCTATATGCGAGCAGTTTTTTATCAGCCTGTGCAAGGGGGGGCAGCCCTGACCCGGAGTGATCAAGGCACAATTTCTGCTGATGCTTCCTTAACCCAATTTGCTGCGCCCAGGGTAGCCCGACCAGTCTCTCCTCAAAGCACTCTGCCTGGGACTCAGGCAGGTAGTGACGCTCTGTCTGAACCAAGGCCAGCAAACATAAAGACACCAGCCCAACCCGTTGCACAACCAATGCCCCCTAAGCCGTTAGCACCACCTTCTGTAGTTCCTTCTCCTCTTGCTACTTCGCCTGCCGAGAACAACATTGTTGACACTGCCTTTGTGCCCCGATCTGAGGTGACTGACCCTGTTCGTGTGGCTGGAGGTGAACAAAAAGATGTTGTTCAACCTGCACGTCGCCGCCCACCCATTCCTTGTCAGGCACCTGTTGTGGGTGACAAGTCCGACTTAAAACGTCGTTTAATGAAAAAAAAGCAACAGGTAAAATCCTGATTGTAGTTTGTCGTGCCTGTACTATGGATTTCACATATCAAGGGGCTGATTGACAGTAGCCCTGATGACATGACCTTGGCCCAGTCCCTCCTTGGTTCTGAGCAGGATGTGGAGAGTAAGGAGCGTATTTATCTGTGTCCGTCATGTTCTTCCACTTTGGATGTTGCCCATTATTTAGCACAAAAAGATGCGTTGGATCCTTTTGATTCTGTCTTGGCTCTCAGGCAATGGTCTGGGCGAGGGCAGTTGCGGCGTCAGTGGATTTCTGAGCCTGGCAATTTGTTTGTGACGTGGCGGCTACCGCAACCTCATGAACAATGGTCTGGATTGCTGCCCATCTTGGTAGGCTTTGTTCTTTGCCAGGGCTTACGCACCGTGGGTGTTGATGTGTTTTTGAAATGGCCCAATGATCTTTTATGGCAGAACAGTAAGGTGGGGGGGATTTTAATTGAAGAGCGAGGCGATGTATTATTAGCAGGTATTGGTCTTAACTTGGCATCATGTCCCGAGCCTTTTCTTTTGCGTGAAGATCATGCCTTTCCTGCCCAAAATCTTGTCAGTGCACTGCCGGACCTGACTATTTTAGAACTTTGGTTGCGGCTTGTGCATCTTGCCCAATTTCGTTATTCTTTTATACTTTCTTGCTTCGATCCTCTGGAATTTGTTCAGTTCATTGAGCCAGTGCTGGCTTTTGTTGGAACTCGGGTTCGAATAGCTGATCACCGATCGATAATTCAGGGGGTGTATGTGGGCCTTAGTCCGGATGGCGGTCTTATCCTCAAGACAGAGAATACGTCCCGAATACTGTATTCCGGATCCCTCTCCACAGAGAAATGGTGAGAAGTTTTTTGTAATACTTATGGAGAAAAAACATGTCGTTACCCCCCCACAGCTTTGAGAAGGTTGCCCAAGAAATCCGGGGCAAAAGAATTCTAGTTGCCAACCGAGGCATTCCAGCCAGACGTATTGTTCGCTCCATCAAGGAAGTATTTCAGGCTGTACCCATGATTACGGCCACGGATGTGGACAAGACTGCTCCCTTTACCTCCGGAGCTCATGAGTTGTTGCATCTTGGTGAAAATCCCAGGGCCTATCTGGATGTGGATAAAATTCTTGCTTTGGCCAAGTCCAGAGGGGTGGCGGCCATTCATCCGGGATGGGGGTTTGCCTCTGAGGATGAAAGTTTTCCGTCCAAGTGCCGCAATGCAGGAATACTTTTTATTGGTCCCACTTCTGAAGCCATGCGTCTTCTTGGAAATAAAGTACAGGTGCGCGCTTTGGCCCAAAAACTGGGTATCCCTGTTGTGCCTGGCTCAGAAGGCGCTGTGACTGTGGAAGAAGCCAGGGAGGTAGCCAAGAAAATCGGCTTGCCCATCATGCTCAAGGCTGAAGGTGGCGGTGGTGGACGTGGTATTTATGAAGTTTTTAGCGAAGAACAATTAAATGATGCCTTTGTCAAAGCATCAACTTTGGCCCAGGCCTCTTTTGGCAATCCCCGACTTTTTGTGGAGCGATTGCTGACTTCAATTCGGCATATTGAAATCCAGGTTATTGCTGACAAATATGGTAATGTCTTTGCCTTTGACGAGCGAGACTGCACAGTCCAGCGAAATCACCAAAAGTTGGTGGAAATTACTCCTTCACCCTGGCCAGGCATGACTGCTGCTTTGCGTGAGCAACTTAAAGAATATGCCCGTCAATTGGTGCGAGCTGTAGAATATCATTCCCTGTGTACTGTGGAATTTTTAGTGGATTCCACAGGGCAGCCGTATTTAATTGAGGTCAACACACGGCTTCAGGTTGAACATGGGATCACTGAATGTCGTTACGGTATTGACCTGGTGGAAGAGCAAATTGCCGTGGCTTTTGGGGCTGAATTGCGTTTAAATGATGAAAATTGCACTCCCAAGAGTCATGCTTTGCAAGTGCGGATTAATTGTGAAGATCCACAACACGGGTTTGCTCCCAATGCCGGACGCATCACCCGCTATTTATCTCCAGGCGGGCCAGGAGTACGTGTTGATTCCTGTATTTGTGCTGGCTACGATTTTCCTTCTCAATATGATTCCGCTGCGGCATTATTGATTGTTTACGGTCCGGCCTGGAATAAGCTGCTGGGTATCATGGACCGCGCCTTGGGAGAGTACCTTATTGGTGGTATCAAAACAACGATTCCCTTCCACCATCAGATCATCATGCATCCCAAGTTTCGTAGTGGTGAATATTATACCAATTTTATTACCAATACACCTGGTCTGATGTCCTATTTGGACTGTGAACCAGAAGGTGTGCGTTTGTCGCGACTTATTGCTGAAATTTCAGCTCTTGGATACAATCCCCATGTTAAACTTGGAGAATATCGGACCAGGGACAGTAAGCGCATGGATCCTTTTAGGCCATCCCTTCCTTCCATTGAACCGGAATATTATGAATATCCCTACCCACGTGGCGACCGGGACGCGATTCTTGATTATGTTCGTGACTCGGGCTGTGTGCATTTTTGTGACACCACGACTCGGGATATTACCCAGTCTAATTCAGGCAACCGCTTCCGTTTGGCAGAAGATCGAATTATTGGTCCCTACCTGGATAATTGTGGCTTCTTTTCATTGGAAAATGGTGGTGGCGCTCACTTTCACGTCGCCATGCTGGCCAATATGACCTACCCTTTCTCTGAGGCTAAAGAGTGGAACAGGTTTGCGCCCAAAACTTTGAAGCAGATTCTTATCCGTTCCACCAATGTTCTTGGCTATAAGCCGCAGCCTAAAAATATCATGCGCCGCACTGGAGAAATGATTTGTGAACATTACGATGTGATTCGGTGTTTTGATTTTTTAAATCATATTGAAAATATGCGCCCCTTTGCAGAAGTAGCTTTAGCTTCCAAACAAAATATTTGGGAACCAGCTATTTCTCTTTCTTACGCTCAAGGGTTTGACGTCCCTCACTATCTTGGAGTGGTGCAAGAAATTATTGATATGACGGCCCAGGTGGCTGGTTGTTCCAAACAACAGGCTGAAAAGCGAATTATTTTGGGACTCAAGGATATGGCTGGAGTTTGTCCGCCCATATTTATGACCGAGCTGGTTTCTTCTATTCGCAAAACTTATCCCGAATTGATCATTCATGCTCACCGTCATTATACGGATGGACTTTTTGTACCCGCCATGGGGGCAGCAGCCAAAGCCGGCGCACATATTGTGGATACCGCCATTGGTGCTTCTGTGCGCTGGTATGGGCAGGGTGAAGTTTTATCTACAGCTGCGTATATTGAAGAGTTGGGCCTTAAAACCTCGTTGAACAAGGAAATGATTCGTACCGCAGGCTTTGTTTTAAAACAGATCATGCCTTACTATGATCGTTACACAGCACCATATTTTCAGGGCATTGATTACGATGTTATTGAACATGGTATGCCTGGTGGGGCGACTTCCTCTTCTCAGGAAGGAGCCTTGAAGCAGGGCTATATTCATCTTTTGCCCTATATGCTTAAATTTTTGGCTGGTACTCGTAAAATTGTACGCTACCATGATGTGACTCCAGGCTCCCAGATAACCTGGAATACAGCATTTTTGGCTGTAACTGGAGCATACAAACGAGGTGGCCGCAGGGGAGTACGAAGGATCTTGACCATGCTGGAACAAATGGCCTCTCAGCCTGAGTCAGCCCTGTCTCGGGAAGTAAAAATAGGTCGCCTGGATATTTATCAGGATGCCAATGATGCTTTCAGGGATTTACTTTTGGGTAAGTTTGGTCGCCTACCCTTGGGCTTTCCTCCTGATTGGGTGTATGAATCTGCCTTTGGTCCTGAATACCAAGAAGCCATTGCCCAACGCACAGAACTTTCGCCTTTATCTACTCTGGCAGACATTGATCTGGCCCAGGAGCGACGAAGTTTGACCGAGCATATTAGCCGCGATCCGTCAGAGGAAGAGCTGGTTTTATATTTGAATCATCCAGGCGACGCTTTGGCCACCATCCATTTTGTGGATAAATATGGAGATTGTAACCAAATTCCTTTACATCTTTGGTTTGAAGGCATGTGCTCTGGTGATGAGGTCATGTTCAAAGACAGCCAGGGGCGTCATCATGTTTTGTGCATGAAACATATTTCTCGTCCTGATGACCATGGTCAGAGCCTTGTTTCTTATTCTTTGGATTCTGAGGCTTTTAGTGTACAGGTCAAGGTAGCTGAGGCAGTGGGCAAAGATGAAGTTGGCCTGGAAATGGCCGATCCCAAAAATATTTATCAAGTGGGATCACCATCCAATGGAGACTTATGGGTTGTTCATGTTAAACCTGGTGATATGGTTAAAAAGGGTGAAGAACTTTTTAATATCTCCATCATGAAGCAGGAAAAGGCCATTCTTGCGCCAGTGGACGGCATGGTTGAGCGAGTGCTGAAATTTGCTGATTACCAGGAAGATAAAAAAATGGTGCCAGTGAAAGAAGGAGAGCTTTTGGTACAGCTCATTCCTGCACCCAGAAAATGCCCAACATGCACCACACCCATTGCCCGAGAGGATTTCAGATTTTGTCCATGCTGTGGACAAAAAGTTTAGCGCAGGGTTTTAGGATTGCGTATTTTATGGTTTTGAGTTGGTTGTAGTGGCTGTATTGACGATGTAAAAAGCAATACATTCCTTGTTTCTTCAATTTTGGGAAGGAACCCATTTTCGATTTGCGTACATTACGAGGAGGAAGAAATGTCCGAGAGCGACAAGAAGAGTCCCAGGAAAAAGTCTGGCAAAGCCGAAAATGTTACGGATACCAAGGCTCAGATCGAGCAGATCCAAAGGCAGCTCGTTTTGGATGGAAAGGATATTATGACCATTGGCGAGGAAGCAGAACTCCTGGTTGGTGGTAAAAACTATAACACGGCTATTATCAGTACGTTGGATGGCATACGTGCCCCACAGTTTCGTGCTATTTCTTCCATTGCTTTTCATAAACTTCTTGACGAAACCAAAGTCAATGCAGCCCTGATTCGGACCATGGTTGACAAGGCCTATGATTCCACAGATTGGGCTGATGCAGAAATTAATAAAGACTCTGAGTTTCTGCAAAAATTTGTGCGCAAAATTGCTTTGGATGCAAAAGAAGCAGCTCGCAAACAAGAAGGTACCCTCATTCGGTTGCGCACGTTTATCAACAATGTGGTGGAAGGTTTTGCAGTTTCCCCTGAAGGTATTGATCAGCTGCGCAAGCGTTCAGTATTAGTGCAAGCGGCCATTTTGTCCGTTGAGCTTCCCCAAGATGTGGCTGAAGCTGTGCGTGGTGCCTATTTGGATATCTGCAAAGAAGCAGGCCTTGAAAATGAACCTGTGGCTGTGCGTTCCTCAGCTGCTGGTGAAGATAGTCGCAAAAAGGCATTTGCTGGCCTGCAAGACACGTACTTAAATGTTGTTGGTGAGAACTATGTGGTGGAAGCCTACCATTGGGACTGTGCTTCAGCCTATAATCTACGCTCCATGACCTATCGCCGTGAAGCTATCTTGGATGCTGTAGTCAAAGCAGAGCAAACAGGGGATGACCAAATTGCTATCAAGGCCAAGGAAGAATGGGCCATTGAAAACACCTCCTTGTCTGTATGTCTGATGCGCATGATCAATCCGGTTATCTCGGGCACAGCATTTTCTGCTGATACTGCTACTGGATGCCGGGGCACTACTCGTAAGGATCTGGTGTCCATTGATGCCAGTTATGGATTGGGTGAGGCTGTGGTCAGTGGGTTGGTTACTCCCGACAAATTTTATGTTTTCCAGCGTGAAGATGGCCAGGAAGTGGTTATCCGCAATATGGGCTGCAAAGATAAACGTATTGTTTATAAAGAATCGGGCCGTGGTACCAAGGTTGAGATATTAGACGATGAACTGGCTTATCGCTGGTCCTTGTCTTTGGCCCAGGCCGAGGCTGTGGCTCAGGGTGTTCGTTGTATCAGCAAGGCCTATGATGGCATGATTATGGACTCAGAGTTTTGTATTGATCAGTGGGATCGACTTTGGTTTGTTCAGGCCAGGCCGGAAACCCGCTGGAATGAGGACTTAGAAAAATATCCCCATACTATCTTTTTGCGTCGCAAGGAAGTCGATGCTGATGCAGTCAAGGACGCAGAAGTACTTTTGGAAGGTAATGGTGCATCTCGTGGTGCAGGCCAGGGGATGGTCCGTTTCTTACGCTCTGCCTTAGAATTAAATAAAATTAGTAAAGGTAATGTGCTCGTTGCAGACCGCACTGACCCAGATATGGTGCCTGGAATGCGCATTGCCTCGGCCATTATGGCTGATGCAGGGGGAGACACCAGTCACGCGGCCATTACCTCGCGAGAATTAGGCATACCGGCAGTTATTGGTATCAAGCGTTTGGAAAAACTCCGGGCTTTGGATGGTCATGAAGTAACAGTAGATGGCTCGCGCGGTAAAGTATATCGGGGACTTTTGCCTTTGGTGGAAGTTGGAGGCGAAATTGATGTCAGCAAACTACCTGCCACTAAAACAAAAATTGGTCTGATTTTGGCTGATGTGGGCCAATCCCTGTTTTTGTCCAGACTCCGTGAAGTACCTGATTTTGAAGTGGGTTTGCTCCGGGCTGAGTTTATGCTTGGCAATATTGGCGTGCATCCTTTGGCTCTTGAAGCGTATGATCTGGGTACTCTTGAAGGTGCGGCCAATACCAAGTTGACTGCTTTGGAAGATGACCTGACCAAGATTGTTTCCGAGCAGATGACAGCTGGTACTATCTCCCTTGATATCAAATTGCGTAGCTATGTGGGTCTTATAACCGGCCTGACACAACAAATTGAAGAGCTGACTGAGCGAGAAGGAGCCAAGGGCACAGATGAAGTTTTAACTATCCATCGGCAGCTTCGAGAACTGGACAAAAAACTGGATGAACATCTGGAATATGCTACCCAGCGTCTGGAAGTTCTCAAAACTTCCCATTCCTTAAATCAGCATGTCGCGGTTATTATGGGATATGCTGATGAACTGGAAAGTCTGGGTAATGATCCCCAGTCACAGCGACGACGGATGGAGCTTCAAGAGTCTATTGCCCGTCATGTAGCACGGGTTGAAAAGGATCCAGTTGTTATTTCAACCCTGGATAAAATTTCTGCTTTGCGTGAAGACGTGGCAAAAAAAGTGGGTCTTGAGCACGATATGGACTTGGTACGTACCCTGCCCCAAAAGATCCAAGAAATTTTGAAGGCCCGTGGTTATCGCAGTGGTAAAGAGTTGTATGTCCAGGGCTTGGCCCAGGATCTTTCTCTTTTTGCCATGGCTTTTCACAGCAAGCCCATAGTATATCGGACTACTGACTATAAAACCAATGAATATCGCAATTTGTTGGGTGGGTTACTTTTTGAGGACCATGAGGACAACCCCATGCTCGGATACCGAGGCGTATCCCGCAACATCCATGATTGGGAATTGGAAGCCTTTAAGTTGGCGCGAGGAGCCTTTGGTGGTGTCAATCTGCATCTGATGCTTCCTTTTGTGCGTACTCTGGAAGAAGCCCGGTCCATGAAGCGTTATCTGGAACAGGTTCATAATGTTCATAGTGGCGATAGTGGGTTAAAGATCATTCTCATGTCGGAAATCCCCAGTAATGCGATTTTGGCCAAGGAATTTATTCGAGAGTTTGATGGATTTTCCATTGGCTCCAATGACATGACGCAATTGGTACTGGGAACAGATCGGGATAATGCCCAGTTACGACATATCTATGATGAAGAAGACCCAGCTGTGGTCTGGGCTATTTTGTCCACTATTTTTACTGGTCAAAAATTTGGGAAAAAGGTGGGCTTTTGTGGTCAGGGCGTGTCCAATTCCAAGATTATTCGTGGATTGGTATGTATTGCTGGCATTGTGTCCGCATCAGTTGTTCCAGATACCTATCAGCAGACCAAGTTGGATGTGGCTGAGGTGGAAGCAGAGAACATTCCATTGTCGGGATTGGGCGCTTGGCTCCAAGCCCAGCACTTGGAGCAATTACACATGCTTTTGGCTGAAAACCGCTATGAGCATATTTTGAAAAAGAATACATCGGGCCCGGATCTTATGGATTGGTATGAAGGTGAACTGGCTCGACTTCATGAGCAATTGCAGTCCAATCTTGGTAGTGGAAAAGAGGAGTTTTATCGACAGGAATTGTCCTCTTTCCGAAGTATTTTCCACAAGCCAGTTATTTATGCCAATTGGGATTGGGAAACCACGGTTCTTGATGCCATGCATCAGGCTGGATTCTCCTCTTACGAAGAACAGGCTCAAGCCATGGAGAAGCAGCGCAAAGAAGCCTGGTAAAACTTCTGACTTTGATAGAAAGGCTGTGGAGCTCTATAAAAACTATCACCAAACCCCTGCCCTGGCAGGGGTTTGGTTTTTTGTGTGGGAGAATGTATCTGAAGTATTGCTACCGTTTTTTTAGCAGGAGGTGAATATGCGACACAGATTGTTTGTCCTTATTTTTTTAAGTGTGCTTGCAGTGTATTGTCTTGGTCATGCTGATGAGCAAACTACTCCTGAAAAAGATCGTCCGGCCTGGAAGGACTGGGTAGTATTTGGCGGAGAAGGAGTAGGAATAGGTTTCTTTGATCCTGTAACTGATCGCTTTGTTATTCCCTTAATATTTAAAAGAGCCTTCACCTTTGCCGATAATGGACTGGCCGCAGTCATGCTCAAAAATGATAAATGGGGCTTTATTAATCCTGCAGGAAAAGTGGTTATTCCAGCACAATTTGAGGAGGCTTACAATTTTAATGAGTATGGCCTGGCCCAAGTGTGCATTAATGGTAAGTGGGGCTTGATTGATGCCCAAGGCAAATTTGTCCTTCCTCCCAAATACCATTCCTACTGGAGCATAGGTGGATTTTGCCATGGCTTGGCCCAGGTGGAGAACAAAAATGGATGGGGATATTGTGATCCCAAGGGGATTTTGGTCATTCCTCCACAATTTGAACAGGCAGAAAATTTTTCCACTTATGGTCTGGCTCGGGTCCAAAAAGACGGGCTTTGGGGCTATATCAATACCTTGGGCAAGGTTGTCATTGCCCTACAATTTGAATTTGCCCGTGATTTTTCTGCCAATGGTCTGGCTCCGGTCAAAAAAGACGAACTTTATGGTTATATAGATGCTACAGGCACTCTGGTCATTGCCCCACAATTTCTGGATGCTCGGGAGTTTTTTGATAATGGTCTGGCTCCGGTGCAAACAGAAGATGGCTGGGGCTATATCAATACACAAGGGGACTTGGTTATTGCACCCCAATTTGAAAGTGTTGGCCTGGAATTTTCAGACAATGGGCTAACCAGTGTCCAGCTAGATGGTCTTTGGGGCTATATCAATGCTCAAGGGCAAATGATTATCCCACCTCATATAGGTTATGGATGCCCCTTTGGCCCCAATGGTTTGGCCGTGGCATCAGGAGAGAACGGTGATGAGGGATTTATCGATATATCTGGAAAATTTGTCATCCCGCCTCAGTTTCCACCAGGAACTTTAGGTGGCTTTGAGTCCAATGGCTTGGCTGCTGTGGATGATCATCGTGGCTATCCCATTGCCTGTATGGATATGCAGGGAGTTAAAATTCTCTATTGGGAGTTGATAGAAGATAAGGATTGGGTAATGAAAAATCGCCATGGCCAGATTATTTGGCCTGAAACAGGGCGTTGAAAAAGATGTCGTACTCTTACTTTCAATGAGGATATACCAACGTGGTTGAAGGGTTGAGGCCAGACATTCCCGTTTATGTTAAACGAAACGCCAGAGCCAAGCGGGTTTGGCTCAAGATGCGGGCTGGTCTTGGGCTGGAAATAGTATTGCCGGACCACGTTTCCCAAACTGAAATTCCGTATATTCTCAAGCGACATGGTGAGTGGATTACAAAACAGCATGCGGCCCAATGGGCCAGGGGCGAAGCACCAGGACAATCCATACTGCCTGATGTAATTTCTTTGGCCTTTCTCCAACAAGAATATGGTGTGCACATCACTACAGGATCTTGTGCTCAACTTTCTTTGGAGCAGACCCATGTTCAAATGATCTTGCCGCCTAAGCAGGAAGATTTAGGAACACGTTTGTTACAGAACTTTTTAAAATATTGTGCCCGAAAGCATCTCATCCCCTATTGTCAGGAAGTAGCCCAAGAAGTGGGTATTATCATCGGTCGAGTCAGTATTCGCAATCAGTCTACTCGTTGGGGGAGCTGTTCGGCACAGCACAATATTAGCCTTAATGCCAAGTTGTTGTTTTTGCCCAGACCTTTGGTGCGCCATGTGATTTTACATGAACTATGTCATGTGGCTCACCAAAACCACGGGCCTCAATTTTGGAGCGCTTTACAAGCCCTGGATGTCGAAACGCAAGTACACGATCAGGCTTTGCGTCAGGCCTGGGATGAGCTACCCCTTTGGAGCCGGGTTTGAGAAAGCAAAGGAGATTTTGTCGTAAACCAATAGCTTCGGGACGGAGCCAGAAGAATTTTTCCTTGGGCATTGTCATTTTTCATACATTTGAGTATAAGTTTTACGTTTTTAACACCATAACCTGCTCTTTTTAGACGAGGAGAGACTATGCGTTTTCTCGATGAAATATCTGTCAGTGGAAAAAGAGTCCTTATGCGCGTGGATTATAATGTGCCCTTAAAGGGTGATGTTATTGTTGACGATAATCGCATCAAGCAAAGCCTGCCCACCTTACAACTGGCTTTGGATCAAGGAGCCTCCCTGGTTCTTTGTTCGCACCTGGGGCGACCCAAGGGCGAGCCAATACCTGAGTTTTCCCTCAAACCAGTGGCCAAGCATTTATCTACTTTGTTGGGCCGAGAAGTACTTATGGCTCCAGATTGTATTGGTCCAGAAGTTTTGGGCATGGCCCAATCCCTTGAATCAGGACAGGTGCTGCTTTTGGAAAACTTGCGTTTTCATGCAGGGGAAACCAAAAACGATCCTGACTTTAGTCAGGCCTTGGCTGCCTTGGCAGAAGTGTATGTCAATGATGCCTTTGGAGCATCCCACCGTGCCCATGCTTCTGTGGTCGGGGTAACTGAATTTATGGATGTGTGTTGTGGTGGGCTCCTGCTTAAAAAAGAATGGCAATATCTTGGCCAGGCCTTAAAGGACCCAGCCCGTCCCTTTGTGGCCATTATTGGTGGGGCCAAGGTGTCCTCCAAACTGGGTATTTTACGGGCGTTGATGGATAAAGTTGACTCCATGATTGTAGGTGGTGCCATGGCCAATACCTTTCGCAAGGCCCAGGGCTTTGAAGTGGGCACCTCCCTGGTGGAAGACGACCTTCTGGAAGATGCTATGAATATTATGGTGGAGGCCAGACAAAAGGGCGTGAAATTTTATCTGCCTGTGGATTTTATTTTGGGTGATAATCCTAAAGGAGGCATTGCTTCAGGAGTACGCACCTATCAAGATATCCCTGCTGGTGAAATGATTTTAGATACTGGTCCAGCATCGCACACCTTATTTTCTGAAGTCATTAAGGATGCCCAAACCGTCATCTGGAACGGTCCTTTGGGGGCTTTTGAAAATCCTGCTTTTGCTCAAGGCTCCATCAATTTATGCCGGGTAGTGGCCGCAATTTCTGGACTGACTATTTTGGGTGGCGGGGACACCAATGTCATTGTTGAACAGCTCAAGCTGGCAGATAAATTTTCTTTTATTTCCACAGGCGGCGGCTCCTTTTTGGAATTTCTTGAAGGCAAGGAACTGCCAGCCTTTGTTGCTTTGGAGAAAAAATCATGAAGAAATTGATGGCTGCCAATTGGAAGATGTACAAGACTGTGGAAGAGGGGGTACAAACTGCCACCGATCTGATGCAACTTCTAACTAGCGATTCGCTTCAGGATCGGGAAGTGCTTTTGTGCCCATCCTTTACCATGCTTGGGGCAGTGGGACCGATCTTATCCAAAGTTCCGGGATGTTTTTTGGGAGCCCAGAATTTTTACCCTGCTGGCCAAGGTGCCTTTACAGGTGAAATTGCGCCAGAGCAGCTTAAGGCTTTGGGTTGCACTTATGCCCTGGCCGGACATTCCGAGCGTCGTCATGTGTTGGACGAACCAGATGAATTCATTGGTCAAAAAATTGTTTTTGGTCTCCATTCGGGCTTGAACATGATCTTGTGCATTGGGGAAACCATTGCCGAGCGTCAGGCGGGCAAGGTTGAGGAAGTTTTGGCCAGACAACTTGCGATGGGCTTGGCGAATGCGTTATCCATGGCTACAGCCAAGACCTTGGCCGTGGCTTATGAACCGGTGTGGGCCATTGGTACTGGCGAGGTAGCTGGACCAGCAGAAATTGTGGCCGCTCATGCTTTTGTTCGTGCCCAACTTGTGTCCTTGTTGCCAGAATATGGCCAAAAAATACGTATTCTCTATGGAGGATCGGTCAAACCAGACAACGCTGGGACAATCATTCACCTTGACAATGTGGACGGTGTGTTGGTAGGCGGCGCAAGTCTTCAAGCCAAGAGTTTTAGCCAGATTGTGCTGGCCTAATTTTAGGAGGTTCCTTTGTCCCTGATTATCACCATTCACATTATAGCCTGTATCACCCTTGTGGTTCTTGTTCTGTTACAATCAGGTAAAGAAGGCATGGGAGTTATTTTTGGTGGCGGCGGTGGGTCCCTTTTTGGATCGAGTGGAGCAGGCACTTTGCTGAGTAAACTGACTGCTGGTGCAGCCACAGTTTTTTTTGTTACGTCCATGATCTTTACCTACATCAGCACGCAAAAACATGTGGCTCCTCGTGAATCCATTGTTTTAGATATGCCTGTGCCCCAGAGTGCTGAAGTACCCGTAACTCCTCAGATTCCTGTGAATCAGGATGCTGACCAGCCAGCAGGTTCCGAAGGTACTGATTAAAAACAGTAGACAAAGCCAGGGAGGGTCGTTAAAGACTTTTCTCTCTTGTTTGAATTTAAGTTTTTTGCCAATATAATATTTACGTCGAAGTGGTGGAACTGGTAGACACGCTGTCTTGAGGGGGCAGTGGGGCAACCCGTGGGGGTTCGATTCCCCCCTTCGACACCAATCATGTCAAGGGTTATAGCAACTAGCTGTAATCCTTGTTTTTTTGGGGTTTTTAAGCGATTAAAAGGGCAAAAAACTAGCAAAATTGACCCAAAATCCAAGTGGGGCAATCTGCTGGGCAAATCTGGTTAAAAACAGAGATGATTGCTGTGCTAAAAACAGCCTCAGAAATTAGCCAAATCCCATCCTTCTTTCCAAATAGACAATGGGCCGAAAGTGATCTCTGTGCAGATGGCGGACTGGGCTGAAAAAATAATGTAACTTTAGAATTTATCCAACCACGTAAGCCAACTTAGGCACTCGCATATCGAACGCTCTAACAGAACGTACAGGGAAGAAGTCCTGGATTTTTATCTGTTTAGTTCCTTGACCGAGGTCAGGACTATTACAGAAAATTGACTGAGGCAGTACAATGAGGAACGTCCCCATGAGTCCCTGGGCCATTTACCCCCGGCTGAGTTCATCATGAAATATTCACCCAAGGAAAGCTCTACTTTTGGATGGTACTAACTTGGGGAGGATTACCCATGCTTATACGAGATTTTATACCAGGAGAAGAGAGAGAACTACGGCATGTGTTTATGTCTTCTGTTTACGAGCTTGCACGCGCCTTTTACACAGAAGATCAACTCAATGCTTGGGCACCAAATACTTACGATGTGCAAAAATGGACAGATACAATACGTTCCTTGCGCCCCTTTGTTGCCGTAGTTGATAACTCGGGTGGCCGGATATGCGGTTCTTCAATCTTCTGGCTCTATAGATCACTTTTTTGTTGCAGGACAATTTTCTAGGTGTAACGTTGGCCCCGCACTTATGGGTCACATTTATCAGGTGGCAGCTCAGCGTAACATTTCAAAGTTATCTGCACATGTAAGCCTTGCGGCAGAGTTATTTTTTGCAAGCACGGTTTTTCTGTGGTGTATCGCCAATCTGTAGCTGTTAATAGTGTGTCCATGAGGAACGCTCTCATGGTTAAAGGATTACTGGCGAGCAAATCATTCAAGCTGGCACCACTTCGCGATGCGGATTAATTCTGACCGTATCTGGTAAAATTGTCACGGCAGTTCCAAATATGGAATCACCTTTGCCTTGAATCTGGCGTGGCCATGGCCAGCTGTTGGAGACAAAGCACTTGCCTCACTTCTACTCACCACAGTTTTGTAATGAATAGATGATACAGCACATAATTTTGGTATCATCTAACTTTGGTACGTAGGCCCAAAGATAATGCACTGGTCAGTTTGCTGTTTGTTCCATGCTCAATGTAATGTGGAATATGCCGCCAAGACTTGGCGGACAAAAGATTGTGTTTCCACAAAGGGCGGTACTCCACCGTGTTTGTGTACATTTCCTGGCCCGGCGTTGTAGGCGGCCAAGGCCAATTCTACTGTTCCAAAACTGGCCAATTGTTCTTTAAGATATAAACTCCCCGCCTGGACATTGGCTTTGGGGTCAAAAGGATCAAGAACACCAAGATAGGTTTGTGTACTGGGCATGAGTTGCATCAGGCCCTGGGCACCTTTGGGGGAAATGGCCCGGGGGTTGTTGTTGGATTCAACCTTGATCACTGCAGCGATAAGCTTGGCATCCACTCCAGAAATTTTGCTGGAATCTTCAATAATATCTTGCCACTGTGCTTGACTAGGCAATTGATATCGGCCCTGGATGGCTTCCTGGACCACCAATGGTGAAACCATGCGTGGTTGAGCCAACAAATGGGCATGTGGTGACAAAGCGTAAATATCCATGTCCTGGATCAGATTTTCAGTAATTTTTTGCGGAGGAGATAGCAGTGGAGTGGCAGAAGAATAGGGTTGTCTGGAAGAATAATGGGGTTGCAGGGCCAGGGCATGACGTTCTCCAGTACTGACTTTTTCGTGGACAATCCCTGAAGTAACTCCGGGTTGATCAGGGATTTCTCCCGCATATCCCCAGACCCAGGGCATGAGGCTCATAACAGTACATAGAAAAAAACAAAGTTCCTTGGTCATAGTTTTTTTTCAAAATAAAGATCAACAATATTGGTATCTTCTAGACGTTTATACTCGGTATGTGCGGTAATGGCTTTGATCAGATAAATACCCAGGCCTCCAATGGGACGATCTTCGATATTGAGGTCCACATTGGGATCAGGCGCATTACTAAAGGGATTAAAATACGGCCCCCAATCCTTAACTGTAAGGCACAGATATTCTTTTTTATTGTGGACAACAACGCGACAATGCAATTCTGCCTGCCCCTGTCCTTCCTGGTAGGCGTGGGTAAACACATTGACCAGCAGTTCTTCAGCAGCCAACAAAATGTGATCAAGGACTGAGGTGTAATCCTTGGGAACTTGGGTGTGAATATACTCTTTGACCTGAGAGAGTTGTTCCAAGTTGGCAGGTACGGTCAGGCTGGGCATGATTTATGTTTGATTAAAAGCTGGCCAGGGCAGCTTCAAGAGTATCAAAAATGGGCATCATGGTAGTAAATCCTGAGATTCTGAATACTTCGGCAACCATGGGCTGCAAGGAGCAAAAAACAATGAGGGCTTCCAGAGGACGACCCGACTTTAGAACCGTTAAAACACCGCGCAATCCGGCAGAACTGATGTATGCAAGCCCCGAAAGATCAACAACCATCTTGGTTTTTCCTGCATCGAGCTGTTCTTGGCAGGCATTGACAAAGATGTTGGTAGTGGTGGCATCCATGCTACCCACGGCTTTGATAATGACTGTTTCGTCTTGGTTGATGCAATCTATATGCATAGAATTCTCCTTTTATTTATTGCGCATAACTTAACAGCAGACCCTGGCTGACCTTGATCCAGCCGTCCAGGGTCACAAAAAGCAGCAGTTTGAAGGGCAGGGAAATGGTCATGGGTGAAACCATCATCATGCCCATGGCCAGTAAGATATTGGAAATGATCAGGTCAATGGCTACAAAAGGTAGATACAGTAAGAAACCGATTTGAAAGGCTTTCGTTAATTCAGAAATAGTAAAAGAGGGAACCAGAATAAAAAAATTATCGGGTGCGATGCGGTCATGGAGCTCTTGGGGCCACATGCGTTTGGCTGTGTTCATAAACACTCGGGTTACGGACTCGTTGGCATTGGCCGCAAGAAATTGCCGCAAAGGTGGGGAAATGGTTTGCACTATTTCACCCATTTCTTTGGGGGTGGGATTACCTTCAATAGAAACTGTTTCCAGCAATGCCATGGTGTTCATGGCCATGGGGGCCATGATGAAAATGGTCAAAATTATGGCCAGCCCATTAAGAACCATGGTCGGCGGCACCTGCTGTACGCCCAGGGCATTACGCACCAGGGATGTGACCACCACGATTTTAACATAGGAGGTGACCATCATGAGTAAAAACGGGGCAAGGCCCAGTACAGCCATGCCCAGGAGAAAATAGACTGGATTAAAGCCCAGCATTCTGTCCCTCGGGCTGAGTCAGGGTTGTGATCTGAACGCCCAATATGCCATTAATATCAACCAAACGGCCTGTGCCCACAACCAGGCCATGAACTCGTAGGGCTACAGGAGCCAAAGGGTCACAGCCCAAAGTAAAGGTATAGCCAGGCACAAGAGCTACGATATCCGCAATACTCATCTGCTGCCTATCCAGCTCAAAGCATAGCTCAACCTCTATGGCTCCTGTGTCAATGGCCTCAGTCTTAGTGATTTCAGTCTCAGTGGTGGCAGATGGTGCGTCAATATTTGTGGGTGAATTTTCGGGCTGAGGGGCGGATGGATGGGTGGTCATGGCAGATTCCTTTGCTGTGCGTGTTATAGTCACAATTGTAGCCTGGTTGCCCTGAATTGTACACATGATGTCTTGATACCTAGAGGTGTTCGTCACCTTTGATGGTCCAGAGTACAGGCGCAAGATAATTCTTCCTTGAGCTGCGGGATAGTCTTGAGGCAGGAGAACATCTCCTGGTCTCAGATCAGTAAGTTCGGACAGGGTAAGGATCATGGACCCAGCATCAAGGCATATTTCAGTAAACAGATCATGAGGGAGAGAATTTTTGGACCCAAGGGGCAGGGCCGCCAGACGATCAGCCAGGAACAATGCACTGTGGCGACTTGGAACATGAATGCGTACTGACATGGGCGATATGATTGGAGATGAATCCGCACTGCTCAGGTTCAAGGAAAGAGTACTCACCTTTGATGATAGTGGAGCAGGGCCCAAGGCAGTTTCAGAAAATTTCACCTGCGTTTTCATGAGTTGAGCAAGCATGGTCTGCACAGACGAACAGGCCAGGTCTAAAAGGGCAAGCTGGACTTCTTGTGGCAAGGAGATGCGTGCTGGAAGATCTGCCAAAGCCGGATGGCAGGAGACACAATCCAGGCTGTCCAGCTCCAGGTACCAGTTCTGATCTCCTACATGAATACAGGTATGGGCCACAGGAGAAAAATCCAGGGGGCTTGGGTCTGGGCATAGCAAAAGAGGATGGTCCCAGAGCAGAAAAGTCCACGGGTGTTGCCTCGTAAGGAGCATGTTATCCAGATGTGCCTGCAAAGGATCGCGGGGCGGCGGAACAAAGGGCGCAATATGATGATCAGGCATAATATATCCTATGAGGGTCGTTCATCGGCAGGGTCAATATAACCGCGTGATCGTCTGTTACTGTCATTGTTTTCACTCTCAGCTCCAGAGCTGACGGTAACACGGGCCTGACTACCCGAGTCTTGAAGGCGCTGTTGGAGTATATCCTGGCTGGATACCAATGTCTGAAAAGCAGGAGCATTATTTGAAATCAGATGCACATGAAGAAAGCCATCCTGATTTTGTTGGATATGGATTTCTGTGCCAGGCAAAATTTTTGGGTCGATATGCAGGCGGATTTCATGTCCGCCATCAGCGCTGCGTCCAACCAAAATCTGATCTACCAGTTGATCCAGGTCAGGACTCGGAAGTGGATTTGGTTGCGAGGCAGATACAGACTCAGGCATGGGTGCCATGCGTTGATTGAACAGGCTGGCTATGGAGTCAGTTGGTGTCTGCGGGTGTTGCTGCTGACCATCCTCTTCATCATGTTTGTGCAATGAATGTTGAAAAGACTCCACTGTCTTTTTGTCTGGGGGTGGAAGAGGTGATGATGAGGCTGGTTGTGCTGTCTGTTCCAGCTGGTTACCATCAATTTTTGTAAATTTCATATTGTCCTCCTTGGCCCTGGCCTCTCTCAAACTTCACCCATTGTTCCTACGGGCAATGGTTTAAATTCTTCACTTTCCAAATCTTCTTTGCGCTCTGCTTCTTTTCGTTCTGCTTCGATCCAAATATCCTTGTGGGCCAAGATGCGGGCTGTTTCCCGCTGGGCCAGATGCAGTGCTTCTTTTGCTTCTAGTACAGCCTGCTTGGCATGGTCTCGTTCTTGTCTGGCTTTGAATACTGCCTCTTCACGGAGTACTTCATCTTCACCCAAACGCGCTAACCCGGCCTTGAAGGTATTCAGATCATCCAAAGACAGCAGCTCATTCATGATGGATGCATATCGTCTGTCTTCTTCTTCCATGCACCACTGTCGGTAGTCATCCAGCTCTTTTTTTTTGGTTTCCAGGAGTTCGTGTGCTTCCTGTAGTATGCGTTCAGCGTGTCGCAAACGTGTCTGTGCTGCATCTTCTCGATATTTTCGTACAGACAAAAGAGGTTGCAGAGGGTACCGGGCCATACGCTTATGTGACCACCTTGGTCAGTGCTTGTATGGTTTCATTCATGGTACTGAATTCATTTAATCCTTGGCGTAAAAATGCATTAATGTTATCAATTTTACTTAAAGCTTCATCTGCCTCTTGGTCCGAGCCTTTTTTGTACTCTCCAATCTGGACCAGTAATTCCACTTCAGCAAATTTGGCTAAAATTTTTCTGAGTTTTTGGGCTGCTGTTTTATGTTCCTTGGTGACAATGGTGTTCATCACTCGGCTTACACTGGCCAGCACATCAATGGCTGGATAATGATTGGCAGCAGCCAGTTTACGCGATAAAATAATATGTCCATCCAGAATGGATCTGGTTTCATCAGCAATGGGTTCGGTCATATCATCACCTTCCACCAACACAGTGTAGAGAGCGGTAATAGACCCTTTATCTGAATTGCCAGACCGTTCCATAAGGCGGGGCAGGGTAGAAAAAACCGAGGGTGGAAAACCACGCCGCGTTGGAGGTTCTCCGGCGGCCAGGCCAATTTCACGTTGAGCGCGTCCAAACCTGGTTACTGAATCCATCATGAGCAATACACTTTTTCCCTGATCGCGAAAGTATTCAGCAATGGCCGTGGCGGTGTAGGCAGCTTTAAGACGCTCCATGGACGAACGGTCAGAAGTGGAGACAACCAGTACTGCCTTTTTCCGTCCTTCTGGACCAAGGTCATGTTCAATAAATTCCCGTACTTCTCGCCCACGTTCACCAATAAGTGCCAGAACACAGATTTCAGCAGAACAGCCCTTGATGATACTGGACAAGAGGGTACTTTTTCCTCCACCTGCTGCGGCAAAAATGCCCATGCGCTGGCCTTCTCCACAGGTGAGAATCCCATCTAGGACACGCAGTCCAAGGGAAATGGGACGATCAATGATGCGTCTGAGCATGGGATTGGGCGGATCAGCATACACTGGATAGCGAGTGCGTGGCGTCAGTGGTCCTGCACCATCAATAGGATTGCCAAGCCCGTCCAGTACACGGCCCAGCAAGTCTTCACCCACAGGAACAGAATGGATTTCACCTGTAGGAATAACCTCTGTGGCAGGTGAAATACCCTGTAAATCACCCAGAGGAGTGAGCAGAGCTGTTTGTTTGGCAAAGCCTACAACTTCAGCCTGTAAGGTCCAGTCATCCCATGGGTTGCGCAACATACAAATTTCACCAACCTTCACCCCCGGCACAACAGCCCGAATAATAGTGCCTACAACCTGTTCTACCCGGCCTCGTATTTCTACTGAGGTGGTTGTTTGAACTGCTTCCTCCAGGAGAGTGCCAATATACTCAAAGGACATGATTTTTCTCGTTACAGTTTAATTCTGGCATGAAATGCGTTTTCCAGGGCTTTGAGTTGTGTTTCCAGGCTTGCATCCACCACGCCCAGCTCACTTTCCAGAATACACGAGTTTCGATCCAGACGAGCATCAGGGACAAGTTCCAAAAAACTTTTTTCTCCTGGTGAGGATTTAAGTAAACCAGCCAGAGCCTTGCTTACGGCTTCTGCATCAGCCGGGGCAACGCGCAGGACAACATGCTGTTGGTTGCGTACTGTACCCAGAGCAGTACGCACAATACCCACAATGCGTTCGCTGTCTTCCAGGTCGCCAATAACTTTTCGTATGGCCTGGCTGACCACATGCACAAGGGTTGTTTCAATATTCTCAATAAATTCCACAGAGGACAGCACTGTATCCATTATTTTTTCAGCGTGTTCCATCTTGCCTTCGGTTTTGCCATCCAGGTAGCCTTGTTCGCGCTGCTCTTCATAGGTAGCCTTGGCATCGTGAAGAATTTGATTGGCCTGATCCCGGGCCAGATCAAGGATAGACTGGGCCTGCCCAAGCACCATCAGGTCTGCTTCCTTGAGCACACGCTGTCCAGGGGCTGGCATGATTGTATTGGCAGTTATTCGAAGTATGGAGCCCATTGTGGCACAACCTCCTTCAGCAGGATTTTTTTAAAGCTAAACCAGATTTTTCTGGTATTTTCTACCAGGTATCCAAGGTTGTCCTTTTCCAGGAAAAGGGAATCTGACGCATCCATAGAATCAGGATTTGCGCCCAGTACCTGATGTGTCCAGGAGGAACACATGGTGCGTAATGCTTCTGGCCATGGGGCAATGCACAGTTGTACGGCCAGACGACCATGGAGTATAATGCGCTGATGCAAAGGCAGCACAGTATCCAAGGAACGAAAAATACGTGCCACTGTACCAAGTTGGTAGCGTCCACGTTGCAGTGCGTAAGCAAGGACTTGTGGTGTAATGTGGGCGCGTAAGGCTAAGACATCATCTTTCCCAATGACCTGGGCTATCTGTTCAGCATGGATGGCTGCTCCGAACATTTGGATGGCCTGTTCCATGGCATCAGGTTCCACCAAGACCAGTCGTCTGGATTCCTCAGTAAAATCCCAAAAAGAAGATACCTGGTGCTGAAAACCAAAACGCTGAAAGAGGTTGTTTTTCTCAAGAAGAGCCTGCCAGAGGGCCTTGGCGTTTTCCTCAGGCAATGCCTGTAATGCTCCGGGGATTGGTGGTATTGTCGTGGGGAGACAGGAGGCATTAAAGCGTAAAATAGCCTGGAAAAGCTCGGGCTTATGCTTGATAATATGAATAAAAAAGTCTTTGTGCATAAATGCCGCCTGTATGTGCGCACTAGGTATCTCTTCAAGGAAAAACTACTATTACTCCATGGCGTTTTCTTCTTTTGGTGTTTTGTTCTTTCTTACATAGCGTTTGAATACACCAAATCCAATGAGCAAAATTGTTCCGGCAACGGTTACTGCTGTGACCAGCATGGAAAGAGCCAAAATATAGGGTGGCTCATCTGTGGGCATATAGGGGATGCCCAGAAAGTATTTTTGTGGCAACATGGGGACACTGACTTTTTCACGTACAGGAACAAGCATGACAGAAACTTTATCCGGATTTAAATTGGGAACAGCCTTGGCTGTGAGCTCCCGTATTCTGGGCACCAATTCAGTGACCGGGGAATCAGGCAAATGGCGCAGAAAGACCCCGGCTGAAGGAGGAGTTTTGTGTTCGACGGTTTGATCTGCGGTCGCAGGAACAACATGCACCCGGGCAGTGAGTACACCATCTATGCGCGAAAAGGTGTCCGCCAGCTCCTGAGAGATGGCGTAGGCAAGGCGAATCTGTTCTTCAGCAGGAGAGGAAATCATGCCTTGTCCAGAAAAAATTTGTCCCAAGCTGGAAAAGTCTGAGCCTGGCAGGTTGTTTTCTTTTAAAATTTCTAGAGCCTGTACTAACTGTTTTTTATCAACTGTAATAGAAAAACCTTTTTTGCCCTGCATCACTTTTTGCGCATCAATATTGTGTTTGAGCAACACCGTGAGCATGGCATTGGCTTGATCTTCAGTTAATTGTTGATATATCTCAGTTTTGCATCCAGTCAGCACAAGGACGAGCATCAAAAGCAGCACGAGATACGCGTAGTTATTCCGGGCTGTGAGTTTCTTAAGCACAAGAAAAGTGGATTCTAGCACTGTTCTATCCTTTCTGGTCTGCAGGTTATCCCTGCTGCTTGAGTAGTGAATCAAAACCCTGGGCTGTTTTTTGTGAGACCTGCAGTCCGCTTTCTGTTTGTACTTTGAGCATGCCAATTAAATACTGCATACGAAACAAGTCTTCTGCATTGAGTTGGCCAGTACTGATTTTGTCAATAATATGCTGTAGTTCCTGCAATGTCCCCTGTTCAGGAAACTGTACATCCTGATTTTGATGCGTGGTAATAGTGGCCTGATGCGGTACTTTGAGTTCAGGGTTTTCAAGGCCAAGATGCATCGTATCCATTCCTTGTGAATCTGGACCACTTAGAGCCTGAGGCATTTGTCCTGGAGAAGATTCATGTGGATTGGTGACCTGTTGGATATTGCCAGTTTCCAGGCCACTGCCCATGACTTCTTCTGGACCTTGGGCCAGGGCAGATTCAAAAGCTCGTACCAATTCAGGATCAGGAGTCCCACCGGGACCCTGAGATGAGCGTAAATCCGCACCATCGGTACTGTTGCTTTTTTCCAGTGCGGCAAGGAGTTTGTGGGCCGCACTGGAAATTACCTTAAAATCCATTTTTTACTAGTGTTGGGCTTGTTCCAGAAGCGTGGCTGCCAGGTCTGCCCGATTTCCCCCGGCCTGGGCCAGTGGTCGCAGAATTTCTTGTGCCACAACCTTGTTGCCTGCCAAAATTTGGCATAATCCCAACATAAGATTGGCATCTTGATCATGGGGATGTGCTGCCAAAATATTTTCACGCAGCAGACGCTCACCTTCTTCAAATTCATTGACCACAATATGACTGAAGGCCAGGCCAATGGACGCAGGAATCAGATCAGGATTTTGAGCAAGGAGAGCATGAAAAATAGTTCTCGCTTCCACAATATGGCCTTTGGTACAGCCTGCGTTAGCAATGTCCAGCAGTTGTTGTGACTCTTGAGTGGATAACATTGTTTACTCCTTAACCCGCACGCTGAGCCAGGCTTTTAAGCATATCATTCATACTTTTGGAGATAGAGCTTAAGCTTTCCACCAAAGCATTGTATTGACCAAGCTGAAAATTAAGCATGGCCATTTCCTCAGGACTGATAGACTCCTGGTTCTGGAGTTCAGCCATCCTTTTTTCGATGTCAGTACCACGTTTGCTGACAGCATCCATACCCTTTTCAAAAAGATTGCCCAGATTAAGTCCTGGAGTTCCTGAGAGTGACATATGTGCCTCCTTTCTCAAATTATATGAGAATGTTACGCAACTAGAGTTAGATTTTTTGCAGAATACTTTGAGCAGCTTGTATGGCCGAATATACAGCTTGAGCCTTGGCCATGTTTGCAGGTTCAAGTCCGGCATCCATTTGCTTCCGAATACGTGTATTCATGGTCAACAGTTCATCCTGAATGGGTTTCAGGCTTATACCGGATGGGTCATTGTCCATGAGATCAAGGACAGAAATAAATGGGTTACTCATTGCCACCTCGCAATGTATAGGTGAAACGAATTCCGTCTTTGGAAAGACGTAGCCCTTGGGTACTAATGTTTTCAACTACATGCCCTGAAGGTAATACCCCACCTTCAAAGATACGTTCGCCAGTGCTCAGGGTGATAAAACGTAGTGGATCAATGGTTACTCCCGTGACTTCAAAGCCTGTGGGCTCAAGTTGTGCTTCTTCAGTACGCTCTACCTTATTTTCTATTGTTATGGTTTCCGTTAGCGCAGATTCTTGATGAATGCGTGCATGTTGGGCCTTGGTCGAAACAATTTCAAAAATAATTGGTATTTCAAGTTGCTGCTGAATGCTTCCCATGATGCTTTCCAGTTGTTCTCGTTGGGCAGGAGTGTATGTTCCTGCAAGAAGAACAACGCCGGGCAAAAAACTAACCTGAGTAAAATCAAGACCATTATTCTTCAAAAGCGGGTGCAGGGTATCAGCTATTTCTTGAGCATGGCGAATCTGGCGCACAAGGGTAAGGGGAGTGGCAGCATGAAAATCCTCTTTAAGAGAGGCAAAGGTTGTGTTTTCAGTCATGCTATCCTTCATATACCCTCGAACAAGAAACTCAGTGTTATTGCCGTTGGGGTTTTCCACGACTTCTGGAAAAAATCCCCGTTGGGCAAAGGCATAGGCTATGGCCTCTGAACGATCTGCACGAACCTGCACATGCAGATGTACAGAAGATTGCAGACTTTGGGCCAGTTTCAGTATTTGCAGACGCTGGGCATCATTTTTTACTGTACCTTGCACAGTCAGTACTCCGCCATCCTGGGTGACATGCATGTCGAAAAACCCATGATTATTTAAAATTTCAATGAGTTGTTCTTTGTCTAATTTTGTTGCGCCAGGGCGAAATTCATAGGACACAGCCAGGGCAGCCAGGCAGGCAACAAGGACAATGGTGCGAAAAACTATCTTGAAAATGCGCTGTACCAGCTGTTTCAAAGCAGACTCAGGTGCTGATTCGCCAATTTTGTTGCTTGCAGGCAAAGAAGTTGGCGTATCCACATTTATTTCCTCTACGGACAGTTCAGTCTCGTTCTGAGGTGGAATAGAGGCAGGTTCAGACAGGAGCTGGGTCAGGTTTTGCCAGGGATCGGTGTCTGAAACAGAAGCCCAGGCCAAGGTTGTGGAACCAAGTACACAAGCAGTAGAAGTGGCCCAGTCTGTGCCAGACGAATCAACAGGTTGGTTTTGCATGCGCACCTGGCTATCTACAGGAAGAATGTAAACCTGAGGTTCGGCGTCTTGAGCTTGGGGCGCATCAATGCGCACCAGAGCATGGCGAGGGGCCAGAGTCTTGTCTGTTAAAATAATATCACAGGAATCATCGCTGCCAATTAAAGTTTCTCCTGCGGGCAGGACTATTTCCGCGCCAAGGTGTGGGCCTGAAAATACGCGGAGGCGGATGACCCCTTGGACAGTCATAGGCTGGCATCCACGATAGATCGGGGAGCAGTTTGTAACTCAGCAGAACCTGGAGGGAGGCTGGGCTGGGCTGGAGGCGCATCGTGCCGCATACAACCCCCTTTGGGGGCGGGTTTGCGTTCTGAGTAGTCGGACTGGGTCGGGCTTTGGTGCATGGATGGGTCATCAATACGTTCAGGCATAGGGGGCAAATCATCCAAACGAACAACTTTGGGTGTGATCAGGATAAGGCGTTCCATGCGCTTGGTGGTTTTGGATGTTGTTTTGAATAACTGGCCCAGTCCAGGAATATTTTTAAGCAATGGGATACCACTTTGGGTTTCGCCTTTTTGTTCGTAATAATAGCCACCAATAAGCAAACTCTGACCAGCAGCCACAATGGCTTGGGTATTGATTTTTGTTTGCTTGATAGGTGGAACAGTGCCCGATGTAGTCGCTGTGCCTCCACTATCATTTTGGTCGTCCTGAACACTGACCGCCAATTTGATGGATGTAGTACCTTGTTCGTTGTGGATAATATGTGGGGTGACCCGCAAGACCGTACCTGCTTCAACCTTAAAGAGATCAACGGCCTGGTATCCTTCCACCTGGATATAGTAGGTGGTGGTATTTTCCAGGGTGGCCTGCACATTATCCACGGTCAGCACAGATGGCCGGCCCAGCATCCGGGCTTCTCCATCTTCTTCTAATGCATGGATTCGGGCCAAAAAATAGTCTGATCCCATGGTATAAATAGTGGAGAGGGAGAGGCCTTGTCCTGTTGTTGTGCCTAGGTCAGGCAAAGGGGAAATTGTGTCAGCAGTGGTGGAAAATTCTCCGCCAACGCCCCAGCCTTTGGATTTGGGATTGGCTGCCTGATAGTTGATACCCAGGTCACGTTTGAAATTGGTATCAATATCGACAATGGCGGCATGGATTTCCACCAGCTCTACTGGTTTATCCAGGTCTTCAATGACCTTGGCATAGTAGTCCATGCGATATTCTGCGTCGTGGACAAGTACTGCATTGACCCTGGGATCAGCCATAATATTGGCTTCGCCAGACTGAGGAGTAGGTGCATTACTTTCTTTTGAGCTGCTTTCGTCTTCGCGGCCCTGGGCAGCCAGCCCTGTGCCAGAAAGCTTATCTACTGTAGCCACATTTTGTGTGACCCGAGTGGCAGAACCGGGTGATCCATTAATCATGGCGCGTAAAATACTGGCCACCCCAGGAATGGTTACGGTTTTATCCATGCTGCTTACAGCCATGTCTTCAGCCCAGGCGTATTTAAGGGGGAAAACACGCATGATAGTTGAGGAAATCTGGGCCTCTTCATAGGCTGTGGCAGCGCTGATGACCTGGGCAATATAGCTTGGCGGACCAGAAACAACAATCATTTCACCATTTGGAGCCAGGGCCGGGGGGAGTTGGGAAGAAAAAACAGAAGACTGTTGTAACATGGAAAAAAGTTTATTTGCTGTCAGCGCCCTGGGAGTGATAAAAGTTCTGGTCATGTCAGCTTCATTGTAAAAATACAGGGTTGAGCCAAGTTTATACCACGACACGCCAAAGGCTGAACGCATACCGTGCAAAAATTTGTCTGGCTCAATACTGGTAAAGCGTCCACTTATTGTCCCTTGTACTTCTGGGGCCACAGATGCTCCAAATCCTTGCAAACGAGCGAAATTCATAAGGACCACGCTGAGATCCTGTCTATCGGCATAGTACGTAAATGGCTTTGTTAGGCCGCTGGGGTGATCTGTGCCAGCCAGGGCGTACAGTGCCATAGTGAGTACAAAGCAGGGAAAGAATATAAAAGTCAGAAGGATTGGGGGAAGTTGATACGCAGATTTTGTGTTCATGCGCCTTAACGCCTTAGAGACCAGTTTGCGCTCATGCCAGTTATACTGAATGGCGAAGAGAGTGTGGATTTTCCTTCCTGATTGCCTAGAGCAGAATGCCACCAGGCAAGATCATTAAGAAAATCTCTGGCAACAACAGGTAGTGTCCGGGAGAGTTCTTCTTTGCTCAATTTGTCCAGGCCAAGAGTGCGGTGTAACTGGATGCGCCCTGATTTCAGGGACAAAATTGAGGTATGCTTTTTACTGGAAGACACAACATATTGGGCACAACGGAGAACCAGTTGATCAGCCTCGGTTTCTTGATCCGGAAGTGTGGTCAGAATACTGAGAAAAATACCTGTGCGTCCATCGGGACAGAAAAAATCCATGTCCAGATTTTCTTCCAAGTGAAAATGAAATATACCTTGGTCATCTGGTGTGGCAGCGGCCCAGCCCGCAGCGCGTGTAATGGCGTCGGCGGCGTGTTGTGATAAGGACATGAGGCCTCCTGGGCTGAAATGTATGTGTAATCAGCCGTTGTTGTCAAATATCTTTGTATTTTTGATAGATATATCAGTTGCTGATGTATAGTATGGGCTGCACTGCTTTAACCATCAGTGCAGCCAGTAACGTAACAAAGTAAGCCAGCCTCGGATAGATAAGCAGTAAAGGGTGGATTGCTGCGTTGCCAATAATTTTTTGATTTCGCCAGAATTTCTCTCATGTTATCCCAGAATTTTGGTCCTGGTCTGATTGGTACTTTGTTGAATGGCATCCATGGTCGAAAGCATTTTCTGAACCAGTTCGCGCAGTGCATCTTCTAGTGACTTGAGGGAGTCACTCATGGCTCTGGAGCGTTCAATATTGGCATCACGGGCTTTTATGTTCGCATCAAAAAATCCGCCAGCCGCCTGATTGATGCTGCTCATCATTCCGGTCACCCCGCCAGCAGCTGAAGTAAAACTTTGCACTTTGGTGTTGAGCAGCATGGAGGCCTGCCTACCAGGCTTCTTGTCCAAGCCACTTTTCATCATCTTAAATGACATGGCTCCCTGAGCAATGCTCAGTGTTCCGGTGACAATGCCAATGCAGAGCTGGGTAATGGCTTTGGCACGCATTTCTTTGGCCTGATCCTTGATTTCATTCACAGTAATTTCTGTTTGCATTGCCCGTTGTTCTGCACTTTGCCTGCGTTGTTGAGCTGCCACATCGCCGATCATGGCCAGGTAATTGGCACTGAAGGAGGGGAGGCCAAGAAGCCCATTGTCCCAGACCGTGCCTGTGCCCATGGGTGGGGGAAGAGTTGGCAAAGAGGTCGTGACCATGCTTATGGCCTGGTCAAAGGTCTTTCCGGCGTTGACTGCATCCAGCAATGCTTTGTCCACTTGGGCCTGGGAAACATATTCTGATTTGGCCGCTTCCAAAAGCAAATTATATTGCTGGGCGTCAAATCCGGTGATTTGATGTACATTGGTGATAGCCATGTTATTCCTCACAACCGGACGTGTCCGGATTTTTTGGTGTCAGTGTTGTATTTTGTCAGGCCATTGTCGGGGCTGTGCTCAGGATGGCGGTCTGGGTTTCTGTACAACCTTTGACAATATCCATGACCTTGGCCATAAGATCATTGACCCGTTCCATTTCACTTTCCACCAGCTTTCTGTCCATTTCAATGGCTTCTCGGATACGTTCCAGAATGGCCTCCAGCTCCTTGGCGCTGATCTTTATTTTGTCTGCCTGGTACTGGATAACAGCACCGCCAATGGTGCATGCGCCGTCAGCTACGCTCAGGCCTGCGGAGGTGAAGTTAAGTACCTTTTGTGCCATAATCGTGACATCCAGCGCACGTTGCGCTGCTTGAGACGATACATTGGCTGCACTGGCCGATGTGGTGGCCAGACCAGCACCCATGCTGACACCAATGGAAATGAGCATAATGCCCATTTGCATGCCAAAAGCGAACCATTGGGCTGTTTCATCGCTCATGCCCATTGTTTTGCCCAGAGCTTCAAAGCCGGCCATCATAGAAATTTTGCCGTCTGTGGCCATGGACAAGACACTGTCTATGGTCATGGCCATACCAATTACTCCAGCTGCTATCAGCAAAGGATTAGCAGTGATTGCGCCCACAGCAATGGTGGCAATGGAAGCAATGGCACCAACAATCATGCCAATGATCTTAAACGCTTTTAAAAACCCATTGAGCACCTTTTGCTGTTTCATTTTTTCCAGTTGTTCGCCCAGTTTTTCCAGCTGCTCTTCATTAATCTTTTTTTGTTCTGCAGCCTTGCCTTCCAGACTGTCCACGCCGGCCTTGCAAGCCTGGCGACGGGTCTCGTTGCCAATGGCGCTCATAAGAGCATCCAGGGACATGCCGCCAACCGGGGTGGACAAAACCGGCAGACCCAATGTTTTGAGCATATCATTGACGGCCATACTGTCTTGGGCTGGAGGAACAGTTCCGTCCAGGGTTCTTTGCAAGACTTCGTTGAGTTGATGCAGGGCAGTCGAAGCGTCAATTTGGCCGCTTTGCAATCTGTTGATGCTAAAATCTGTGCTCATGGCCAGCTCCTCAACGTTGATTTTTAAGCATGTCCAGAAGGTTTTTGGCCTTGGTGTGGCATTCTGCATGGGTTGGATTTGCAGGATTGCCCAAGGTCAGCAGACCTTCCAGAGCGCCCATGGCATTTTCTTTATCGCCCAATTTTATGTAGCAGTTGGCAGCGTATAAAAATGGAGTTGGGTCAGCCAGTTCGGCGGCAACTCCGGCCATGGAGTAGGCATCAATAGCACCAGGCAGATTAGTATTGGCCTGCCTGCATCCGGCCAACCCCATCCAGAAACGCACTTCATTGTGCTTGTACAAACACAGGGCCTGAAACACTGTTTCTGCGTCAGTAAAGTTGCCTGTGGTGTAGAGATTGTAGCCCAGGGTATAGAGACCTTCGAGCATTTCTGTGCTGATATTGGCTACATCGCCAATAGAAGCACCATCGTGCATGGCCTGAATAATGGTCTGGATTTCGGCATCAGTTAAAGGAGCCTCAACAGGAGAAGTTTGAGCTGTGTTCATAGGTACCTCGCGAGCGGATCCTGAAAATGTTCAGGCCTGCCGTGCTTATTGGTTACTGATAATTTTCTTATTGGCCTCGAGCAATGCTGGTCAGGACCTGGTTGGCATTGGCAATGGCCGTGTTGGCCCCTTGCAGGAAGGAGTTATACTGACCAATAAAGTCCTGCAAATAAACCATGAGGGTCTGGGTTTTGCTGCCAATTTGCTCCTGATAATTGGTCAGGGATTTCAGATTGTATTCCCACTCATCATTGTTGTGTTTCGTGTCATTACCTTTGGTATCATAAGATAAACCGCGATCTTTAAAAAATTGGACCATGTCATCGGGCATATGCGTGTAGCCTGCATCGTTGGTCTTGGCCTCGTTTTGTAACTCGCGGGCCTTGGCAATCATGTCCGCACATTTTTTCTGCTCTTCCTGGATGTCCTGAATTTGTTTCATATAATCATCAGCCTGGGTCTTACAGAGCTGGGATTGAGCCATTTGCAGCTTGGCAAACATGAGCTGAATACCGCCTCCAGGGCCAAGATCAATGTCAGCCATAATTTGGGATAAACTGGTGGGGTTGATTTGGGTCATGAGAATCTCTCCATATCTTGTTGAGAATGTTCTTAAAAAGTATTGAGGCTTGAGTTATTACTGGCCTCGGGCAATGTTGGTCAGTACCTGGTTGGCATTGGCAATGGCTGTGTTGGCGCCTTGCAGGAAGGAGTTATACTGACCAATAAAGTCCTGCAAATAAACCATGAGGGTCTGGGTTTTGCTGCCGATTTGCTCCTGGTAATTGGTCAGGGATTTGAGCGTATATTCCCACTCATCTTTTCCAAGAATATAATCCTGGTCAGCATTGGGATAACTCAGGCTCCGGGCATCCATAAATTCTACCAGTTCCTTTGGCATGGGGTAGCAATCCTTGCCTTTTGTTGTAACGCCATTGATGCTTTTCAGGCCAACTCCCTGACCATTGTTACCTTTGCTTTGCAGGTCGCGAGCAAGGGCAATCATGTCCGCGCATTTTTTTTGCTCTTCCTGGATGTCCTGAATTTGTTTCATATAATCATCAGCCTGGGTCTTACAGAGCTGGGATTGAGCCAGTTGCAGCTTGGCAAACATGAGCTGAATACCGCCTCCAGGGCCAAGATCAATGTCAGCCATAATTTGGGATAAACTGGTGGGGTTAATCTGGGTCATGCGATACTCCTACGGAATTTGCTGGTATCATCTAGAGTCGAATTGCTCCCTTACGCCCTGCACCTGGTGCCTTGGTGCTCTTGGTGTTTGTCACAGGGGTGCTTTGTGCTGCCCTGGCGGCACCTTCACGTTTGGCTTTGTCCTGGGCCTGAGCCATGAACTGTTGCACATCCGCAGGGATATCTTCCTGCAGTAGCGCGTCCAGGTCGTTTTCTGTCAGCCCCAGGGCTTTTTTCTGGGTGTCAAACAAGGCGTCCAAACGGGAGAGTTCATCCTGTAGCATATGCAGTTGTTCTTGCTGCGTTTGAAAATCTTTTTCTGTAAAAGCCATGTGATCCTCCTTTGTGTTGCGTTCTACTGTAGAAAAGCATGGAATATACCAAAGTGAAATATGTAATAAATTTAATGTATTATATCGTAATAAAAGTTTTTTAAGCTGAAGGGAAATCTGGTTTTGCCAATAGAGTTCTCGGCACATGGAGTTTGCGACAATTTTCTTGTCAATATAAATGATTTTTTTTTATGGTACTTGGAGGAGAGAATCAAGTAGTTGAGTGAATTTTTACGACAGCAAAGACCTTTCTATCTGGTCGAGATATTTGGCACGATCTTTGGTATTGCCTGAATAGTGCAATTTTTTTCAGGGAGTAAAGTATGGCCGTGGATTTTTCTATCAATCCCTCATTGGCACAGCAGGTTCGAAGTGAGGCCCCGGCTTCCGGGACAGGCGCTCTGGTTGGCTCACTTCTGGGGCGAGAAGCTGTACAGGTTAATTCACCCATGTCCCTTTTGGCTGATGCGGCAGAAGAACTGACCTTTGCTGTGGACACCACAGACCAGTATGAGCTTGCTGATCGCAAGGAACGTCGTAAGGCCGAAGATTCTCTGATTGAGCGTGTGCGCATGTATCAGGAATTGATGCATCAGGCAGGCAAAACCCGGGATATGGATCAGTTGACCCAGCGTCTGCGCATGATGGAAACCCGGGAACGCGCTCTGGCGGAAGCTCGTCAGTTTTTTTCTGACCCGTCTGATGCCTGGGCAGCTTTGAGTGAGGCTTTGGAGAGGCTGGAAGCCGAAGGAGCTTCAGACATAGTGCTTGTCAGTGTCCGCCAAGCCATGCAGGAACTGGAAGACACTGATGGCCCGGCTATTCGTGCCGGGATATACGGAGCCATCACAGCTCAGGAATTTGGCGAACTGGGAACTCCAGATGGCTTGCGCGATGTGTACCGCCAGACAGTGCTTGACTTTGGCTCTGTCAACGAAGTGCTGGCTCATGTGCTGGAAGGTTTTGGGGATGCCGACTTTGGTCAGGCCATGGATTTTTTATTTCAGGCTCTAGGCTGTGATCTTGGTTCAGATGCTCCGAGCATGGAAAAAACCCATCTTGAGCATGTCAATACCAATCTCGGACAAGTGCGTTTGCTGCAAAGTGCCCACACATTATGCAACAAAATGTTGCAGCGTTGGGAGTCAGTGCATGGAATTGCAGGAGTACGGGATGGCTCCCTTACGCCCATGAATCTGCTGGAAGAAATTGTGGGGTGGCGTGACGAGCGCTTTCTCAGTGCCGCCAATGTTGACCAGGTGGTCACGCGGGCCAAGGCACCAGATATTGAACGGGAAGTGTTGTTTTTACAGGAAATGCTGAATATGACTCGTAGTTTTCCTGCCCAACTTTTTGATGGTGACCAGGGGCGTATGAAGGTACTGGATGCAGTACAAGAGGCTGTGGATAATGCTGTTGTTCGTGAGGACGAATTCCTTGCGGCTCAGGAAGAGGGGTAAAATATGCTGGATCGAGAAATAGCAGAATTTGGGCGGCGTATGGGTTTGCCGCAATTAGCCCTGCCCGAGTCTGGAGTTGCAGCTCTGGATGTGGACAAATTGGGCCGATTGTATCTGGAGCGTGGACAGGATACTCAGGAATTACTCGTCTATCTGGCCTTTCCTGTGCCTGCCCATGATAGCATGGTTTTGCGCCGGGCTCTGGAATTGTGTAGCTATGCCCATGCTCATCCATGGCCTTTGTCCGCAGGAGTTCATGCCGGGCAGCTTGTGTTGCTTGTTCGCCTGCATGAACGCGAGGTTACGGCTGCTTCTTTGGAAAATGCCATTCATTTTTTAAGCCAGGTGCTGGAACGCGTACTGTAATATACATTAACAAGGGGAAGATCATGGAGATTCAACGTTATATTGATGCATTGAGTACTGTGCTGGGTCAGGAAGTACGTAAAAATGAGCATGGATTGCATGCCTTTATACTGGATAATGTCCCGGTAATGCTTCATTTCAGGCCCGTGGATTCTTCCTGTTTGTTACATATGGAAATTGGCTATCCCACAACCTTTGGCAATGGTATTCTGTCTCGTCTATTGGGTGCGAATTTTTTGCTCGCAGAAACACATGGTGCGTCCATCAGCCTGGATGAGCGTACAGGCCTTGCTTTTTTGGAATATGTTTTTCCAGTTATGAGCCTTGATGGGCCTGGCTTTGTGGCTCAGGTGGAAGGATTTGTTGCCTTGGCTGATGTCTGGACCAAACGTCTTCAGGAATGGAATCGGGAAATTGAATCTGAAGTGGATACCCAGCTTGGGACATTGTTTCTTAGCCTAGAACACGGAGATGAAGCCACGGACAGTGATCAAAGTGGGCCTTCCTCCAACTCCATGCTCAGAGTGTAATATCGTAGGATTCGACATATTATTCCTTATGGAGACTATCAATGGGACTGACAATAGATAATTTTATTAATTTTCCAGGTGCTGAGCAAGGCACTGCCAATCAAAAGGTGCGTCTGCAACAAAGTGGTGCATTATCCAAAACATCGGCCTTTTCCTTTTTCAGAGGTCATGCCCGGGCCGGAGAAAATAATATCACCGCAAGAGCATTTCTGAATGCCATAGAGAATGACCCGGTGTACAAAAGATATCTCCACATTGCGCAAGATACTCTGGCTGTTCTGCGCAAGAATGGAAAACCGCTCACTACCCGGCATATCAACACAGTCATGACCCAGGTCAAGGATAACCTGTCTCGTGATTTGGGGCAGGCCATTGACCGGGGGCAACAGCTGGCAGGAGCTGGGGGTATTCCAGCTGGTTTTGGCACATCTTTTGGCCAGTTCTGTATGCGCCACCCTCTGGGTAATATAGGTCGTGAAGGATCAATACCTGGAAAGTTACTGCGTGATTTTTTTGAGGCCGAATTAGTTGATCAGCATGTGACCAGGCTGTGTGCTAACCTGGGAATGAGGGAACAAGCGGCCGCAGTGATAGCCATTCTCGATCAGACAGGGCTGTTAGCCCAAGGGTTGGATATGGCTTTTGCAGGCCATGGGCAGGATGCTCAAAATATACGTTTTGATGGGATTATGCATGTGCTTGATGAAACGGTTTCCGGGGCCCTTGCAGTATTACAGGGGCTGCATCAGGATGAAATCGATCTGGGTCAGATCAAGGATGTGCCTAATCTGGGTCTGTTAGTGCAAGCCATGGTGGAGGGCATGGAGAGCGGTGTTTTTCGCCAAGAAGATCTGGGTGTATTTTTTGCCGCAGTGGGTATTGAGGGACATGATATTACCACCCCGGCCGGACAGAGCGAGGCTGTGCGCTCGTCCCAGCTCAATAAGCTTGGTTCAGAGGTAGGGTCAGCGTTGATGAGAGAACTGAAGCTGCCAGAGAACCTTGGATCACCCCTGGCCCATCATCCAGATGTGCAGTCTGCAGCACGCACGGCTCTGGACACTCTCGTCCCTCCACCAGCCATTCCAACCAGAGAGCAGGTCCGCACTGCTTTGGCAGGGGCGCTGCGCACATTCGTGGCCCCCAAGCTGCCCTTGGTCCAGGAATTCGTGATCATGGCAAACAATCCGCCCGTTAAACTGGCCCCCAAGGCTCTTTCTCCGGAAACTCTGCCTCGGTTTATCAATGTTCTTCTGGAAGAGGATGCCATGCTTGACCCCCTTTTGGGCGGTGAGATGCCTGCTGACTTTTTGCAGCGTGTAGGTCGGCATAGTCATGTGGTAGAATCATGCACTCATGGTGTGCGTGGCAGTTTCGGAACCGATGATTTTATTAATGTTCAGAGGGGAGCTATCCAACTGCTGTTGGCACGGCGCGGTGTAGATCAGAGCCAATACAAGGGTTTGCTGCAAAGCACGATCAATAAGTTCGCTCCAATCGCATCAGAATTGAGTTCAGTGAGCCTGGCTTGCAGTGAAGGAAAGTTCGGTGGTCCGGGAAGTGACGTGCTGAAGTCTGCCATGGCCGCATATCTCACTTTGGAAACACATGTGCGAACAATGCTTGTCCTTGCTCCCAAGGACACCTTGGAGGAAATGGGCGTGCGAGGTGCAAACTTTGATCAGCGGGCCCTCAATCTCCTGGAAAAAGTTTTTCAGCGAGACGTGCCCCTGGAGGAAGTCTCTGACCCTATTCGGGTGCTTATTCGGAGTCATGGCGGGCACATTGAGGACATGTCTGAAGAAGTACGCGCCAGGCTGACTAACACTCGACTTTCCCAAGAACAGGCCCGGGTCAACACGGGGCGGGAGAAAGCGCTCAAAACTACCTTGGCCGAATTTTTTCCATCCGGCACCGGCGGCAATCTGGAAGAAAATCCAATCATGTTTTACACTGCCTTTGATGAAGCGCTCAAAACTCATGATCTGACAGGGCTTGATCCAGACAGAATCAAAGCTATCAATATGTACAAGCCAGCCCAGGATGCCTGCCTCCAATGGATGCAGGAGCATCCTGGGCCCATTGATCCGGCCCAACTCAGAACGGTGATCATGGACTCCATTGCCACGTCTTTGGTAGAGTTGAAAGCAACTCTTGACAGAATTGATGAACTTCCAGAGCCGCGTAGAGATGACAGACTTGAAGGAGCTTTTACGGCCCAACAAAAGACTGTCATTAAAGACATGGTCATGGCCACTGGGCTGCGGGACATAGACTTGATCACCAAAGTGGCCAATTTGGCCCGGCAGAAATCTACAGTGATTGGGCGGATGGGCCGGGAACAGAACACGGTGGATAACCTTTCAGAAGGTGTTGTCGAGCTGGCAAGCGTATATATCCCCTTAGCCAATGAGCTCAAGAGACATCCTGTGCCCAATCAGGAAGACGCCCTGGGCGGCATGGTGATGATGGCTCTTGGGTTTTCCGGACAGGACCAGGGTACCTTGCGCAATATGTTTGCCAGCCTGGACGGGGAGCTTGGCCAAGAGGTGTCTGGGGCGTTCATGTATGTTGCCAACCAAGGCGGTGAGAATCAATCGCGCATGCTTGCAGGTACCCGGATTATGGAAGAATTGCGTATGCACAGTGGAGCTGCCCTGGGCATCCACGTGGCACATGACCCCTTATTATTTGCTCAGACCCAATCTGCAAGGCATCAGATTCCGGGCCAGGTCATGTACAATATCAATAAACTTGCTCGGAATGTGTTTTCGGATCTGGATGTCAGATTGGGCCGGATTGTTCCCTTGTTGGAGGCGAGCCAGCTGAAGGTCCTGCATGCCATTGCTGATCGTTTGCAGGCTTCGACACCGCAGGAGCAGCGTTTTATGATCCCAATGCTGCTGCTGGGCAGTGCGCGTGCTCTGCTCGCAGCTCAGGAGGCCAATGGAGACCAGCCATTGGCCGCATCACAGGTCTGGAAAGCAATGACCGGCAATCGTGCACCACGGAATCTCAAGGAAGATGAATTGGGGAAAATTTTGATTCCTTATATGCATACAATGTATGCCAAAGCCTGCCCAGATATGGATCCATTTCGCCGTAGCGATATATTATTAACCACATTGGGTCTGGGCGTTCCCTTTCCCAAACTTATGGAGTTGACCCGCCCTGGCGCTCGACTGACTAGGGAAGACGTGGCGGTGCACATGGGCATGTCCAGTTTGCGTGATTATAGTCCGGAGAATGCCTTTGGTTTAGTCACGGACTTCAGCCGGCGTGACCAAAATACAATCATGCGTTTTGTGCCAGCGAAAGGCCAGGTGCTGGAGACATCGCCTTTCGACATCCCGGATGCTGAAAATGTGCCCACCCATCCCCAGTTTCTGGAAATATTGGAGCATGTTGAACGCATGACCGTGTCCTCAGCACAAAAAGCTCGGGTAATGCAGGCTTTTTCTCAGGCTCCGCTGATCATGCCCAGAGTTTTGAGCCGAACATTTCCGGGAGTTCAATTCAGTGAGCATGGCAATTTCTCGGTAACAGCGACCCAGGGCGAAGATGATGTCGTGACGGTCAATATAGTTTCTGATCCATCATTGCCACTGATGATGCATTTGCAATATATCATTGCGCCAAGTGGCGATCATCATTGCTCGGAATTTGAGATGGAACACAAACGTGCATAATGTACAGTATAGGTTGTGAGGTGCTATGAGTCTGATCAATTTACTTGATCCACATTTAGGCATTCAGGATGTCATGGATATGCCGAGCCTGGGGAGCAAAACGCTGCCTGAGGCCCGGCCTCTTGCGGCCAGTGTCTTGCGCGAAGCCGGGCTGGAAGAACTGTATGCAGCCCTCAATGCTTCTCGCCTTGTTGAGCAGGCCCTGTGTCCAGATGTGGGTGATGGAGAGCTGTTGCGGCCGGAGGTGTTTGCTGCCAATCTGCGCCATTGTTTCTTGGCTCTTCGGGAAACAGATGATCCTGATATCCTGGAATTTTTACGCCAGGATTTGCAGCTGTTGCTGGAAAATCGCGATCTTTTACAGGCATATACAGGCCTGATGATCGGAGGATAGGTTATGGAGTTGGAGCAGCAGCACCGAGAAACACTCTCAGTGCTTGGATATTTGTACTTGCGTATGGGTGAGCTGGACCGGGCAGGTCGGCTTTTTTCCGCATTACTGGCTTTGGGCCAAGAAACCGATCCAGGCCAGGATATGCCATCTTGGGTGCAAGGGTTAGTGAGGCTGGCCCATGCCAGTTTGGCAGTTGTTGAGCTGGAGCGTGGCAATGCTCGTGCTAGCCTGGAGCATCTGCACCAGGCCATGGAAGGTCAGGTTTTATCTTCACGTCACGCAGCTCTGCACTTGCTACGGGCCAGGGCCTTGTGGCAACAAGGCCGTCAGGATGAGGCCAGACTTGCAGTTGAGGCCTTTGTTCATCTGACAGGTCCGGTTAAAGAGAGCGCATCGCATCACTCAAGCAGGGGGAAGGGCGCATGAATGCTTTTGCCATAGCGCGATCAGCCGTGGGTATGATGACCCGGCACAATGATATTACTCTTGTTTTGCTGGTGGTCATTGTCATTGTACTTATGATTTTGCCCTTGCCCACGACCCTTATTGATGCGCTTATTGGCCTGAACATGGGCTTGTCTTTTATCATGCTCATGATGTCCATGTATGTACGTTCTGCTCTGGACTTTTCTGTTTTTCCCACCATGCTTCTTTTTACCACCTTGTTTCGGGTGGGTTTAAATATCGCCACAACACGTTTGATCTTGCTGCAAGCTGATGCAGGAGAAATTATTTTTACTTTTGGTGATTTTGCCCTGGGTGGTAATTTTGTTGTGGGTGCGGTGGTTTTTCTTATCCTGACCATTGTACAATTTTTGGTCATTGCCAAAGGCGCGGAGCGTGTGGCCGAAGTGGGGGCACGTTTTACCCTGGACGCCATGCCTGGTAAGCAGATGTCCATTGATGCGGACATGCGGGCCGGGGTCATTGATATGGAAGAAGCCCAGCATCGCCGTCAGCGTGTGGCCCAGGAAAGCCAGATGTACGGGGCCATGGATGGAGCCATGAAGTTTGTTAAGGGCGACAGTATTGCAGGCATGATTGTCGCGTTGGTCAATATTGTTGGCGGAACCATTATCGGGATTACCCAAAATGGCATGACCGCTGGCGATGCACTGCACACCTATGGTATTTTAACCATTGGTGATGGCCTAGTCTCCCAGATACCTTCTTTGCTCGTATCAATTTCTGCGGGTATTCTTATTACCCGCACTGGAGATTCAGAAGTCAATGTTGGTTCACAGATTGGAGAGCAGATTTTTGATCAGCCCAAGGCCCTGCTCATGGCCGGGGGGATGGTTTTTTTGTTTGGCCTGGTTCCCGGGTTTCCCAAGCCCCAGCTTTTTACCCTGGCCTTTGCCCTGGGCGGACTGGGATATGTGCTCAAACGTGTTGATGAGGCCCCCAAAGATCACGATGCCAAAGCTGAATTAACCAAGTCATTAACCCCAACAGTTGGACCTAAAAAAGTGCTGCGTTCCGGCCTGGCTGGCCAGCAGGATGAATTTGCGCCCACTGTGCCCATTATTTTGGATATTTCTCCGGCCCTGGGCGAAGCTTTGGACTATGATTCCTTAAACGAAGAACTGGCCACTTTGCGCCGGGCTTTATATTTTGATCTGGGCGTACCTTTTCCTGGCATCAATATCCGTCCTAACCCTGGCCTGCCTGCCTTAAGTTATACCTTGCACTTGAATGAAATTCCCATGTCCAGGGGCAAGCTTGAGGCAGATATGGTGCTGGTCCGGGACACTGCGGAAAATATTCGGATGTTGGGCGTGGAAGTGCATGAAAAGGAACGCTTTCTGCCAGAAATAGACCCGTTGTGGGTTGCGAAATCTCAGGCTCGACAGTTGCAGCGTGTGGGTATTACCTGCATGACCCATTCACGCATTCTGGCCTATCATCTTTCCCTTATTTTATCGCGCCATGCCTCGTCTTTTCTGGGTTTGCAGGAAACCAAATATCTTTTGGATCGCATGGAAGAGCGTGCTCCTGATCTGGTCCGTGAAGCAACCCGGCTCATGCCTACCCAGCGCATCGCTGAAATTTTTCAGCGCCTGGTTCAGGAACAGGTGTCTATCCGCGATTTACGCAGTATTCTGGAGGCATTGGTTGAATGGAGCCCCAAGGAAAAAGATACTGTGACCTTGACAGAGTATGTACGCACAGCCTTAAAACGCCAGATCAGCTATATGTATTCCAAAGGCCAGAACATGCTGCCAGCCATTCTGATGGAGCCTGCGGTGGAGGAAACTATCCGCAAGGCAATTCGCCAGACCTCGGCTGGTGCATTTTTAGCCCTTGAACCAGAAGTAACCCAACGTTTTATGAAAGTAGTGAGTGATGCTGCTGGGCGCTACAAGACCAGTTCGCAAAAGCCGGTGCTGGTCGTATCCATGGATATTCGTCGTTATGTGCGTCGCCTGATCGAGGGCGAGCACTATGAACTGGCTGTGATTTCCTATCAGGAGATTACGTCAGAAATTTCCGTACAACCGGTAAACAGAATCCGCCTTTAGTCACTGCGGCTCCGACAAAGGACAGGCCATGGAACCTACTGCCTTGAATTATGCTGTGCAGGCTTTGTATCTGGTGCTTATGCTCTCCCTGCCACCCATTGTAGTTGCTTCTGTTGTGGGTATTACCTTTAGTCTGATTCAGGCCATTACCCAACTTCAGGAACAAACCCTGTCCTTTGGGGTTAAACTCATTGCGGTCATTGTCACCCTGTTTTTAATGGGAGGATGGCTGGGAGGGGAGTTGTTGCGATATTCAATGGAAATTTTTAATAATTTTTATTTGCTCTAACTTGGCTTTGCATTACGTATGGATATTGACCTCTTATTTCACCAATTTCGTGTGGCAGACAATATCCTTGCTGTTCTTATGGGCCTGCCCCGGCTTATTCTCATTATGCAGACAGTGCCCTTTATGGGCAGTTCCATTATAACTGGCCAGATTCGCATTGCTCTTGCTTTTTCCGTATATGTATTTCTGCATCCTGTGCTGATGAGTACCGTCACGGTTCCTGATGTCCTGACCATATCTCTTGTGGGACAGTATGGACTTATTATGCTCAAGGAAGGGCTTCTTGGTTTTTTTATTGGGTTTTTGGCGGGAATGCTTTTTTGGGCTGTGCAAAGTGCTGGTTTTTTTATTGATAACCAACGTGGTGCATCTATGGCTTCTGGTGCAGATCCTTTATCTGGTCTGGAAACATCTCCCCTTGGCTCCTTCTTGTTTCAGTGTGCGGTGTTCATCTTTTTTACTGGCGGAGGATTCCTGGCTTTTTTAGGTCTGGTCTATGCCAGTTATGAAGTATGGCCCGTATTTTCATTGTTGCCCATAGGCATTTTCTCCAACAGCCTGGAAATACCCTTGTACTTTGCGGGCCGGGTGGCCTGGCTCGTGGGCACCATGGTACTTTTGTCCGCTCCTTTTGTGGCCGCCTGCTTACTGACTGATATGTCCCTGGGGCTTATCAATCGTTTTGCGGCGCAACTGAATGTGTATATTTTAGGTATGCCGATAAAAAGTGGCTTGGCTATGTTTTTACTTTTTATCTCTTTTGGGGTTTTGTTGCTTCAGATCACAGGGCTCTTTGATATTATAACCCATGATTTATATTTTTTAGAGCGAATTTGTAATGAGTGAAAAAACAGAACAACCCACTCCGAAACGCCTGCGTGAATCCAGGGAAAAGGGCGATGTCTGTAAAAGTCAGGATGTGCCAGCAGCTGCTTCAGTGCTGGCCATTGCGGTGTATTTGGTGGCGCGCAGTGATACTATTTTTGAAACTTTATCCGCTATGACCCTAAGTCCAATGGACTACATGTCCAGGCCATTTGAGGAAGCCCTGCCTTTGGTGGCCACCGTTGTTGTCAGCTGTTTTTTTAAGCTCGTCTTTCCAGTCATTGCTCTGGTTATGGGAGTGTCCATTATTTCTAATCTGGCCCAGGTCGGAGTGCTTTTTGCTTTTAAGGCTGCCAAGCCCAAACTGGAAAATATCAGCCCCTCCAAATGGTTCAAAAAAGTTTTTTCCATAAAAAATCTTGTGGAGTTTTTGAAGAATATCGTAAAAGTCACAGTCCTGGCTTTTGTGGTGTATAAAGTGATGAACAAGCATTTGCAGATGCTTTTTTCACTTTTTTATGGCAATGTTGGAGATGTGTGGGTAGTCCTCGGACAAGCGGCCAAGGATCTGCTTTTTTATGCAGCAGGTGCCTTTTGTGCTATTGCTGCTGCGGATTATTTGTTTCAGCGTTGGCAATATACCAAGCAACACATGATGAGCAAAGATGAAGTGAAGCGGGAATACAAGGAAATGGAAGGTGATCCCTTGATCAAAAGTAAACGTAAACAGTTGCATCAGGAACTCATTTCTCAAAGTACATTGGACAATGTTCGCAAGGCCAAAGTGCTGGTAACAAACCCAACGCATATTGCCATTGCCCTGGATTATGAAAAAGATACAACACCGCTGCCCATTGTTGTGGCCAAGGGCGAGGGTTTGCTTGCCCAAAGGATGATGGAGATCGCCCGCCAGGAAGGCATACCCATTATGCACAATGTTCCTTTGGCACGGGAGTTGTTTGAACATGGCACAGAGAATGCCTATATCCCCAAGGAGCTTATTGGCCCTGTTGCCGAAGTATTGCGTTGGGTACAGTCGTTGCGGCGTGAGTAAACCGCTTACTTTATCCAGCTCATACATAAACAACTATGTATGAGCTGGTGGTTCAGGACTTTTATTCTCGCGGGGCGTTGGTGCCATAGTGCATATCCCAGCCTTGGAGCTGCACCGCTGGAGCGTCTGTATTCAGGTCTGAGAGTCTGAAGTCCAGAAATCCATTCTTACCAAATTCGTATCCATCTGCTTCGCCTTTTTGCTGGCGAAAATCCAAATGAACATCCACATTGCCATCCTGGTGGGTAGTGATGGAAAGATTTGCAATGTCTGTGCTAAAATTGCTCCTGTGATTCGCAAAGGCCTCCTCCATGACTCCTACGGCTGGATCTTGTGTCAGGACTACGTCCATAAGTCCGAACATGTTTTGGTAGGTCATGGTTGCGATATGACGAGCCTGGCTCTCGCCACCCACGGCATCAATAAAGGCGTCGAGGTGGTCACTGCGCTCGGCCTCGGTAAAGGAGTTCACACCGCCATGGGTTCCATGGGTCTGGCCATTGACCTCCAGGGGCCGGCGAAAGAAGTCCCTGATAAATTCATCAGGCAGCCCCCGGTATCCGGGAGTTTTGGCTGTACGCAGTTCCTCTGTCAGCTCAGTTGTTAGACGTGCAGTAATGGCGTCGCGGTTGGGTAACTGGGTATCAAACATGGCTTCCAGACGGGAATCTGAAGCAAAGTCTGGTCCTCTACGGAGATTGGCCTGATCCATATCTACAATGCGCCGGCGAGGAGTACTGCTGAATAAGGCGTCCCAGTCATCCAGGCGCACCACAGGATCTGGTGTTCCAAGGCCCTGAAGGGTGAAGGTGAAGGAGGAGTTCATGCCTAGTTCGTGGCTGTCTGGATCTTCAGGCACTCTCTGTGACGAACTGTCCACTTGTATGCATGCATTGTCCTCATGCATGAGGATGGAGAAGGACATGGTACTAGGGCGTCCGGTTTGCGCAATGGGCAAATGGAGGGTACCCGCGTTAACGGTATGTTCGTGTTGGAGCGGGCCATAGCCTGGGTCTTGATGCAAGGCAGTAAGCATGTCTCCAAGACGTGCCTGGGATGTAACGCGGGCAATCTGCTGGGCCTTTGCCTGACCGCCTACCGCAGCAATAAATGCTTGTACTTGGGCGCGTTGTTCCTCTACGGGGATATTTGATCCCCGAGCTCCAAAAAACTGGCCATTGACGCTGATACCATTGCGTTGAAAATCAGCAACAAATTGTCCGGAGAGCCCTTCCAGACCATTGTCGGGCATATTGGCCAGATCTTCCTGGATACCGGTCAGCAAGTGAGTGCTGATGGCTTCGCGATTGACTTCCCCACGCTGGATAGCTTCAACAAATTGACCCACAGCAATAGTGCCTGGTCCTGCCAGCAAACGGGCGTCACCCATGTGCATAATGCCAGCAGCTTGTTGGGCCAGTTGGGCTTGATTGGTGCGAGTGGTGTCTGCTGCGCGGACATGCCGGGCTAAAACAGCTTCATTGCTTACTGCTTTCAGAATAGGGCGGACCAGGTCCATGTCCTGATGTGTGGAGTCGCCAATGACTGGTTCCCCCAGTCCACTGGTGTTACACAGGAGCAAGTAGATTTGGGACATTTTACGCGACGCAGACGTGGCTATCATGTAGGATCGATCATCCATGGCACCAAGAGGTTGTCCGCCCAGGGCCATGACATCCAGCAATCCAGCCATCATGCCTTTGAGTTGCGGCGTATTGAGCAGAGTGGCCAGGTGCTCGTGCTGGGCTGGGGACAGGTGCTCGGCCGCAGTACGCAAGGCGTTGCCCATGAGGACTGTGCTGTGTTCAGCATCAACTTCGTCAATATTGGTCGCTGCCTTGGCCAGTTGACGGGCAAAGTGCTCCACTTGGTCAGGCCTCAGGCTTTGAGCATCAGCAACAGAAAGCAGGCTGTTAATTGTTGCCCGCATGAGGTTTGTGGTTGAGGTCAGGGCTGGGCTACCGCTCAGTTCGTACTGATTCAGGACAACTTCATTACCAATTCGCACATCCAGGTGGTCAAAACGTGCGGCCAGATTATTTCGTAGGCCCTGCAAGGAGTCGCGGGTGTCCTGGAGCAGATTGTTTTGCGCCAGAGCCTGATCCAGGTTGGCAACCATGATCCGGATGCCCTGAGCAGTGGCCAGAGGGTCGTTTTGGCGCAGAATACCTGCCATCTCACCCTGACCAGAGCTGTCCAGGGTATGCACAAGAGTCTTGAAGTTTCTGGCCACATCATCAGGAATGCGTTCCTTGCGGGAATCTTGAAGATTGGCAAAGAGGCGACCACCAGAAATACCACGCAACACGGTGCGACAAAAGCCCAAGGCATGACCCAAAGTTTGCCCAATGTCTTTGAATCTGGCTGGACGATCAACAATTTGGGGATCACGGTTAGGAGCGGAGCGAGAAGTCAGGCGACAGCCATGGGCTTCCATTTTAAGAAACAACCGGTCACCCTGGAGTTGGTTGGTGCCGCTGGTCATGCTTCCGTAAAGCAGGGTGCCCTTGCCATAGGGCAGGGAGATGTTGGCGTGGGCATCAATGCCACGATGTCCACCTCCAGGGGTGTTTTGAAACCCTTCAATATGCGAAGATGGGCGCTGGTAGGTCTCAGGGCAGGAATCCAGAAAGTCGCGTAACCGATGGTTTGGATCAGCAATATTGAACGCACCTTCGCTGAATCCATCTCCTTTTTCCATGCCCTTGGCAGTCAGAAAAGTCATGAGGTCACGAACATCTTCCATGCTGGCCGGTCCTTGCAGGGTGCCTGCATTAACCTCGGTCCAGATGCGGTGGCCGTTGGTCACGCGCGTATGCATGGTCTGGGGCAGGTTGGCAATGGCTGCCTGGCGCAGCTTTTTGGGCAGGGCTTTGATTTCGTGCTCAATCATTTTGGAATCAATTTGCACGGCATTGTTTTGTGGAGGCATGAGCACAACCATGGTTTGGGGCATGATGGCCCGGCGTGGTGTGCTTTGAGTCCATTGCGTTGCAGCCTGTTCCATTCTTTGCTGGGCTGTGGATATGGCTGGGCCAAGATTTTGTAAGGGCTGCTGCCCAATGACCTGTCTGGCTTGCTGCTGTAACTGGCCGATCTGGGCAGGATTGACTCCAGCCTGAGGCTGGGCCTGGACCTGGTCTTGAGCCTGGACGCCCTGATCTGGACCATGAACAGGAACAAGATGGGGCTGGATAGTAAGGGACATGGCTATCTCCTGTTGGCTGATTTGTTGAATTTAGACACGGATTCCGGCCATGGGACCACTGGGCGCAGTTATGGGTGCAGCAGAGGCTTGGAGCTTGTCTCGCCAGTATTGGGCTGCACCAATGAGACCAGCCAGCTGTTCTTCTATCCAGGCTGGTTCCTCAATGGGCAGGGGAAAGTGATGATGCAGGGCCAGCAGATTTTCCTCGGCATCAATACCCAGGGTGCCGCCAGCCGTGTATGCACCCATATAGTTGCCGCACAGGATTTCATGGAGCAGGGCTGCGTTGGTTTCCTCCACACGGCCAAGGTACAGGGTGACAACCAGGGTCTGCTCTTCTTCCAGAACGCAGAACAGGCAGATAATGTTTTCATCCACGGTAAAGGAGGTGACATTGTTGGCATCAAGGGTCAGTCCATTACCATTGATGACCTGGTTGATGTGATTCAGTGTATTTTGGGCATTGGTCAGAATGTTCATTCAAGTCTCCATTGTTTAGGTATGTGGTACGTACAAAAGCAAAAACAGGGCCAGAGGATGCATTCCCTTCAACCGTAGGGGGAAAAACGCCCTTCTGGCAAGGAAAAAGAAACCTGAAAGACAATAGAGTTGGCGTGGGTGCCAGTTTTCTTGGCGATAGCGGCAGATGGACAATTGATAATTGAGAATTGAAAATTGATAATCCTTCATTCTTCATTCTCCATGAGCCATAGACTATCAACCATCAACTAATACCCATTTTCCATTAAGCCATGCACAGCAGGGCAAAGCAATCTTGCTGGTAACGTGCCACTGATGCGCAAGAGATATATCAGGCACAGTCCTTGCGGTGAGAAAAAAGGCAGGGTAGTATTATCTGTCTAAACACAAAAAACAAAACAACCGGATAGATTATGCGCAGGAGCAAAAAGACTGATTTTTGGGATGTACTGATTCGTCTTTGTGATGACCTGGCCTGGGGACGGCCTGCCAATGAAGATGACCTTTTTGCCCTGACCAAGCCTGATGCCGGCTCTGATGATTTTGTTCGTCTGGCCGAAGCTTTTGGCATGATGCTGGTCAAGGTGGAAGGGCGTGAATTTCATCGCGAACAGCTTATTGCTGATCTTCAGGCCCGCAATGTTGACCTGGAAGAAGCCAGGGCCTTGTTAGCCAAGCGTAATTTACATCTGATGAATACAGTGCAGGAAACCTATCAGGCCAATAAAATTATCGGGCGTTGCGATGCCATGCGCCGTATTGTTGAATTGGCATTGTCCATTGCCCGTCGGCCCATTAATACCTTGGTTCTTGGCCCTACAGGAGCAGGAAAAGAAGTTATTGCCAAGCTGATTCACTACAATTCACCGCGCCGGGAAGGTCCGTTTGTAGCTGTCAATTGCACGGCCATTCCAGAAAATCTGTTTGAAAGTGAGATGTTTGGTATTGAAAAAGGTGCGGCCACCGGGGTGTCGTTTCGTAAAGGACTGGTAGAAGAAGCCAGTGGTGGCACGTTGTTTTTAGATGAACTGGCAGACATGAGTCTGCCCAATCAGGCCAAGTTGTTGCGAGTGCTGGAAGAGCAAGAAGTACAGCGGGTTGGACGCAGTAAACCTATTCTTGTGGATGTAAAAATTATTGCTGCCACCCATGTTCGTCTGGACCAGGCTGTGCGTGAGGGAAGATTTCGTGAAGACCTGTATTATCGCATCAATGTTGTGGAAGTTCGCCTGCCACCATTGCGGGAACGGGGGGATGATATCTTGCTTTTGGCGCAGCATTTTTTGGAGCGGCATTGTCCGGCCATGGGACGTTCTCGTCTGAGTATCTCTGCACCCGCACAGAAAGTATTACTTTCCTATGCCTGGCCTGGTAATGTGCGCGAACTCAATAACGAAATGGAACGTGCTGCATCCTTGACTGCTGCACGGCAAATAGGCGTGGAAGACCTGTCTCCTCGCATCCTGGATGCGTATTATGCGTCGGGCAATGCTCCTTTGACTACTACAGAAAAACAGCCTGCTATGCTCAAATCTTCATCCTGTAATCTTTTGGAAATGGAGCGCCAGACAATCACAAAAGCCTTGGGGTTATGTCATGGCAATAAAACCAAGGCAGCAGAACTTCTGGGTATTACTCGTGAAGGTCTGCGTAAAAAATTAGTCCGATTGAATATAGCAGAATGGCGATGACTCTTTCCCTGCGCTCGAAATTTTTTTTCCTGGTGGTTGCAGCGGTTACCCTGGCAGCTGTGCCCATTATTTTCCTGACCTATCACGAGTTACGAGATATAAGTTTGCAGCGAGAGCAGGAGTCCTTTGCCAATATTGTTGTGCTTATGGAGGACAATGTCAGCTCACGCTATTTGGATCTTTTAAGTGTTGAAATAGCAGATGTGCTGCGGCGTAAGGATCAGTTGCGTACCATGGCTCAGCTGGCTCAGACAACCTGGATGGACCTGAGCACGGTGTCACGCACTGATCAGGTTCATGTTTTTGCCAACTGGAGCCAGCAGCTTCAGGCAACAGGGCTGTATGTTGATCTGTTGGAAAAATCGGGCAGTCTGATCCTGTCCAGCCCTGTTGTTCATGATCTGGTCTCGGATCTTACGCACAAGGATGTCAAAGGCCGGCCCATTGCTTCCATGCTCGAGCCGCGCAGCCTGCCTGCGGAAGGAGAATTTGCTGTTTTTGCGCTGAATGCGCATAAAACTGATCAGAGTATCGACAAACCAGAAACCGCCCTGGTGTTCTTTTTTCCTATACCAAACCAGGACGCACTCGTTATCCTGGCTGTACTTCTTTCAGACATCATTGAAGAGGCTGGAACCAAGGAACAACATATTATTCGGGGTGTTCAGGACAAATTCACAACTCTGCATGTGCATAAAAATGGTTTTATCGCCCTGGTCAGTGGCGCTGGAGCAGTGCTGGCCTATCAGGGCCATCCCTTTGGCCAAGAGCCGGGGCGAATTCCTCGCGAAGCCCTTGAGCACGCTCGCAGTACACGCCAGACAGATTTTCTCTATACAGACAGCCAGGGAAAATTTGAGGCAACCATGTTGCGCATTGCCTATTTCAAGGCCCTGGACTGGTTTATTGTTGCTGCTGTGCCTCAAAGCGATATAGAGGCTCCGGCGCGTGTTTTGACTCAGCATTTGGCAGGGGTGGCTGTTTTTTCCGCAGTACTGAGTGTCCTGGGCATGCTTTTGCTGACAGCCCGTTTGATCAAGCCCTTGCAAACATTGACTGAAAAAATTCGAATACTGGGTACTATTGACCTTACAAAAGCGGCCGGGTCTGTGCATCAGGAGTATTCGCCCCTGGTTGCTTTGGCCACTGAATTGCCCGTTGAGCAGGGTGATGAAGTCGGCACCCTGGCCCAGGCTTTTGGGGATATGGGCCGGGCATTGGATCAAAATATCCGCACTCTTACAGAAACAACAGCAGTCAAGGAGCGGATGCAGGGTGAACTGAGTGCAGCCCGGGATATTCAGATGGGGATTTTACCCTCACCTCATGCTCCGAGGCATGCTGATCTGGAAGTGGCCGCTTTTTTGGAACCTGCCAAGGAAGTTGGCGGAGATTTGTATGATTTCTTTGTCACTCCAGATGGCCGCCAGGCCCTGATTATCGGCGATGTGTCCGATAAGGGCGTGCCTGCGGCTCTTTTTATGTCCATGACCGTAACCCTGGTGCGCTATGCCTTGTCCATGACCACAGACCTGGGTGCAGCCATGGCCAGCATCAATGACCGGCTCAGCCACAATAATCCTGGCTGTATGTTTGTCACGTTGTTTATTGGACTTTTTGATCCTCACACTGGTGTGTTGGAGTTTGTCAATGGGGGTCATTGTCCACCTTTAATCAGTGACGCAGCAGGGCAGGTGCGTACCCTTACGCAAATGAGCGGGCCGGTGGTGGGAGCCATGCCCGGTTTGCCATACCAGGGGCACAAGACTGTTCTTGGCCCAGGAGAAACCTGTCTGCTTTATTCTGACGGCATTACCGAAGCCATGAATACGCAACAGCAGTTGTTTGGTGATGAGCAACTGGCGGAAGTGCTGGCCACCTGTGCAGGCCAGACACCAGGTGAGATACTTGATGGAGTATTTGCAGCAGTTCTCGCCCACCGTGGAACAGCAGCCCAGTCCGATGACATCACCATGCTCTGTTGGGCACACAAAAGACAGGGCAGTGCTGGGTAAATCGTCAGGGGCTTGATTCGACAGGGTGGATGACTTGAGAGGAATACGGGGGGAGATTCACCCTAAGTGGGCACAGGAGTGTTGCAGTCTTGGTGGATGTGATAGGGGCTCTCATGGATGAAACTTCGGAGTGACGGGAAAATGTTTGAATACCGCACACCTACACGTCATCGCGAGCGCAGCGTGGCGATCCATTTCTCTTTTCTGGATTAGCACAGCGCTTTGTCGAAGACTCCTCGCCATGACTTTTTTTTGTGCCTCGTAATAACGCCGCAGGAAGAGCCTAGCCTCCTTTTTAATCAGCATGTTTCTGACTCAGGGCAGACCACCACGCCTTGCCAATGTTCAGCCAGACGAGCCAGTTCCTTTTCCCAGCCAGCCGGGCGTTGATCCATGGGGATATACTCCTGATACCAGGACACCAATGAGGCCGGCAGGACATGCGCAATGCTCAATGTCGCCATACTGTGCAAATGCGCTCTGGTCAGCCCGCCAGCGGCCATAAGTTCCACGCTGCCAGCAGGTACAAGGCCATCTGCTGTGTTCAGCTGTACGGTCAGGGGCAGGGCTGCCAGGGGATTATGCTCGGTCCAGGTGGGGATTGGCACCCCGGCTTGGCTACAGGCTGCCAGCACACCTTTGATCATGGCTGGCAGATAATCCGCCAGAAAGATCCCGCCATAACAGCGCAGTCCATGCTCCAGGGTCAGGCTGGTATAGACGGTAAACAGGCTGGGAATGAGCTGTCCTGTGGACAGGGCCTGGCAAAGGTCCTGGGGCTGGAGGGGGATTTGTGTGTCCTTGTATTCCAGGACAGCACCAGGGCCAGATGTGGTCAGACGCAAGGGACAGCGGCGGCCTTTATCATCGGCCAGCCAAAAAAAGACTGTACCCGCACTGCCGGTCCGTCCCAGGACCGGGCCATTGACTGCCGCAGTTTTCCAGCAGCCACGCACTCCAGCCAGATGGTCAAGAATGTGTGGGCGTAGATTGGCATCAAAAAAAATCCGGTACATAAGGGATTGATCATCACCAAGACTTGTGCCCAACAGTCTGGCCACCAGACTTTCCATTTCCAGATAGACCACCCGGACCTGTTTGGCCTCTGGATAGCGGGCCGCACACAAGGACGCATTGATGCGACTGACCTGCTGGCAAAATCGGGACTGATCTAAAATATCAGGGCGCAAGATGTGCGTATCGACAATGGTATCCACTGCTTCCTGCTCCCAATGACAAAGAGGATGCTCGCCTTTGGACCATTTTTGGCGCATGGCTTGGAGCATGGTTGCATTCAGGGCTTGCGCCTGACAGACCATGACATCCTGGAAGGCGCTGGAAAAAAAAGGCAGGTGCAGGGCATGTCCATGAACATGGCGCGACAGGGACAAGCCTCTGGGATAGGTCGGACTTTGCAGGGAGACACTGCCACAGGACAAAACAGGGATAATACGCAGCTCAACACCTGGGGCGCACAGATCATGCAGGCCAAAAAAGTGTAGGGCCTGGACCATTTCTGGAAAGCATTCCACGCAATGATAATTGGCTGACAGCACCGCTGGGCAGGAGGCCAAACGATTTTTCAGGGCCAGGGCAGTTTCCTGGCCGAGCAAGGGTGTGGTCATGGTCATCACGGCATCCAGAAATGCAGTGGAAACAGAGGGTTTCGTGCTTGGTTGCACAAATCCCGCTGCAATCTGGCCCAGGGTTTGGCCGTCCCAGTGGCGTAACAGTGGTGGTAAATGTGCAAATTTCTCCCACAGGGGCGCAAGCAGAGGATGGGTGAAGAAGTAGTCAAGCGCCATGCTTTTTTCTCCAGGCCGAGGAGCTGATCAGGGCAAAAATAAGGGTCAGACCGGCAAAGCCCAGGGCCAGGGTGCCTAGTCCTGTGTTTCGGCCCCATACGGCAATGATCGTGCCCAGGGCTATGGGGCCAATGACCTGTCCAAGTCGTTCCACAACATTGTATATGCCCACAGCCCGGGCTGGGCCAAAGCGTTCCGTGACCGGTAACTCCAGCGCATAGGCTCCCTGGGCATTGGACAGCACAGCGTTACCCAGTCCCAGCAGCAGCACCGCCATAGTGGCCGCCAACAGGCCATCAGCCCAAAGCAGTGCAAGCACACTTCCTGTGGCAATGAATCCGGCCAGGGCCAGGGCGCGGTATTTGTAGGTATGGCTATCGACCCATTGGCCAAAAACAGGGCCAAGATAAATGATGACCAAAGGAAAAAGCATGACCACCCGGCCAATATCTGCCGGACTGGCTCCTGACTGGTGCAAAGAAACAGGGATAAAAAACTGAAACAAACAGACCGTAACCAGGGCACTGGGGAGGATATGTAAAAACAGCAGGGCAGCCATGCGCGTATCAGCAAGAAAGCCCAGGATTTCTTTGCCGGTTGCTCGGCTTGGGGAGGCAGGCTTGGTGACCGGCAAAGGTGCTTGGGCAGGCAGGACACGCCAAAGTATGGCTCCCATCAGCGCAAGCATGATTGCGGCAACTATGAATGTGGCGGCATAGCCCAGACGGTCGGCAATGAGACCTCCACTGGCACTGCCACACAAGGCTCCGGCAAAAAGGCCCGCAAAGACAGTGGCCAAATTGGTGGCTCTTTGGTCTGGTTGTGAGTGGGCCAGCACAAAGACTTGCGCTGCCAGGTTGATGAGTCCATATCCTGAGCCGGCCAGACCGCGAAATCCAATATACATCAGGGCCTGTTCTGTCAGCCCGCTGCCCAGATTGCCAAGGGCGGCACAACCTATGCCCGCCAGAAATAACGGACGCCAACCAGCTTTTTCACTGATAAATCCACCAACCAAAATGGCCAGCCCCACCATGAACATTTCTACAGATACAGGCAGGCCCAGGACCACGTCCGTGGGCAGGGAAAAAAGCGTGGCGTCCAGCTCTGCGATGCGCAAGGGGACAAAAGACAGGGAGAGATCTATGGCCAATAAACATAAAAAAATCAGGGTGCGCATAAAAACCGGGGAGGTCATCAAGGCCGAAGCCCCTGGCAAGACAGCGCGTTCTTCCCGCAGCAGAAGCAGGTTGTACATTTCCACCAGAAAAAGCACGGCCACCACGGTCATGGTCAAGGTATCCAGGGTAATGGACCAGATGTTTGTGTTGATGGCCTGGGGAGACATGAGCACGCGAACACGGCCAGCCAGCTTTCTGTCGGGGCCAGACACTGCAATTTCTGTATGCAGGGCTTTTTGTTCCAGGGCTGTCCAGTCCTGTGCTGACAGCTGTGCCTGGGCACTGGCTGCGTGTACAAGTTCGCCTTGAGGGGTAAGAATTCCCAGTCCGGCAGCTTCAGGCAAATGCTGTTGCAGGTGTTGGAGGTGCTCGGACACAGGGGGCAGTTGTTCCAGGGTCAGGCCAAGGCCCACAATATGCTCCAGTTCTCCCTTCAAGTGACGGCCCAATTGCTGGGCTATGGTATCAAGATGTGTGCGAGAGAGTTGTCGCAGTGGCTCGACCATGATCCCGGCAAAAAAAAGCTGGCTGAGCACAAGAGGAGCCAGCAATGCCAGATAAAGACGTGGGCGGGAAACAGATGGCCTGGCGTTGCCTATTGCCTTGGGAGTCAGGCCAATACGCATGGTTATCAGGATTAAAAGCAAAATTGCAGCCAGGGTGATAGTGCCCAGTATTTTGATATTATCTTGTAAGATTGGCCAGATCCGTGTCGATAATTTAACGTCGTCCATGCCCAGGACAAGATGACCAACAAGAGCGCCATCCTGATTATACAAGGCGCGAGTAAGCCAAGAGTACCCGTCCCTGGAAAATTTTTCTGTCTGGTCCTGGGGTGTTGTGCTCTGGGCTGGTAATGAAAAGGACGTACCCTGCTCCTGGCCCCAGCCTGCCAGCACTTTTTTCTGAGCGTCCAGAACCAGCAAAGAGTCGGTCACCTCACTGCGATAGGAGGCCAGGAGGGATTCCAGCTGTGCGATGCGGCCAGGCTCTTTGCCCAGCCGGGTCATGCGCCCCAGACGATTGCCCAATTCTTCACAGACCAAAGTCTGCACCGCCTGCATGGGCTTGGCGTATTGTTTGTGCAGGGCAGAAAGCACCAGGGCGCCATAGAGCACCTGGGCGCACAAGAGTGCCGCCAGCCCGCCCAAAACAAAAGGAAGTCTGGAGCGACGCGCTGGTGCTGGTGATGACTCAGGCACAGGGGTGATTTGGCTCATTATGGTGCGTCAGGGATGCGTTGATGGATTTCATCCACTGCCGCCAGGATTTCAAAAGGCGGATTCCAGCCGATCCGCACAGCCATTTCCAGATTAATGGCCAGCCCAAGAGGGCCTTCAAAAACCTGGCTGACCTCACGGGGTTTGGCTCCATCCAAAACCTGGGATATGGCCTTGGCCTCAAAAAGCCCGACATCATCAAAATTGGTCTGGGCCAGGCTCATGAGTACGCCCAGTTTGGTTTCCCCTGGACCACTTTGGGAAAAAGACGGGATGCCCGCAGCAATAATGGGCTGTAACAATTTTTTAATGCGGTTTCCCTGCATACCGGTGTTGACGGTCAGATAGATGGCGTCACATTGGGTACTCAGGTTTTCCACACAGGCCAGCAAATTGGCAAAGGATTGATCCAGGTCCGGCAGGTTGAGCTGGGTCGTACAGGGGATAATCTCAATGCCCAGTTTTTTGGCTGCATTTTCCACAGCCGGAATACCGCTGGAACTACGGCCATCGGGCGTATCTTCATAGGGCACGCCCAGGCGTTTGAACTTGAAGACATCATGAAAAATGGCAATCTGGCGTTCATAGCGGCCCGGCTCCAATTGGGCGTGAACATTATCCCGGCCCGAGTCTTCCACTGTAGCCACAATGCCCGCATCCACAGCATCAGTTACGGACATGGAAAACATGGGTATGTTGTGTTCATCAGTGCTCATGTCCTGACCGGCCCAGGTGCCAAAGGCAAAGATCAGGTCCACATCCTGTTGTTCGTTAATCCGGCGTACAATGTCCGCCTTGTTGGTTTCACGTTTTGTCTCATCCCACTGGGCACTGTAATAGCCATCGGGCAGAAATTCCAGGTGATCTCCCCCGGCGTGGGCACAAAGCCAGTCCCACATTTCTTTGGTGCTTTCTGATCCTTCTGGAACAGGCACGTTACCATTTACGATAAGTCCCAATTGGGCCAGGCCATGAATGGTTCCTGCCAGAATCTGCTGGTAATCCGTGTACGGGCCACCTTCCACATAAATGACCCGCCATTTCTTTTGGGGTGCGGCGTGGGATGAAGAGGTATTGCAGAGAACGCATAAGACCATGGCTATAAAAACCATGGCCAGCAGATGTACAATTTTCCTGGATGCGCTACAGATGGTTGAACAATGCGAATATGGCATGGTGTGTCCTTGTCTTGTTACTCAAATACCCAAGAGTACACCAAGGGATATCTTGCCTCGGGAGCAGAGTCCATAAAGAATCAAGGGTCAACAACGACCAGTTGGCTGTGTGCCCAATATATGCACAAGAGAAGATGAGATAATGACTTTCTTTTCCGGAATTATTTTGCCATGTCTTTGGTCAGGACAACAGGAGAAAGGAGAAGTATGAATGAACTGAACAAACTGCTGAAGATTATTCAAGATATTGCTGCTGGCCAGTATTCCGATACCATCATGGGACTGACTACTCCCGACACGCCTGAACCCCTGCGCACTATTGCTGAAGCCATGGGCATGATGATGGTCAAGATCGAGGGGCGGGAATTTCAATTGGAGCAGATGATTGAGCAATTACAGCGATTGAACGAGCAAATTCGTACCAATATTGTGCAGACGGTTTCAGCCATGGCCCAAGCCCTGGAGGCCAGGGATGCTTATACCAGAGGCCATGCCGAGCGTGTGGGAGACCTGGGGGCTAAAATTGCCAGGGAAATGGGACAAAATAACGAACGCATTGAGGTGGTCCGCATCGCCGGAGTGCTGCATGATGTGGGCAAGATTGGCTGCTCTGATCGTGTTTTTCAGCATACCGATCAGCATCCTAACCCTGAATTGAAGCAGGAAATTTTGAGCCATCCCACAACAGGGGCAGAAATTCTGTCACGCCTGGATTTTTTGGATGAAGTGCGCGAAATCATTTGGTGTCATCACGAACGCGTGGATGGGCAGGGCTATCCGCGTGCTTTGCCTGTGGAAAAAATCCCTTTGGAGGCCTTGATCATTGCTGTGGCCGATGCCTTTGATGCCATGACCACAGATCGGCCCTATCAAAAAGCCAGATCAGTGCAAGAAGCTTTGGATATTTTACGAGGCGGTGCCGGGTCAGCCTGGGACCCTGACTGCGTGGCAGCTTGTGAGCGAGTTTTGGCTTGGCCTTAGAATAGCGAGGGGCCTTTATTACTGCGAGCTAAGGATAAGCATCGTATCTATAGCCCCTTGTAAATTTCTAGAGTATTGATTCCCCCTTCCATACCAAAGAGCACTAAGGGGTACAGTCAATGACGGTACCTCTTAGCGCTCTACAATTTTACACAAGGCCGTGGATACGTTCTTGGTTTTCTCTTCTAGCGTGGCAAGTTGACCGGTGTGTTGACTTCCAGACAGACCATGGCATCGTCCATATCCATTTTTTGTAATTCTTTTTTAAATTGTGAACAATTTTGGGCCAAGACCGGAAATGTTCCCCAATGCATGGGGACTACTTTTTTGGCTCGAAGCATCATGGTGGCCAGAGCAGCCTGGGCGGCATCCATGGTAAAGGTTCCGCCAATGGGTAATAGGGCCAAATCAATATTGTAGAGTTTTCCCCACATGGCCATGGATGAAAAAATACCTGTATCACCAGCATGGTAAATGGTGTAGCCATCTTCCAGCCGAAGAATAAATCCCACCGGCACACCAAGCGCACAAGAATGGGTGGCCTGGGTCATGGTCACTGCAATGCCATTATGAACCACAGTGCCACCGATATTAAAACCAATGCCATTGAGAGTCTGTTCTGGGGGCAGGCCTTGTTCCTGGAGCTTGGCTGCCAGTTCCACAATGCAGCCCAGGCTGGCTCCGGTGCGTTTACAAATTTCCAGGGCCTGACCAAGATGATCGCCATGGTCATGGGTGACCAACACCAGGTCTGCAGCAATAGTATCAGCCTTAACCTGAGCCGATGGATTACCATCAAACCAGGGGTCAATGAGGATGGTTTGCTTGGGAGTGGTCAGGGCAAAGGCCGAATGTCCGTGCCAGGTTAATGTGGTCATGAGCTCTCCTTATGGTTGGCTATGGTAGCCTGGCTACCAAGTTCACGTACAATATGATCCAAGAGATTGAGCATATCTTTGGTTTTGGAGTTTATTTCTTCCTTTGGGCCATTGTTTTTACACAAGTCTTCAAGGACTTTGGCTTGATCTGCTTCTGGGGTCAATCCCATGTTGGCCAAGAGTCCTTTGATGCTATGGGCTGCTCCAAGGACCTGGTTCAGATCCTGGGCTTGGGGTGCCTCAAGCAAGGCCTGTTGATGTTCTGCTAATGAGTCTATCAGACTGTCAATGAGTGGTGCGGATTGTGCCTCGTCCAGATCAAAACGAGTTTGCAAGTCGTGAACAATACGTTCACGCAAAGAGGCCGTGCTTGTAATGACAGAAACTTTGGCCTGGTCAAAATTTTCAACTACCTGTTCAGGCATGTCCGGATCATTACTTGCCAAGATGTGCGGAAGATGTGTTTCCTCATCATTGCTGCTGGTTATTGCGGCCAGGGCCTTGGCTACTTCTTCCTGTCGTAAAGGTTTGGTGATGTAATCGTCCATACCAATGGCCAGACAGCGCTGGCGGTCCTGATGCATGGCGTGGGCGGTCATGGCAATGATGGGAGTGTGAGTGCCATGTATTTTCTCACGTAATGCATTAATCAAAAAACTATCTTCCATGTCCGGAGGAGTGGGTTGTCCAGTTTCGCAGGCACGAATGATTTGGGTTGCTGTAAATCCATCCATAACTGGCATTTGCAAGTCCATAAAGATGAGGTCGTAACCTTGTCGGGATAAAAGGGTCAGGGATTCCAGCCCATCTCGTGCATGTTGGACCCGATGTCCTTGTTTATGAAGTAAAAGTTCAGCTAATTCCCGGTTGGTGGCCACATCTTCTACCAACAAAATATGCAGGGCAGGAGTACGAGTCAGGGAGGGCTTTACAGTTTTTTGAGGTGGTAGGCCCAGGGGCACATTCAGGGCCTGACCCAAAGCCCGGAGCAAATCTTCTTGGCGCACAGGATTGGTAAGCACAGCCACAATGTGATCTGTTTGTGTAATTTCCTCTTGATCAGTGAAGTTCGTGAGCAAAATTATGGGCGCAGCCTGATCTGCAATGTGATTTTTCAAGACTTCTTGACAACTTGGGTCATTAAAATCTGTATCCAAAAGGGCCAGACTATGCTTGGGAAACTTGGGGCCATAAAAATCAAGGCAATTATGTTCAATGGTTTTAAGTCCCCAGTAGGTCAGCAAGTTGATGAGATGAGCCCGTAATAACGGGTTGTTGATGACCACCAGTATTGGTCCATGTTCTGCAAATACTTGCGCAAACTTTGTATCAGCAGGACGTAGGATGGGCAGGCGAGCAGTGCAATGAAAGATACTGCCCTGACCGGAAGCATTTTCGACCCAAATTGTGCCGTGCATCAAATGAATCAGCTTTTTACTAATGGAGAGCCCTAAACCGGTACCACCATAAATACGGGTGGAGGAGCTATCAACCTGGGTAAAGTCCTCAAAAATGGTTCCTTGTTTTTCAGGTGGGACTCCAATGCCCGAATCTTCCACCAGGATATGTAACAGAGGTTCTTTCCCCTTGTCCTCCAGGTATGCCCGGAGGCAAATATGCCCGGAGGGAGTAAATTTTAAGGCATTACCCAAAAGATTGATGAGAATTTGGCGTAAACGAACAGGATCACCTTCCACTTCTTGGGGCAGCTCTGGTGGTAGGTCACAGACAAGGTCCAGGCCTTTTTCTGCTGCTGGCAGAGCCAGGGTGAGCACAGCTTTTTCCAGTACAGCTCGCAAGTCAAAGGGACGATTTTCCAAATCAAATTGGCCAGCTTCGATTTTGGAGAGATCCAAAACACCATTGATGACATCTAAAAGTTCTTCAGAGGCATTCTTAACAATATTTAATGAACGCCGTTGTCGCGGCGAAATATCCGATGCCAAGACCACATCTGTCATGCCCATAATGGCGTTCATGGGGGTTCGGATTTCGTGGCTGACATTGGCCAAAAATTCAGATTTTAATTTATTGGCCGACTCAGCAGCCTCTTTGGCCAGGGCCAGTTCCTTTTGGGTCTGGGCAAAATGCTCCAGCTTGGCCATGCGAGCAATGGCAGGTCCGGCTTGTTTGTTTACGGCGTGCAATATGGTTTTGGTCCTGAGGGGCCAACGTTGTACCTTGCGGCTGGACAATATAAGTATGCCTGCCAAAGAAGATGCACTGGTCAGGGGCACCAATGCCCAAAGAGAACATGGTTGAGGATAATAGGGGACCCATTGCGGATGATCTTTCAGAGCTTCCCCTGTACTCAAAAACAGTTCATGCTCAAAGTTGGGCAGAGTGTGTAAGAAATCTTGATGCAAGGTCGCAGGTGGAGAAAACATGGCCGGCCCTGCGTCGTGGGTGGCGCTCCAGACATATAATTGGCGCTCCTGGTTAAACAGGTAGGCAGACCCATAGTCCAGCATTTTTGTAGCACAAATTTGGCGTAAAAGATCTGAAAGGCCCTGGGTCACGGTATCGGCACTACCCAGAGCCATGTGCATGGTGCCCATCCATTGCAGAACAGCTTGGGCAGTTTTGTGCTGCCTTATTTCTTGGGCCAAGCGGAGATTTAGGCGTTGGAGGCGGTTGTATTCACTGGGTTGTTGCATGGCAAAGTTTGTGGAGCTAAGGGTGTTTTGACGAGTTTCAGGATTTCTACAGATACAACCATTGCTCTTTGCTGTGAAGGGTGTACTTCCATGGTTTTTCATGGACCAATAACCTGGTGGGCAATGTGGTGTGGGCTATGGAAAATCTGCACCAGAAAGCAGTCGGGTCTTCATTGCCTTTCTATGTTTTCTTTCTTAAACATAAATGCCTTGGATCACTTGTTTGACTCATCACCACCGGACTCTCACTATGAAGAAACACGATTTTATCATGTATGTTTTTCAGTTTTTTTGGTTGATTGCCTTGGCCCCAGGCCTAGTCTGGGCAGCAGAGGATTTTAAACGTCAATCCTATACCATTAGCCCTGAAGATTCCATCCGCTCCATTATCCTGACCCATACTTGTGTGACTTCCATGCAGGATTATACTCACGCCCGGAAAGCTTTTGGTCAGTTGAACCCCAAGATTTCCTATTCCCATCAGCTTCAGGCCGGGGCAACGGTTATAGTTCCAGTTTTTAAAAAGCCTGGTCCAGATTGCTTGAGTTTTCGGTCCGTACAAATCATGCGCGTGGACTTTGAGGCCAGGGCAGACAGAGAGCTGGTCTATATCTATCTTGATGGCCCTATTCTTCCAGATCTTTTTACCCTGGATGATCAAAGTCTGACCAGAGTTGTTTGTGACTTTGACGGAGCGTTGCCAGTTCCTGATCTAGAGCGCGAGTACGAGGATTTGGGCCGTTTGGTACACAAAATTCGTCTTGGCCATGAGGACAAGCCCTTTGCCAAGGCCCGCATTGTGCTGGAGGTAGCTTCTTCTTTGGCTGGCCGCATTGAGTCTGAGTTTGTGGAACATGAGAGTTTGTTTATTTTGACAGTTATTGAGCAGGATTCCAAAACTGCCCCTTAAATACATGTGGAGAAATTTGTGTTTGTACATGTACCGCCTGAAGAAATTGAGTCGCGATCCCTGGCCATTATTGATGCTGAAGTGCCTGAGCCCCGTCCTTTTATGGGCGAAGAATGGATTGTGGCCCGGCGCATGATCCACACCACAGCGGACTTTGATCTTTTACGTTATATCCATTTTCACCCCAAAGCCGTTGCAGCTGGCAAGGACGCTTTGAGGGTTGGGGCAGATATTGTCACCGATACACGCATGGCCCTGTCAGGGATTCCCTTGCGACGCATTACTCCTTTGGGCGGTACAGTACGTTGCCTGATTGATGATCCGCAGGTGGCAGGACAAGCCAAAAGAGAGCAGGTGACCAGATCTTGGGCTGCTGTGGATGTGGTTATGGAAAATGGGGGTGCGGATATTTTTGTTATTGGTAATGCACCTACCGCTTTGGCCCGGCTTTTACATTGGCTGGAACAGGGCGCACGCCCTCCCAAACTGGTGGTGGGTATGCCCGTGGGCTTTGTTAATGCTGTGGAATCCAAAGATATGCTTTGTGCGCAAACCTTGGTTCCTTTTATTACCATTAAGGGACGCAAGGGTGGGTCCAGCCTGGCGGCTTCGGTTATCAATGCCCTGGCTGAATTGGTTCTTGGGGAGGGAGTTTAAAGCGTAGCAAAGAAGCTTTGAGTAATACGGCCATCCTCCTGATGAGGTCAGCCTACAAATATGAGTTTTGTTCTAAAGTACCCTAGATTCCTCCACTTCTGCCGCACTTCGTTCGTAGTTGGTCGGAATGACGGGAATAAAGTATTGCTCTCCTAGAAGATACTCATTAATATGAAACGAATCGGTACCAACAAAATATTTGAATCAGTACCTCACTAACAACACAACCATGTTCTAGTTTCCTAGGTGCTTTAATTTGGAAGCTGCCTTGATTTGAGAGCATGGCATTTTGTTTCTTCGTCAATCAGCACTCGTAATTTTTTGAATAATGCTGTGGCATCAGTGTGTTTTTTGCCATAACTAAGATTAAAGGCATAATTGAAATCTTCGGGATTGGCACCTTGATTGTGCTGAATGATGGTTTCAAGTTTATCCAGTGCTTTCACGGATTTGGCTTCAGGAGTTTGCCCCCTTTCGTATTCTTCCCAAAGGCTGAGGATTTCCTCCCTCAGACTAATTGGCAGGGACTTTGTCAAAGATTTGAGATCGTCTCGTTCTCTTTTTGTTTTATCTAAATTTTGATCTTGATGAATGGCCGGTATATCCCCATGAATTGCTTCACCCAGGTCATGGATAATACATAGTTTTAATACCTTTAATACCTTTAATACGTTGATGGCTTCCATTTGATCTGCAAAGACCATGGCCATCAGACATAGCCTCCATGGATGTTCTGCCGTGCTTTCCTGCCGTCCTTGGGAAGTATGGGCAGAGCGCAAGACATTTTTTAGTCGCTCTACTTCTTTAATAAAGGAAATTCTTGCAATTAAATCGTGCATGGATGTATTCTAATGCCTTGAATTCAGCCAATGCTGCCCAACAGTATTGGCTGGAATAAATTATGAGAGGTCATTTTTTGCACGGACATAAAGTGACTTTTGTTTTTGGCCAGGGAGGGATCGTTCTTCTATTACAAATACATCAGTCTTAGAGCGAACCAAATCTGAAAGTTTTTTGAAGCCAAACCGCCTTGAATCAAAGTCTGGTTGCAGTTTGGTAAGATAGCTTCCAAATGTTCCGAGATGCGCCCAACCAGATTCATCAGATGATTGCTCAAGAGCTTCTAGTACAAACTTCGTTGGAAACTTAGACGGTTTTACTGCTGGTGCTGCATCTTTTGATGGGCTGGAAGGCTCAGCTTTTGGTGTTTGTGAACATACTTCTTGCTCTGTGGACGGTCTAAGTATTTCCGTTAAGATGAATTTATGACAGGCGTTTCTAAACGCTTCTGGTGTTTTCTGCTCGCCAAACCCAAGAACGGTCAATCCTTCCTCACGGATGCGCATGGCTAGGCCGGTGAAATCACTATCGCTTGTGACCAGGCAGAAGCCATCAAACTTGCGGGTGTACAGCAGGTCCATTGCATCGATGATAAGGGTGCTGTCTGTAGCGTTCTTGCCCGTTGTGTATGCGAATTGTTGCATGGGCTTAATTGCGTGTTTTTGAAGAACCTTCTTCCAGGAAGCACTGGTTGGAGAAGTAAAATCACCATAGATACGCTTGACAGTAGCCTCGCCAAATTTTGCAACTTCGGCAAGCAAGCCTTTAATTACAGCTGCCTGTGCATTATCGGCATCAATGAGAACCGCGAATCTGGTTGTCGGCTCCTCTGGTTCGATCTTTGTTATCAGTTTGGGACTGGCCACAATTACGCTCTCCAATAGTGTTGTTATACGAACTGTTCCACAATGGCTGTCCTCTAATCTTACTGTGATATCTCTATTCAGGCAGTCAGTTATTTGTCAACACAAGAGCTATTTATTTCAGGGTATTGCCTATGTTGCCCGGGAGTTTTTAGCTGTGAAAATCTGATACTACTCAACGAGTTACTCATTTATAAGGCTACACATTTTGCGCAGGTGCAGATATTGATCCCATTAAAAATAGGAAAGATAATATAATATGAGTTTTGAATCCTCTTTTTTCTCAAAATTGGGTGTTGCTTACTAAAAAATGTCCACAATATATCTTGTAACCGCCAATGCCATTTTAATTCTGCATCTTCTATTTATTTTTGGGGTGGTGTTGGGTGGGTTGGCAGTATTACACAAACCAAAGCTAGCCATAATCCATATACCCATGGTCATTTGGGGCTTTTTGGTGGAAGTCATGGGTTGGTATTGCCCTTTGACAGACCTGGAAAACATGTTTTTACACTGGGCCGGGACTTTGGGCTATGCTTCTGGTTTTTTGGAGAAGTATTTTTTGGCTCTGATTTATCCTGAAGGATTGACTCGGGAAATACAATATATTCTTGGTGCTTTTGTGCTGATAATCAATGTGCTTATCTATGTCCAGGTTTGGAGAAAAAGGCGGATGCAGAGTTTTTAGGACCCTTGAAATTGTTGGAAAAAGAAAGGGAAAGTTTTATTCAAACTTAACGGGCATTTTCCCTGCAAAGCAATCGCTTTCAGCAAAGCATCCTTCTCGGCACAGGGCATATTCTTCAGCGGTGACAACTTTATTGCGTCCTGTTTTTTTTGCTGTATACATGGCGGTGTCGGCTATGTTGACAGCCCGCTGAATAAAATCTTCATTTTTGGGTTCGGAGCAATAAGGTGGTATGAGGCATACCCCGATGCTGACAGTACATACAATGTCCAGCTCAGTGTTAGGGTCGCGATAAGGTGTTTCAGCGATGGCTTTGTTAATGCGTCCAGCCGCGTGCTTGCCATTTTCAAGACTCGTTCCGTAAAAAAGAAAGAGGAACTCCTCACCACCAAATCTGGCAATCATATCACTGTCACGTAATTGCTGCTTACCAATGGTAGTCACATGCTTGAGAACTTCATCCCCAACAGCGTGCCCGTAAGTATCATTGAGCCGCTTAAAGTGGTCGATATCCATGATAGCTATACAACAGGGGGTTTCATGAAGGGTGGCGCCATTGAGAATGTCTATAGCGTTGACTAAGAAAGAACGCCTGTTCATGCAGTTGGTGAGTGGGTCATATTCGGCAAGGTGCCTATACTTTGCCTCGCTTTGGGCCAAAGCGTCCATGGCTTTTTTACGCAATTCGACTTCCCTTTGAAGCCTGTCTGTTAATTTGCTTAAGGTCTCCTTTTTTTGCCGAAGTTCACTAAGCACCGTATCAAGCTGAACGACCATACTGTTAAAAGAGGCAGAGAACTCACCCAAAAAATCGACTCGTTGAGTAAAGTCTCCGTTGGCGACTTGCTCAACCTGCCACATCAGGTGGCGTAAATGTGATTGTAAGGCTTTTAAGCAACCTGCGGAATAACCTCGGATTTTGATACTATGCTCCAGCTCACCCACAGAAAGTTTTTGAAGGACCTCCCTCAGAGTTAATATGGTGGTAGCCAGTTTTTCAAACTCTCCAATACTAGAGAGCTCCGGGCATACTTCAGGAGTTTGTTGGGTATTGAGAAGGTAGCTCAAATGTGCGACAACTTGTTGCGCGAGTGTGAGTTCGGCGTTATTATTCATGTATTTTCAATTCGCTACAAATTCAAAAATTTTATTTCCTATTTCATAACAGCACTGAAGCGACATGTTCTGGAACCCGTGCACCAACAGTCAATTTCTTTTACATCAAAGAACTTTCCGGTAAAGGCTTCAAGGATTCCTTGAATAAAGCCTTCGTCATAAACACAAATTTGTTCGTCTGTATCAGGCAACCCGGAACAATCAAGGTCTTCATCCACGGTCATGGTAAATTTCATGGTATCCACATCGGCTCTCTCAACTCGAAAAATGCCAATACCAAGATCTTTAAAGTTATCTTGAATGGCTTTAACAAGCTCGTTAAGGTCAGCAACATCCTTACAAAACTTATCGTAAAATTCATTTCCAGCCATAACTCCAGCTTCGCGTAGAAGATTATCAGTCTGATCAGCGCCATAGTGTTGTTCTAAAACATCACGCAAAGTAAACTGGAATAAGCGATAAATTTCAACGCGGGTGGTGCTCCCCAGTATAGGGCGGGCAACATCTACGTTTCTAGAAATAACATCCCAGTGAAATTTATACTTTCTTTCAGACATGCAAAGTTTCTCTCTATTTTAAGTGCTTAAATAAATCCGATAAGGAATTTGCACTGTATTAGCAATGTGAACCACCCCAAATGAGTACCATAAAAGCAGAGTCTTTTTTTGGTAGAGTTTTTTCTGAGGAACTCAGCCCTGGGTAAAATACCTCGTGATTCATAGGGACGCTCCTCGTTGTGCTACCTTAGACAATTTTTTGTAATATCCCCTGAGCTGTGTCAAGGAACTAAACAGGTAAAAGTCCCAAATTTCTTCCCTGTAATCTATCAAGATAATCAATATACAAGTTTTGAGTTGGCTTAGCTGACTGGATAAACTCCAAAGTCACATTGTTTTCTTCAGCCCAATCAGCTTTGTTGTGCAGCGCATTGTTGACGGTATAAATATGATATTATTTGATATTGCATGCACAATTTAAGCATCGAAGAAATTTTTATAGTCTTTGAAAAAAGTCTCAATAGACGTGGTTGGCCATGGCCAACCAGTGCTTCAAAGTCGGGTGAAACGCGGCAGTCAATAGATGTATAGGCGGATGCGATGTGAGCCAAATCAAAGGCTCGCCAATCCGGGGGTCAGCGTTGGCAAGATTGTTTTGAAAATCCTCTGGAGAAACAGGCACATAAACGATTGGCCGGCGCGCAATAGCAGACAGAGCCACGGCCACATCACTGTAGCTGCAAGCCTTAGGTCCTGTCAGCTGATAGAGATTTTATTGATGTTGTGAGGTCGCAAGTTCGAGACATGTCACGTACGAGGAACGTATTGGTACGCCCATCTCAGTGAGCGCCTGGGCAGTTGCGCCACCCACTTGACCAGCCGCGCCAGTAACCAAAATGGACATTCTTCACACTCTAAAGTTTACGCCGGACCAGGTTGTCTCATATTTTGATAACCGGGTTTCCTGAAAAATTGCCTAGCGCAGAAAGCACGGCCAGACAATTATTTCCCAAGATAACACTGTAGAGATATGGCGACACGTCTGTACCGCCAAAATTCATTATTGAACAGTTTCTTCTTTTTTTCCAGATTTTTTTACGCTAGCAACCTTGATGGGAGCTTCAATATGGCTTTTGTATTGGGCCACCAGAGCTTTGAAATTGGACATCTCATTATTTGCAATGGGATCAGCAGGCAGAGATTTTATTTTAAGAGGGTTAACAAATTGGCCATTTAATTTCATGCGATAATCTAGGTGTGGACCTGTGGCATAACCGGTCATGCCTACATAACCAATGACCTGCCCTTGTTTGACCTTGGCTCCTTTCTTACTGATGGTGGCATATTTACTCATGTGATTATAAATAGTTTCATAGCCATTGCTGTGTTTGACCCGGACATATTTTCCTTGGGATTTGTTGCTTCCAACATCAGCAATAACCCCATCAGCAGCAGTACTAATGGGAGTACCTGTAGGGGCAGCATAGTCAATGCCCTGGTGTGGACGACGATAGCCTAAAATTGGGTGGAGGCGATCTAAAGAGTAGCCAGACGAGATGCGCGAAAAGGGCAGGGGGCATTTTAAGAAAGCCTTACGCAAAGGTCTGCCTTGCTGGTCATAATATCCAGAGTTACCTTTGGAATCTGTAAAATGATAAGCGTAATATGTTTGCCCTTGATTGGTAAAACTGGCCGCTCCCAGCTGGCCGTATCCAGAAAAAGAACCTTCACGGTATTTCTTTTCTACCACCAGTCTAAAAGAGTCTCCCTCACGCAAGTCACGCACAAAGTCTACATCATACGCAAAAACATTGGCCAAACGCACAGCAAGAGCGTCAGATTCACCAAGGCCTTGAATAGCTGAAAATAGGCTTCCCTTGATATTTCCTTCAAGGGTCAGTGTTTCTGTTTCGTAGGGGATGGCTTCTTTGCGGAAATCGTATCCTTCTTCATGCATGGCCACAATGAGGCGGTCATTGGCATCAATTTCATATTCCAAACCAATAAGGGCATCATCAGAATAGATCATGGTCCAGGGTTGGCCAGCCCGTAAGTTTGTCAGGGAATATACTTTTTTACTTTCATCACAAAGGGAATATATCTCGGCCAAACCCAGATGGCCTTCAAGCAGAGTAGAAGGAGTGTCACCGCTTTGAATGGTGCTGGTCATGCGCACCAGTTCAGGTTCACGAGGTGCTTGCGCTTCAGGCAATTCCGCACTGCTGAGGGTGGAGTCTTGGGCCATGCAAGGGAGTTCCACGATGTTGCTCAGGTTATTTTTTGCTTCAGCTTCATCCAGCTCTTCCTGGTCTGTCATTATTTGTTCAGAGAGATATTGGTTGCTTGAGGCGGATTCATCTGAAGCTATAAAATAAGAAAAAATAAAAGAAGCAGTGGTCACAACTCCTGCAAAAGAAAGGGTGGCGACAAGAATTCGGATGAAGGAGGAGTTGCGTTGAGATTTGAACCGGGGAGAGTGACAGCGCTGTATACGTTTAATTTTTGGCATAAGTCCTTAGGTGTTGTGTTAAGGTTTTCTCACACAATGACGCTATAAGTTTACCGTCTTTTCAGGCGACCTTGCACCTGACTTGAACCTCAAATTTACAATCCCCTACTTCTATCTACGCTATTACTCAAGTGTTTATTTTCTAAATCATAAGAATTCGGGACTATCATTATAGTAATGCAATTTTCAGGAGCGCAAAAAATTTTGACTGTCCTGTGAGCAATAATTGTTAAAAAGAGTATAAAAAGACCAAATGAGTAGGTTGGGTAGGGAAAATTATTCGGATCAATCCAGTTTGAATGCATAAATTTTAAATTTCTATTTACAAATTTTATTTTCTCGACTACGTTTCAATTTGCAATGTCTTTCATTGTTAATTTTTGACTTTGGTCTTCAATAAAATGTTTTGGGTAAAACATTTTGTTTTTTTGGTGATCAACCGAAGCACAAGGGCACTGTTTTGAAGAATCGTTATGCACCCATTATTGTTGTCTGTGGCTTGCTGGTGCTTGTAATCATCGGTGGTTTGATTGTACCAGCCCCTTCCAAAGAGCTTCCTGTCCGTTTGTCCATGGCCAATCAGGGCGGGCACATTGTTTTTACTCATCAAAAACATGAAGATTATGTAAAAAAGATGGGAAAAGACTGTGTAGATTGTCATCACGAGAGTGATGATCCAGGGCTAACTCCTGTTCCATGTGGTTCTTGCCATGCTGCGGAGTTTAATCCCAAATTTATTGCAGAACATCAAAGCGCTATACCAGAAAAATACTGCGTGGATTGTCACCATGCAGAGTTGGGTAAGCTGGTGTATGACCATGATGAACATGCAGAAGAGTATGCTTCTGACTGTACTGATTGTCATCATGACACAGATATTGAGGAAGAGCCTGGTGCTTGTAATCAATGTCATGGTGAACAGGCTGAAGGAGATACTCCTTCTTTGCGCGACGCAGTGCACTCCAAGTGCGAAAGCTGTCATGCAGATATGTATGAAGCAAAGTTGGAAGGTTGTAGTGAGTGTCATGAGGTGTTGCCCGGTAAGGGAGGTTCTATACAGCCTTCGTGTAACTCCTGCCATTATGATACAGACGACATTCCTCTGCTCCCGCGCATGGAAGCGTTCCATGACAAGTGCATGAATTGTCACGAGGAAGCTAACAAGGGCCCCTTTGGTGATGAATCCTGTAAGAGCTGTCATACCAGGTAAGGCATTATGATGAAGATACGATTAAATACTTCAACTGTACTCCAGGGCAGTCTGCAAGACATTCCTGTGCCCACAAGGGTGCGAATTCCGCTACAGGAAAAACACAAGTCTGTGGTTAAGAAGAAACAGATTGTGGGTTGTGGACAGGTCATAGCCGAGATCTCTTCTAAAAGTGCATACAATCTCGGGTTTGTTCATTCGAGCATCAATGGCATGGTGGAAGATATTTTACCTGATGCCATTATCGTCGGGCCCATCCCAGCTCCCAAGGAAGGGGAAGAGGCTCCGGTTCCTGCTCGAACAGAGCCTTGTGCAGAGTTGGATACTTTGGCTGGTGAAGAGCTCTGTCGCAAACTTCTTGAGTTGGGTGTGACGACCAGTGGGATGCATGCTACGCGTACTGTGATTGTCAATGGTCTGAATCCTGAGCCAGGCATGATTGCCAGTGAACACCTCCTTGAAAGTGCCTCTGAAACTTTAAAGGCTGGTATCCAACTTTTGGAGCGAGCCTTAAAGCCTGGGTCCATCAAATTGGTTATCGCCAATGGACGGCAATTCACTGTACATGGCTGCACCACAATTACAGCCAGTGATGTCTATCCAGCCACCATTGATCCTTTGGTGATATATGCGGCCACAGGTGCTGAGCGGCCTGATAATGTAGATATCCTTTCTGTGGTTGATCTTTATCACATCGGTCGCGTTGCAGAAACCAAGTTGCCCTTTACCCAGTCCGTGGTCAGTGTAAAAGACAAAGTCTTTTGTGTGCCTGTGGGAACAGCTGTAGAGGACTTGTTGACGGCAGCAGCAGTTTCCATTGGCCCAGACAAGATTGTCACCCTGGGTGGGCCCATGCGTGGCGCCTCTATCTTTGATATGGCTATAGGTATAGATAAGTCATGCTCTGCCATCACCATGGTGGATGTAGGCCAGTTTCCTCCTGTTCAGCCCAACCCATGTATTAATTGTGGTGAATGTGTTCTGGCTTGTCCGGCCCGCATTCATCCCGGTATGCTTTCCCGATATGCTGAATTTGAGATGTTTGATGAGGCTCGTAGTCATCATGTGGAGGCCTGTTTGGAATGCGGCATGTGCACCTTTGTTTGCCCAGCCAATCGGCCAGTCTTACAATATCTGCTTTTAGCCAAGGCAGCTTTGATTGCTCAGGATGAAGAAGTGGCAGCGTGCCGGCTTCAAGATCTCTAAGATAGCCATTCTTACTATTGACCCAACACGATAAGAATAAAAAAGGATAAAAAGAACATGGCTAGCCAGGAAATTACAAGTAAAAATTTATTTAGTGTGTCCGCAGCACCTGTTTGGCATTGTGGAAGAACAGTGCGCTCAACAATGCTGCATTCACTGCTAGCACTCTTGCCGGCTGCAATTATGGCTGTATATCGTTATGGTTATGATGCCATAGCAGTCATTGCTTGGGCCGGTCTAGCCGCAGTGGTCACAGAATTTCTTATGGAAAAGTGGATGGAGCGGGAATCAACAGCAGATGACTTCACGGCCTTGTTTGACGGCGTTGTCTTTGCTTTTCTTTTGCCCTCCACGGCTCCAATTTGGTTGGTGGTCATTGGTAGCTCATTGACCATTGTTTTGGGCCGAATGGTCTTCGGAGGATTTGGCGGAAGTCCTATTTGTGCACCAGCAGTGGGTTGGGCCATTATGACAGTATCCTGGCCAGAGTTTATGGATCTCAATGCCATGCTCTTGAACTGGGATCTTGTGGAGCCCTTGAGTGACCTAAAGTACTTTGGTGTGGAAGCTATTACCGACATTTCCTATACCTCTTTACTTTTTGGCCAAAATCTTGGTGCCCTAGGTGCATCGCAGGTGCTGCTTATTGCTGTTGGGGGTATTTATCTTTTGGCTACCCGGCAGTTGCGCTGGTTTATCCCCATTTCTTTTTTGGCAGGAGTATACCTCACAGGGCTCATTTATAATATAATAGATCCCACCCTGTATGCTTCTCCTCTTTTTCATCTCTTGTCCGGGGGGACCATGTTGGCAGCATTTTTCCTCATGCCCTATCCTTCCTCTTCCCCCACCTGGAAGCTGCCCATGCTCCTTTTTGGTTTTTTGGGAGGTGCTTTACTGATCATCATTCGAACCTACGGTATCTACCCAGACGGTACATGCTTTGCTGTTCTTTTGATCAATTTGTGCACTCCTCTTATTGATCTTATTCAGCCCAAGCCTTTTGGTGGGAGGTAGTTGTCATGATGGAAATAATTCGCATGATTGTAGTCCTTTCAGCCATCACCGGTCTGTCTGGATTCGCCCTTTCCGGGATTAAGCAGGTCACGGACCCCATCATTGAAGAACAAATCCTGACCAATGTTCAAGGCCCTGCCCTGCAGAAGATTTTTGTTGAAGGAAACAACGACCCCATTGCTGACCGGAAAACCCTATCTATTGTTGATGGGCAAGAAGTTATTGTTTTTCCCTCCTTGAAAGATGGAAAATTGCTAGCTGTGGCCATGGAGGCTGGCGGCAAGGGCTATGGAGGTGACGTTAATGTGCTGGTAGGTTTTGATGTTGCCAAGGATGCAATTTTAGGCATAAGCATCACCACACATAAAGAAACTCCTGGCCTGGGGTCACGGGTTGAGGATCCGTCGTTTACCAAGCAATTTAGGGGCTTGCCTTTGGATAAGGCTGCGTTGAAAAGAGATGGTGGTGATATTGATGCCGTCTCTGGCGCGACCTTTTCTTCCCTGGGTGCTTCTTCGGCAGCAAATCAGGCTGCCAAATGGTATGAGAGTATTAAAGATTCCATCAAGACTTCCTGGTAAGGAACGTTTTTAAGGAGAATAGAATGGCCACCGTGATGCAAGAATTTACCAAAGGATTGTGGAAGGAACTACCACCATTTCGCCTTGTGTTAGGCTTGTGCCCAACCTTGGCTGTAACCACCAATGCTGAAAATGGTTTGGGTATGGGGCTGGCAGTTATTTTCGTACTGGCCCTGTCCAACGTTCTCATCTCTTTGGTACGAAATATTATTCCTAAAAAAGTCCGTATTGTTTGTTTTATTGCCATTGCTGCTTCCCTGGTTGTGGCTGTGGAAATGCTTATGCAAGCCTATGCTTATGGCCTTTACCAGCAGCTGGGTATTTTTGTTCCGTTGATTGTGGTCAACTGTATCATTCTTGGTCGGGCCGAAGCTTTTGCAGGTAAGAATCCTCCTTTAGCTTCGTTAGCTGACGGTCTTGGTATGGGGCTGGGTTTTACCTTTTCCCTGACTTTTTTGGGCGGGATCAGGGAGATCTTGGGAGTAGGTGAAATTTTTGGTGTTGGACTTTTTGGACCAAGTTTTCATCCTTTCACCTTTATGGTGCAGGCTCCAGGTGCTTTTGTTTGTCTAGGCCTTATTCTGGCAGGCATGAACTATTTAAGTGTGTGGCAAGCAAAAAGAGCTGGAGTCCAGCTTGATCCCCATTTTGATGCGGGTTGTTCTGGTTGTGGTGCCTGCAAAATGATGGATCAAATTGCAGCTCAGAAAAAGTTGGAACGAATGAACCCTGCACAAGGTTAATTCAAGGAGACTAACGCATGGAAATATTCCTCCTTTTTATTTCAGCGATATTTGTTAACAACATCCTCTTAGCGCAGTATCTTGGTAATTGCCCTTATCTGGGCTGTTCCAAGGAGAAGGGTGTTGCTATAGGTATGGGCGCTGCGGTTATTTTTGTTACTGTGTTAGCCACTGTCTTTACCTACCTTTTTCAACAGTATGTCATGGTTCCCTTCCAGCTGGAGTACTTGCAGACTATTTTCTTTATTTTGATTATTGCTGCATTGGTCCAATTTGTGGAAATGTTTTTGAAAAAAATGGTTCCTCCTTTATACAAGTCTTTGGGAATCTTTTTGCCACTGATCACCACCAACTGTGCAGTACTGGGTGTGGCCATTTTAGTGCATCGTTTGGAATTCGATTTGTGGACCTCCTTTCTATATTCTATTGCTGCATCTGCGGGCTTTTTGTTGGCCATTGTGCTTATGGCTGGTATTCGTGAACGTTTGGCTTTGTGTCGGATTCCACGGTCCATGCAGGGTATTCCCAATGGTCTGATCATGGCCGGGATAATGTCTCTGTCCTTTTTAGCCTTTAAAGGCATGATTTAGTAAGGTAAGGGAGAATACACATGATTTTTGCAGTTGTCTCCTTGTTTGCGCTAGGCGTTGTAATGGCGAGCGTTTTGGCTGTGGCTTCCAGATTGCTTGCTGTGGAGGAGGATCCTCGACTGGAAGTAGTTGTGGATGCTCTACCTGGGGCTAATTGTGGTGGATGTGGCTTTGCCGGGTGTGAAGCCTATGCATCAGCGGTTCTTAATGATCCTGCTATCGAGCCCAACAAATGCTGTGCAGGTGGTCCTGATGTTGCCAAAGTTCTGGCTGAATTAACGGGTAAGGCTGCTGGGAGTGCTGATCCACAGGTGGCTTTTCGCCGATGCCTTAAGACAGAGGGTAATGTTGCCAAGAATTTTGACTATTTTGGTATTATGAGCTGTGCTGGTGCCAAGTTGGTTCTTGGTGGGCCGGATGCCTGTAAATATTCTTGTTTTGGTTTGGGGGACTGTGTCCGTGCCTGCCCTTTTGATGCCATGTGGATTGAAGACGATTTGGTGCATATTGCTCCTGACAAATGTACCAGTTGTGGAACCTGCGTGCGTGTCTGCCCCAATTCTATCTTGGAGCTTATCCCCAGGCGTTCAAGAGTCATGGTTTTTTGTTCTTCTCAGGACAAAGGCAAGGCAGTGCGTGATGTATGTGAAGTGGGCTGTATTAGCTGTGGCATGTGTATTAAACAATGCCCGGCCAAGGCAATTACCTTGGTTGATGAACGCATTCATATCGATCACAAAATTTGTTTGGCATATGGCCCATCCTGTAACGAAGTGTGCGTTGAAAAGTGCCCGCGTAAAATTCTCAGATGTCTGCATCCCGACATGATTGCAGCTGCACCTGATTTTCAGCCAGCTACTTTTCCTGAAGAGTCGCATGTACCCAACCTGCAAGACTAATGACGTACAGCATTGGAGCATTGAACATGAACTATACTCAAATACAAGATCGTCGAACCTTTCTTAAAACCATGGGAGTGTGCGCTCTAGGCGTATCCATAGCCCCAGCCCTGCGTGTTCTTCCAGCTTTTGCAGCCACAGGCATGACTAAAGTTACCCAGCAGCAGATGCTCATGGGTACCGTGGTTAATATTACTGTGTTAGTACCATCAAAAAACCTTGGTGAAGAAGCTATTGGGCGGGCTTTTGTGGAAATACAACGACAGATAGGGATTTTTGATCGTTACGATTCATCTACCCCTTTATCTGTATTGAACCAGGACGGCCGATTGAAGGGTGCCCCCAACGAGCTGTTGGAAGTGGTGGACTTTAGCACAAATTTGCATGCACGAACTGGCGGTAAATTTGATGTTACCATTGCTCCTGTGGTCAATCTTTTGGAGCATAGTCATGGTCAGCCCTCTGCCCAGGATTTAAAAGCTGCTCTTTCTTTGGTTAATAGCAAAGCATTGTACAGACAAGGTAACAATGTACGCTTGGGTGCATCTGGTATGGCTGTGACCCTGGATGGAGTAGCCAAGGGCTTTATTGCTGACCGAGCTGCACATGTTTTGAGCCAGGACGGAGTGACCAACTTTCTCATTGATGCGGGTGGTGATATTCGTGTCAGTGGTACTGCTGATGGATTGCATCGACCCTGGCGAGTGGCCATTGAAGATCCAAATAAGCAAAACCAGTACCCAGCAATCATTGCAATGAGTAGTGGAGCTGTAGCTACCTCTGGTGGCTATGAGATTTTCTATGATCCCACAAGAAAATCTACTCACCTGCTCAATCCCGTGACAGGGAGATCTTCTCAATATGTACGTAGTGTTAGTGTGAAGGCACCCACAGTGAAGGAAGCTGATGCCTTGGCTACGGCTTTAAGTATCATGCGTCCTCAAGATGCCATCCGTCTGATGACATCATTACCAGGACATAGCTGCTTCTTAGTCACTTCCTCTGGGGCAACCCTGGCTTCACCCAACTGGGCTTAGCTTAGACCATAGAAACTGCTTTTTTTGAGGTGCATTGGGTATAGGCCTAATGCACCTTTTTTTTATTCATTACAAACCTGGCACGTTCTACACGTCCCATTGTTGAGTGTAGCACGACGTTTAAAAATTCCATTGCATTGCTACTATTTGCTGTCACCAGTTAGGCCTTGAGCCAGGGCTTTTTCCAGGGCTAAAGAGCAGATGGCAATATCTTGGAGGGCCATGCCTGAGCTGTCAAAAATAGTGATTTCCTGATCTGTTTTGCGACCCAAGCTTTCAGTCAGGACCGCGCCCAAAGTGGTAATTTGTTCTTCAGTTATTAGGCCGGACGTAAAGGCCTGTTCATATTCACCCACAGAAATGGATTGAGCACGGACATCAGCAAAAAGAGAGGCTGAGGCCACCAGCTTGGGGTCCAGTTCTTGTTTGCCTGCTGCATCAGCACCCATGGCGGAGATATGGGTGCCCGGTCGGACCAGATCTTTTGCAAAAAGAGCCTGACGCGCGGCAGTAATAGTGATAATGATATCTGCCTGGGGCAGAGCTTCTTCTTTTTCTGCGACCATGGCCTCAAGGCCCAGCTCGTTCGTGATGCGCTGACTAAAGGCTTGTGCACCTTGGTTGGAGCGATTGATAACAAAAACTTTACGAATAGGCCGTACTTCACGCACTACCAGCAGTTCAAACCAGGCCTGATGTCCGGCACCGACAATGGCCAGGGTAGTGCTGTCTTGTCGTGACAAATTGGCTACAGCCACTGCATCAGCTGCTGCTGTACGCAAACAGGTCAAGTGGGAAGCACCAACCAAAGCCCGGGCATAGCCTGTCTGTGGATCAAGGAGCAGGGTGGATGAAGAATGGGCTGGAATACCTTGGCTACGATTGCCAGGCCAATAACTGCCCACCTTGAGGCCCACAGCACCCTGGTCCTGCAACAGACCAGCCTTCATGCTAAAAAAGCTGTCCTTTTGAGGACCATGCCCCATGGCCACAGGAAAGACCTGGGCTCGGCCCTGGCCATAGTCACGAAAAACCTTTTCAATGCAGGTAATGGCTTCAGCCATGGTCACCACTTGGCTGGCTACTTGTTCACTGACAAAATACATAAATCCTCCTACCAGCCACGAAAACGGGGCCAATGAGCAATGATTTTTTCATTGGCCAGCACATGATATCGATCATGCTGTTCTGCTGTGGCACAAGCATGGTTGGGCAAAATACGCAGTCGGGTGCCAATGGGCAGCTTTGGAGCTATACCTTGAAAATTTTGGCCCAGGCCCACAATACCGTGCTCCTGGTTGACCTCCACAACAGTAAGACCCGGGAGTATACGGCCCGATAGGTCACATACTGCCCCATACCCATAGTCAGTCGCTTGCCTGGCTGTGCCTCTGTCTCCAGAAAGGGCAGTCCAGCCAGCATCAATAATGGTCCAGCCCTTGTCATGTTGATGGCCAATAACCGTGGCCAAAACAGAAAGAGCAATGTCCTCCATATTACAGACCCCCAGGCCTGTTTGGACCAGGTCAAAAAAGACGAAAACTCCAGCCCGCACTTCAGTAATGCCTTCATAGCTGGGAGCAAAATGAGCTGTGGGTGTGGAGCCCACACTAATTACGGGGCAGGTATAGCCTTTAGAACGCAAAATATCGGCGGATTTTAAAGAGCTGAGGCGTTCATTTTCTGCCGCAGCCACCAGTTGGTCAGTATTTTTGGCCGCATAGCTTTCACCAGCATGGGTCAGTACTCCGCGCAAAAGGGCTGTGGGTTTTAGGGTTTGGGCAATGGCCAGGAGCAGCTCGGCATTATCAGGACGCACGCCAGAGCGATGGCCATCACAATCAAGCTCAATGAGTACGGGAATGGGATTATCTATACTGGAACAGGCGGCCACAGCCTGAGCTTGTTCTACACTGTCCAAAATAATGGTCAGATCCAGCCCACGGCTGCGCAGGGCCTGCACTCGGGACAGTTTGTGGGGGGTGATGCCCACGGCATAGGTTAGCTTGGTCAAACCCTGATCAGCAAAAAATTCTGCCTCACGTAAAGTGGAGACTGCCGCTGGATCATGTACAGTGGTCAGTAAACGCTTGGCGATGGCCATGGATTTGGCTGTTTTTAAATGGGGTGAGAAGCCAACCCCAGCCGCATCCAGGCGCGTGCGCAGCCGAGTAATATTGGCATCCATTTTTTGTTCATCGATAATCAAACACGGGGTATCTAAACCAGCCAAGGTATCTGCTGCATTATGTAATCTGGAAGGGGAATTTTGAATCATTGTGCACCTCACGGATGGAAATATGAAGAAAGCAGGGTAACTTTTTGAGTGATAATGATAAATCTTTTTTGTTTGTCCGAAACAGGATAAATCTTGAAGATATGGTTGCGTATTGAGCAGATTCAGGGAGTCGGTTGAGTTTACTGCTATTTTTTAGCCCATTGAACAAGGGTGGTATGATCAGGTTCAGGAGCACCACAACGAGGACATTGCCCAGAATGTTGCTGATAGGGGTTTCCACAAGCCAGGCAAACTCGCTCGCCATGGTCCAAGGTGGTCTTTTCCAGCCAGTCCAGGCCGGATATGGTGAAAACCTCGTCACCAAGTGAAAAATATTGATAGAGTTTTTGGGTCAGGCGAATAGTTTGTTTTTTGCCTTGTTGTGTGCGCACTTGGGCTATGGGGCTGTAAGTAATATAGCGAGAACCATCTGCTCCACGGTTTTTGATTTTTCTCATGAACATTTTTTCTATATTTCCTGTCCACGTTTGGGTAGTTTTTTTACGGGAGCCGTAGGCCAGAAGAAAAAAGATCAAAATTGCGAAAGCAAAGGAATAAATCAGGTCCTCATTAATTTCACCCAGCTCCCACCAAATTAGTCCAAAGATGAGGGCTGAAACAACCGTAAAAAAGCCCCAGGCATAGATACGGGAGTGACGGGCATAGGTACTTACCCATGCTCTGGTTTGCTCAGGGTTAAGAGGCTTGGCTGGTTCCTGGTATTTATTGGTCATGAGCTACAAGATGTTTGGTCTACATTTAAGTTCTTGTAGACCAAACACCTACCAGAACTTTAATTTAAGGGGATACTCTCTCGCTTGGAACGATTTCCATCAACAGCCAAATACTGTACCTGATCTTCCAAAAAAATGGCCAAAGGATTGATGTTATCATGAATACGTTCTTGATTGCCAAAAACGACGAGTCGCATTTTTTTGTCATCATCCAGGGCAAAATAGACCAGATGTTTGCTATCAGGGCTGAATTGTGGAGGTCTTTCGTCAAATATGTCCTCAAATTCTGGGCCAGGCTGCCCATTAAGGACAACTCGGCCAGAATGTTTCAGATCCTCAATCCAGGCCAGGCTTTGCCCATCAGGACTAAAAACAATACGCCAGGGTTGCCCTTGGCCTCGGCCAACTTCCTGGCCATCTTTGACCACTACGTACTCTTGGTCATTGAGCCGAAATCCTGCGGCCCAGTGGTGGCTGTCAGGACTAAAAATTGGACTGGTGACGCTTTTTAATGGACCAAAATCGTGTGCAAAAATTTCTCCGTCAATAACTAATAAAGCTTGGTTATCATTTTTTGCTTCATACATGTGCCGTTGTCCATCAGGGCTGAAGGTAGCTGGATCCCAAATGGAATCAAATTCTGGTCCGATGTCACCTTTAACAACCATGCGTGATTTATCTCCATCTGGAGATACATAGGCATAAGATGTGCCATCGTCCGTCAGTGTAAATTGGTATGCAGAGCCCATGTCTGGTTTGAGCTGTTCCGTATTGCGCATCAAATAGCGGTTTTCACCTTTTTTCGCAGCAATGTAGTAGAGGTCATCTCGGATTTCTTTGGCAAAGCATATTTCATAAATGGCAGAAAATTTTTCTCCTTCAAGGCCGTCGGAGGTGACCACCATCTGAAATTCCTCTCCAGTCAGCCGGCCACCCATATCCCATTCAGTCCATGCGGCCTTGCCATTGGCGGCCATGGCGGCCTTATGCAATTTCACAGGGGTTTCGCGAATCAGTTTCCCATCAAGGTAAACCTGGTTTATTCTGCCAATCCGACCTCCCGTCAGGATATGGGCTCCATCAGGACTCATTTTTATAAATTCTAATTCATCAAAGGGTTGCCCATCTGCCCCATTGCACACCGGGATTACTTTATCACCAAGATGAGCTTCATAGCACAGTGTTTCTCCATTGGCACTAAATTCCATGGGGTACTCTTTAATATCATCATACCATTTTCCAGGTACGCCATTGGTGACCATCCGTTTTTGTCCTTCCTTTTCTCCTTCAATCCAGGCCACATGGCGCAGATCTTCAGAAACCGCGATAGCTCTGTTATCCAGTGCGTATTGGGGTAATTCAAAATCAAACACTTCTGGCGCAGGGGGCAGGCTTGCTTCCTGGGTGGTCAGACTTTGTTCTTGTCCTACAGCGTACAGCTTGCCTTCAAATTCATAAACATCGCCGGGCATGGCTACCACAACCCAGCCAATGCGTTGATGTCTGGTGTTCAGCGTGCCCATTTCATGATCGCGGACATTTTTTGTTATACGATAGGCCATATAAATTCCCAGTACCCTTGGGCCCGTGGGACGACCATTGGCTTCCAGGCGTGGTGTCCAGGAAATGGTGCCATCTCTTCCTTCTTCAAAATTTATTTCAGCATCACCTTTGGCCAGGTCATGGTGGTAAACATAGAAAGATTTTTCTACTACTGTATAAAATACGCCTGCATTGGCGTCAGTTTCACTGACAGGAATTTCAAAATCATCTGGTGCATCAACAGAGATGGTTACTGGTGTGTCCGGTTTGGCAAGGCCCAAGAACAGATTATAGGGCAAGTCATCCTCCAAGGCAGCTCTTACCGTAAAATATCTTGATGAACGTTCTAAAAATTCTCTTTCTGCTTCAATTATTTGGGGATTATTATCAGGGAGCATGGTTTGTAACTTGCGCTTTAAAAATGGTTCATCGTCTGCCTGGATAGGGGTAAGGCCTTCAACACGCAGTTTTACTTTGTAGGTACCTTCCAATTGGTCATTAATGGGCAGTTCCACTCCATCTGATGGGCCTTGACCCTGGGATGGCTGGCTGGTCCGAGCAGTATCAGAAATAGCAGGTTGTTCTGTTTGCTCAGGTTCATCCTGGGCTTCTTCAGGTAAAGACGCGATTTCTTCCTGAGCAGGTATTGGATCTTCTGCTTGGGCTACCTCTGTGTCCGCAGCCTTCATGGATGTTTTCACAGGACCATCCATAGTCTGGGTCCAGCGTGTAGAACCACTGCGCAGCAAGGTGCCAGCAGATACAGCATCCCCATCAGCCACAGGGGTCCATTCCAAATGATCTCCAGCTTCCAAGAAAACGGCCAAAGCTTGGAGTTGGTCCTGGAAGGGGACTAAAGAGCTATCCCCAGACTCACCTTGCTCAAGCCAAAGTTTTATTTGCTGTAGATCAGCACCAAGAAGATCAAAGCTCCCGGCCTGACGCATTTCTTGAGCCAGGGTCACGAATTGTTCTGGTAATTTTCCCCAGCCACGCAGGGCGCGAATGGTTATTTCGCCTTTTTGCTCCAATTCCAAAAGCCCTTCTGGCCCTGTGGCTGTTTCCAGGCCAGCTCCTGGCTCATCTTGGGCCCAGACATTTCCGGCCAGACAGAGTGCAAGGAACATGATGATGAGCATTAAGACATGGCGCATGGTGATCTCCTGGGTTGGTTTCTTAGAAAAATAAAATAAATGGTAATGCATTGGGTGAGTTTGTCGAAGCCCTTGATTGCTTGGCATGGATCAATATGTTGCATTTGTAGCGGGCAATTCTTTTTCAGTCGTTTGGTTACAAGTTTTTGTTCTAGACATTGTAAAGGGATACAGATCTTCATCGTCATAATTTTCCCCTGATTCGATCCAATCCAAAAGTATAACCAAAAGTTGATATTGTTCTGTAGAAAGCTGGAGTTGTCCGCCATCAGCCTGGTCACGCCACTCTTCAAGCTGGATAGGATCAGCATCTAAAAGATCCAGGCCCAATGCTTCAAATTCCAGGACCATTGCGTGAGTCAACTCCCGCACCAATCTCCAGGCCCACATATAGCAGACTTTAAGTTGCCCACTATCTCGCAGCCTGACCAATTCAATGGGCAGGGTACTGTAGGCCGGTTCGGAAGCAACAAGGGGAGATGTCCAGAGCATAAAAACAGTAAGGAGAATTATCCAGGATTTCACAGTGTACCTCCTCTTATTTGCTCATGAGTTGCTTGGGGATCGTTGTAGCCAAAGCTTCTTGGCCAGAGGGTATGGGTACGCGCACTATGGTATAATTACGTTTGGGGTAGCGAAATTTACCCATGAGGATGAAATAGGAGTAAATGATTTCAAGATGGGCCAGGGGTTTGGTCTTGAAGATCACCTTGTCCAAACGAGTTCCCGGAACATTCCAACTATGCACGCTGCCGTTAAGATATAGGCCGTCTTTGTGGATATAGACCTGGCCGGTGGTACTGAGATGACGTTTGTAACTGGCCTTGGGTATGCCCACGGCCAGGATACGGAGCACGAGCATAAGGAACATAAAGCCCCCAAAAATCCAAAGGGCACCTTCTATGTCCAGAGTAACCAGAAAAAGACCCAGACTGACGACCAGGGTGATGACCAGGATGACCCACCAGAGCAGTTTTTTCTCCAAAACTTCCCTTTCATAATTCCAATGGGCAAAGGTGGTCCATTCTTCAGGACTATAGGTAAAGTGGGCCAGATGGTCCTTAGCCAGTATTTTTTTAAGCAAAACAAGTTGGCGGCCAAAAAGCCCAAGGGCAACAAGACCTCCCAGACAAAGCAGGGTACCTATGGTTATGGAAGCATAGCTGGTATCAGTACCCAAAGAGTTATAAACAAAAGGCCATAGTATGGTTCCAGAACATACAATGAGAAGAAATGCTGACCAGCCCAAGCCTTTGGCTGGTGTGCTTTGGGCCATTAACCCACCTTGTTTGGATCGCCAAAAAAAGAGCACAACAGCCAGGGTCAAGGCTGTCAAGAAAAAGGGCCACCAGGTCCGTAATGGATATTTAAGATCCAGGGGCAGGTCATGCTGGCCAAAGTCTGGGGGAGCAAGGAAATGATATTCCAGATAGTAAATGTCCTGATCGCCTTGCCAGAGAAGATAGCGGTTTTTCTCGGTCAAGCTCTTAAAAAGAGAAAGATCAGGGATGAAGTAGTGCATTTTCTGGTCAGATGCAGCTAAACTGTGCACAATTTTTGCCCAGCCCGGATCAGTGCTGGTTATGGTCGCGGTTGCTGTTTGGGCAGCAATAAATTCTGGTAAAGGGGGAGGATCGTCTTGGGGGCGGAAATAGAGGCCCTGGCGCTTTTTTTCAGGATTGTAGCGATGCGCAAGGCGCTCTTCCCACTGCACCAGTTCCAGGTTCAGGATCACAGGAGGAGGATACCACCAGGCCAAGATTACTGCCAATAAGATGATGGCGGCTAAAGTTTGTCGTATAAGAAAACTCATAGCTGTTTTTATACGTTACCGATCATAATGGCGGTAAGGCCGTGAGATACAAATCATAGCCTCCCTGCCCACCAGGCCGGTCTGAAGAAAAAAGAAGTACCCGCAAATCGTGATAGTCTTCAAAATCCAGGGTTAACAGAGAGGGGCGAAACTCATTGTCAGCAGTATTGACCATTACTCCTGGGGGCATCAGTTTCTGAATGTTGACTGGCGGTTGCCAACGTCCATCATTATTACGAGAAAGATACAGGTCAAAACCACCTTGGCCACCAGGCCGGTCTGAAGCAAAAACCATTAAATCACCATAGACAAAGGGGGCCATGGTTTGTCCTGGGGCATCCAGTTCCGGGACGGGCTCAATATATTGGGCCTGCGAGGTATCAGCCAGCCATGCCGAAAAATTGTTTTCAAGGTTGCAGTAGCGGTAACGGTAAATACGATACTTACCGTCTCGATTGGAACAAAAATAGAGTTCGCCACGGGCTTGGTTGTAGGTAGCGTAGGCGTCATCCGCTTGAGGATCATTACCCAAAAAAGGCTGCATACGTCCGGTACTATCGACAAAGTACAGGTTACGGCGGCCTTCATGGTCCGAGTCAAACATCCACACTCCACCAGGAGGAAGTTCTCCATGACTGGCAGCCGGTAGTGGCTTTCTCCGAAGTTTTAAAAGTTGGGTGGGCTGGCCATTAAAGTCATGTTCATAGCGTTCCGAGAAAGTTGCAGTCGGTGCCAGGGCGGAAGGGCCTCGGACATTACCGGGCAAATCCGGGATATGCACAAAGGCTCCCAGACGCCTGGCAGTTATGGTTGGCAGGGGCGGGTTTTTTTGCCGTGATTTGTAGTAAGGATTTTGTAAAATATCGATACGGCCGGCATCAATGGAAAAATGTCCTCCCTGGCTGGCATCATTGCTGGCAAAGGCAATAAAGGCATCCATGGCCAAGGGCGGTGGGCCAGCTACAGCGTTGAATTCATCGTAAGGGCCATTGAGACCATCCAAAGCATAAATGGCTGGCTCCATTTCCACGGCATTGGGAATATGGCTGTACATGGTATCCATGAAACAGCCGCCAAGTACTAGCAATATGCTGAAAAGTAATGGAAATCTGATCATAATATTATTTAATCCCAGTTCATGTTTTTATCAATGTCTAAGAAAATCATGGTCATTGAGCAGCACCAGCACGGGTAAAGGTGGCCGGGGTCACCTCTCCATCTTCAAGATCAATTATCTGACCACTAAAAGAATGGGTGTCAGGGCTCATATCAAATTTACAAGATAAATCCGGCTTTGGTTCTCCGTCAAAAGTAAGTGTTCCGGCCAATCGGTTACCTGAAACCACGCCATTGACTGTTCCTTTCTCGGTCATAGTCTGACTTCCACCTGAAACAGTAGGCACCTGGAACATAACCTTAAAAGTACCGGTGACCTTGGTGCCATCTTGCGTAAGTTCTACCGTGCACAGATCTCCATCAATTACGGATTTCCATGTACCTTGCCAGGCTCCAGCAGCAGCACTGCCAGTTAGGTTCTTGGTTTCTGGTGACAATTGAATATTCGCAGGGATTGTAGCCGCAGTATCGCTACTTGCGATTCGTGTTCCATGCCAGTCTGAAGAAGGTTCAGCATCGTTATAGCTCCATTTTCCGGTGAAAGCAGAATAGTCAGGGTTGAACTGAAATATGAATAGTCCCTTACCATTGGATTGGTGCCACATCCCACTCACAGTATTGCCCTTTAGTGTTCCTTCAATTTTTCCTTCTTTGTGAGTATAGGTTCCGGTAATTTTGTTGCCTACTTGAGTGATATTCATTTCTCCATAATTTGTTGTGTAGGTTCCTTGAACGGACATATTCGGTTGTGATTGTACTGTTGGCACTGCCTTGGTTTGTGGAGTTGCTGTTACACCTGTTTGTGTGGGCGTTGTAGTGGACTGTACCTTTTGTGCCCGCCACTTGTATGTGGTGGAGCTGTTCTCCTGTGTAAATATTCCTTCTAATCTGTTGTCCGAAAGAACACCTGAGTACCGTTGGGTGGCACCGCTGATGGGGCGTGTAAACTCCAGCTTCCCGGAGTGTACATCATAGGAGATATTGGTCAAAGTTTCCCATTTTCCGTGATGTTGCAACCAGAGACGGCCACTTAAGGTACTACCCTGTAATTGGAACTCCATTTTGCCTTGGAAGCTATTAAAGTTCACTTCATAGGTGCCTTCAATACCCGTTGAACTTGTTGCCTTGGTGGGAGGTGCATCCGTGGGTGCTGTTTTCGTTGCACCTGTTTGTGCGGGCATTGTAGTGGATTGAGCTGGTTGTTTCTTTAACTCATCTTCAAGCTTGGTAATGCGCACCTCGAGTACCGGATCTGGCCAGAACTTCAGGCTTTGCCGATAGCTTTCCAGGGCTTCGATCAGCTTGCCTGCTTTTTGTTGGGCCTCACCCTTGGTGCGCCACTTTTGTGCTTCATCTTTTTTCTTGGTATCCTCGGCTATCTTTTGGATTTTCTCCTCTATGGCTTTACGCCAGTCATTGAGTTGTTGATTATTGGGCTGCAAAGCTATGGCTACATCTGCTTTGGCCAGATGATCTTGCAAGATATTTACAGGAATTTGCTCTGTACTGGTTGCAGATTTACTAATGATAGGGGTGAGCTCATCAAGTTGCTTTTTCTTGACCAATGCCTCTTCTCGTCCCTTTTGAAAACCTTTGTATTCATCCTCAGAACCATTCCAATAATTGTGAGCATCTTGAAAGGCTCGCTCATAGCTTTGGACAGCACCAGTATAATCGTAGTTTTTGAGTTTGTTGGATGCTTCGGCAAAGATGGTTCTTTTTTCCTCTTTGTAGGCTTCCATCTTTTTGGCCCAGTCTTCCTGTTCCTTTAGCCCTTTTTCTGTAACTGGGTTGAGAACCATTTCCTGACGCATTTTTTGTGCTAATGCCAAGGCTTGGAGATAATCCTTTTTTTCAATGGCAGAGCGGATTTCAGACATCCTTTTTTGTACAGATGCTTCATACTCACGGCTTTTATTCCCCAACTCCTCGGCAATGCTCACTACAGGTGGATAGCGGCCATGGAGGTTCTTGGCCACGATAAGTTCCTTGTCTGCCTCTGCGAACTCTGATTGGGCCATAAGCTTCTTGGTTTTTTCAATCTGGGCCAGGACTTGTTCCTTTTCACGTACCAGCTTTGCTGCATAAGACGATGCCTCTTTGTTTTGTGGATCAGCTTTTGCAGCGTCTTGGGCCTCTTGGATGGCCTCATCCAATTGCCCTACCCTGGCCAGTTTTTTAGCCTGTTCAATTTTATCGGTGATATTTTTCTTGTATTCTTCTTTCTTGGTTTGGATGAATTTGCCCGTTTCTAGCACAGACCCATATTGAGGTTGGATCTTTTGAGCCAGATTCCATTCTTTTTCAGCTTCTTCAAACGTATTGGCCTCAACATGTTTTTTGGCCTTGTCTAGGTGGCTGAGAATTTGTTCCTTTTGTTTTGCCAACTGCGACGCTAAGGTACTGGCTTCTTTATTTTGTGGATCAAATTTTACGGCTACCTGGGCTTCTTGAATGGCCTCATCCAATTTCCCCTGCTTGAGGAATCCTTTGGCCTTGGCAATGCTATCCACAACCTTTTCTTTATACTCCGCTTGTTTTGTGGACAGCAGCTTTTTCATTTCAACTAGAGGTGCATATTTGGGATGAAGTTTTTCTGCTAAAGCTATTTCTTTTTCAGCTTTATCAAAGATGTTGGCAGAAATATGTACCTTGGCATTGTCCAAGTGTTCCTTGATGACAGTCCTTTCCCTATCCCATTTTTTCCCCAAGTTTTTGGCCTCAGTATTTTTGGGGTCAAGGCCGGCTGCTTCACTGACGAGGGTGATGCCTTCATCCAGCTTGCCTTCAGCGACCATTTTTTTTGCTTCTTTGACCTTTTCCTGAGCTTCTTTGGACTTTTGGGCGCCATCCAGATCTTCTTGTGAAACACTGATGGCCACAGAACGAGAGGTTTCGCCTACAACGTCGCCATCACTGTTGAGCACCTTCAAATAGACCGTAAAAGTGCCTGTTTGACTACAATTGATTTTAATTTCACTGGTACTGCTGGGCAGACCACAGAGACCTTGGGGTTCTATGCTCCATCGAAAGCGAGCATCTGCAAGGGATGGGCTGACCTTGGATTTCATGAAAATATCATGAAATACGGCAAATTGTTGGTTACCAACTTCCACCAGACCTGGGCAGTCGCCACCAAGTTGCGTATCGCATTTCCAGATACGTGGTTTGGGGCCCAAGTATCGAGGTTCATCAATGGTAATGGTGTATTTTTTGGGATTGATGACCACTTCCGCCTGTCCCAGATCAGTTCCATCTTCTGTGGATTTGGCATGGACAACGACTGTCACTGGCTTGCCTGTCTTGGCCTTGAATGAATAGGCTCGTTTATTGGGCACATTGGGTTCTGGCCCAGGATTATTGGCATCACCTTTTATTTCCCACCAAAAGGTGATGAGGTCGTCGCTCATGGCAGGCTTTTCTTGAACTTTGATGAGAACTTTCTCTCCAATAAGAGGGTCAGTCTTGTCGGCACTTATTTCTAATTGCGGACTGACAGTATCGATAATGATCTGTTTTGACTCTCCAATGGTTGCCAGGCTGCCATCAATCTTTTTTAGAACTTTGACCCAGACCGGCTGGCTGCCAAGAGTTTTAAAAGTGGCTGTATTTCTGGAAGAACTCCCTCCTGTTGTCTCGTATGTTGGATTCTTGGGGTCACCAAAGAGCACGTCGGGATTGTGCTCCCATAGATAGGTGAAGCTTCCCGAAGCAGGTTTATCGTCTGAGAAGACCTCTGCCAGGAACCTTGCCGTACCACCGATGGGGATCTCGGTCTCCTTCGGAGTCTCCTGAGTCAGTTTCACTGCCAGGGCCGTACAGTTCATCTCGAGGGAATCGGATGCACTGTCCCCGTCCTGATCGGTGACTGTGACAGTTACTGTGCAGGGCTTGCATTCCCGTGAGCTAACCACTTTCGCATGCTGATCTTTTGCATCTTGGGCACATCCTCCCCATGTCCATTTGTACCCCCCGGTCCCTTCCGCTGTGACGGCGGTGAGGTCGATGACATCTCCCAGATCGGCCGGGTTTTTGGAGGCTTCGATTTTTACAGTGAGTGGCTTTTTGAACTTCTTGTTCACCTCTTTGCGCATCCTGTCTGCCTTGTCCGGATCATACGTTCCTTTTCCCCAGACTCCTTCCCAGCAGCTTTTAGCGCAGTCGCTCGGCCCGGCAAGGTGGTGCCTTCTTGTACAACCAAAGGCGCCGGCACCGCCGAAACAAGGACCGCTGCTCTTACATTCTGGCACCGACTTGCCCTCGGGGTCGTACCAGACGCCGATGTGGCTCGCCCAACCAGAGGAACAGCGGCAGAGGCAGTTGAGGTACCTGTGGCGGTTCTCCTCCTCCGTCGGAGGGGGGGTGCAACTCTGTTCCAGAACAGGCTTTTCTCGCTCCACGCATCCTTCAGGCTTTTTAGATATTGCCGTGCGAGTCTGTTTCTTGGTTGCTGGATTGCATTCTCCCCAATCTGTGTACTCATATCCACATGTGGGTGCATCTTTAGGTTCATTTTTCGTGTCAGTCTTGGTTTTGTCTGTATCTTGTTGATCCTGATCAGGTTTTTGATCTGGCTCAGCTGGTGGCTCCAAAGGCATATCTTCCTGGCCTCCTGTTGGACCACTTATGGCCAGTCCTGCTTCTAGCTCTTTGACATGTTCTTCCAAAAGCTTGTCAGGCCAAAGCTTCAGACTCTTTTTATATCGATCAATGGCATCTGGTAATTTTTTCTGTTTTTCTAGGCCGACTCCTGCTTCGTTAAGTTTTTGAGCTTGAGCGTATATAGCTTCTAAACCAGCTACATATTTGGCTCTTTTTTCATTATGTATATAGGTCAGGCTCTCTTTGAATTTGCCAAGGGCCTCTGTCCATTGCTTCTGACCAAAAAGCTTTGATCCTTCCTGCCAGAGATGATCAGCCGCTACTCTTTTCTCATTTCCTTTGGCGAGTTCCTCTTCGAGCTTGGCCAGATAGTCCTTGTAGAGCTTGACCCGCTGTTGCAGGGCGCTACGCACGCTCGGCTCGCAATTGGGTGCTGCGCGGTCGGCACAGTCGTCGAGCAGGTGTTCCCATTCCAGGCCGATCTGGCCCAGGGTCTTGAGGTGATCCTTATCTCCGGCCGGATCCAGGGGGCGACCCAGGGCGGTGGCCAGGTCGGCACGCATGTTCTCGGCGCGGACATAATGGGCGGCCAGGGTCTTTTCGGCCAGTTCCACGTCTTTGTACGGGTCACCGGACAGGGCCGGCGCACCGATCTCGCCGCCCAACAGCAGTACTTTCATGGGCCTGTCCTGGGCCGCCACGTAGTCGATGCCAAAACTGCTGCTCCAGACCTCCTGGATGATCTGCTTGCGCAGAACCTGGACCCGCTCGTAAGCCTTGATGTACCTGTCGTAGATCAAGCCCACGGCATAGGGATTCTCTCCTTTCAACAGACTGGAGTTCTGGAGGATTTCGTGCTTGATCCTGGCGGTCAGGCCCTTGTTCTTGCCCAGGGCAATATCACTCAGGTTCAGCTCGTCTTCGAACTTTTTCACCCTGGCCTCCAACTCGGCCACGTTCACCGATCGGATGGCGGATTCCAGCATGTCGGCCATGGAAATCCAGATGGCTTGGGTGAGCTGCTCCTCCATCTTTTCCAGGGCGGCCTGGCGCTGGGCAGTGTACTGGTCCTGGGGCATCGCATCGCTCTTGGCCTTGAAGTTCTCAAGCATGACGGTCATGTAGCGCACGTCTTCGCTCAGGCCGAAGAAGCGGCGCAGGTTTTCCAGCTTGTTTCCATAGCGGCCGAAGCGGTCGTCCTGCCTGGGCACCAGGGAGGACCAGTAGCGGAAATTGGGCGAGGTGTAGAAGGTGCTGCCGGGATTGGTAAACAGATCGACGATGGCCTGGCGATTCCCCGGGGGGGAGATGGAAGTGCTGTCGATCTCCTTGCCGATGATATTGTGCAGCCGGAAGCCGGTGATTTTGCCCTGGGTGTCGAACTCGGTGATGTCCAACACCTTGTTCAGAGCATCGTAGAACTCGGTATCACGCATACCCACGTCCGCTCGCTGCATCAGGCCACTGACCATGTAGACCTGGCCGGCGAAGGGGAAATACATGAAGGCCACGGCCATGCCCAGGGGTTTGGGTGAGCCGGTCTTGAAGCTGTCATAGAGGGCGAATGGGATTCGCAGGCTGGGGAAGTAGGACTGGGCACCGATGCGCCCCATGGCGATGGAGGCGCTTAACAAGGCGTCGCTGGCATCGCTGTTGATGTAGGCCTCATACACGTTGAAGGCGTTGTCGGCCCAGTCGGCAGCCCTGAGCAGGCTGGATCCGGCGGTAGTTTTCTCTAGCTGCTGGTTAAGCTCCATAACCTTGTCATGGAAATTGGCGATGTTGGGGAATTTCTGTCTAGCCTTGCTGGTGAAATCGTTGATGGCTTTTTCGTTCCAGCCCATCTTGCGCAGGTAGGCCTTGAGTTTGAGCACGCTGTCGGACATGAGGAGACGGTCGATAACCGAGTCCGGCAGCTTGTAGGCCTCATTGAGCAGCCTGTGCAGGTCGTTGGCCTTGGCCTCCAGCTCGGCGGGAGGCAGTTTGCCTTCCATGACTGCCTTGGCCATGTCCTGGGCTTCCACCATGATCCTCGGTGGATCGCCGGCAGTGTTGCGGAAAGTACCAAGCTCGCTGCCTAGGTCGTTCCACAGCTTTGCCGCGGCTTTCTGGCGCGTAGCATCCGCGTCGATTTTGGCGATGGCGTTGAGACGAAAGGCCAGGGCGCGGGCGGCGTTATCGTGCATGGCGGTCTTGGCCCGCGCCACCAGCTTGTTGGTGACTGCGTCCACGTTGTTGGCCGTGATCTCTTCCCCGGCCAGGGCGCGCAGCAGGTCCGAGACTTTCTCCGGGTCGTTCTTGTTGGCGATGATTTTTTCCGCCGCCTGGGCCAGCAGGGGGTCGTTGGCGGCATAGGGATTGAAGCCGAACTCCGCCACGGCCTTCTTGCTCATGAAGTAGCTGCGTTCGGCATATTTGAGCATCTTGATCAGCTTCTGGCCGCGCGAATAGGGACCGTGCTCGATGTCATGGATGCCGTGGCGCAACATCTCCAGGGACAGCATGGGCTCCTTGGCCAGGTCCATCTTGGGAAAATCCACTTCCGCGAATTGGCCCGCTTCCAGCTTGCGGAAGGCCACCTCCCAAAACAGCTGGGTACCAGGCTTTTCCACCGTGCGGATCTTTGGCTGGCCGTTCTCGTCCAGGACCAGGCTGCCGTCCGGGTTCTTCTCGACTTTGATTACCTTCCACTTGGAGCGCTTGAGCATGTCCAGTTCGGCGAAGGTCTTGCCCCAGTCGCCGATGAACACGTCCGCTGTGGCCTGTCCATGGGCGGTGAGCAGAGCATCCGCCCGCACCATGTCCAGCGAAGTATGGCGACGCAGTTTCCCCTCGAAACGTTCCACGATGGAGCGATTCAGATCCGGATCGATGGCCACGCTGGAAAAATCGATATCAGCCTGAAAACCTAGATCGCCCAGACGCATTTTCACCCAGGAACCGATGTCGATCTCGCCGAACACGGCGGCATCTGGGTTGGCCCTGAAGGTGTCCTGCAGAGTTTCCATCCACAGGCGCTGCACCAGTTGGGCACGTCCCATCATGAGGGCGCGCTCGGTACCCAGAAAGTGATCATCCCAGGCCCCCTGACCAGGAAAGAGCGGATGGCCATCTGCTGCGACAGTCTTGTATTGTTCCTTGAACTGTTGCAGGTCCCACATACCCAGGCCCATGCCGTCCAATTCTCTGAAAAATTTTTCCGTGACCTGGCCCAGCCTGCGCTCGGTCAGCGCGCCCATGCCGGGAGTGCGGGTTGGGTTGGCCTGTTTGTCGAACAGGCTGCGTATGCTGCCCAACTCGCCATCGTAACGCTGCATCAGATCATTGATCTGTTGCATACGCGAGGCATCCGGCATGGATCTGGATTGGCTGGACAAAGCCGATTGCGGCTTGGCAGATGACGCAAACACTATCAGGATCAGGGCGGCAATGACCGTAATGAGACGACGCATGGAACCTCCGACAGATTGGATGAGTTGTGATTCGATTCGTTTTACAACAGTCTTATAGCAATGTTGCCCTGATGGCCTCGAGGGCCGATTGACCTTTCGTTTACGGTTCTGGCAGCCGAACCATTTCGAATCCCAGGCTGCGGAGTTTCCTCACGTCCTCCACTTTCCGTACACCGGCCTTCCTCATCCTCAGGTCCTGGTCGATCACATGAGCGCCGATCATGTCCGTCCCGAGCTGGTCGGTCCATTTTATTCATACCAGGTCCTCCATTTTTGCTCACAACAACGCTGATCTGCTGGATATCTTTCAGTGTATCAGTTGTCTTTTGTTCTGTGAAATGATGATCCAATCTCTCTTTTGAATATTACGGTTTGGATAAATCAATTTTTAATAAAAGCTTAGACTGTTTCCTTTGGCCCTTTGACAAGCGAATGTTCACGCCTACCAAAGGGAATATTTTGATAGATTAAACGGGTTAGACGACTTCATCCTAAATGGCGTTAACTTTTATAATTTTTACATCATCATTTTGCAGCCTTGGACAGCAATTTGTAACTTCCACCCCAGGACCCGTAGTCAATAGAGGTTATCCCATTTCGACTGATGGAGGGGTAGCTGCTTTGCCCGGGCAAGATTTTAACATAAATATTTCCTGTTTCACCAACTTTTAATAATCCGTGATGTACAACAGTTGTGCCCAGGTGTGAGTCATCAGTATAGAGACCATCCTGACCTCCCCAAATACGACCACCTTGGGCACCGGTTATTGTAAAAAGGAATGTTTCTCCTACATTGTTTCTGAAGCTGTCCAGTTTGTCTGGGCCTTTTTGGGGTGTCAGGGCAGGAGGTATTTCACTTCCATCCCATCTCTTGTGTCCAAGATAGACTTCCAACTTTTTGATCCGATCTTCTGTTTTTGGGTCTGGATTCAGGGCAAAGCTTTTTTGATACAAAGACAGTGCTCCTGCATAATCACCGCTGGCCTGTAATTTCATAGCCTCTTTGTAGAGACTGACAGCCTGGTCTTCTGGCGGGATAGTTGCTGGCACATCCAGGGCAGGGGGTTCGGAAAGATCATCGTCATAGCCCGTGGCCTGCACCCAGAAGGATTGCCGTGATGTTTGCCCATCAGAGCCGGTACAGACAGCTTGAACTGCATGGACCCCCTGGGTCTTGAATTCACCCTGAGCTGGTTCATCGCCCATAAGGGGGATCATATTTTTACCATCCCCATAAAGATCAACTACACATTGGCCTGGCGAGTCAGCATAGGAAAGCTTTTCACGACTAAAGCTGACCTTTTTAGGTGTCTCGGGGTCTACCTTGGCCACAATTTTATCGGCCTGGAGATTGCGTCCTTGGGTATCGGCCAGGATAAAGCCTGGCTCCAGGCTGGCCTTATCGTCACCCCACTCATTGACTTCAATACGCAGAGTTGTGCCCTCATCCAGGGAGAGTTTATGGGTGACCTTGGCTGGAGCATAGGCTTTGTGTTCCCATAATAGTTCATTGCTATGGTGGTCGTAAATTGTGGTAATTTGTTCCAGAGGTGAGACTGAGTGGATAGTAACTTCTCCAGTCTGTGGCATGGTAAACAAAAAGCGGTCTCGGTCTTCTTTGTGATCGATACTAAAGGATCTGGCTTCACCATCTTGAAGGATTCGAGGTGGGTCATCGGCCAGGGGGATAGTTTCTTCAGGTTCTGCGCGATCCAAATCAATGGACAGGCTATAGGGCAGAACTGATGCATCATTATCCCCCCATTCGCCGATAACAATATAGTATTGTCCCTTCAGAACTGGCAGGGTCACATCGGCAATATTATCTGCATAAGCCTTTGCTTCTGCTTGCTGTGAGCCATCAGGGCCCAGGATACGCAGATGCGTTTCCAGGGTTGATTGGGCTGATACACGCAGGTGCCCTGGAAAATCCACATCGACCACAAAGAAATCCTGGTCACCCTTGGGCATATAGCTACCATGAATGGTAGAACCGAAACTTACAGGAATGGCTGAGGCCATATCATCGTTGCGGGTCACAAAATCAAACATGTCCGCAGGTTCAAACCAGGCAGACAGGGCATAAGCATCAGGTGACCAGTGATTATCACCCCATTCGGTGAGATGTAGATAATATGTGCCTGCTTCCTCCACGAAATAACTGAGTTGCCCCTTGTTATCAGCATAGCTTTTTTGTTCTACCAAGACGTTTCCTGTGGAATCCACCAGGCGCATATGGCGTTCTATCCTGCCATTGCTTTGAACATGAATACGTCCGGCACCAGGGGCTTGAATTCGAAAAACATCCACATCTTTGACTGGCAAAATTGTAGAACCAATTTGTCCTGGCAGGGGCAAATCTCGCAGGGCATTGGCTATATCAGGCAGTTCTACTGGATCATCAAGACCATCGTCAGCAACAATATCTGCATGGATGCGGTAGGGCACTAATGATTCGCCATTATTTCCCCATTCCTGAATTTCTATATAAAAAATTCCTGGCTGGGTTTGGACAATAAGATTTAAGGGGTTATTACTATAGACTTTTTGTTCACCTATGAGTTCTTGTTGTTTATTATGAATTATCACATGACGTTCTAAGGGATGGCCGTGATCATGGACGCGCAAAAATCCAGGCCGCTCAAGGTCAATTGCATAAATATCCCGATCGCCTTTGGGCCAGATACGTCCGGTCATGACCTGGTCAGGGAGGAGCAAGGAGGCAGCGTCAAAGCTATCATTGGGTTCCAGGGGATCAATACCTGTATCCAATGTAGCTAAAAGGATTAGGGGCTCGGGGGAGGCGGCATTATCGCCCCATTCTCGGACTTCTATATGATATTCACCTGCTGCCAGGTCTTGCTCAATGATATTGGGATTACCTGAATAGGCATTGTTTTCTTTAATGAGGTCTCCCTGACTATTTTTAAGACGCAGAGTGGTTTCAATAGGTGTACCTTCAGCAATGGTGAGGTGGAGTAAGGCCGGCTCATCCAAATGAATGACAAAGGGATAATATTGTCCTTGGGTATTGATAGCAAAACTTACTGGTATTCCAGGGATAATGGCTGTGGGTTGGCTAAGATTTGGTCCTTGAAGTTGGGTCTGACTTTGGGGAGTCAAAGCCACCGTGATTTCAATCAGATCATTGTCAAGAGATAACCTTGAAGTATTGGGTAGATAGCCAGGGGCTTCCACTCGGACCGTGAGCGTTTGTCGGCAAATATCCAGGGCATTATTTTCATCAATGGCATTGATATTTCCTGTGGCAATGGAGTCAAAATCAACCATGCCTTGAGGGTTGGTGGTGGCATTGGCCACAACACCCACGGGCCAGACCTCGGCCAGACAGACTTGGGCCTTATCAATGGGCGTGCCTGCCTGGTCTTGAACTTTGATCTGCACTGCAACTGGTTGTTTTTGGCGTTGCAAGGCAAAAGTATTATCTTGAGATTTCTTGGTATCAACTTCAATTTTCTGGTGGAAAGGCTCATAGCCTGGGGCAGTGATTGCCAAGTCATACAGTCCCACAGCCAGGTCTGTAGCGTATAAATTACCTTCCCAATCGCTGACCATGGTCACAGGTCCACTTAAGGTTGCTGCAACTGCTAAGGGCGTTAGGTTGACTTGTGCTCCGGCTACCTTTTGTTCCAAACCGGACATAACCACTTGGGCTGACCAGTTCAGGGTTTTACTGGCAGTGAGGCTGGCCATAAGAGGCTCACGTTCTTTGGCCGGGATATCAACTTGTTTGAGTAGTTTATCGTAATTTGGATGCAGGATTTTAAGTTCTGTCGGACCAGCAGGCATATTATCAAAAATGGCTATGCCTTCAGAATTTGTGGCGGCATGTTGCTGCCCCAGATAGACAGTAACTTCGGACAGAACCTGGTTTTCATCGACCACCTGTACGGCCATGGGACCTGCTGCAAGGGCCTGGGAGCTGAGCCAGGAGATAAAGAAAAACAGTATCAGTCCCAGAAAGTTGGGACGAACTGTGTATGCAAGGTGACAAGTTGGGCCAGTGGGCCAGTTTTTCATGGTTGAGGTCATAGATTTACCTCCTCTCTTGACCGGCGCAGATGATATATTTTTTTATTAAATCCACATGGATGAAAAATCCTTCTGGATTACGCGTTGTCTTTTACAGGTCCTGCTTAGGCAGATGTGGTTGGTCCGTGTTTTCCTAAGCAATGAGGCCACGATCTGTTGACCATGGCCTCATTATGAGTTGTTTTATTCTGAATCTATTTCTTGTTTAGAATCTCCACCATCCTGATTATCGCCTCCGGCTCCAAAAAGAAGGGCACTGAGATCCTTGTCATTGACCAGCAATTGGCCCATGGAATTAAACTTGACATCATAATGGTGCACGATGCCATCCTCATATTCCTTGTCTTCGATACCGGCCATGGCCACAATTGCTGCCGTGGCCTTCAAGTCTTTGGCCTCTTCTTCCCCCATGGTCCCGGCCAGGAAGTCAACCATATCTTGAAGATTACGGATCAGAACAGTTACCTCCAGCTCCCCTATGGGAGGAGTGTCTTCTTCCATAATTTTGGCATGGCCCTGACCGTTGACTCGCAATCCACCTATGGGCAAATCAGCACCAAGGGCATTGATGTTGAACGTGGAGTCGTATTCAGTCATGAGAGCAAAAATAGTGTTGGGATCCTTAAGCAGGCGCCAGTCAGTGGCCAATTTGGCCACCGGGACATTCTTCAGGGTTGTGTCAATCTTGACTGTCTTGGGCATGGCCTCCAGTGGAACCATGGGTATTCCTGCCAGTCCATTGTGCAGATAGTTCAAGCTGAGGTTTACAGCAGGAGTATCCAGCCCTGTCAGAGCCAAGCGTAATGAACTCTGTTCAATTTCCACTTGTTCCTGTTCAGGGATGGCGGCTTTGAGCCCTTCCAGGCTAAAGCCAAGCTCCAGTTCACCCAAAGCTTTATCAATCATATTTTTCCAATTATTTTCTTTATCTAGGCCAAAAAGAGCATCCAAAGCTGCAAGCATGACGTTTTGCAGGGAAAAACGATCCAAGCGCATATCAAAGGAGGCTTTATCCAACTGAGCTTGCCCTCCATCCACGGTAACGTTCAGCCCCTGAATGGAGTACTCTGTGCTTATATCACGCAAAAGTGGATTCTGCTTTGAAGCCAGGGACACACCTTTGAGAGTAAAGTTCTTGAGATGCAGCAGGTCTTCTGGTTCGTCTATTCTTAACGTGAGATCGTTTAAAGATAATTCTCCCTGACCTGTACCAAGGCTTTGGACCCAGGTATTGATGGAGTTTTTCAAGGCTTCCTGATCAGGGGCATCCTCTGCTGTGAATTTTTCCAGCTCACTGGGAATACTTTGCAGAGTACTAAAATCAAGATTTTCATAATTACTCCTGATTTGGATGCTTCCAATTTCCCCTAAAGTCTTGCCTTCTGCATCGACCTGCTTCCAGCCCTCAATATCCACGGTCAAAGGACCACCCCAATGGCCCTGGTCGTTTTGTTCCAGCTTCATGTTTGCAGCCAAGCGGTTCAAAGAGCCTGGATGAATTTCTTCCCCAGGTTCTTGTACGCCCAGAGTTTGTTGGATACCAGCCAGAGTTTTGGTTTCTGTCGGGATATAACGCAGATTTTCCAAAAGCGCGTTAAAGCCCAAAAGAATATTTTTTTCAGAATCAAAATCAAAAGATAGTGTGCGTTGGTCTGTGACCAGGGCACCAACTTCCACGCCAGAATAACCATGGGCAGTCATGGAAGCTGGTATTTCCAGAGATATGTTCCATTGGTTGGCAGCTCCGGCTACAGGTTTGGCGTAAGCGATAACATGTCCCACCTTGGTAAAGAGCTCTCCAAAGCCGGGCAGTCCTTCGGTCATAACTGTAAAGGGCAAGGCCAAACGTAATTCATCCTTGGTTTGCTGCAAATACATACTGTTGTGTGGGCCAGGAATTTCTGCTGTCAGGGCCATCAGGCTGTTTACTTTGTCAGCCAAAATCTGTCCTTGATCGGTCATGGGTGCGGCCTGGATGGGCTGTCCACTTTGGTCCACAGTAAGTACCCATAGGGCGCAAACATCCATGCTGTCCGGGGTAATGCTTCGTCCCACAGCCAGAGCGCCATTATCAGTGGGTAGGACGGCCTTTAAGGCGTCTTCCTTTTCTCGGCCATAAACATGAACCCAATGCGTCTGGCCATCAGGAGCAATCTTGGCCAGCCAGCCGTCTGCACTGACGCTTTCCCCAGCCAACCAGATATCCCCATTTTTATCTACAGCCATGTCTTGTACAGATTCAACTACAAGAACTTCATTTACCTTGAGATCAACCTGGATTTCTTGGCTGACTTCTCCAGATGTTTCCAGGCTTTTCAGCCACATGGAGCCCTTTTGTTCTCCCTTGCCAGCGACAAGGATTTTGCCTTGCTCGGTGAGGGTCATGGCGGATATTTGTCCATATTCTTCGCCATAGTTTTTGTGCCAGATCAAAGTTCCTTGAGCATCAATTTTGGCAGCCCAAGGTGTGAAGTTCGCTCCTTGGCCAGCAACGATCCAGTCCTGTCCGTCAGCTATAGCTGCGTGAATTTCTGTTCCTTCTTTTATTTCCAAACGCCAGTTTATAGTGCCATCTGGAGACAGGGATATGGCCAGAGCTGTATCATCCTCCCTTGCCACCCGCCCAGCTGCCAGAGCGGTCTTATCTGATGAGGCCAGGGCAAAGATCCAGTCTTTTTCATTTTCAGCCTGGTTCGGGGCTGATGTTTTGGACCATAGCACTTGGCCTTGATCATCTAGAGCCAGGAAAAAGGCAGGATGGTCGTGGTTCATACTTCCGGCTATGAGGAAATTATTTTCTCCCAAGGGGGTGGTCCCAGTGACACTTAAGTCGTAATTTTCTCCCAGCATCCGGCTCCATAGCGGGAAACCCTGGTCGTCATAACGAATGACCCAGGCCCATAAGCCATAGGGAGTTTGCACGCTGCCGGCCACAAGTTGGCCAGCTTGGGGTGCAGGACACACTGCTCCCAGTCTGGCCCAATCCATATAGCCACTTTGATCATAGGTGTTGAGGTCAAAAAGACTGATACCTGGAGCTTCGCCCCAAATACGTGGCAGTTCAGGGATGGCCACTTCAGGAGTCTCAGTTTCTCCTTCTGAGCTTGCGGGTACTTCTTCAGGATCATTTTCTTCCTGGACTGCTACTTCAGGTGAGCCAGGATCTTCTGTGTCCGCGGATCTTTCGGCCACAACTACTGGTTCTTCTTGTATATTCTCCTGAGACACATCGGGGGTATGGTCTGATGCAGCCAGGGGTTCAGACAAAGAGATAACAGTATTGGCTGGTGCAATGGTTTGAGTTTGCCCGGTATCTTCGCGTAAAACTACCTGCCCTTGGCCTCGAAAAAGATCGAAATCACTCACTTCAAGGACTGTATCAGGTTGTAGAACAACCCACTCATGATATTCCCGGTGTTCCATGAGGTTTAGAAGATCACGCAAGGGCTGTGGATCTGTCTCCAAGGTGCCGGACTCCGCTTGAGCAATCAGGTCGGCAAGTTCCTTTGGTCCAGCGGATAAAATATCTGCATTTTTTTTACGCAGTTCCATGGTCAGTTGGACAAAGGGTTGCGGCAACCGTCCAAAGCCCATAAGGGCGCGTACAGTGATTTTTTCTTCTGCTTCCAGCCGTCCCAGTTCGGGGCTTACTTGTGCCCATTCAACCTGGCCATCGGTTTCCATGACCTCCATGCGGGTTTGGCCCCATGCAGGCGAATGTACTCCATGTACAAAACTAAGAATTCCCAAAAATAGTATGAATTTATAAGCAGACAGAGTTTTGCTCATGAGTATTTCCTCATTAATTGGTTCAGGTTATTGAACAATACTTGGGTTACGGAAAAAATATTCGGGCTCGTTCTACCAGACGAGGCAAAATATCAATTTCATTATTGTCAACCTCCAGATCTGGGATAAGGCCTACTCCAGAACAGGTATCTCCATTTGGGAAAAAAACCTCTTTATTGGTATAGCGCAGTACAAATCCATCAGGCAAAAGGGTGTCTGTTTGTGACGAACATTTGCCGTAAGTTGTTTGTCCCACTAATTGGGCTCGATTTTGTTGGTGCAGAATACCGGCAAAAATCTCTGCTGCACTGGCTGTTTCCGGTCCAACCAAAAGAACCAGGGGCATGGTATATTTGGGACCGCCCGGAGCACGAATTTCCATGGAATAGTCATCACGTCCTTTGATGATCGCCAGGGGGGTTCCAGAAGAAAGAAATAATCCAGCCAAATCAAAGGCTTCGTAGAGATCGCCTCCGGGGGCATCACGCAGATCAATAAGTATTGGCTCTGTGTTATTGGTGTTTCTGGTTTTAGCTAAAAAGTCCAGAGTCGCGCGCATGGCCGAGCGGGTCAGACCACTGGAAAAGTCTCGAACCCGGACCACATGCTGAGTTCCAGGAGGTACGAGCTCCACATCCAAAGGTTTGAAAACTGTTCTTAGTACCAGAAAATCTTTTTGTTTTCCCTCAGGTTGTAGGACAGTAAGCTTGACTGTGGAGCCAGCTTCTCCCCTGAGACGGTCGGCAATATTTTGGACATCAAGATTTTTAACAGGTTGTCCATCAATGGCCACAAGGCGGGAGCGGTCTGGAACATGGGCCAGATCCGCTGCACCACCTTTATAAATATTCAAAATAGCTTCAGTATTACGCATGACCAGACCAGCACCAATACCCACCCACATACCTACACCAGCCAAAGGAGCCCTATAGTCTTGGGGTGTAAATACTTGGGTATAGAGGTCAATGCTTTTAAGCTGTTGGGCTAAATTTTCCTCGCTCAAGTTAGCCAAAGCTGTTTCATCAGGAGGCGGTAAAAGGCGATGACGCAAGACCTCCCGAATAGCTTCCAAAGGGGCAGCCTGTGCACCTTGGTGGGCCATGAGCAGGGCAACCAGCCAGAGGATGGCCCAAGCTTTTTTCACTGGGCCAGCTCCATTTGCATCTTCATGAGCAGGTCATATTCTTTGCGTAAAGCATTGCGTTGGGTTTCCAGTTGCTTGCGCCGTAAATCCATGTCTGTATCGCCCAAGCCACTACCTTCCAGATCATCCAATGAAGACTCTACTTGAGTGGTCTGAGATTTGAGCTTTTTAATCCGTTCCTGGAGCTCGGTGACACGTTTCTGATTTGTTCCTTGCGTGGAGGCCAGACTTTTAGCCTGTTTATCCAGACTGGAAATTTCATTTTGTAAGTTTTTTACAAGGGCACGATCCTGCTGAATACGGGCCTGAGTAGCTGATTTTTGTTGTTCCAATTGGGTTGTCTCTACGTCAAGTTGACGTTGGGTAGAGCGTAACTCTTCCAAGCGAGCTTCACGTTCTGCAACCCGATCTTTATAGCTCCCACCACCGAGGCCAGCCACACCTCCAAAAAAGCCTCCTTCGCGTGGATCATGGCTGCCAGCACAGCCAACCAAGAGCATCAGACAAGCACAAATAAAAAAGGCAGAAACTTGTTTCATACGGACAACCTCTGGTTGATACTGGCCATTTGCGTGTTATTGTTATGTAATTGATTTAGATTTTTTTGCAGGGCAGCTACTTCTTTTTCCAGGCGAGTAATATACTGGTCATTGGCAGGACGAGTTTTGCGTTCATCCTGCAAGATAGCAGTTTGCACTTCCAGTTCTTTGGCCAGGGTGTCCTCTAGTTTTTTGCTATCATTGATACGCTTTTGGAGTTGGTCACGTTTGGCAGTCAGAGTTTTTTTATCTGTTTTACCTTTATCATATTGGCTACGCAGGGTTTTTGATTCTTTTTCCAGGGCAGCAATATCTTGGGACAGTTTTTGGTTGTGAGCGACAGCTGTGCGGTTATATTCCTGTGTATTGGTTATTTCCGCATTGAGAAAATCTTCTGTACTGGCGTAAGACTGTTTACGTTTGGCAATTTCATTACCCACTAGAAATCCTACTCCTGCTCCAGCTGCTGCTCCAATGGCCGCACCTTTTCCACCTCCCACTAAATAGCCTACCCCAGCTCCAAGTACTGCCCCAATACCAGTTCCTTCGGCTTTGGTCCGGGTGGAGTCCGACATGGTCGCGCATCCAGGTAGGAGCGAGACAACAAGGGCAAGAATGACAAAAGCTTTAATCAGTCGCATGATAATTCCTCCTGCTGTTAAAAAATATGGTTATGAATCTGTAAAATCATGAAAATGTGAACGAAAATTTTCCAGCCATTGGTCTGTATCAGCCCGGCGTTGCTTGGAGAAGTCCAGGACATGGGTTTTTAAAATTTCCATGACCAAAGCTTCGCGTTTGGTCATATCCTTGGTTTTCAATTCGTTATAGGCATGATCAATATAGGATTGTTCGTACTCGCCCAAGGAGCTTATTTTTTCTTTGTAGCCCTGTATTTGTTCTTGTAGAGCTGTTTCAATTTCAGTGATAGATTTTTGAACTGTGACCAATTGATCCTGATAACGGGCTGAAACTTCGGCCAGTTCCTGAGCTGTTTTGAGGGTTTCCGTCAGGCGCATGAGGCGGGACAGATACACCGAGACATTAACCCCATTGCGGGCAGCGTCCTGGGTCAGGCTGCGGGCACTTTCACGCTGAGCTAATTCCAAGCGTTCTTTGGCTGTAGCCAATGTTGCCTGCATTGCACTTAATGGAGCCTGCAAATTGGGGTTTTCTGCAATAAGGCGTTCAATAATGGGATCTGTGTCTGTAATTTGTACTGTGGCCTGGGCCACCAGGTTGTCCAAAGTCTGTCCCACGGGCATGGTTCGGCGCAAATCTTCATGATAAGCATGGTATTCCTGTTCAATTTGGGTGCGTTGGGCAGTGTTGACCACAACGTTGGTACCAATGGCCAGACGTGCCCCAGTATTAAAGGAACGGCGCTCTTCAATTGTTTTGGTGTCCGCATTCCAGGCATAGACATCCAGCTCGGATCGTAGAGAGCTGCGCAAATCGTTTTGCGGAGTGGATACATTGCCACCGCGTACAGCCACTCCCCCAGGTTTGCCTTGCCAAATTTCTGGTCGAAACAGCCCAGAGGTCATTTCCTGAACATTGCCGAAAAGATCGTGCAAGCCATGGACATCGGCCTTGCGCAGACCGATGGGGCGAAGTTGGTGTTTGGCATTACCCAAATGCCAGGCAAATTCATTGGCTTCAGCTTTTGTAAAAGGTAGTGTGTTATCAAAAACACCCGTTTCCAGAGCTTGAAGGCCACCACGAGCACAATATTCCCATTCATCTTCTGTGGGCAGGCGTAAAAAACCGGGTATGCCGTCAATTCTGGGTATATCCTTGATGCGTTCTGGATGCTTGGGATCAAAAAGCCAGGCATTATATTGACGAACAAACTCCTGAACATCTTGATAACTGACAAAAGCCAATGGTTTCATCAGAGCATCGCGCAGAGGACGGCCTTCCAAAGTAGGTATTTTTTGATCTTCAGGATCTTTACTGGTGGCTAAAAAATGATCCATACCCATGATGGCGACATATTGTCCGCGAGTCAGTTCGTATTTGGCCAAAATGATTTCCCAGGTATTATCCTCTCCTGGAAAGGAACCACTGATTTGTGTCCGCTGCAAGCCTTCAAAAATTCCACCTGCAGCATCACCAATTTGAATGATTCGGCTTTGGTCTCCCCAAAATCCTTTGCCAGGCACCATTATTTGCCGAAAAACCATCTCCTGGTCATCAGGCATGGGTAAAATAAGGTCACCTTCAGCTGGCTTGGGATTACCTGCACTGGGAGGTGGAGTTTCAGCCTGCGCCAAAGCAGAAATAAAAAAAGCTAGAAGCAGGACAAGGAAAAAAAAAACTTTTGGGATCTGCGCATAGTGTTGGGTAGAAAGACTATTGTTCACGAATAACCTCCGCAGGATCAATGCGTGTGGCTCGCCAGGCAGCAGCCAAAGAGGCAAGACCAGAGAGAATGAGGGTCACCAGGCAAAAAAGTACAATATAGCTTTGGGGTAAGACGCAAAAGGATTCACCTTGGCCCAGTTCCGTGGCAAAGGAACGGTTGATGGCTAAAGCCAAGGATCCATAACCAAGAAAACCTGCCACCAGCCCTAAACTGGCAATCAAAATACCTTGGACTACAGGGAAAAAGAAAACATGCCTGCGGGCAAAGCCCAGAAGACGCAAAACACCCAAGTCGCGACGCCGGCGTTCCACTGCAGCATAGAGGCTGGCCACCAATACAGCAGTACCACCAAAAAGGCCCAAAAGAGCAATGAGCCAAAATAATCTTCCCAAACCCTGATCCAAAACCCGAATGCGTTCAATGGCCTCTACTTCAGCCACAACCTCAATACCTTCTTCCTTGAGCATGTGGTATAAATCCGGCACATGGTCGATACTTTGGGCATACAGGCGAAAGCCCCGGTAGCCACCTCTGGACATTTCAAAACGTCCGCTTTCCTCATTAAAGAGAACGCCCCTTTGGGTGGCCGTGCGTAAGACTCCCATGAGGTCCACAGGAACTACGGGGGAAGTTAGGGTCGAGGTTCCTGTGATATGCAGGGGAAAATTTAGGCTATGTATTCCAGAGCTGGAAACCTGAATACTTTGGTTGTCCTCACCCTGATCTTCCTTTTGGGGCCACAAAACACTGGTTAAAAGTTTGCCTTTGGGCAAATTTTGGCCAAAAGCCCCCCAAGGAGACGGAGGAAGGCCAAGAAGAGCAGCTTGATCCTGATCCAAAGAAAGTCCTACGGGTCGAATACTCTGGCCATTATGCTCCAGGCTGATATTTAGGGCATAGGGCAAAAGCAGACGAGTTTGGCCTCGCAATTTTTGCTCAATAGCCTTGAGATTGGAGATAGTGATGGACGCTCCAGGTGCTCCAAGATCATAGGCTGTAAATTGCCCTGGGACAGGAAAGCCCAATAAAGCTGAAGCCTTGTCCAGGGGTAAGTCTGAGATACGACCAAAACCAGTATTGATAATGAGACCAGTTTTGTGAATAGGCTCCAGGGGCTCGGTCAACAAAAGAACAGCACCATCAAAGCTGGCATAGGGTTCCGGGGTGTCTCCAGCCCATCCCCTGGCTGGAGCCGCATATCCCTCTTTATAGGCTTCCACGTCCAGAACAAAGGATAAAGGAGCATACACTCTGGCCAGGGATCCGGCGCGTGAATCCAAGACAGCAGCAACCTTGAGACGTATTTCTGCATTTTCAGATTTTCCAGATCTTGAGCGAGTGACGCGGGCAATAATTTCTTTTCCTGCCTGTACTCCTAAACGTCGAGCAGCCTCGCTACTGAGCACAACTTCACCGTCCATGGGAATTGCCCCATTGTTCTCCAGTAATAGGGGATCACCAGGAGCAGTGGGAATGAGGTCCAGAAGTTCGGCTTTGCTTTGGCCTGTGGGCACAATATTGATAACCGAGGACAAGGGTAAAATGGTGGGAGTTAAAAAACCTATCCCAGGATGGGCACTCAGGCTTTCAAACCATTGGGGCTGAAATTCCCGGGTTTGGGCTGGGCGAATTTCCCGGAAAATGGGATCTTCTACCAATCGTTCGCGCAAGGTCTGGATGGTACCGTGTTTAAGGCCCATTAAAACTAACAGAGGGGAGATAACTGCTGCCAGTGCAATAACAAGACAAAGAGTTAGAATCCATTCATGACGCAAATGAGCTGCGGCCAGACCAGGGATAAGGGCTAGGGGACGAGACTTCATTTGACCTGTTCCTGTTGGCAAACAGAGAGGCTGACTTGTTCCGAGACCTGGGTGGTTTCAAAGGAACAAATAGCATCAGCTCGTTCATAGATAAGGTCCACATCGTGAGTGACTACTACCACTGCCACACCTTCCTCTCGGGCCAAGGTATGCATGTCCTCCATAATGGACCTGGCTCTGGCCTTGTCCACAGAAGCAGTTGGTTCATCAGCAAGAACAAGCTGAGGCTGATGAGCCAGGGCACGTAAGATGGCCACACGCTGGCGTTGCCCTATGGATAAGGAGATGGGCATACGGTCCAGGCAATGGACCACACCCAGACGCTTGGCCAAAGAGTGAAGTCGTTTTTCGTCAGTGCCCATACCCTTAACTCGTCCCGGCAGACCAATATTGTGGCGGACAGTCAAAAAGGGAAGGAGCCCTCCAGTTTGCAACACATAGCCAAAATGGTCGCGGCGTAAACGGGCCAGTTTACTTTCATCTCCTTGCTCCCAAAGTTTGGCTACATCATGCGGTGTACCAGTAGAGGAAGATACTTGAAACTTGGCTACCCTGGTTGGTGCCATAACCAGGGCCACCAAGTCTAAAAGTGTACTTTTGCCACAACCACTTTCTCCAATAACAGCAATCAATTGACCAGGATAAACTGCAAAACTTGACACCTGCAATTCAAAGACACTTTCGCTTTGACTCCGTGTCTTGGTCAGGTTTTCCAGATAGACCATGGGTGTGGCCATTGAGTTTTCCCTTATGGTAGATAGTCCAGGTGCAGGGGATAAACCAGTTCCTGATCTGTGTCCGTATCATTGAGTTTAAACCAGGCGTCCACTTGCTCATTGATGGCCCGGTATTGATCTAATTTGGCCAAAATACTCCATTCCAATTGTGAGCGCTGCTCGGCAGTCATGCTGGCAAACATATCATCTGTCAGGGCCAAGATATCGCTCTTGTATGGCAAGCTTTGGATAAAGGCCGGCAAAAGACCAGAATCAGCCAGGTTGGCGCTGCCGGCAATATCTTCAGGCCGTTTCATGGTTTGTCCGGCAACACCCTGCAGGGCTTCAAAGAATTGGGACTGGGTTACTTCAGCACGCATGAGGGCTTGGACCACCTGATCCAAAGACTGGGCCAAGGAGGAGAGCTGCTCGCGATTGACCAAAACCCGAACTTCCAGGGAGCGATCTGCAGGATTGGTCAGGTCACGGTCAAGAGCCCAGGCCACAATGTCCTTGGGTGGTACTGCTTCCTTACCAATGTATTCAATAAGAGCAGCTTCCCAGAGTTTATCCATTTCAGGTAGAGGCTGGCTTTCTTCTTCAGCGGTTTCTTCTTGGGCACCCATGGTTACGCCCAATAGCTTGGTGATGCGATCAGTCAGATGAGTTGCAAACAAGCGATATTCATCTTCATCAAAGGCATTGATCTCTTTGAGGGCTGAACTGGATTCATCGCCCCGAACTCTGGACAGGTGAGAGAACTGCTGGATGGCCAGTTCATGGTCTTCTTCAGCTCTGGGGTCTTGTAGATGCACAGCCAAAAGGTGAATTTGGGCATCGTCATATTCTCGACGTAGATCTGTTTCATCCTTGCCTGTGGTGTTTTGTTTGTGTCCTTTGGGGTGAGAGCTGGCATCGCCTAACAAAATAACAAAGCGAAGGGCTCCATCACGCCATTGGGATTGAAGGGCCATGTCCACACCGGCAAAAGCTTCTTCAGCGTAGTCCACGCTACCTACTTCTGTGGCTTCTCCCTGGGTTTCCAGAATATGAGCCAGTTCTTCAGCGCCCACAAGTTCTGGAGTAAGGTTTTTGGTTACATATTCCAATTTTGGAGCAACCTCTAAAGAATCGCGAAATACCACCAACCCAAAGCGAAAACGATCTGCAGTTTCAGCACTGAACTTTTGCGCCATGGCCATGACGGCATCCCGGGTCATGTCAATAAAGGGCTGCATACTCCTTGTGGTATCAACCACAAAGACAATGTCTGCCTTAACGTCTTTAAGGGTCGCACTGCCCTGGGAGCGTCCAACCTGTGCTTGATCCAAATATTCAGAGTTATCCAGGGTATCTGCCCCTCGACTACCGGGCACAGCTGCTGCTAGTTGCAAAAGTCGAACATCATCCCCATCAATTTGGGTTTGGGACCAGTCTAAAATAGGCAAAACATAAAATTGACGAGTAATATCTACAAAGCGTTGGGGTTCCATGCTGACAATGGTCTCTGGCACGCTGCCATCATCAATATTTTGATAGATTTCTCCAGCTTTGCCAGCCATATCCAGGTCATCAACAATATTTTCCAGGGCAGACTTGTCTTTGAACATAAGTACAGGTCGGCGACCTTCTAGAGCATTACCTGGGTGAGTGTACGAGACCAGCAGAGCCTGACGCCATTCCAACACATCTTTGGCCTGCATCCAGCCTTCAGCCTCATTTTTTGAGCGACCCACCTGATACCAACCTTGTGGTTCCGCTGGATTACTTAAATCAAGGTTTTGGCGATCAAAGACATAAAGAGGATGAAAGGCAGGGACGTTAGCCATGAGCACACCATTTTCCTGGAGCTCAGCATCTTGGTAAATATTGGAAAAGGGGCGTGGCAAGACCAGAAGAGGAAGCTGGGTATCGGATTCCAGGCAAGGCTGGCCTGGCTGGCAGATAACACCATCATCGGTAAAGGCTGTTACCTGAGGAGTGTCAGTCGTTTTATCCAGGGCTCCTGGATCATCATGCCCAAAGGTGCCTTCCAGGTCCGAGAGGTTATTTTGAGATATTGGGGCATCAGCATCTCCAGAGCCGGGAATACTTTCCACCGGATCATCATGCCCAAAAGTACCTTCCAGTTCCGACAAGTCTGCTTGAGCTGGACTATAGTACAAGGTCAAGAGTAAAATTGCACCAACACATAGTCCTTCCCGAATAGCACCAAAAAATCGAAACATGTTGCCTCCTGGTAATGATGGTTGAAGCTTATGATTTTAAGGTAGTAAAAATCACAGAAAAATACTCAGCCTAAAGATATAACAATGTGTTAAAAGAATGTGAATCTTTGTAATATTTAGCGTATTGAGTTGTTTTTGGCAATAATGTTTTGGTTGTGGTTGTTATTTGAAGAGGGAAAATAATTAGGGCCGCGACGTTCATGATGAAGAGTAGCGGCCCTGATATGTGATCCGTGAATTTTAGTTTTAAATAAGCCTTTTGTCAGCCAGAAAGGAACGTAATTTTCCTGTGTTTTCTTCGCCCATGGGCACCAGGGGCAAGCGAAGTTCCAGCTTGATGCGTCCCATCAGTGCCAGAGATGTTTTGGCAGGAATGGGATTGGTTTCTAGGAACATCATGCGTGAAAAAGAAGCAAGGTAATAATGTAGCTCTTGAGCCTTGGTTATTTCTTTGGTCTCCCAGGCTGCGCAGAGTGCACTCATCTTGTCAGGTAAAATATTGGATACCACGGAGATGACTCCACAACCGCCTATTGCTAAAAGAGGCAGGACAGTAAAGTCGTCTCCAGACAAAACTTGAAAATCTGGGCCACAATGTTCCAGTACCTGAGATACCTGGTTGAGATCGCCAGTTGCTTCCTTGATACCAATGACTTCTGGGATGTCTTTGTTTAATCGGGCCACAGTGAGTGGAAGCAAATTGACACTGGTACGCCCTGGGACATTGTAAACAATATAGGGGAGAGATACTTCAGCAGCAATGCGTTTAAAATGCTGATACAAACCTTCCTGGGTGGGCTTGTTGTAGTAGGGCGTGATAAGCAGACCACCATCAGCGCCTGCTTCCTTGGCGTATCTGGCCAGTTCTACAGCCTCAGCCGTATTGTTGGATCCTGCTCCAGCCAAAACAGGTACCCGTCCTTTAACCTGATCCACACAAATACTGATGACGCGTTTGTGTTCATCATGACTCATGGTGGCGGCTTCTCCAGTGGTACCGCAGGGTACAACACCATTGATACCACTTTCCAGCTGCCACTCAATCAGCTTTCGATAGGCCTCTTCATCAATTTGTCCATTGTTAAAGGGCGTGACCAGTGCTGTGAAGGCTCCTCTAAATTGCATCATTTCCTCCCAGGTTGGCAGTACGTTGTAAAAGGTGTGTTGATAATTATTACACCTCGTGTGGCATACGTTGGACTTGAAGTAAACCAGGATGTATGCTGGCGAGGGTAAAGTCTTTAGTATTACAAGCCCAGGTGGGCCGGACAAAATTGTCCCTGATAAATAATTTGTGCTGGGCCCCGCAGAAAAATATCTGTGTCCTGCAACGTAATTTGTAAAATTTCTCCACCAGAAGTGGTGACCGCAACAGAGGCCGCACACTGGCCCAAAGCATGTAATACCGCAACTGATGCTGCTGCACCGGTCCCACAGGCATAGGTTTCATTTTCTACCCCTCGCTCGTAGGTTCTGAGTAAAATATGCCCCTGGTCCAGGATTTGGACAAAGTTAGCATTGGTGCCAGCCGGAGCAAAATATTGGTGATAGCGGATTTTGGCTCCCAACTTGGGGATATCCAGGACAGAAATATCCTCATGTATGAGCACAGCGTGGGGCACTCCAGTATTGGCAAAATGCACAACCATGTTTTTTTCATCCAGGACAAGATCAAGGTTAAGGCGCAAGTCCCGTGGTGGAGTCAATTGTACCGATACAGTTCCTTCTTCAGGAAAGACTTCTGCTTGTACTGTCCCAGCATCTGTCAGCATGCGGTGTTTGGCAGGGGCCATACCCAACTTGTGGGCCAAGAAAGTTGCACAACGTGCACCATTTCCACACATCTCAGCCCTGGAACCATCAGCATTAAAAAAGTGCCATATGGTTTCAGCCTGTCCGCTTGTATCCAGCTCTAAAAAAATAATGCCATCAGCACCAATACGAAAGGCGCGTGGACAAAGCTGGCGCGCCCAGTGGCTCATCATTTGAGGAGCAATTTTTTGGGTCCGGTTATCAATGATGATAAAATCATTGCCACTACCTTGCATCTTGTAAAAACTTTGAGAGAATTCTGGAAAAATGGCCATGGGTATTCCTTATTTGGTTAATCCAAGATGCCAAAATATGGTCAAATATATGGAAAGGCAAGGGGGCATCTAGTCAGTAAGTAAAGTATGCATCTCGTCATCCAAGGGTATGCTATGGTCCAGAGTTTCAGTTTTGGTGAAAATAGTTTCCTCAGGCTCCCAAATCACCTTTTCTTGTGGAGCAGGTAAGCTAGGAATAATGATGGTGCTGACTGCTTTTCCTTTGCTAAATGCCCGAACCCATAATGCAGCATTCTCTTGCAGGTAGAGTCCGGTGTAACCAGGCCCATCACCAGATCCAAGCAGGATATCCACAGTGTTTGGCTCTGCAGCAAGAAAGTTTTCTTCCTGGTCCGAACCCCAGGAACTGATACCGACAATAAGGTTATATTCCTTAGTATCTCGGAGATTGCGAATAAAATTTCCAAGTTTTTTATTTCCTGTCAGGCTATGGGACTGCTTGTCTGGAAAAAGGACAAAGGCAATGGTGCCATCTTGAACCTTGTGACTGACCACTTGCGGTTGAGTCAAGGGGCCGTGCCAGGATGGGTTGGGTGAGAGGTAATTTTGGATGATACTTTGTTCATCTGTGGGGGCCAGCAAAAAAATATCGTAGGGAAGCTGACTATAGGCAGCCAACAGTCTGGTCATAATGCCAGGGCTGTCTTTGGCCTTGTCTGGAGATAAGAACTCATGTCCTCCAGCTACAATGATAGGAAAAGAATCAGGAGGCAAAGTTTTAAAAAAGGTGGCCCGCCGGGCCAACCCACCATAGGTTTTACCCCCTCATGAAGGGCAAGGGGCATATTCTCCCCTGGTGTTACCGGTGAAGACAATGAGGGTTTCACCTTGGGCCAGCTGAGCGCACATGAAACTAAAGATGAAGAAAAAGAAATAGCGCATGAGAGTTACGTTAAGGTTTTGAGGATTGGGGTACGGGCAATTAAATCTAAAAGTTTTGAGCGGCGAGCAATGAGTTTTTGAGCAATGTATCGAATATCATTTATGGCCTGACAGGAGGGAGCAAACTTAAAAAGAGGCACCTGCTGTCGAACAGATTCTGTGACCATGGGATCTTTGTGAATGATACCTAAGAGTCGGATCGGTAAGCCTAAAAAGCGTTCACAAGCCTGGGCCAAGCGATCAAAAGAGAGATGTGCTTCCTCGTTGTTTTCAGCTATATTGACAATGATTTGAAAGTTTTTGATCTGATGTTGGGTGAATAAAACCTTAATCAAGGCATAACTATCTGTCAGGGATGTGGGTTCAGGGGTGATCACGACTATTCGTTCTTGAGGCATGGCGGCAAAAGAAAGAACAGTGGGGCTGATGCCAGCTCCCAGATCCAGAAGTACAAATTCATATTGACGAAAAAGAGTATCCAATTTGTCCAACAGGATACTTTGGACATCTTCGTCAAGCTCAACCAGTTCTGCTACCCCAGATGCCGAAGGCAGCAAGGCAAAACGTTCCTCTGCCAAAGAAACAAGCACCTCTTCTGGTATAGAGCCTGTCAGCAGGTCCTGAAGATTTTTTTGAGGAGAAATACCCAAGAGTACATCCAGGTTGGCCAGGCCAAGGTCAGCGTCTAACAGTGCTAATGAGTGCCCAAGCTCATGCAGGGCAAAGCCAAGGTTTAGGGCGATATTGGTTTTGCCCACCCCACCTTTGCCACTGACAATGGATATACTCAGGGTTGTATTGGGTTCCATTATGCATCCTTGTGTTTTTTGTCAGTCATGGAAGAATGGAATGAGGCAAACAAAAAACGTTTTTCCTCGTATTGAACCAGGGTTTGATCAGATTCTTGTCCAAGATCCAAGAGTGGGGCTGCTTCAAGCCTGTTTTTTCCAGTTTTTTTGGCTGTGTACAGTGCTTTATCTGCTTCAGCCATAAGCTTTACAGAATTGGGAGTAGTTTTGCCTCGATAGCTGGCAACTCCAATGGAGCAGGTGAAAGTGACCACCATAGAATCATATATAATTTGAGCCCGGCGTACAGTGTTTAAGAGGCGTTCTAAAAGTTTTTGTGCTCTGAGCAACCCCGTTCCAGGTAAAAGTAATGCAAATTCTTCACCGCCGATACGGGCCGGAGTATCAATTTTTCGAGTTTCTTCAAGCAAAATTGACGCCATTTTTTGTAAAATTCTATCGCCACATGGATGGCCGTGGCTGTCATTAATAGATTTAAAATTATCCAGGTCAATGAGAGCCAGGCTTAAAGGGGCTTTGCCCCTGGTCGCTCGTTCAATTTCCAGAGCAAGAGTACGATCAAAGGCTCGGCGGTTGGGAAGTCCGGTTAAAGAATCATGATTTTTTTGAAAATTCAGTGTTTTTAGCCGGGTTTGTAGATGGGCAAGAGCTGGGAAATTGTCTGGATCCAAGGGCAGAGCTAGCCACTGATCCAACTTATGTTGGTGTAGTAACTCCATCCAATGAGCATTGGATGGGACCAGTCGGCATAGGGCCGTTAGTCCTGTGCGAGAATGGTGTGCAGTCAGGAGTTTTTCCAGGGCATCCAATTCTACAAGAAGCTGATCTGCCTGAAGGCTATCGTTGTGCATGTAAAAAAAGCAGGTAGTTATGAATAAAGTCGCCAATTTCTCCGTCCAGGACATCATCGACATTGCTGGTTTCCATGTCCGTTCGATGATCTTTGACCAAACGATAGGGCTGTAGGGTATAGGTCCTGATTTGGGAACCAAAGGCAATGGCTCCCTTGGATGCATACTCAGCTTGGCGTTCATTGGCAATTTTTTCTAACTCCAGTTCATAGAGCCGAGCTTTGAGAACCTTAAGGGCTGATTCCTTGTTTTTGTGCTGAGATTTTTCATTTTGACATTGAACAGTGATACCAGAGGGCTGGTGAGTAATGCGTACTGCGGAGTCTGTAGTGTTAACGGATTGTCCACCAGGACCACTGGATCGGAAAATGTCAATACGGATATCTTCATCGCGAATTTCAATGTCAATATCTTGGCCAGCATCAGGATACACATCTACAGAGGCAAAAGAGGTGTGGCGTCGGCCACTGGAATCAAAGGGAGAAATACGAATGAGGCGATGGGTGCCTTTTTCTGCTTTGAGTTGTCCATAGGCATACGGACCGTGGATATGCAGTGTGACACTCTTGATACCCGCTTCATCTCCTGGAATGAAGTCTAAAAAATCGACTTTAAAGCCCTGTTGTTCTGCAAAACGACGATACATGCGCAAAAGCATTCCCGCCCAATCCTGGGACTCTGTTCCTCCAGCTCCAGGATGGATCTCTAAAATAGCTTCATGAACGTCTTCAGGCTCACTCAACAACGTTCGCATTTGGGAAGTATCAAGCTTTACGGCCAGTTCTTCCAAAGCATCATGTAGGGCCAGGAGAACTTCTTCGCTGGCTTCTTCAGCAGCTAACTCGATCCATTCTTGAGTATTGCTATGGGCCTTAGCTAATTCTTCCCATTCCTCGACCTGGTCAGAAAGCAGGGTTTTTTCCTGGAGCACCGGAGTGAGCAGTTCGGGCTTGTCCCATGCACCTGGTGCCGAGAGTTGTTTTTCGATTTCATCCAAGCGTTTTTTGTGTCCAACGATGTCAAAGTCGCCCCCAGAAATCAGAAAAGGTTGCATCAAGCTGGCTAGCCCTGGCTTTAAGTTCAAAATATTGCAGCATAATAATCTCTAATATATCGGTTTGCGTTTTGTGATCAAGCCTATGGCCAACAGCCCGGCACTGAGCAAGGGGAAGGCCATCTGAATAATGTGGAAATGGTCATGAAAAAAAGTGGTCTTTGTCAAGAGGGGGACATCTTCCTGATGTAAAAGAGCAGGCACAAATATATTGGTGTGTGTGCTTATCTTTCCGGTGGGGGTGATGAAAGCGCTGATGCCTGTGTTGGTTCCCCGGACCAGGGATCGGTTTTGTTCAATAGCGCGTAAGACAGCCAGATACAAATGCTGCAATGGAGCAGAAGAATGGCCAAACCAGGCGTCATTACTGATATTTATCAAGAGATTGGCACCTTGGGTCACCCGGACTTGGGCCAACTCAGGAAAAATAGCTTCATAACAAATCAAAATACCCATGGACATGGAACCCAAGGATAGAGGAGCAACGTATATGCTGGGCCGAAATTCATACTCGCCCGGTACAAGTTTGGCTAAAAAGGGCAGCCAGTTGTCCAAGGGCACATATTCACCAAAAGGTACCAAATGCTCCTTGTCATACCAAGATAGGGTTTGTCCTTTGGAGCCAATAAGATAGGCTCGATTATGCAATACATAGGGAGCTTTTTCGTGGGCTTGAGTTCTTGAATACGCCGGAGCACCAACCAAGAGGGGGGTGTTGAGCTGGGTGAGGGTATCTTGCAAAGAAAAGGTTAGATCAATGTGATCCTGATAGTAAAAAGGCAGGGCAGTCTCCGGCCAAATAAGCAGATCAGTGGGCTGTAGGGCCAGGGCCTCCCTGGACAGTTGGGCATAAGTGTCCAAGGTACTTTTTTGCATGTCTGGATCCCACTTTTGATCTTGGTCAATATTGCCCTGAACAAGAGTTATGGCTGTTTTTTCAGCGGATGGCGTGTGCAGTGGGTACAGGCCTGGAAAAAGAATCAAGAGGGTCAGACAGATGAGCCCAAAGTAGGCCTTTTTACTTCGTTGTAAGGCCAGATGGGTCATGGACACCAAAATTCCAGATAGACCAAAGGCACCACACCATGCGGCAAGTTGCAAGGCCCAGGGCCAAGGCCCAAAAGCTGAGGATAGCGTCAGCCAGGGAAACCCGGTTAAAAAATAGTTACGCCCCAACTCCAACGTAGCCCAAAGGACACCGGAAAAGAGAGGTCCAACCAGGTTGTTATTTTTGCTTCCAAGAACATAGATTCCCAGACAGAAAATCCCCGCATAGGCAGCTAACACCACACCAACCAAAATAGGGCAGGGCAGGGCTAAGACCCAAGGGAAACCTCCAAAGTCATGGACAGGTATGGCGAGCCAATAGAGGCTGGCGGCATATCCAGGCAGAGCGATGAGCAGGCCATTACGAAAAGCTTGACCAGGGCTTGTGGCCTGGCTCACAGACAAGATTAAGGCACCTGGCAACAAAAAGATTGCTACAGGAAAATGAAGCCAGGGATTGGCAAAGCCAAACCATGCTCCAATCAAGGCGAGGAGTGTCAGGAACAATGTTGTTCCGCACCCTTTATGATTCAGATTTAGCAATGAGAACCCACTGAATTTGCTTGGGATCTGCTTCCTTGATAAAAAAAGAGTACCCTTGGGCTTCCAGGGATTCTCCACTCAAGGGGACCCGGCCAAGCTGTTCGATAATATAGCCACCAACGGTTTCAACTTGTTCAGAGTCAAGAAGTATGGTGCCTTCTTCATGCAGGTCTTCCAGGGTTGTGCGGCCAGAAACCAGAAAGGAACCATCTGCTTCCACCTGAATTTCTTCCGGCCGTGGAGGATCATATTCATCTTCAATGTCCCCAACGATTTCTTCTAATACATCTTCTAAAGTAACCAGCCCTGCTGTTCCGCCATATTCATCGAGGACAATGGCCATATGTTGTTTGTTGGACTGAAAGTCGAGGAGAATGCTCCGGACATTTTTGGTTTCTGGAATAAAATACGGTGTGCGCAGTACAGAACCGAGGTCCGGATTGGATATTTCTTCATCTACAAAAAAACGCAGTAATTCTTTGCAGTGGAGTATGCCCACGACTTGGTCTTTGGTTTCTTTGTAAATGGGCAAGCGGGAATGACCGCTTTCAAAGAATTTTCTGGCAACATCATTGATACTTTCATCTATTTCCGCACAAATAATTTCTGTGCGGGGAATCATGATTTCGTATGCCTGCTTGTCATCAAGCTGCAACACGTTAAGAAGCATAGACATTTCTTCGTTTTGCAGCTCTCCATCGTTTTTGGCTTCTTGTATCGCTTCTTCCAGATGGCAATCACCTTTACGGGAAAAAAAATGGCGCAATGTGGTCCAAAGTCGACTGTCCGAGTCCTCATCCATAAATCAGTCATCCTCCATAGGGAGATTTTTTAGGTTTAAAGAAAATTTATTACTCAACTTTTTGTTTTCGGTAAAGTTCGAGATGACGTTTGAAAATCCAGGTAATGAGATCTTCAATGCCTTTTTGGGGGTCAATTTTTATCCATTGCAATTCCTGTCCTGTCTGATCCAGACTGTATTCAATAAATTCATAGCCAAGGTGGATCATGCCTGTTTCATATTCTTTTAATTTGGTACGCAAGCGGGCTGCGAGGTAATATGGTGGTAAGGGCATGCCCCTCATGGGCTGAAGAGCCAGCCGGATAAATAAAATCTGATCTTGGCTAAAAACAGTATTAAGGCCAGGATAATGTTTGGGATTGATGTTTAAGCCAACGCCTCCACCGGAAATATCAATAATGCGTAATTGATTTTCCTGGTTTGGGCTATAAATGGCAAATTCTTCAGGCCATAAATTACGATCTGTTTCAAATTGAAAGGCATCATCTTCAGTGGCTGTCCAGATTCGAAAGTCCTTGATAACAGCAGGGTGAAGTCCCAGGCGTAAATGTTTGCGTTTTTGTTCCAATGTTATGGTTGTGGGGGTATGTAACACAACATAATGAAAGGTGTTTTCAGCCCAGACTCGGGAAATGGTAGAAATGAATTTATAAAAAACAGGAGGCCTTTTTTCATATAGAATGTAGAAATAACAAACCATACTTCGCCCAATCCAGCGTGCAGATGGGGTTACTCCCAAAGGTACTTCCAGGGTCATACTTGTTGCAGAATATTCAACAAGGGAACAGGGAATTGAGGGCCGGGCTGTTTCCGTAGGGTAGAAACCCACGTCAAAGCGGCTGCGACAAAGCATTGCTTGATCAACAATATTCAGGATTTCATTGGGTGCTGTTATTATGCCAGAAGCCCAGGAGCGGTTTTGCCTGGTAGTCAAATATCGCCACAGCCAAGAGACAGCCACAAGTGCCACGACCAAAGCTATGGTTAAAAAAATGAGATCTTCAGTGGGTTGTCGGCCTTTAGTATCAGAAAAAGATCGTGCTACCTGTTGCCAGGGATTGTCTGAGGCCTGAGTAAGAAAAAAATCGAGCATGAGTTATCTTGGTTCAGTCTTGGGCTATTATGGTTCGTTTTTTGTAACCTACAGATTCTTTTAAACTTTTTTGGAGAATGTTGCCTTTAGCCTTGGTTGCGCCAAGTATGTATTCCCCTTGATGAATAGTGGAATAAAGATGCGCATTCGTCAATAGAGTCCCCATGCTGTCTTGGAGTGGTAAGGCTGTCATAGGGAGGCTGGGTAAGCACCAGGTCCATCTGAGAGTAAGTATCCTGTAGCCAGAAGCTCGTGGAGCTCCTGAAGCAAAGCTGGAGTATCCTTGGGTAATCGCCCGGCTAAGGGGAGGATATTGGAACGATGATCTGCCCTGAAAATACATGGCCATGACGGGAGGGCACTGAGTAGGTCAGCCAGCTCTTTGATACTTTGGTATTCAGAAAGAGGAGAAAATTGTCCCTGTTCAATCTGCTGGGCCAAGGGGGTTCCTGGAATGGGAATAAGGCGCAGACAGGATAGCTGACGGGGACGCATGTAGCCCAGGGCATGAGCTGTTTTGCTCACATGTTCAGCAGAGTATTGTTGGCCGCCAGCCCCGGTCATGATGATCGCTGATACGGCAATGCCAGCCTGAGAGGCTCGCTGGGCACCCTCGATCATTGCTGCGCTTGTGGAATTTTTGTTTAACATTTGGAGTACGGTATCTGACCCACTTTCCAGCCCAAGATACACCGTGCGCAGTCCCAGGGAATGGAGTTCGTGGAGCTCTTTTTGATTTTTTTGTAGTAATGATCGTCCTGAGGCATAGCAAGTTACTCGGGCCAAGCGGGGAAATTGTTCGTGCAGATGCTTTAAAATTTTTTCAAGCATGTGCATGGGCAAGGCCAAGGCATCTCCATCAGCCAAAAAAATGCGTCGTGCTGCAGGAGTGACTTGGGCTGCCTCCACTATGGATTGAATTTGTTCGTAATGGTCATGGATGCGGTAGGGTACATTTTTATACATGGTACAAAATGTACAGCCATTATATGGGCATCCATCAGCCACTCGAATGAGGACGCTTTGGGCCTCTGCCGGTGGTCGGTACATGGTGTGTGTGGAACAAGGGGGAAGGCTATTTGGTTCCAAAGATTTTATCACCTGCATCCCCTAGCCCAGGGAGGATGTATCCATTTTTATCCAGGCTTTCATCTACGGCTGCAACATAGATATCCACATCTGGATGGGCTTTGGTTACACGCTTGATACCCTCGGGGGCTGCCACGAGAAAAAGCCCTCGGATAGCAGTGCAACCTGCTTTTTTGAGACAAGAAATAGTTGCATCCAGTGTCCCACCTGTGGCCAGCATGGGATCAAGGATGAGAGCCATGCGCTTATTAATATTCTTGGCCAACTTGACATAGTATTCTACTGGCTCAAGGGTTTCTTCATTGCGAAAAATGCCCACAACACTGACCTTGGCCCCAGGTATCAGATCAAGTACCCCATCCTGCATACCTAGACCTGCCCTTAAAATGGGGACCACTGTAATTTTTTTGCCTTTGATAACATCAATTTCTACAGGTCCAGCCCAACCCTGGATGGTTTTCTTTTCTGTTTCCAGATCTTTGGTCGCCTCATAGGTAAGCAATCTGGCCAGTTCTGAGGCTAATTCTCGGAAGTTTTTGGTACTGATATCATGTTTGCGCATCAGTCCAAGCTTATGCTTGATAAGAGGATGCTCTGCTATGAATACTGCCATGGATTCTCCTTGAAGACGTGGGATACGTTCATTTATTTATGGTGAGTTTCCTATTCCTGGTTCTGATCCTGGTCAAGCAAGGGACCCAGATTGGGATTATGTTGTAAAAAATCAGCATGTTTGTCACGACAAAGTTGCCAGAGTTTATCCATGTTCATGCCTGTGTGGCTGGAAGTGAGCAATGGGGGCTTGGATGTTTGCAAAATTTCTTGCCATAAACGCTGGTTGCTCTGACGAAGAGCTTGTTTGCATTTATCAGCCTTGGTCATGATGGGTACTATTTCCACGCCTTGTTCCTGCATATAGGTAACCAGTTCTATATCTAAATTTTGGGGAGGAAGGCGGGCATCAAAAAGTGCGACAACAGCAAAAAGGTAGTTATTGTTGTGCAGATACTTGTTGATAAGTACTGCCCACTTGTTTCGTTCTGTTTTGGAACAACGAGCATATCCATATCCAGGCAAGTCCACCAGATAGAATGCATCGGGATTGACTTTGTAAAAATTCAAACTGCGTGTTTTACCTGGAGTGGAACTGGTCTTGGCCAGATGTTTCCTGCCTGCAAGCTTATTTAATAAAGAGGATTTTCCTACATTGGAGCGTCCAACTAAAGCGAGTTGCGGTAGGAGCATCTCTGTAAGCTGATCCATGGTATATATCGTTTTTTCCAAAGATAAAGAGCTGGTCATATTTGATTTCTCACGGTAAGAGTTCTTGACGGAATCTGGTAAGATAGTGCACAGATAAAAAGAATTATCTGCTTCATCAATAATTTATTTGGAGGCATACTATGCGGGAGTTGCTAATTGTTTTGAGTGCCGCCTTTTTGTTTTTGTTATCGTCATGTTCTAAAGAAGTACAGCTAGTGACCACTTCTTTTGCTCAGGACCCAGTGATTGTTGAGGAAAAAGGCACCATTGAGTTGCGTTTAAGCCCTATGGATCTTTCCAGGTATGTGGATGTGGAGACAGGAATTTGGCAGGAAGCGAGAGATCAGGGGCTACCCAGAGTTTTTCAAAAACTCATCAATAAAAATATTGTGGTCACCCCAGTGGAAGGGACACTTCCCTTGGGCAGTATAGCCGGAGAATATGCGCAACACGGCCTGGTTTCTCACCAACTTGATGAAGAAACCGGCGATCTGGTCCAAAATTTCATGATGTCCGTGCGTTTTGTGGGCGATCTGGATCTTGGAGGAGAAGTCATAACTATTGAACAAGATCGCTATGTGGCTGGAATGCACGATGTGATTTATGCCATTATGTATGAGACGATTCCGGCCTCTCTTCCCGCGTATGTGGCTATTGCCCGCCCCCTTAAGGAGCTGGGCTCAAGTTTTTACCAAGTAACTGGCGTGGCAGAAATTCAACAAATTGAAGGCAACGAGATTGCCCTGCCTCTGGAAAAGGGCGGAGCTATGGGAACCCTATGTTCTTTAGTTGTGGTCAGTAGTGGGCGGGAAGTGGAGCCTGGTGACAAAATATTTTTATTATCTGTTGATCTTACTGCCTTGGATAAAGAAGTGGTCCGCTTTGCAGGTGATCCTGAAACAATTATTGTTCAGCCTCCACATGTGGATACCATCCAAGAACCAACAGAGCATAAATAACCCTATGCGTATTTTGGTAGTCAATGGTCCCAATTTGCGTTTCGTGGGACAACGCCAGCCAGATATTTATGGCTCTCAAGGCCTGGACCTGGTACCGGAAATGGTCAGCCAGGTTTTGGGGGAAGCTGCAAAAAATATTGCACTCTCTTTTTTCCAATCTAACTTTGAAGGTGCGCTTATTGATCGTCTGGAAGAGGCCTGGAAAGAAAAGACAGATGGTTTGGTTTTAAATGCTGGGGCATACACGCATACAAGCTTGGCCCTTGCTGATTGTTTGGCCTGGATACAAGTACCTTGTGTGGAGGTACATATAAGTAACGTGTTCGCAAGAGATGAGTCTATTCGTCATCAAAGCTTTATGGCTCACCATTGTATTGGAGTCATTGCTGGTTTTGGCTTAATGAGCTATGCTCTTGCGGTTCAAGCACTTTGGCATCATCTATCCTGATGGCCAAAGTTACAATAATAATGGAGGACTTAAGGTAGCATGATTGCGACAAGTGAATTTAAGAAAGGTAGAAAATTAGAGATAGACGGAGCCCCGTGTGAGATTTTGGAATGTAGCCATTATAAACCGGGCAAGGGTGGGGCTTTCATGCGTACCAAGTATCGAAATTTATTAACTGGAGCTGTGGTGGAAACCAATTTTCGTTCTGGGCTTAAGTTTCCCCGCCCAGATCTTGAAGTTCGTGAAATGCAGTATTTATATAATGAAGGTGATGGCTATGCCTTTATGGATATGACTACCTATGATCAGATTTCCATGCCCACAGATATTGTCGGAGATAAAGGTGGTTTTTTAAAGGAGGCTTCAGCCTATAGGGTGATGTTATATGAAGGTCGCCCCCTGGATCTGGAGTTATCTGGATCAGTTGTGTTGGAGGTAACCATGACTGATCCAGGAGTAAAAGGGGACACTGTTACTGGTGCAACCAAACCGGCAACTTTGGAAACAGGCCTTGTTGTCAATGTGCCCTTGTTCATTGAGGAGGGCAACATGATTAAAGTTAATACTGATACGGGCGAATACCTCGGCCGAGAATAATTTACTGATGATGATTTCATTGAAGGCCATGGAGAGAGCTCTATGGCCTTTTGTTTTGGAGTTTGTACATACGGAAAGATGTTCATGACAACCGATGGCAATAAACTTGTTCGAGAAATTTCTGGTTTGCTTCTTGCCTGCGTGCTGGCTTTAGTCACTTTAGCCTTATATTCTTTTTCTCCTCAGGATCCAGGTTTTAATCACCAGGCAATAGCTGGGCATAAAATACATAATTTTGCCGGTATTGTGGGTGCATATTTGGCAAGTGTCCTGGTGGACTTGGCTGGGGGAGCAGCGTGGCTTTTTCCTATTTTCTTAGCCTTAGGGACTGTGAGTCTTTTTTTCTCACACCTCAAGCTCTCCTTACTGCGCTGGACCGGTCTTTTTTTGCTGGCGATTTTAGCTCCTATGTGGATGCACTATTTGGCCTTGCATTTGGGGCTTTCAGATGTAGGTATGTCTGGTGGTGGATTTGCCGGTCGGACATTGTCCAGCTTGATTTTGAGGTTTTTTGGAGTTTATGGCCATCTTTTGGTTATGGTTTGTCTCACTCTGGTTGCATTTCGTCTGCTCGCAGGGGTTTCTTTTCGTACGTTTTTTGATCAAATTTTTAAGAGTTTGAGTCTGATCTTCAGTCCTGTTACACGCCTGATAGTCTGGTATAATAGATTTCAAGAACAGCGTTCTGCCCCTAAAGTCCAATCACCGCCAACCTCTCAAGCAAGCAGGACGCGCCGTAAAGAAGCGCAAGCAAAGGTAGTCGCAGCTCCTCAATCTTCTCCAAGCATCAAAAAAGAGCCAGGTATTGTTTCTGCCCAAGTTCCTGTGCTGCCGCCCATGGATCTTTTGGCTCCGGTACCAAGTTCGCAGCCACGCGTTTCCCAGTCTGTGTTAGATCGTCAGGCCCAAGCTTTGACCACATGTTTTGCTGAATTTGGCATCCAAGGTGAAGTCCAGGGTGCCCAACCTGGTCCAGTGATTACCATGTTTGAGTTTAAACCTGCCCCAGGTATCAAAGTTAGCCGTATTGCGAACATGAGTGACGATTTGGCTCTGGCCCTTAAGGCTCGGGCAGTACGCATTGTGGCGCCATTACCAGGGCGTGATACCGTGGGTATTGAGATTCCAAATGAAAAGCGACAGATAGTATATTTACGAGAAATCTTGGATGATCCAGTCTTCTTGGAAACCAGAAGTCAGTTACCCTTGGCTTTGGGCAAGGATAGTCAGGGTAATCCTAAAATTGCAGATTTAGCCAAAATGCCACACATGCTGGTGGCTGGTGCCACAGGCGCAGGAAAAAGTGTTTGTCTGAACTGCTTATTACTGTCTTTAGTGTACAAGCATGACCCAGACCATGTGAAACTTCTTTTAGTTGATCCCAAACGTATTGAACTGGCTGTATATGGTACTTTGCCGCATTTGGTGCACCCGGTGGTAACGGACATGCATTTGGCCAAAAATGCTTTGGAATGGGCAGTATATGAGATGGAGCAACGCTATGAAGCCATGGCCAGAACCGGTGTGCGCCATATTACCACCTATAATCAAAAGCTGGCTGAGTATGGGGCAAAGCTTCCCGAAGAATTTCAGGATCTCAAGCCTTTTCCCTATCTGGTCATTGTTATTGATGAATTGGCTGACTTGATGATGACAGCAGCCAAAGAAGTAGAGGGCAGTATTGTTCGTTTGGCACAATTGGCCAGAGCTTCAGGAATTCATCTTATTTTGGCTACGCAGCGCCCGTCCGTGGATGTGGTTACAGGGATCATTAAAGCAAACTTTCCTTCGCGTATCGCTTTTCAGGTCAGTTCTAAGCATGATTCAAGAACTATTCTTGATAGTATTGGAGCGGAATATCTTCTTGGCCAAGGCGATATGCTCTTTAAATTAAGTGGTGGCGGGTTGCAGCGCATACATGGAGCTTTTGTGGGTGATGACGAGATTGCAAGGGTGGTCAGTTATTGGGAGCAACTCCGACCTCAGCTTTTTGACTTGGATTTTGCTGACTGGAATGTGGGCGGTGAAAACGGAGGTGATGGGGGACCTGGCAATAGCGACGTGCTTGATGACCCCAAATATGCTGAAGCCATGGCTTTTGTACAAGATCAGGGCCGGGCATCCATATCCATGATTCAACGTCGTTTGCGTATTGGGTTTAATAGGGCTGCGCGTTTTATTGAGCAAATGGAAGCAGATGGGCTTATTGGTCCTCAAGAAGGGAGCAAGCCACGGCTAGTACGTAGAAAAGACTAGGGAGGCACTGAGTAAGTCAACTGACCATCATTGTCATCATTGCAGGTCATCACGAGCGAAGTCGAGAGCCTGCCCCGTAGTCGAAGGAGATAGAGATTCCTCCACTCGTTGCACTCGGTCGGAAAGACAAGAGACAACGCTCTTCTCGAAGGTACTCATTGACACGAAACTAGCCGTTATCAAATTTGTTTGTCTTATTTTCCTGTGTGCTGTTATTGCAAGGAGTCACTTTGCGACAGGGGGATATGCACGTCATTGTGTAATATCCACAGGGCGAGCAGGTGTTTGAGAGTCAAGTCTGCCTGAGAAAGGGAGTTATCATCAACGTCTTGTGCAGCCATTTCCTGGATAGCCAACATGTACTCACGAGCTAGAGTAAATTCAGCACAAATCTCACGTATAAAATCTTCATAAATATCTGGTTCCATGTGGTAGAGCTGATCCAAAACACTCATGGTGCGGGTCAAGTTGTACAAGCTGATATCTGACAAAAGGGGCATGGTTTCTCCGGGTGCACTGGTCTAAAGGAAAAAGCTGAGAGTTTACAGGACAAGTTGGTTCAATACGTCATCCACATCTTGCTGGGAGGTATTATCCTGAGGACCGGCAAGCTGGGAGGCGCGATCTTTGGTGACTTGAGGTTTTGAGTCATGGCTTTGGTAGAGCTCAAAAATATCCTTTTCAATCTGTTGTAAGGCAGTGACAATGGGTTTGATGTGTTGTCCAGTCAGGTCCTGGAAACTCAGGGTGGTCATGATGCTCATCAAATCTTGGTCTAAGTTTTTGGCTATGGGATTTGTAATGTCTGTACTTCTTGGCAGGAGCCCAGGCCATCCAAAAGAGCGAGACTGCGTTTATTTTGTTCCAGATATTTTTCAATCAGGGTCATGATATTTTCCGTAGTTTCCAATATGGCGCTTAGCTGTTGAGAAGCTTCAAAAAATATTTCATTCGAGAGAATCTTGTCTGACGATTCACTGGAAAGAGATGTACTTGCAGCACTGCTTTCTTTAAAAATGCTTTCTGCTTTGGCAATAATTTTTGTCAGCACTTTTTGACTGAAATCTTGGCTCATAGATGGCTATCTTGTGAGAGTAGGTTTTTTTTATCTCGAATTTGTTCCCGCTGCTGCGCGATGACATACTGGATAATTTTTTCTCGCTCACTATCACGAATGTCTCTAAATTCCATGGCCCAGACAACTTGCCCATTATGCTCATCGCGTCGATTGATATGGCCAATGGTTCCAGCGATAACCTGGCTGTGCGAGTCCAGAGCAATAATGGCTTCCACAGCTGTGCCGAGTGCAAATTCTTCCTTGGTATTGAAGCACAAACCAGCTCCACTTAAATTGCGAACAAGAATAGGGATGGGAAAGTCTTCGTTCAGAGCTTGTCGGTTTAATAAACCCAATATGGAGTTGAGCTTGTCATCCATTGCTCCAAGAAATTGGAGTAATGCTTCGGGAAGCTCGGTCTGAGCAAGATCAGCTAGAGGTGAAGGCATCCCGCAGGATTTGGTGCAAGAAAAAAGCGGAATAAGACGGCCATCAGGAATAACACGTAAATAGCCTTTAAGGGCAGTATCAATACGAGCAAAATTTCGTTCAGCAGTGTTCATCAGCCTTCCTTTACCAGGTAAGTGGGTCAATCTCCACAGTCATGGCCCGCACCGGGCAGATGGTTACACACATATTGCAAGCAGTACATTTGTTCTGATCAAAATCAACCCTGCGCGTTTCATGGTTTAAATGCAAAGCTTTGGAGGGGCATAGGGAGGTACATAATCCACAATGCATGCAAGAATCTTCATTACGTGAAATTTGATTGGCTGCTGGCGTGACGCGGATGCCTTGCTCTTGCAAATAGGTGACGCCACGCTGGTATCGTTCTCTCGTACCCGAGAGCTCCAAGATCATATGCCCTTCACGTCGGGGATTGATGTTGGCCTGCAAAATATTAAAAGTCAGGTCAAACAGCTTGGCCAGATTGTACATCATGGGTTGACCTGATGTGTCAGGGGGAAAGCTCAAACTGATAATACGGCTATATTCATGGTTGATCATGGGGGTATCCTGTGTGCGCCTAGTTACCACTTTTCAAGTAGGCTTGGGCTCGTTTGGCCTCGGCAGAATCTGGGTATTTTTTAATCAAATCTTGAAGAACCAGTTTGCCTGCTTGGTCTTTTTTAAGTTTGAAAAAGGAGATGCCCTGCTTTAAGAGAGCAGCCTTGTATTTATTGGACTTGGGATGTTTTTCAATCACTTGTTGATAGGTCAGGGCTGCGTTGGCGTAGTCTTGCATTTGAAAGAAAGACTCGCCCTGCCAAAAAATAGCATTGGGTACCAGGGCATCTTGGGGATAGCCTTTGACAAATTCTGCCCACATGGTTTGGGCTTGCTGATATTTTTGGGCATAAAAACTTTCCAATGCTTGTTGGTATAAGTTTTCTCCTGGACCTGTCTGGCCAGGCTGTTCTGTGGAACTCGCGGGTGGTGCCATGGGTGCAGGAGCGGGTTCTTCTATAGCTGGAGGTAAAGTGGGGCTGGTCATGGCCGTGGTTGGAGGTAGCCATGGTGTTGTTTCCTCTGGCTTTGGTGCGGCTGGCATTTCGTCGAGAACAATACCCAATTGCGTGGCCATAAATAGGGTTCTGCGATCCAGTTCTTGTACTTTGGTATTGAGAGAATCTACAGTTACCAGGCCACCAGCAGCACTTTGCTGGCTTTGGTGGATGTGCTGGAGATCATCCACTTGTCCAGACAAAGTAGCGAGTTGGCTACGCACAGTATTGAGATCCGCCCAACTTTGAGCCTGAGCGGGTTGGGATTGGGCTAAATTCGATTCTAATTGGGTAATGCGTTCTTGTTGATGATACACTTGGTTACGCAATCGATCGTAGTCAGTGGTGGACACACAGGCTGACAGGGTGGTCAGCAAGACCAGGACCAGGAAAATGGTGCGAAAAAAAAACAGATGCATATCATAACCTCACTTGCCAGGAGATGGCTGATCAATGGCTGATCACGTTATGTTTTTTGGTTCGACGAACTGCAAAGAAGATATATCCTAAACCACCAATGATGGGCAAGACGATTAACGCTACCAGCCAGGCTGCACGTTCGTTGGTACTGGGAAATTCATGTTTATACAGATGCACAATGGACCAGAGATTGGGTAAAATGGGTAAAATGAGCACGGGAATAGCCCATAGCAGTTTGTTCATGGCAATTTCAGCGAACATGTTTTCTCCTGTACACCATAATCGTAGCACCTAAAGCAATGGCTCCCAGAGCAATAAGTTGAGTAACGCTGAAGAGCCCAAGTTCTCCTCTATAATCAGCTCGAAATATTTCAATAATGAATCGGAAGCTACCAAAAAGAAGCAAGAAAATGCCCATGCGCCAGCCTGAATAGCGCAGTATGGGTTTCAGGGCTACCAGAGTGATAAAGCACAATAGTCCGGCCAAGCTGTGGTAAAGCTGGGTTGGATGGAGGGGCTGGAAAAGTGGAGCCAAGGAATCTGGGTGAGTAAAAGTGATGGCCCAGGGCAGATCACACACTGCTCCATAGCAACAACCAGCAGCCAGACAACCAATACGTCCAATGGATTCTCCCAATCCAATACCAGGGGCCAGCGCATCCATCCACTTCCAGATATTTTGGTTTTTTTTCTTTAAATACCAAATACCCAGGGTTGTAGCGACAATAGCCCCACCGGAAAATACCAAGCCACCTTTCCAAAACATGAATATTTCCAGAGGATTGTGCCAGAAATATACTGGATTGATGAGCACGTATAAGAGCCTGGCTCCCAAGATGGACCCTAAAATCAGATAAAAACCCAGGTCAGAGAGTAAGGTTGCATCCAGACCAAGGTTGCGGGCCTCCCGCATGGACCAGCCCAAGCCCAGCAAAAATCCCATGGCCACAAAAAGTCCATAGGTATGCAAAGCAAAGGGGCCAATGTGTATATTAAAAATTACAAAAGGACTGCTTTCAAATATGGTTGGGAACACGTTTTCTCCGATGCTGGTAAAAGGAAATGAGTAGGCAGGCAGCTCCCACACAAATAGCAGAATCGGCGATATTAAAAGCCGGCCAATGCCAGTCGCCCAGATAAAAGTCTAAAAAATCTATCACCTGACCCATACGGATCCGGTCCAAAAGATTACCCAACGCACCACCCAGGATCAGGCCCAGGCCAGCAGAGTAAAAAGGTCCATCGTCTTCCTTGCTGCGGGCTAAAGAGGCAATAATGGCCATGGCTATGAGTGAGACAATAATAAAAAAAGGGCGCTGCCAATCAATGTCGTGACGATTAAGAAATCCAAAAGCTGCCCCTCGATTTAAAATATGCACAATATCAAAAAAACCAGGAATAATGGTCAGTCCTTTTCCCCAAACCGGAATAGTAAACTGGACCCAGACCTTGGTCGCCTGGTCCAGGATAAAGATGATCACACTGATGAGGGCAATGATGCGGTATCGTTGTCCCAGGTTTGGGGTCAGGTTTTTAACCATGGTATTCTTTCAATACTCCTGTACAGCGCGGGCAGGTCTGCGGATGGTCAGGGTCTGTGCCCAGGTTTTCATCATAGATCCAGCAACGCAGACATTTTTCACCTAAAGCTTTATCCACGCTAATGTGTAGTTCGGGGAGTTCGCTGGACATGGCCTGTTCAGGAGCTGGGCCACTTTTTAGCTCTACCTGGCTGACAATAAAGATATCTCGTAAATTTGCAGCAATACTTGCAAGCTGATCGTAGGTTTTACCTTGGGCATACAAAGTAATACGGGCATCCAAAGAGTGTCCTAGAGTCTTGGATTGACGCAAGGGCTCAATGGCCCGGGTAACCTCATTGCGCACCTCAAAGGCAAGATTCCAGGTGGCCAATTCTTCAGGGGTCAAGAGGTTGTTGTCCAGGCCTTGGTGGCGAACGGCAAAGACAGTTGTACCCTGGGGTCGAAGGGCTGGAGGTAAGTGGTGGAATAACTCTTCGGCTGTAAAACTTAAAATGGGAGCCATATCGGTCATGATCATGAGCATGATCTGGTACAAAGCCGTTTGGGCTGAGCGCCGTATGGAGCTGGTTGCACCGCTGACATAAAGACGATCTTTAATGATATCCAAATAATAGGAACTCAGGTCTGTGGTGCACAGGTTATGTAGAGTATGATAGACTTTGTGAAACTCAAAGTTTTCATAAGCAGCCTGAATGATCTCATGTTTATTGCAGACCATATTCAAGGCGTAACGGTCCAAAGGCAACATTTGCTCCACAGGGACGGTCTCTGTTTTTGGATCAAAATCGTTTAAGTTGCCAAGAATAAAACGACAGGTATTTCTGATTTTGCGGTAGGCATCCACCAGACGGCCCAGTATTTCTTCTGAGATGCGCAAGTCTTCCTGATAATTTTCTGAGGCCACCCACAGACGTAAGATCTCAGCACCATATTTTTCAATAATTTCTTGTGGAGCAATAACATTACCAATGGATTTGGACATTTTTCGACCTTGTCCATCCAGAACAAAACCATGGGTCAGGACTCCCTTGTAGGGAGGTACCCCTCTGGTGCCCATAGCGGCTAAAAGAGATGAATGAAACCAGCCTCGATGTTGGTCTGTCCCTTCGAGATAAAGATCTGCAGGAAAGGTGCACTCGGGACGTCCTTCCACCACAGCCGCAAAACTGGTGCCTGAATCAAACCAGACATCTAAAATATCGTCTTCTTTTTGCCAATGGGTGTGGCCACACTCGGGGCAGGTCAGCCCTGGGGGAATAACTTCTTCCAAAGAAGCCTCAAACCAATAGTCCACTCCAGTGGGATGGGCCGCAATGTGGTCCACAATCCCATGCGCCCAATGGGCATCAAAATAAGCATGGCCACAATCAGCGCACAACAGGGCAATGATGGGTACGCCCCAGAGACGTTGGCGCGAGATACACCAGTCGGGGCGAAATTTGATCATGTTATGAATGCGCTCCTGGCCCCAGGCAGGGGTCCACTGCACCTTGTTTTCAATGGCCTCCAAAGTTTTTTCACGTAATCCATTGTGATCCATGGAGATAAACCATTGGGTAGTAGCTCGAAAAATGACCGGCTTTTTGCAGCGCCAACAATGGGGGTAGGAGTGAGTGATTTTTTCACTGGCTAACAGATGGCCGACTTCCGTGAGCTTGGCCACAACCATAGCATTGGCGGCAAAGACGTGCTGACCGCCAAAAAATTCAACATTGGGCAGAAAGTGCGCTTGGTCATCTAAGGGTGACAGAATATCCAGGCCGTAGCGTAGGCCTGTTTCATAGTCCTCACGTCCATGACCTGGGGCGGTATGCACGCAACCTGTTCCGGCATCCAGGGTGACGTAATCAGCCAAAACTACAGGAGAAGGGCGGTTGTAAAAGGGATGGGTAGTCACCAGTCCTTCCAGATCCTTGCCCATAACAGTGCCCAGGCTCTTCCAGTCCTTCCAGCCAAAACTCTGGGCACAATTCTGTACCAATTCTTTAGCCAGGATATAAAATGTGTCTTGGACTTGGACGAGGTCATATTCAAAGTCTGGATGCACAGCCACAGCCATATTGTCTGGAATGGTCCAGGGAGTCGTGGTCCAGATAACCACAAAGGTCTTGCCAGGTATGGCCTGGGGTAAAATGGAAGTCAGACGCTCTGGTTGCAGAGGAAAGCGCACAAAAATAGAAGGTGACGCATGGTCGCTGTATTCCACTTCTGCTTCGGCCAGGGCTGTTTCGCAGGACCCACACCAATAAATGGGTTTTTTGCTGCGTTGCACTGCGCCTTGTTCATAAAAATCAGCCAGAGCTCTGGCCGTGGCTGATTCATAATCCGGGCTCATGGTTAAGTACGGTTTGTCCCAGGTTCCAAAAACTCCCAGGCGTTTAAATTCTTCTCGCTGGATATCCAGGTATTTTAAGGCGTATTCACGGCATTTCTGACGAACTTCCAGGATAGATACATTGGCTTTGCCACCTAATTCCTGCTCAACTTTGAGTTCAATAGGCAAGCCATGGCAGTCCCAACCAGGGACGTATTCTGCTTTAAAACCCATCATGTTACGATGCTTAACAATAATATCTTTTAAGATTTTGTTCATGGCATGGCCAATGTGAATATGGCCATTGGCATAGGGAGGCCCGTCATGCAGCACGTAGGTGGGCTGTTGGGCGTTGGCCATAATCATGGCTGTGTATGCGTTATTTTTTTCCCAGCTTTCTAAAATTTTGGGTTCATTATTGGTTAAATTTGCTTTCATGGGAAAGGAAGTAGCTGGTAAATTTAAGGTTTTTTTATAGTCGCTCATGAAGTGGCGCTCCTTGAAAATCTTTGACGGCCCGTAATTTTATTTTGGGCTAGGGTTATATGGTCGAACAAAAAATAATGAGATATCCGTAAATTGAAGTCAAGTATTGCGCGTCCATACCTTTAAAGCCGCATCTCCCACTTATATGCTGAAAGGGCAATTTCATGAATATCGTCGTGCTCACCTTGCCAATGCATGGTTTGGCCAATGAGGGTGGGATCAGAAACAAGGGCTGGTGGATCACCAGCTCGGCGTGGGCTTTCAATGACCGGAAAGTCAACCTGGCTGACCTTTTGTACTGCACGAATAATTTCCCGCACAGAATAGCCATGACCATAGCCACAATTAAAAATATTTGAAGCATGGCCCTGTTCCAAATACTGTAAGGAGAGCACATGGGCCTTGGCCAGATCCGTGACATGGATATAGTCCCGAATACAGGTGCCATCCGGGGTATCATAATCTGTTCCAAAAATATGCAGGGCTGATCGTCGCTTTAGGGCTGCCTGGGAGGCTACTTTGATCAGGTGGGTGGCATTGGGGGTGGATTGTCCGATACGGCCCAAAGGGTCTGCTCCAGCTACATTAAAATACCGCAAAATAACAAAGGAAAAATTGTTGTGGGCCACAGCCGTATCCTGAAGCACCCATTCGCTGATGAGTTTGGTGCGGCCATAAGGATTTATGGGATTGGTGGGACTTTTTTCCGTTACACTGGGGGTGTCAGGCATACCATACACCGCAGCTGTGGACGAAAAAATGAAATGGGGAATGGCATGGTGTACTGCCAGACGGATGAGTTCTGTGGTGTTATTGGTATTATTTTGGTAATAAAGTAGCGGGTTTTCTACAGACTCAGGCACCACAATAGAACCAGCAAAATGAAAAATAGCCTGAAATTTTTCTTGAGCCAACAATTTGTCTAGTTGTTCGGTGTCAGCAAGATCACCCACCACCAGCCGAGCAGGTGGCAGGACTGCTTCAGCTCGTCCTGTGGACAAATTGTCATACACCACCACTTCATACCCTGTTTCCATTAAGGCCAGGGCAGTATGGGAACCAATGTACCCAGCCCCACCAGTCACGAGCACTTTGGACATGTTTTCTCCTTGAAGCAAAATTGCGGTTACAGCTTTGGACTTTACAGAAACCGTGCAACCTTGCAAAGAGGACTATCTTTGTCCATATAAACACAAATACAGGCGAGATATGTTGCAGAACGTTAAGGAGATAGATGACCTATGAGTGCACCCCAAGGATACAGCCTTGTTTGGAGTAAGTATATTGCAGAAGTGAGTTCTCATGCTGATTTCTTTACCCATGATCAAACCGGAGCACGGATTTTGTCTGTGCGCAATAGTGATGAGAACAAGGTTTTTGGTATCAGTTTTCGGACTCCGCCGCGTGACTCCACAGGGGTGGCCCATATTCTGGAGCATTCAGTGCTTTGCGGGTCGCGTAAATATCCTGTTAAGGAACCCTTTGTGGACCTGCTCAAGGGCTCACTACAAACGTTTTTAAATGCCATGACCTATCCAGACAAGACCTGTTATCCTGTGGCCAGCCAAAATGTGAAGGATTTTTATAATCTCATGGATGTCTATCTGGATGCCGTGTTTTTCCCACGTATTCCTCGTCATGTGTTTGAGCAAGAAGGGTGGCACCTGGATCTGCCCACACCAGAGGCAGAGTTGGCGATCAAGGGAGTCGTCTATAACGAAATGAAAGGCGTTTACTCTTCTCCTGATGCCCAGCTGGCTGAACTCTCGCAACAGTCTTTATTTCCAGACAGCACCTATGGTCTGGATTCAGGTGGAAATCCCAGGCTTATTCCTCGGCTGACCTATGAAGACTTTCTGGACTTTCACCAAAAGTATTATCATCCTTCCAATGCCTGGATTTTTTTCTATGGTGATGATGATCCCCACCAACGCCTTGTCCTTCTTGAGGAGTATCTTGGACAGTTCCAGGCTCAAGAAGCAGATTCCCACGTGTTGGAACAACCGTCTTTAGATGAGCCACGAATTATTCGCGGCTGCTTTGAACCCATGGGTGATGAAGAAGCTGTGGGCATGTTGACCATGAACTGGCTCTGGCCGACCAAAGATGATGCAGAAATGGTTTTGGCCTGTCGAATTGTAGATGGCCTGTTAACAGGTATGAATGCTTCTCCATTACGGCAAGCCTTGATTGAATCTGGTTTGGGCGAGGATTTGACGGGAGCTGGAGTGGAGCACGATCTCCTGCAAATGTATTATTCTGTGGGCATGAAAGGTGTGGCCCCCAAAAATTTTACAGCAGTCCAGGAGCTTATCCGTGGGACTTTGGTAAATATTGTGGAGCAAGGCTTTCCTGCAGATCTTATTGAAGCAGCAATGAATGCTGTAGAGTTTTCTTTACGTGAAAATAATACTGGTTCCTACCCCCAGGGACTTTTGGTCATGCTTCGTGCTTTGGGCACCTGGCTCTATGATCAGGATCCTTTGACCCTGGTTGCTTTTGAAGCACCTTTGGCCGCCTTAAAGAAGCGTCTGGCCCAAGGGGAAAAGGTATTTGAACACATTATTCAAACCCATATTTTAGACAATGCCCATCATACCATTGTCTTGCTCGAACCAGAACAGGGATACGCCTTACGGGTTGATGAGGCAGAGCAAGCTCTGGTGCGGGATTTGCGTCAGTCTGTCAGTCAGATCAGTGATGAACAATTGGTGCAGCGCACAGAAGAATTACGCCGTATCCAGGAAATGCCTGATGCTCCTGAGGCCTTGGCCCTGCTGCCGACCTTGACCAGGGAGGATATTGACCCGCACGTGCGCATCACACCCACAGAAAGACAGCATTGGGAGCAGACCACCATTTTACTTCATGATTTGCCCACCAATGATATTTGTTATGCGGATTTGGCCCTTGATTTATCGGCTGTGCCCGACAGACTTTTGTCCTTGGTCCCTCTTTTTGCCCGGGGACTGACAGAAATGGGCACAACCCAGGAAGACTACATTTCTTTTTCCAAGCGTATTAATGCTAAAACTGGTGGGGTCTATGCTCGAACCCTTTTGTCACAACAAGAGGGCAGTGAGCAGCCTGTGGCTCGATTGGTGATACGTTCCAAGGCAGTCAGTAATCGTATTGGTCAGATGTTGGCCATTATTCAAGATGCCCTTCTTTTACCGCATTTTGACCAGCCAGAGCGATTTTACCAGATGCTTTTGGAAGAAAGGGCCGGGTTGGAGCATGCCATAGTTCCTTCAGGACACCACTTTGTGGGTTTACGTTTGCGGGCGGGCCATAATGTGGCTGATCTTCTGCAAGAGCGTATGTCCGGATTAGCCTATCTTTTTTTCCTGCGTGACTTGACCCGGCGTGTGGAAGAGGATTGGGGCGGGGTTCTTGCGGATTTGCAGGCTTTGCACCAAGCAGTGATCAATGTACATGGTGCGGTCTTGAATCTCACCATGGATGAACACTTGTTGTCAGCACATACAAGCAAGTTTCAGGATTTTTTACAGCTTTTGCCCTGTGCCCCAGGGACCAGGGAGGCTTGGTCCATGCCGGGCATTACCGGGCACGAGGGGCTGATTATTCCAGCTCAAGTCAATTATGTTGGCAAGATCTGCGATGTGGCTCAGGTGGGCTATGCTTTCCATGGTGCCAGCTTGGTTGCTTCCAAGTATTTGCGTACCACCTGGCTTTGGGAGCAGGTGCGGGTTTTGGGTGGAGCTTATGGAGCCTTTTGTAGCTATGGCCGATTGTCAGGACTGATGAGCCTTGGTTCCTATCGTGATCCCAATATTGTCTCAACTCTTAAGGCCTTTGATGGCTGTGGTGCTTTTTTGGAAACCGTCAACTTGGATGGCGGCGAGCTTGTCAAAGCCATTATTGGTACCTCGGGTGACCTGGACCCATATCAATTACCTGATGCAAAAGGATTTAGTGCCATGGTGCATCACTTGGTTGGGCTGAGTGTGGCCACCAGGCAGAAAATTCGAGATGAGGTCTTGGCCACAGAAGAACGACAGGTACGAGAATTTGGAAGTTTTTTGCGTTTGGCTGCCGATACAGGTCAAGTTTGTGTCTTGGGTGGAGGGGATGCATTGGCCCAGGCCCAAAATCAAGGAATAGTTCTTGATGAGGTTCTACGAATTTTATAGGTTTGTATAAATTTTTTACATTATAGTGTCTTGAAGCTAGAATTAAGTGAAGATAGTTTTTATTTCATTGTAGCATATGATGTGAACTTGGAAAGTTTGATTTTTGATACGCATATTGTAATGTATTTGGATAATGGTAGCTAAAGGAGCTAGGCCAGTACATGAGTGAAGATCAGGATAAGCTGTATTTTGCCAATGAGGCCCCCCTTAATCAGGCTGAATCAGCCCAGCCTTGGAAGATACTCATTGTTGATGATGATGACTTTGTACATAAGGTCACAGAATTGGCATTAAGTGATTATCAGTTTGAGGGGCGAGGCCTGATGTATATTCATGCCTATTCAGCAGCACAGGCTCGTGAGATTATTCATGAGCATCCTGATATTGTCGTCATTCTCCTTGATGTGATCATGGAGACCGGGAATGCAGGTTTAGAGTTTGTTCGTTACGTACGCGAAGAAATACACAACAAATTAGTGCGTATTATTTTACGTACAGGGCAGCCTGGTCAAGCTCCAGAACGTCAGGTCATTATTGAGTATGATGTTAATGATTATAAACACAAGGCAGAACTGAGTGAACAACGATTGTTCACAGCCATAACAGTCGCTATTCGGTCTTACCAGGGGTTGCGAACCATAGAAGAGAGCCGCCTGGGGCTCCAAAGTGTTATTAGCTCCTCCACAGATCTTTTTTCTACCCTGTCCATTGATGAGTACCTGCCACGAGCTATGGAATGTATCCTTCAAATTGGGCGGTGCTCAGGCAATTCTTGTCTTGAACAAGCAGTAGTGGCCATCCATGGTGGTCAGGAGTTTGAAGTACAAGCTTCTCTTCCTGTGGGATTGCACCAGGAAGCATCTGACCTGCCCATGACACGTATGCTGGATTTATTTGCATTGGTCACTCAAACCAGACAACTTGCTATATTAGACCAAGAGTTTGCTGCCAGTTTTGAAAACATCCATACTGGGCATAATTATTTTTTCTATGCCTCTTTTGGTCGTCCGCTCACAGAAACAGAACAAGGTCTGTTGCATATTTTGGGGGGAAATATTTCCGTGGCCTTGAATAATCTGTTTTTAAATGCGGAAATCATTTCCACTCAGCATGAAGTTGTCTTAACTTTAGGGGAAGTAGTGGAAAGCCGTTCAAAGGAAACCGCACAGCACGTACAAAGAGTGGCGGAGTATTCCTATTTTCTTGCTTTAAAATGCGGGTTATCCGAAGAACGTGCAAAATTATTGCGCATGGCCTCACCCATGCATGACGTTGGAAAAATCGGTATTTCAGATGCTATTTTATTTAAGACTGGCAAACTTACTCCAGAAGAATTTACAATAATCAAGACCCATACAATCATTGGGCATGGAATTTTGAAAAATTCCAAACGACAGATTTTGCGTACCGCAGCAACCATTGCCTTGCAGCATCATGAACGTTGGGATGGGAATGGGTACCCGCATGGACTGGCTAAAGATGAAACCCATATTCATGGACGCATCACCGCTCTGGCGGATGTTTTTGATGCCTTATCCTGTGACAGGGTGTACAAGAAGGCCTGGCCTATGGAACAGGTTGTTGCCTATATCCAAGAACAACGAGGAAAACAGTTTGATCCGGATTTGGTGGATATATTTATGGATAATCTCGATGAAATTTTAGCTATCCGTCAACGCTATCCAGACTGATTTTGTAGTGAGAAAACAATAAGAAAGGCCGGAATTTCCGGCCTTTCTTTATTGGGAGCTAGGGGAGTTTGGTGCAATTGCATTGGCGACCTAGGAAATGCTTGGGTTTTTGGACTCCAATTAAAACTTTTGTAGATTTGGCTAGCATCAAAAAAACAGGTATCACACTTTAAGCTTGAATCCAAGTTGGACAAAGATTTGCCATTCATCCAAAATAAGTCAGGGTTACTTGCCCGTTTCTATGCGTTGTTTTATTTCTTTTAAGCGCATTTGATAGCTGACAGTATCAGGATTGTTGTTCATGGGTGTAATTCTTTCAAATGCCGAACCGGGATTTGTTACTACTGCAAATGATGAGACAACTCTGGTTGAATTAACCATTTCAATGATATTAACTGTAACCCGTGCAGCAGGTGTTCTGTCATATTGGCTGCCGAGTACTAATGAAGCCATGATATTATCAATGGGTTTCTCAAAAACCAAGAGGCTATCAGTAGAGGTTGTTACGTTGTATCCATTGTTTAACATAAGATTCATGATTTCAGCCCAGGCCTGTTTGCCCACTTTCCCACTAATAACGATTTCTGGTCTTCCGCTTGCCGTGTTATGCTTAACCGGAGTTGCGCAAGCGCTAAGAACAAATATAATAAGTAAAATAATAACAGAGTTGGTCTGCTTGTTCACACTGTGTATCCTCTGGTTTAAGAGTGTCAGCGTAGGAAATTTATATGTATCATCTGTTCTTAATTATTGTGAAAAACTTCCTCTATAGATAGCTATTTGTCAACAAAAGGTGTTTTTTTAAAGATAGAAACGCTGGGTCAGTACATTACTCTGATTTTTTTACCAAACCACGTAACAATATTACAATGTTGCCTAACAGGTAAATTTCATCTTTGATTATATGGCCGCAAATATTTGTTGTTATCCCTGTGAGGTATGGAGAGATAGAACATGGCTGTAATTCCATTATGCCATCGATGTGGCACCTGTTGCCGTAAGGGTGGTCCGGCGCTGCATCAAGAAGATCTGGAACTCCTGGACAGGCTGGGTCTTGCTTCCTTTGTCTGCCTGCGCAAAGGCGAACCTGCCCATGATCCCCGGGTTGATGCTGTGCGACCTTTATCGCAAGAGGTTATTAAAATTCGGGGCAAAGAAAAAGGCTGGGAATGCCTTTATTACGACAAGGTTGTATCGGGATGTACAATTTATCAGGATCGCCCTTTGGAGTGCCGAGTCTTATCTTGCAAGGATAGCCATCCTCTTTTTGAAGCCATGAAACGGCCCTATCTCCAGCGCAAGGATTTTATCCAGCAAGGATCAGCATTGTGGGCATGTATCCAAAGCCACGAACAGGAATTTCCTGTCAATAACGTCTTGCCTCTGGCGACAAGATCCCGGCAAGAGAAGCAGCATATCCCCAAGGAGCTGGACCAGATTTTTCGTGCAGAAATAGCTTATCGCTTGGCCTTGGGAGACTATGTTCAGGCTAAAGATGAAGATTTGTGGCCGTATTTGGGCCGTCCGCTATGGTTGGTCCTTGCTCCCTATGATTCTCGTTTTTTAGAATATGGGAAAATATAAGTTTTGTGTCAAAATGTTGACTTGACTGAAGAAATTCTTATCTGTGCCCTGTAACGCAGATAACAGGAGTGGTACCACCTTGGAATATAAAGATTATTACAAACTACTCAATGTGGAAAAAACTGCCAGCCAGGAAGAAGTCAGCAAGGCTTTTAAAAAGTTGGCTCGCAAGTATCATCCCGACTTAAATCCAGATAACCCTGAGGCTGAGGCCAAGTTCAAGGAAATCAACGAGGCCTACGAAGTTTTAAAGGATCCGGAAAAGCGCAAGCTTTACGATTCTCTGGGACCCAATTGGAAGGACGGACAAAACTTTCAGCCACCACCAGGGTATGAAAATTTTCATTTTCAATCTGGTGGTTTTGGAGCTGAGGGTTTTAGTGATTTTTTTGAAGCGATTTTTGGAGGGTCTGGTGGATTTCGTAGTAGTCGCTTTGGGGGTGATCCCTTTGGTCAAACCATGCGCATGCGCGGTCGAGACGCTGAGGTACGCATTTCCTTGACCCTGGAAGAAGCGTACCGCGGGGGGCAAAAAAATCTTGCCTTGCAAGAGCAGGTGCGTGGCCCTGATGGTCGTCCTCGCATGCAGCAAAAGACCCTGGAAGTGAATATCCCTGCTGGAGTGAAAAATGGTGGGAAAATCCGTTTGTCCGGCCAAGGTTCCCCTGGAAGCGGCGGTGGACCTGCTGGTGACTTGCTTTTGCATGTCCATATTGAGGAGCATCCCCTTTTTCGCCTTGAAGGGACTAATGTTGTTTATGATTTGCGTCTGGCACCCTGGGAAGCGGTTCTGGGCGGCACTCAGCGTATCCCCACTCTGGATGGTCCAGTGGACATGACTATTCCAGCTGGGGTGAGCAGTGGCCAAAAATTACGTCTTCAAGGCAAGGGGCTGGGCAAGGGCACGTCCCAGGGCGATCAGCATGTGCGCATCCTCATTCGTTCCCCCAAGACACTGACGGACCGCGAAGAAAAATTGTGGCAAGAACTGGCCAAGATTTCATCCTTTCAGGCCCGATAGGAGAAGGGTATGACCTTTGTACAAATTCGTGAATACGGACTTCCTGCACCCTCCAAGTGTATTGGCATGCAAGAATTTCTGGGGTTAACAGGACTTTCTGAAGATATGTTGGTGGAGCTCATTCGTATGGAATGGATTCAGCCTGCGCGAACAGTCCAAGATGAATATTTATTCATGTCGCAAGATGTCGTCCGGGTATGCAAGTTTCAACGGTTATGCACTGATTTTGAGCTGAGTCCTGTGGCCGGGATCATCATTGTTGACCTTTTGGAGCGTATTAACCGCCTGGAACATACGTTGGAGTCTTTCTCCAGGCAGATATAATTTATGGTTACAGAAGGAGATGAGCATATGGATCTCAATAAATTCACACAAAAATCTCAAGAAGCTGTGTCTGGGGCGCAGGCTGTAGCCATACGTCTTGGGCATCAACAGGTGGATGTTGACCATCTTTTTAAGGCGTTAGTTGAACAGGAAAATGGTTTGGTCCCGCGCTTATTGGAGCGGGCCGGGTATGATGTGCAGGCTCTGGGCACAGCTCTGGACCAGGAGCTTGCCAAGCAGCCTCGTGTCAGTGGACCAGGAGCTCAGCCTGGACAAATTTATGTGACCCAGCGTTTAAGTGAAATTATGCTTGGAGCCACGGATTTGGCCAAACAGATGCAGGACGAATACGTCAGTGTGGAGCATCTTTTCCTGGCTCTTGTGGACAAACCCGGTTCTGGTGCTGTGGCCACAGTATTGCGGCAATTTAATCTGACCAAAGATAAAATTTTGGGCGTCCTGGCTGAAGTGCGTGGCAATCAACGTGTAACTTCGGCTAATCCCGAAGAAACCTATGATGCCTTGAAAAAATATGGTCGCGATCTGGTGGAAGACGCCCGCAAGGGAAAGCTTGATCCGGTCATTGGTCGTGACGCAGAAATCAGACGGTGTATTCGCATTTTATCTCGGCGTACCAAAAATAATCCAGTCATGATCGGTGAGGCTGGTGTGGGCAAGACCGCTATTGTTGAAGGATTGGCCCAGCGTATTTTAAATAAGGATGTTCCTGAAGGCCTGAAGGATAAAACGGTCTTTGCTCTGGACATGGGTGCCCTTATTGCTGGGGCCAAGTACCGTGGGGAATTTGAGGAGAGGCTCAAGGCTGTCCTTAAAGAAGTGCAGCAATCTGACGGGCGGATCATTCTTTTTATTGATGAATTGCATACCATTGTTGGTGCGGGCAAAACCGAAGGAGCCATGGATGCGGGAAATTTGTTAAAACCCATGCTGGCCCGGGGTGAACTGCATTGTATTGGCGCGACTACTTTGGATGAATACCGCAAATATATTGAAAAAGATCCTGCTTTGGAACGTCGTTTTCAACCCGTGCTGGTGGATGAGCCGAGCATTGAGGATGCCATTTCCATCTTGCGTGGATTAAAAGAACGCTTTGAAGTGCACCACGGGGTGCGTATTTCTGATTCAGCTCTGGTTACGGCAGTAACTTTGTCCAGCCGGTATATTTCTGATCGTCAATTACCGGATAAGGCCATTGATCTTATGGATGAGGCTGCGGCCATGATTCGCACGGAAATAGACTCCTTGCCCACAGAACTGGATGACATCAATCGCAAGATCATGCAGCTGGAAATAGAGCGTGAGGCTTTGCGTAGAGAAAGTGATGCTGCTTCCCGGGATCGTTTGGAAAAATTGGAAAAGGAATTGGCAGAACTCAAAGAAATCCAAACCAGTCTTCGGGCTCAGTGGGAGCAGGAAAAAAGCGGTATTGATGCCATTAGTGCCTTGAAAAAAGAATTGGAAGCTACCAAGGAAGCCATTGCCAAGGCCGAGCGGGAATATGATTTAAATCGGGCCGCAGAGCTCAAATATGGTCGTTTAACAGAATTGGAGAAAAAGCTGTCAGCCATTTCCGGTAGCCATGATGATGAGACCAGGCTGTTACGAGAAGAGGTTGGCCCTGATGATATTGCAGCTATAATTGCCAAGTGGACAGGTATTCCCGTGACCAAGCTGGTGGAAGGGGAGCGGGAAAAGCTTTTGAAGTTGGCCGATGTGCTTCATGAGCGGGTGGTCGGTCAGGAAGAAGCGGTCCACGCTGTGGCTGACGCGGTGCTCAGGGCCAGGGCGGGTCTGAAAAATCCACAACGTCCCATTGGTTCCTTTATGTTTTTGGGGCCAACAGGGGTGGGCAAGACCGAGTTGTGTAAAACCTTGGCCCGGACTCTTTTTGATACTGAAGAGAACATGGTTCGCATGGATATGAGCGAATACATGGAAAAGCACACCGTGGCCCGGCTTATTGGCGCGCCTCCTGGATATATTGGATATGATGAGGGTGGCCAGCTTACGGAAGCTGTACGCCGCAAGCCCTATAGCGTGGTGCTTTTTGATGAAATTGAAAAGGCGCATCCTGATGTCTTTAACGTGCTTTTGCAAATCTTGGATGATGGCCGTTTGACGGATAGCCAAGGTCGGACCGTGAACTTTAAAAATACCATCATCATCATGACCTCCAATATCGGTTCGCCCACACTTTTGGAAGGCATTACTGCCCAGGGTGAGTTGCGTGCAGGGGTGCGTGAAGAAGTTATGCAGCAACTGCGGGGACATTTTCGGCCCGAGTTTTTGAACCGGGTGGATGAAATTGTGCTGTTCAAGCCTCTTTTGGTTGAGCAGATCATGCGCATTATTGATCTGCAATTGGTTGATTTGCAGGCCCGACTGGATGAACGAAAAATTACCCTGGAACTGACATCCAGAGCCAAGGAATTCATTGCCCGTGAAGCTTATGACCCGGTCTATGGAGCCCGGCCCTTGCTCCGTTATTTGCAACAACGCATTGAAACACCGTTGGCCAAGGAAATCATCGGCGGTCGCCTCCTGGATGGGCAGCAGATGGTTGTGGATGAACAAGATAATGACCTGGTTTTTCGGTCCTCATAACAATTTGGTTTTTGAATTCCTATAAAAGTACAGGGTGGGGTCAAACCCACCCTTTTTTTATACTATTTGCAGGTTATGGTTGTTAGGGAACCACTGATTAAACCGTTTTCGCCACTCCTGCGTAGGCGTGACTATAGTGCCCTTTAGGGTAAGTCCAGGATAATCAAGATGCTGGGTTCCCACTTTCGTGGGAATGACGTTTTAATCAGAGCCTCCTTCGTTGCCAGCATTTTCAATCCAGGTGCTGATTTCTTCTTTGGAGGGAATTCTTCCTGTACATTTTACCACTCCATCAATGACCACCGCCGGTGTGGACATGACTCCGGCGGCCATCATTTCTTTGAAGTCTGACACTTTTTGCACCACAATATTTCCACCTTTAGTAGCAACGACTTCTCTGACCAGTTTTTCCGTTTGCGCACACTGGGCGCATCCAGGGCCCAATACCTTGATTTCCATTATCTTGCTCCTGTTCATGAAAGTATATGCGGACCAACACTATTAAAGAGCCAGCCCACCAGAGTAAAAATTATCCATAAATAGCCAATAAACGTGGCTTGCAGTTTGATAGTCATGATTTGGCGTAACATCATTACTTCTGGAATGCTGGCCGCCACAGCACTCATGCAAAAAGCCAAAGTTGTGCCCATGGGGAGTCCTTTTGTGAGCAGGCTTTCCATGATGGGGATAATCCCGGTCACGTTGGAATACAGGGGAATACCAATGAGTACTGAGGCAGGTACTGACCACCACTCACCTGCACCAAGGTTTTGAGCAAACCAGTTTTCCGGAACAAAACCATGCAAAGCAGCACCAATGCCCACGCCAATAATGACCCATTTCCATACTCGTTGGAAAATAGAGGCGGTTTCATTATAGGCAAAGGTATGGCGTTGTTGGATGGTAGGGCCATGTTTTTTTTGAGAGTCATGGACATATTGTTGTGTGGGCTCTTTTTCCATGGCTTCAAGAATAAAGGGCTGTAACCAGCGCTGCACCTTAAGTTCATCCATCACAAAACCACCTAAAATACCGGCCAACATGCCCACCAGCACATAGGTAATGGTGAACTTCCAGCCCAAAAGACTCCAGAGCAGGACCACTGCAATTTCGTTGATCAAAGGCGAGGTAATCAGAAAGGACATGGTGATACCCATGGGGATACGCGCTGTGGTGAATCCCAAAAATAAAGGAATACTGGAACAGGAACAAAAGGGGGTGATAGCTCCAAAAAATGCACCCAAAAAATAGCCCAGGCCACGTCTTTTTCCGGCCAGAAAATCGCGGACCAATTCGACCTTCAAGGATACGCGGATCCAAGCCAATGCGTAAATAAGCAGGACCAGCAGTAAAAGGATTTTTGCTGTGTCATACAAGAAAAATTCCAGGGAGAGCCCCAGGTGCGATCCAGGAGCAAAGCCCCACAGCGTAAAAACCAGCCAGTGGGAAACAGGCATAATATGGGTATAGGCCAGCCACCAAAGGGTTGCTATACTGGTCACAATAGCAAAATAACCAAGATTCCATAATGGGGCATTATGGGGATTGGGGTGCAATTTTGAGGGCGTGGTGGGCATAGTCATAATAGTATGATATTTTTATAAGAGTTGAACTGTTGAAGTATTTTCTCAAAAAAAAAGTGGGTCTTATTTAGGGACGCGCTCAGGTAAGATCCCTGGTAAAATATGGCTTTCATCTCTAAATTTTTGACAAAGTTGTGGATTGCCAGCGCAACATTCTGTGGTCAGATAAGCGATCATATCCAGCATCATGGGAATATTGGCCTGATAGCGCATAAACCGTCCTTCGCGTTCCACATCCACCAGGCCGCTTTGAACAATGGTTTTCAGGTGAAAGGAGAGGTTGGTGGACGGGATATCCAGTTGTGTGGCAATGTCACCAGCCACCAATCCCTCGGGCGCGCTTTTGACCAGGAGTCGAAAAAGGTCCAAACGGACCTCGGAAGACAAGGCTTCAAAAATTTTACAGGCTTGCATATTGTCCATACAATGACATTTCAACATTATTTGAAACATGTCAAGACAGGAGTGTTTTTTTATCTTATCTGGTCTGAACCATACAATTTTTGGTTTGGGCAAGGCTATGGCTTGGTTAGACAAAAAAGGATCATAGTTTGAGATAACGCTTTGCGTGTTGGCTTGACCAGACTTGGACCTTGCCCTAGTATTTTTGGATACATGGATTCACATATGGTGAACCATAAGCAATGCTATTTTTGAGGAGGATGTATGGTCCAAAAGGCTGATAAAATTTGGTTTGATGGTCAGCTTGTACCCTGGGATGAAGCTCAGGTGCATGTCCTGACCCATACTCTGCACTACGGAGTCGGTGTTTTTGAAGGTATTCGTTGTTATACGTGCACTGATGGCGGTTCTGCTGTCTTTCGGCTGGAAGAACATGTGGAGCGACTTTTCCTTTCTGCCAAGATCAATGAAATGGTTATTCCCTTTACCCAGGATCAAATCAGCCAGGCCATTATCGAAACTCTTAAGGCAAACAAGCTGGCCGAAGGGTATATCCGCCCCCTATGCTTTATTGGTGCGGGGATCATGGGTGTTTATCCCGGAGAAAATCCCATTCAGACCATTATCGCCACCTGGCCCTGGGGTGCGTATTTGGGTGACGAAGCCCTGGAAAAAGGAATCCGGGTCAAAACGTCCACCTTTGCCCGCCACCATGTCAATGTTATGATGACCAAGGCCAAAACCTGTGGCAATTATGTTAATTCTGTGCTGGCCAAGCGTGAAGCCATTGCTGATGGCTACGATGAAGCCTTGATGCTGGATACCGATGGCTATGTCTCTGAAGCCACGGGAGAAAATATTTTTATTATTCGTGGTGGAGTGATCAAGACGCCTTCTCTGGGTTCTATTTTGGGTGGCATTACCCGAGAATCCCTGATAATTCTGGCAGAAGATCTGGGCTATACCGTGGTGGAAGATCGCTTTACCCGTGATGAACTCTATAGCGCGGATGAAGCTTTTTTCAGTGGTACTGCTGCGGAAGTGACCCCCATCCGTGAAGTGGATCGCCGCACCATTGGTGCCGGACGCCGTGGACCTGTAACCAAAGCACTGCAAGACGCCTATTTCAAGGTGTTGCGTGGAGAAAATCCCAAGTACGGCAAGTGGTTGGCTCGGTACACCATTTAGCGAGTTTTTTAGGCCGGGCTGGTTCAGGCTGGCTCGGCCATATCTATTTTCCTCATGAGTCAAGATAGCCTTACTTCTCGCTACCGTCCCCAGACTTTTGCCCAAGTGGTGGGACAGGACGCCATCAAGCGTATTTTATCCCGTTCAGCAGCTGTGGGTCGGGTGGCACCAGCCTATTTGTTGAGTGGCACCAGGGGCGTGGGCAAGACCACTTTGGCCCGGATTTTTGCCAAGGCCTTAAATTGCGAGCATGGCCCTGGTGCAGAGCCATGTAATACCTGTTCTTTTTGCCGCCAGATTACCCTGGGTGCAGCAGTGGATGTGGTGGAGATTGATGGTGCCTCCAATACTGGGGTGGATCATGTCCGCCGTCTTAAAGAGGATGTGGGCTATGCTCCTTTGGAGGGCCGCTTTAAGGTCATTATTATTGATGAAGCGCACATGCTCTCCAAAGCAGCCTTTAATGCGCTTTTGAAAACCCTGGAAGAACCACCCAAGCATGTTACCTTTATTTTAGCCACCACTGAACCAGAAAAATTTCCCCAAACCATTATCAGTCGTTGCCAACATCTGGTGTTCAAGCGTTTGCCTCAGAATGTCCTGGCCGCTCATTTACAAGAGGTCCTGAACCAGGAAAACGTTCTGGCCGAGGCTTCGGCCATCAATCTCTTGGCGCGGCGCGGGGCTGGATCGGTCCGGGACAGCATGTCTTTATTGGCCCAAGTTATGGCCCTGGGTGCGGACAAGCTGACCCTGGCTGAAGTGCGTGCAGTATTGGGTTTGGCCGGGCAGGAAGTTTTTATGCGTTTGGCCCACTTTATTCTTGAGCGCGATGTCCTGGGTTTACAGGCCTTGCTCACAGAAATTTTGGATTTGGGTGTGGATCTGGGCTTTTTCTTGCGTGAGCTTGGGGCCTGTTGGCGTAATCTTTTTTTATTGGGGCACCTTGGTCCACAGGCTGGTGATATTATAGATCTGCCTGCTGAAGAAGTGCAGCTTTGGGCTGAGTTGGCCCCCAAATTTACCCTGTCCCATGTGCATGCGGCCTGGCAAATGACCCTGGAAAGTCAGCGCCAGGTGCTGACCAGTATGGAGCCGGCCCTGGCTTTGGAATTATTACTGCTGAACCTGGCCTTTCTGCCGGAACTTTTGGCTGTGGGTACGCAAGGAGTTGTAGCAGGAGGTCCGGCACCAGGTCATACTCTAGGCCGTGGTGCTACTCCAAAAAGTATGGCCCAAGGTGCCCCCCCGAGCAGAGCACAGGATTTGGCCAGGCCCGCTGCCCAGATTTCATCTGCTGGCTCCGCCCCAATTCCTCGCCCTGCGGCAACCGCCCCAGGCCTGGAGCAAAAAACTTTTCCAGATAGCAGTGAGCCCAAGCACACACCGCCCAATATAAAACAGGACCAGGCAACGGCAGCCAGGTCAGCAAGCTTTGGCCAATCTCGTGTTGCCCCAGCACCTGTCAGGTCAGTGCGTGAAGAACCAGCTGATATTACTTCAGATACCAGCAAGTCCGTCCCACCTGAAGCCAGCCCCAAGCCCGGTTCGACTGCCCCTACTTGGGAAGGGTTTGTGGCCTTTTGCCAGCGCGGTACAGACAGATTGAGTCCTGTACCGGGCCTGGATAAATGTGTGGGTACGTGGCGTGAACAGGAGCTTATTCTATGCTCTGGTCATACTTTTTTATGCAAGCGTTTGGGAGAAAATTTGGCCCGCATAACTGATTTGGCCCGGGCCTATTTTGGTAAGGATACTCAGGTCCGCATTGAAGCCCAGCCCGCCCAAGACCGCCCCACCCGTCCCCAGCTGTTGGCTTTGGCCAAAGAAGATACTGTGGTTCGGGAGGTGCAAGAAATTTTTCAGGCCAAGATTATCCATGCTCGGCCCCCTGAAAACACCAACTCCAAGGAGAAAGACCAATGAACGAATTGATCAGACAGGCTCAGGTCATGCAGAAAAAAATGCTCAAAGTGCAGGAAGAATCCAGCAAAAAAGAAATTGAAAGCAGTGTAGGCGGGGGCATGGTCACGGTGCGGGCCACTTGTGGCGGTGATATTTTGTCCATAAAAATTGATCCAGCTGTGCTGGAAGATGCGGAAATGGTTCAGGATTTGGTTTTGTCCGCTGTTAATGAAGTCCTTAAAAAAGGCAAGGAAGTGTTGCAGGCTGAAATGACTCAGGTCACGGGCGGCATGAAGATTCCAGGGCTTTTTTAGGAGATTTTGTGCAACGACTGCCAGTTCCTTTGCAAAAGATTGTGGACCAATTTTCCTCTTTGCCAGGCATTGGTCCCAAAAGTGCCTTGCGCATGGCCCTGACCCTTTTGAAATGGCCTGAAGAATCCGTGCGGGCCATGGGCAAAGACATTGAATCCCTCCGCGACAACCTGCACATTTGTTCCCGTTGCCGGGGTTTGGCTGATACTGACCCCTGTGTTTTGTGCGCTGATCCCAAACGTAATGACGAACAATTATGCCTGGTTTCAGAGTGGGACAGTCTCATGGTCATGGAAGCCGCTGGAGTGTATCAGGGTCGATATTTTATTTTGGGTGGGCTCTTGTCTCCTTTGGATGGAGTGGATGCCCGGAACCTGGAAATATCTGCCCTGGAAACCCTGCTTGAGGACGGTCAGGTCAGTGAAGTCATTTTGGCCCTGGGCTCAACCATGGAAGCCGAGGCCACCAGCACCTATGTGCATGAGCTGGTCACTCGTTCTTTTCCAGCCATAGCCATCACCCGTCTGGCTCAGGGCATACCTTTGGGGGCGGAGATCAAATATGTGGATCGGGAAACCCTGAAGCAATCCTTAAAATATCGTCATTCCTTGTAAAGCATGTCTATTATCCAGGGCGAAGTTGTCAGTATTGTCTATTACAATTCTGAAAACGGCTACGCCATTCTCCGTATGCTCAGTCCTGATGAGCCCGGCCAGGTCACAGCCCTGGGGACCTTGGGCAGTGTGGCTCCAGGGGAATCCCTGGCCCTTACCGGCCAATGGGTCGAACATCCCAAGTTTGGCCGCCAATTTAAGGTGGAGGTCTGCGAGCATCTTTTACCAGCTGATATCAATGGCATCCGTCGTTTTTTGGCGTCTGGAGCCATTAAAGGGGTCGGTGAAAAAATTGCCCAGCGTCTGATTCAGGCCTTTGGTAACGAGGTTTTGGACATCTTGGATACCGATCCAGAAAAATTATTGATGGTCGAAGGTATTGGGGAGGCCAAGCTCAAAAGTATTGTCACCTCCTGGCAGGAAAAACGAGAAGTGCGGGGACTCATGCTTTTTTTGCAAACTCATGGTGCCCCAACAACCTTTGCCCATCGAATTTTCAAACATTATGGGGTGGATGCGGTGCGCAAGCTCAAAGCCAATCCCTATGACCTGGCTTATGATATTCATGGCATTGGCTTTCGCACGGCTGATGATTTGGCCCTCAAACTGGGCTTTGCCGAGGACGCTCCCCAGCGCTTGGAAGCCGGGGTGGAGTATTGTTTGCGCCACATCGCGGAGACAGCCGGGCATATGTACCTGCCCCGCCTGAGCCTGATTGAAGAAACAGCCAAACTGCTGGGCTGTCATAATTTGGAATTGGTAGAAGAGCAGGTTGATTTTTTGGTTGCTCGCAAACGATTGGTTACCGAGATTTTGCCGGATCAAGATGCTGGGGAAGCCATTTTTTTAACCTATTTGTGGCGCACTGAACGTGAAATAGCCTCGCGTCTGAAAGCCTTGCTGGATCACACTTCGCCCATGGACCCGCAGCGTATAACCAGGGCCATAGTTCAGGAAGAACAACGTCTGGCCTTGGCCTTGTCGCCGGAGCAGCGTCAGGCTGTGGAGTCTGCCTGCGGCAACAAGGTGTCCATTATTACCGGTGGCCCTGGTACGGGCAAGACCACCATCACCAGGGTTGTGGTGCGGGCCTTGAAATCTTTGGGCTTTAAAATTGCTCTGGCTGCACCCACAGGCCGGGCGGCCAAGCGTTTGTCCGAAGCCACGGGATTTATGGCCACGACCCTACATCGTCTTTTGGGCTATCAGCCGGTCACGGGGTTTGATTTTGGAGAGGAAAAAAAGCTGGGCGCAGACGTGGTCGTGGTTGATGAAGTCTCCATGCTGGATTCCACCTTGTGTTTGTCGCTGCTGCGGGCTTTGCCGCTGACCTGTCGGGTTATTTTTGTTGGGGATCATAATCAATTACCATCTGTGGGCGCTGGGAATATTTTGGGGGATATGCTGGAAAGTGGAGTTATTCCAGCCGTGACCTTGACGCAAATTTATCGCCAGGCCCAGGAAAGCATGATTGTGGTCAATGCTCACCGCATCAATATGGGCGAATTTCCTTTGGGCAGCCCCCATGCTCCACCTCGGGCAGATTTTTTCTGGGTGGAAAAAGATTCTTTGCCTGAACTGCAATCCCTGGTGGTGCGCATGGTCTGTGAGCGGATTCCCGAGGCCTATGGCCTGGATCCCATGACCGAGGTTCAGGTGCTCACCCCCATGCACAAGGGCGAAGTGGGCACCATGGCTTTAAATCGTCTATTGCAAGCAGAGCTTAATGGACATGGCCGGGAATTGGTGCGTGGGCAACGTAGTCTGCGGGTGGGCGATCGGATTTTACAACTACGCAATAATTACGACAAAGAAATTTTTAATGGTGATCTGGGGCATATCCTTGATTTTGATGTGGAAGACCAGGTCCTGACGGCTGAATTTGATGGCCGCGAAGTGGAATATGACTTTGAAGAGCTGGATGAAATCAGCCTGGCCTACGCCTTGAGTGTCCACAAAAGTCAGGGCAGTGAGTATCCGGCTGTGGTCATGCCTGTGGTTACTCAGCACTATATGCTTTTGCAGCGCAATCTCATCTATACCGGCCTGACCAGAGGACGAAAACTGGCTGTACTCATGGGCTCACGCCGGGCCATGCACATGGGCCTTAAAAATGAGCGCGGGCGTAAAAGGTTTACCACCCTGGCCCTGCGCTTGGCAGATGTGCATGGATTGTAGTTAGGGAAATCCTGATTAAACCGAAACAAGTCATTGCGACCGCGAGGAACCGAAGCGGGAAGCAATCCAGAATCATTGAATTATCAGTAGGTTATAGATTAGCGAAGCGCCACGTCCTGCCACACTCCGTTTGCAGTCTTCGCAATGACAGAATTAATCAGCACCTCCTTAGTTTACCCTCCTTGCCAGTCATATCACTTTCCTCTTATGAATTATGCCTCTGGGAGCAGGCTGATAGCCTGTTGCAACAGCCATTGGTCATAAGAGGCAAAAATGAACTCAGCAGAACAACAATTTCTTAAAGATCTGGATGACAAGCTCTGGAAGGCCGCGGACAAGCTGCGCGCCAATCTGGATGCGGCCAACTACAAGCACATTGTGCTTGGCCTTATTTTCCTCAAATATGTTTCCGATGCCTTTGCAGAACGTCAAGAACAGCTCCTTGAGTTATTTAGCATCAAAGCTGACGACAATATCTACTACCTGCCGCCCGAAGACTATTCCACCCAGGACGCATACCAACAATGCCTGCAAGACGAGCTGGAACACCTGGACTACTACCGTGAAGCCAATGTGTTTTGGGTGCCCAAGGCCGCTCGTTGGAGTACGCTCAAAGAAAAGTCTGTTCTGCCCATTGGTACTGTGCTCTGGCAGAATGAACAGGGCGAAGATGTCAAACTGCGCTCTGTGTCCTGGCTGATAGATAACGCCCTGGAAGAAATTGAAAAAAGTAATAGCAAGCTCAAGGGTATCTTGAATCGTATCAGCTCCTACCAGCTGGACAATGACAAGCTCATGGGACTGATCAACACTTTTTCGGACACGTCTTTTACCAAGCCCGTGCATGAAGGTCAGTCCCTCAACCTGCACAGCAAGGACATTCTTGGTCATGTGTATGAATACTTTCTGGGGCAATTTGCCCTGGCTGAAGGCAAACAGGGCGGCCAGTACTACACGCCCAAAAGTATTGTCACCCTGATTGTGGAGATGCTGCAACCCTTTGCTGGCCGTGTCTATGATCCAGCCATGGGCAGTGGCGGTTTTTTTGTTTCCAGTGATAAATTTATTGCCGAACACGCTGCCAAATACCACTACAACGCCAGTGACCAGCGCAAACACATTTTTGTTTATGGCCAGGAATCCAACCCCACCACCTGGAAGCTGGCAGCCATGAACATGGCCATTCGCGGCATTGATTTTAATTTTGGCAAAAAGAATGCTGACTCTTTTCTCGATGACCAACACCCGGATTTGCGTGCTGATTTTGTCATGGCCAACCCGCCCTTTAACATGAAGGACTGGTGGAGCGAGTCGTTAGCTGATGATGTGCGCTGGCAATACGGCACGCCACCCAAAGGCAATGCCAATTTTGCCTGGATTCAGCACATGCTCCACCACCTGGCCCCCACTGGGAGCATGGCCCTGTTGCTGGCCAATGGTTCCATGAGCTCCAGCACCAATAATGAAGGGGAAATCCGCAAGCATCTCATTGAAGCCGACCTGGTGGAATGTATGGTCGCCTTGCCCGGCCAGTTGTTTACCAACACCCAGATTCCGGCCTGCATCTGGTTTTTGACCAAGGACAAGGCCAATGGTCTGGTCCGGGATCAGAAAAAGTGCAACCGTAAAGGGGAGTTTTTGTTTATTGATGCTCGCGAGCTGGGCTATATGCGTGACCGGGTCCTGCGTGATTTTACTACCCAAGACATCACCAAAATCGTTGATACTTTTCATGCCTGGCAATCCGCTCCCGAATCCGGCGAACAATCCGCATCCGGTCATTGCGAGGAGCGCAGCGACGCGGCAATCCACTACCAGAACATACCCGGCTTTTGTTACAACGCCACCCTGGAAGAAATCGCCAAGCATGATTTTATGCTCACCCCAGGCCGCTATGTGGGCGCACCAGAGCAGGAAGATGATGGCATTCCCTTTGCGGAAAAAATGGCCGAACTCACCGCAACGCTCAAGGAACAATTGGCTGATAGTGCCCAACTGGAGCAGCAGATAAAAGATAATTTGGCAGGGCTGGGATATGAGCTTTAACAGTCTGTTGGCCCAAGAAATTCAGCAAGGGAAAGCATCGGTGATACACGCGGTTACTGGAGGGTAAAGGAATGAGCAAAATCAATGTATTGGAGCAGAACGTCACCATCACCACCATCAAGGATGAGGACTACATCTGCCTGACCGACATTGCCCGCTACAAGGACAGCAAACGCACTGACTACATCATCCAGAACTGGCTGCGTAACCGGAATACGATCGAATTTCTTGGCATCTGGGAAAGACTCAATAACCCCGTGTTCAATCCCATCGAATTCGAGGGGATTAGAAATCAGGCTGGTTTGAATAGTTTTGTGCTCACAGCCAAACGCTGGACGGAAGCAACGGGTGCCATCGGCATCATCTCCAAGGCTGGACGCTACGGCGGCACCTATGCCCACAAAGACATTGCCTTTGAGTTCGCATCCTGGGTGTCGGTGGAGTTTAAACTTTACCTCATTAAGGAGTTCCAGCGCCTCAAGGAAGACGAACGCAAGACCCTGGGTTGGGACATTCGCCGCAACCTCGCCAAGATCAATTACCGCATTCATACCGATGCCATCCAGCAGCACCTGATACCAGCAACTCTCACCGCTGGGCAGACCTCGCAGGTCTATGCTTCTGAAGCGGACGTACTGAATCTGGCCTTGTTCGGGCAGACGGCTGCCCAGTGGCGCGAAGCCAATCCCGACCATAATGGAAACATGCGCGACGAAGCTGACGTAACCCAACTGGTTTGCCTCTCAAATCTGGAAAATCTCAATGCCTTGTTCATCGCCGAAGGGCTGTCGCAATCCGTGAGGCTGGAACGGCTGAACCGTATTGCCATTCACCAAATGAGCTTGTTGGCCGGGGATGATCGGATGAAATTATCGAGGGCTGGGATATGAACTTTAACAGTCTGTTGGCCCAAGAAATTCAGCGTGGCGAAAGTAAAACTTTGGAGTTTAAACGTGAGCTGCCAAAAGGCGACCAGCTGGCTAAAACCCTGGTTGCCTTTGCCAATGGTAGTGGTGGCAAACTGGTTATTGGTGTGGACGACCAACGCCAGTTTGTCGGTATTCAGAGCGATGAATTTGAGCTTATGGATCAAGTTGCTTCCATGGTACATAACCAATGCTTTCCCACGTTGTTACCCAGCATTTACCTGGAGACTATCAACAATAAAACCCTGCTTATCGTGCAGGTAAGCCGTGGCAGCCAACTACCGTATTACCTGAAAAGCAAAGGCCGGGACGAAGGTACCTTTGTACGCATTGGCGCGAGCAATCGCCAAGCCAGCCTGGACATGATTTACGAACTGGAGCGTCAGCGTCTCAATCAAAGCTTTGATGAACAAGCATCCTGGGAAGCAGAGCTTGAACAGCTTAACCTAACACCCCTGCGTCGGGCATTTGTACAACAAGGCAAGGAACTGAATGAGCAGCAGCTCTACAGCCTCAAGCTGATCAAAAAAGAGCATGACAAGGTACGTCCTACACATGGACTGTTGATTTTGCTTGGTCATTACGAGCATGTGGAAATTAAATGTGCCCGCTTCAAAGGTACTAATATGGCGGTATTTCTGGATAAAAAAGAATACCGTGGAGACCTGTTTCACCAGCTCACCCAAACCGAACTATTTATAAAAAACCACCTGCACCTGCGGGCAGAAATCCTTGGCTTGCAACGCACGGAAACCTATGAGCTTCCTATTCCGGCTATTCGAGAGGCACTAATTAATGCCATTGTTCACCGTGACTACAGCAACTTTGGCCGCGATATCAAGGTGGGCATTTATGATGACTGCGTAAATATCGTTTCTCCAGGTGGTCTGCCCAATGGCATTACTCTGGAAGAAGCCCTGCAAGGCCGCTCTGAAATCCGCAACAAGGTCATTGCGCGTGTGTTTAGGGAGCTGGGCTATATCGAGCAATGGGGCAGTGGCATTGCCCGTATCCGACAGCTTTGTCAGGAGGCTGACACGCCAGAACCTGTTTTTAAAGAAACTGGTGATTTTTTCGACATTGAGTTTTTGCGGGATGAAAGCTTGCAGGCAGCAGCGGTTGAAGAAATAGATGGTTCAGGTGGTCCAATAGGTGGTCCAATAGGTGGTCCAATAGGTGGTCCAATAGGTGGTCCAATAGGTGATCAGATCACAGATAAGCAACAAGAGATCTTGATGATTTTACAGAGTAATCCCCAAGCCTCGCGTCGGGGGATAGCTGCAAATCTACAAGTCAACCCCTCAGCCGTGCAAAAGCATCTTGAGAAGCTCAAAGAGCTGGGCGTGATTGAGCGTGTGGGAGGCACTCGTGGCTATTGGCAGGTAAAGATATGACGCAGGATAAAGCTTGGATGAGTGTGGAGCTATTTACGAAAGGTGCCCGACTGGAGGAGAAAATCAGGAAGAATCTTGGGGGGCTGGGGTATGAGTTCTGAATGGAATAAATACCGCCTTTCAGATGTAATTGAAATTATAGGTGGAGGCACCCCAAAAAGGAGCGAACCAAGTTATTGGAACGGGAACATACCGTGGTTATCAGTAGCAGATTTTAATAATGATTTAAGGTTTGTTGTGCATGCTGCAGAAAAAATTACAGAAGCTGGACTTAGCAATAGCAGCACCAAGATTTTAGAAGTAGGTGATATTATTATTTCTGCACGTGGAACGGTTGGTTGTTTAGCACAGCTAAGTAAGTCAATGGCTTTTAATCAGTCATGCTACGGACTTAGAGCGAAAGTAAACTATTTAACAAATGACTATCTGTACTACTTGGTGCGTATAAAGGTTGCTGAGCTGAAACAATATGTTCATGGAGCAGTTTTTGACACCATTACACGCTCTACATTTGACGATATTACTGTCCGTTTGCCCTCGCTAGCAACACAAGCTGTAATAGTTAATACGTTAGGTGCATTAGACGACAAAATTCACCTCAATCACCAAATCAACCAAACCCTGGAACAAATGGCCCAGGCCATTTTCAAAAGCTGGTTTGTGGATTTTGAACTCGTCAAAGCCAAAATCGCTGTTCTGGAAGATGGCGGCAATGAAGAAGACGCCAACCTCGCTGCCATGCAAGCCATCTCCGGCAAAACTCTGGTTGAATTGGAACAGCTAAAAATCCAAAGCCCCAACCATTACCAACAACTATACACTACCGCCCAATACTTCCCCGTTGCCATGCAGGACAGCGAGCTGGGCGAAATTCCAGAGGGGTGGGAAATTGCAAAGATAAGCGATTTTGGAAAGGTAGTATGCGGAAAAACACCATTAAAGAAAAATAAGGAATTCTATAACGGGGCTATTCCATTTATTAAAATTCCAGATACACACGGCAAAATATTTATTACCAACACATCGGAGAATTTAAGCCAGGCAGGGCATAAATCACAGCAGAATAAGTTATTGCCTGCTGGCAGTATTGGTGTCAGCTGTATAGCAACGGTTGGGCAGGTTTTTATTACGACCGAGCCGAGCCATACAAACCAGCAAATAAACTCAATTATTTTGTACAAGCAGAAGTATTCGTACTATTTATTTTTCAAGTTTAAAGGAATGAAAGATATTTTTCACGATTATGCAAGTGGTGGTAGTACAACTTTGAATATGAATACTTCAACTTTCTCTGGAATATTTATCGAGAAACCGCCTCTCAATCTAACCTTTCAATTTCACTCGGCACTTGCACCTTTAATGGACAGAATCTTGAATAACCAAAAAGAAAGTGAAACTTTAGAGAGCTTGAGAGATGCACTTCTCCCCAAACTCCTCTCCGGCGAGCTATGCGTAAAAAATCAGGTGATCGCATGAGTAAAGAACTGACAACTTCTCTTGTGGCACGCAAGAATGTGCTGAATAATACCTATGCATTACAACAGCTGGAAAGCGATCTTGAGCTTGGCGGACTGGCCTTTGAGGGAGAAACGTTGTTCACTAAGCAACAGGCTGCCGATATCCTTGCCATTGATGAGCGTACGATTGACCGGTATCTGAACAGTTACGGTGATGAATTGGGAGAAAGCGGCTACCGAATTCTCAGGGGAAAAACATTAAAAAACGTTAGGTTACACTATGTCAACGACATAAATGTCGTCGACATCAGCCCCAAGGCTCCCTCTCTCGGTATATTCACTTTTCGTGCTCTACTCAACCTGGCTATGCTGGTGACAGAAAGTGACCGTGCCAAGGCGATACGTAGTCGAATGCTTGATATTGTGATCGACGTAATTGCACTGAAGGCCGGTGGACACACCAAATATATCAACCAACGCGACAGAGATTACTTGCCAGCTGCATATATGGAGGACAGTTACCGTAAGCAGTTTACCAATGCTCTGAGGCATTACTTGGATATGGGCAATCATAAATATGCTGTGTATACAGACAAGATTTACAAAGCAGTATTTTGTGAAAATGCGACCGAATACAAGAAGGTGCTGAAGCTTGCTGATGCAGATAGAACACGCAACACCATGTATGCGGAGGTACTCAAAGCCATTGCCAGTTTTGAACATGGCCTAGCTGAACAAATGAAGTCGGAGTCAGAGCGTCTCGGTCGAAAGCTAAAGCCATCAGAGTTAGATGCATTGATCGCTGCTGCGGAATCAAATCCATTTTTAAAGCCAGCTATCGAAGATGCACGCATTCGCATGGCAAGTCGGGATCTTGGATTTCGTGATGCACTTCATGAAAAATTGGAGCACTACATCCAGTCTGTGCCAGAGGGTGACTTTGATCGGTTTCTTGGCGAGAAAAGTCGTGCTTTGGAAGATCAACTCGCCGATGCAAAGACGTTGGAGGTTCTCAAGCGGTTGAAGGATCGTTGATATGGAGATTATGATCCTTTACTTCGACGTCGTACATGCCATACGTGAGCATGACTGGATTATCGAGCATTCTGGTGGACTGCCTGGTATTAAGGATGAAGGACAATTGGCCAGTATTCTGGCTCACATACAGAATGATCTGTACTACCCAAGTTTTAAAGAAAAACTGAACCATCTGGTTTTTGCTATCAATAAGTTTCACGCATTCAACGATGGTAACAAACGCTCCAGTTTGGTGCTGGGAGCTTATTTTTTGGAGCTCAACGGTTATGACTATTGTGTAAGAAAGTTTGTACATGAAATGGAAAATATTGTGTTATGGCTTGCCGAGGGAAAGATTTCCAAGGAATTGTTACTCAAACTAATCAATTCACTAATTATGGATGATGACTACCCTGAAATGCTTAAGCTAGAGCTACTTGAAGCACTGGAAAGTTAGGTAAAGACAATGACCGAAGACCAACTGGAACAACTCTGCCTTTCCTGGTTCACTGAAACTGGCTGGGAAAAAACAGTGGAATAAATAAAAAAACAGAAACATGCCTATGCTTGGTATCACTTCTCTTGAGGATCTTGCTTTATTACGCGAATCTGTTTCGCTCGAATGTAAGCTGGCCAAAGGCCGAGATGGTAAAGGTGCGCTGCCCGAAGATTTTTGGGCTACTTACAGTGCCATGGCCAACACAGACGGCGGCTTTGTCATTTTGGGGGTTCGTGAAGGAAAGGGCCAGTTTGAGCTGGAAGGTATTGAAAATATCAACAAGATTCGAACAGATCTATTTAACAACTTGAATAACCGGCAGAAAGTTAGCGTCAACCTTCTTAGCGACAAACAGGTTCGTCAACATCTAATGGGTGACAAGATTTTGTTGATTATTGAGATTCCCCGAGCAAGCAGACAACAGCGCCCCGTATATCTGACTCCCAATCCTTTTGCTGGCAACACCTATCGCCGCCTTGATGAAGGCGACCGACCTCTGTCAGATGAAGATGTCAAACGTATGCTCGCTGAGCAGGTCGAAGAAAGTCGTGATTATCGTATTCTGCATGGTTATGGCTTGGGTGATCTGGATATGGGAACTTTGCGTGTCTATCGTCAGGTATTTGCAAATAGAGAACCCGGACATCCCTGGAACGAGATAGATGATCATGCTTTTTGCAGATGATTGGCGGCTGGCGTCAAGATCGTGAAACAGGTAAATCAGGGCTGACACTGGCAGGCTTGCTGATGTTCGGTCAAATGAATGGGATCCAAGAGGCCTTGCCTTACTACATGTTAGACTATCAGGAGAGACCCGAGGCCAAAACAGAAATGCGTTGGGTAGATCGACTAACCCTGGACGGCAAGTGGTCGGGCAATCTTTATGATTTTTATCGCAAGGTGTACCTGAAGCTCATTGCAGATCTCAAGGTGCCTTTCGTGCTGGAAAAGGGTGAGCGCAAGGATGAAACGCCTGTACATATTGCTCTTCGTGAGGCACTGGCTAATGTTTTGGTACACGCTGATTACACCGATCGTGCTTCGGTCCTGGTTGTCAAACGTCCGGACATGTTTGGCTTTCGCAATCCGGGCTTGATGCGTATTCCTGTAGAGGTAGCCTTGCAAGGTGGTGAGCCAGACTGCCGTAACCGAAATCTGCATAAAATGTTTCGTTTTGTGGGTGTTGGCGAACAGGCAGGTACGGGTATTCCCCGAATTTTTTATGGCTGGAAGTCCCAGCACTGGAATCCACCTAAATTATATGAATCATCAGAGCCCTATAACCAAACATTGCTTGAATTGCGGATGATCGACCTGTTTCCATCTGCTGTCATTGCTAACTTGCACCAACACTTTGGCAAGCATTTCGATCAATTGAAAAATGAGGAACGAGTCGCTTTGGCCTTGGCAGGTAGTGAAGGAACGGTCAATCATGCACGCCTGTGTACTGTGACCTCTGCCCATCCGATGGAACTGACGCGCATCCTACAGCACCTGACACAGGTCGGAATGCTTGAATCTAAGGGGAGCGGGCGTGGTGCCGTATATTTTCTACCGGGACAAGATTTGCCCACACCTGAGGATGTGTTCGGTCCTACATTTGTAATCACTCAGGTGAGCTCCGTAGGTTTGGGGGCAAGCTCCGTAGGTTTGGGGGCAAGCTCCGTAGGTTTGGGGGCAAGCTCCGTAGGTTTGGGGGCAAGCTCCGTAGGTTTGATGCCCCAAAGGGATGAGCAAGGACGCATTATCAGTGAGCACCTGGACTTGCCGATTATTAATAGTCTTGCAGTGTTGTCTACAGAGTTGCGGCAGCAGCTTAAAAGCCTGGCTAGCCAGCCCCGGACCAAGAAAAAGTTGCCACGTCAGCAAATGGTAAGAACATTGTTGGCTTTGTGCAAAGATAACTACCTGACGCTACAGGTCCTTGCCGAGTTGGTAGATCGTAATCCTGATTTTCTACGGACTAGTTATTTAGTTCCTTTATTGCGAAACAAAAAAATAACCATGGCCTTCCCAACAACACCTACCCATGAAAAACAGGCTTATTGTCTATCACAATCACTGCGTGAGTCTGATATTGCAAAAGGCAGCATTGCTTCTCACGGAGAAGAGTAATGATGACCGAAGACCAACTCGAACAACTTTGCCTTTCCTGGTTCACTGAAACTGGCTGGGAAACCACCTATGGCCCGGACCTGGCTCCAGATGGCAGCGCACCGGAGCGAGCCGATTACCGCCAGGTCATCTTGTTCGGGGACTTGGAAGCAGCCTTGCATCGCCTTAATCCGCATCTGCCGGAAAGCTCCATTGAGCAGGTTGTTGCCCAGCTGTGCCAGCCAGACAGTCTGGATACCATTATCAGTAATCACAGTTTTCACCGCCTGCTGCTGGAAGGCGTGCCAGTAGAATATAAGCGTAATGACTTGGTGGTGCATGACCGGGCACTGCTCATGGATTTTTCCCGCCCCAAGGCCAACCGTTTTCGGGCCATCAACCAATTCACCGTCCAGGGCACCAAGGGCCTGCGCCGCCCGGATATTGTCTGTTTTATCAATGGTCTGCCCCTGGCCATATTGGAGCTCAAAAGTCCGTCTGATGATCAGGTGGATATTTGGGACGCCTTTAATCAGATCCAGACCTATAAGGATGAAATCTCTGATCTTTTTGTGTTTAATGAGGCCCTTGTTATTAGTGATGGCTATAATGCCCGAGTGGGTTCTCTGACCGCCAATCGGGAACGCTTCATGCCCTGGCGGACCATCAAGCATGAGGAAGACAAGCCGCTTTTGCAATGGCAGCTGGAAATCATGATTCGTGGTTTTTTCGCGCCCCCATTGCTGCTGGAATATATCCGCTATTTTGTGCTCTTTGAGACGGACGTGGACCAGCTGGTCAAGAAAATTGCCGGGTATCACCAGTTTCATGCTGTGCGTGAGGCAGTCCGGGCCACTATTGTGGCCGCCAGTCTGTCCAGGCAGTGGCAGGCAGCAGAAAGGCATGGCAACTACTATGCCCCAGGAGTGGAGCCGGGCAGTAAAAAAGCTGGTGTGGTCTGGCATACCCAGGGTTCGGGCAAGAGTATTTCCATGTGCTGCTATGCCGGGATGCTGCTGCAACAGCCAGAAATGAACAACCCAACCTTGGTGGTGGTTACAGACCGTAACGATCTGGACGGTCAGCTTTTTGCCACTTTCAGTGCTGGCCGCGAACTGTTGCGCCAGGAGCCAGTGCAGGCTGATGACCGTGACGCTTTGCGCTCTTTACTGGCCGAGCGTGAGTCTGGCGGCATTATTTTTACTACAGTGCAGAAGTTTACCCTGCTGGCTGGTGAAAATAGCCATCCTGTGCTCAATGACCGCCATAATATTGTGGTCATTTCCGATGAAGCCCACCGCAGCCAGTATGGTTTGAGTGCTACCCTCAAGGATGGCCGCTATAGCTACGGCTATGCCAAGCACATGCGTGACGCCTTGCCCAATGCCTCCTTTATCGGCTTTACGGGCACACCCATTGCCACTGAGGACAAGGACACCCGGGCAGTTTTTGGCGATTATGTGTCCATTTATGATATTCAAGATGCAGTGGAAGATGGGGTCACAGTGCCCATTTATTACGAATCCCGCCTGGCCCGGCTGGACATCAATCATGAGGAAATTGAGGCGTTATCCAAGCAGGTCGAGGAAGTGGTGGAAGACGAGGAAGACCTTGGCCAGCGCGAGAAAACCAAGGGCCAGTGGAGCCGCCTGGAAAAGCTGGTTGGTTCGGCCCCGCGCCTGAAGCAAGTGGCCCTTGACCTGGTGCACCATTTTGAAACCCGCACTGCGACCATGGACGGCAAAGCCATGATTGTGGCCATGAGCCGGGATATTTGTGTGCAGCTTTACGATGAAATTATTGCCTTGCGGCCGGACTGGCACGATCTGGACCCGGACAAGGGAGCCATCAAGATTGTCATGACTGGTTCTGCTGCGGACAAAACCGCGTTGCAGCCGCATATCCATAGCCGGCAGATCAAAAAGCGGTTGGAAAGTCGTTTCAAGGACGCCAAAGATCCCCTGCGTCTGGTCATTGTGCGCGATATGTGGCTCACGGGTTTTGATGCGCCTTGCTGCCACACCATGTATGTGGACAAGCCCATGCGTGGGCACAACCTGATGCAGGCCATTGCCCGCGTTAACCGGGTCTTCAAAAACAAGCTCGGTGGTCTGGTGGTGGATTATATTGGCATTGCTGCCGAGCTTAAAGCTGCCCTTAAAACCTACACCTCTGCCAAGGGCAAGGGCAGTCCAACTCACAATACTCAGGAAGCCCTGGCCGTGATGTTGGAAAAGCTGGATATTATCCACGGGCTTTTTGCTGCCAGTCCCCACAGTCCGGCCTTTGATTATAGCGGCTTTGCTCAGCATGCCCAAAAACTCTTGATTCCAGCAGCCAACCATATTCTGGGTCTTGAGGACGGCAAAAAGCGTTTTCTGGATGCCATGCTGGCCATGACCAAAGCCTATTCCTTGTGCAGTACCTTGGATGAGGCCCAGGCCCAGCATAAGGAAATTGCTTTTTTGTCCGCAGTCAAGGTGGCCATTACCAAGCACACCAGTGTGCAGCGCAAGCTGACCAAGGACGAGCAGGATTCAGTGCTCAAACAGATTTTGGATAATGCCGTGATTGCTGAAGAAGTGGCCGATGTCTTTGCTCTGTGCGGACTGGACAAGCCCAATATTGGCCTGCTGTCGGACGAGTTTTTAGAAGATGTGCGCAAGATGCCCTACCGCAATCTGGCCGTGGAATTGTTGGAAAAGCTGCTCAAGGATAACATTCGCGCCCAAACCCGCACCAATGTGGTTCAGGAACGCAAATATAGTGAGCGATTGCGGGAAACCCTGCGCAAGTACAACAATCGTGGTATTGAGACGGCCCAGGTCATTGAGGAACTCATTGCCATGGCCAAGGAATTCCAAAAAGATTTGGAGCGCGCCCATGCCCTGGGCCTGAACTCTGATGAAGTGGCTTTTTACGATGCTCTGGCTCATAACCAAAGTGCTGTGCATGAATTGGGGGATGAGATCCTTAAAGCCATAGCCATGGAGCTGACGGAAAAACTGCGTAATTCCACCACAGTGGACTGGCAGGTGCGCGAAAGCGTGCGCGCCAGGCTGCGTATTCTGGTCCGCCGCACCCTGCAAAAGTATAAATACCCGCCCGACCAGGCCCAGGAAGCTGTGGAACTGGTGTTGCAACAGGCTGAAGTGCTGTCCAACAACTGGAGTCAATAGGCCGGGCAGCCTCCTGGTCCTGTTTACCCACAAGCAGCCAGAAAATCTTGCACAGCCTCAAGTCCCTGATGGTCAAGGAGATTGAGAATATGGCTGCCCATAACCGCTACGTCAGCCAGGCCCCGGAGCATGGCCACATGCTCAGGGGAGGATATGCCAAAACCAGCGGCAATGGGCAGTCCTGCTTTTTTCTTTAAGTCCCGCACATAATCAAGACCTCCTTGATCCAGGGTTGCTCCGGCCCCGGTAATGCCCACTTTAAGCGTGGTGTACAAAAGTCCCGAGGCTCTGGTCAGGATTTTTTCCAGACGTGCCTCCTCAGTGTCCGGTGAAATGACCATAATAGGATGCAGTCCGCGTTCCCGGGCCAGATCAGCATAGTCCCCGCCAGGTTCATCCCAGGCCAAATCCGGCAAAATAACCCCACTGGCCCCACTGGCAGCGGTCCGATCCAAAAAATGATCCATACCCATGGCAAAGGGAATATTGGCATAGGTCATGAATATAAAACCCATGTCCGGAAGTTCCTTGGCCAGGGCCGCGCCCAGCTCAAAGCAATGGTCAGGGGTAATGCCCTGGTCCAAGGCCGCCTGATTGGCACGCATGATGGTTGGCCCATCAGCCAGGGGATCTGTAAAGGGAATTTGAATTTCCACCAGCCGGACGCCGTGTTTGGCCATGAGGCGGATGAGCTCAACGTTCATATCCAGAGAAGGATATCCGGCTACCACATGGGTCATGAGCTGAATACCTTTCCTCTCACGCAGGACCCGGTCAATATTATTGGTCATCTTCCACCTCCCTTTTAAGAAATGCCATCCAATTATTGCGGTCCAGTTCCCGGGCAGTAATAAAAATATCCTTGTCCCCGCGTCCGGAAATATTGACAACCATGATTTCATCTTGGGGCAGGGTGGGAGCCAGCTCCATGGCTCTGGCCACGGCATGGGCTGATTCCAGGGCCGGGATAATCCCTTCCAAGCGGGTCAGAATTGTAAAGGCTTCCAGAGCCTGGGCGTCGGTAATGGCGGAAAATTCAACCAGTTGCTGATCATAGAGCCAGGCCAGTTCCGGGCCTACTCCGGCATAGTCCAGGCCCGCAGAAACGGAATGCGTGTCTTGCAATTGGCCATGGTCGTTTTGCAAAAAATAGCTTTTATAGCCCTGGGCAATGCCCACTTTGGGGGTGTTTGTAAAACGGGCAGCGTGGTCTCCGATTTTGGGTCCCCGTCCTCCGGCCTCGGCCCCGTGAAAACGGATGCCGGATTCGTGTAAAAATGGATGAAACAGGCCCATGGCATTGGACCCACCGCCCACGCAGGCCACCAGATGATTGGGCAGGCGTTTTTCGCGTTCCAGAATTTGGGTACGGACCTCCCGGCCAATAATAGATTGGAAGTCGCGGACAATGACTGGAAAGGGAAATGGTCCCAGGGCCGAGCCCAGAATATAATGGGTGTCCTCTAAATGCTGGATCCAGTATTTGAGGGTGGCATTGACCGCGTCTTTTAAGGTTTTGGTGCCGTCTGTCACCGGGATTACTTCAGCACCCAGCAATTTCATGGCGTACACATTGGGATATTGGCGGCGTATATCCACCTCACCCATGAACACCGTGCATTGTAATCCACAACGCGCCGCAGCCGTGGCCGAGGCCAGACCATGCTGTCCAGCTCCGGTTTCAGCAATGATCTTGGTTTTGCCCAGGCGTAGGGCCAACAAAGCCTGGCCTAGGGCATTATTGATTTTGTGCGCACCAGTATGGGCCAGGCCTTCAAGTTTGAGATAGATTTTACAACCGCCCAATACTTTGGTCAGCTTGTCCGCGAAATAAAGTGGCGTGGGTCGGCCGCAATAATTGTGGTAAAGGTCGGTCAATTGGGCTTGAAATTGGGGATCTTGTTTGCATTGTCCATAACCCTGTGCCAATTCTTTCAGGGCTGGAACCAGCATTTCCGGAACATAGCGGCCACCATAAGGGCCAAAATGACGTGGCAGCATCTGGGATATTCTACTCATGATTGTCCTCGCAAAAGAATAAGGGCTTGTTGCACTTTGTGGTGATCCTTGACACCTGGAGCCTTTTCCAGACCGGAATTGAGGTCAAAACCCCTGGCACCGCAGGATGTTACCAGTTCCAAATTGTCCGGTCCCAGTCCTCCGGCCAAATACCAGGGATGGGTGCTGGTCAGGCCGCGCAAAAAATCCAGATCCAGACTTTGACCATGCCCACCTCCCCTGGTGCCGCTATCAAACAAAAAGGCGCGACAAACCGGGGCAAAACGCTCCATATCAGCTTGAAGATCGTGGACCTGGGCATAATTCATGGGCCAGAGGGTTTTGATGACCCGGTGGGGCCCCAACGCCCGGCATTGCTCAACACTATGTCCCCCATGGAGCTGGAGCAGGTCCACCTGGGCCTGTTGGGCCAAGCTCTGGATTTCATCCAGATTCTGATGCACAAAAACACCGACCTTGAGGGCCTGGTGCGGTTTTTGGGATGCAGCCCACCGGGGTGTGACATGGCGGGGACTGGGCGGGTGAAAAATAAAGCCCAAAAGGTCTGCTCCGGCCTGATCGCAAAACTTTACATCTTGCGGGCGGGTCATGCCGCAAATTTTAATGATCATGATGGTCTTCCTTTGGGTTGATGAGTTTGGCCAGACTTTGCCCGGGATCATGACTGTGCATCAGAGCTGTGCCCAAAAGCAGGGCATCCAGACCGGCACGTTTAAGGGTCTGCACTTGAGCCAAAGTGCTAATGCCACTGGCCCCGATCCAGATTTCCCCTGCTTCCTTGTGCTGGACTAGCTCCAAGGAGCGGTTCAAGTCTGTTTGCAGGGTATCCAGGTCGCGATGATTGACCTGAATGATTCGTGCTCCTATTTCTTTGGCCCGGTCCAGGTCGTGGTGATCAAAAACTTCCACCACGGGCTCCAGATCCAGATCCAGACAAAGGCCATGGATCTGATCCAGCTCCTTTTGATTTGGAAACATGCGCACAATGAGTAAAATGGCCGAGGCCGGAGTGGCTCTGGTTGCCAGGACTTGCAGGGGATGGATGATGAAGTCCTTGCGCAATAGCGGAAGTCCCAGCTGGGCTACTTCCACAAGAAAGTTCAGCTCACCCTTGAAATACCGGCTTTCTGTCAGGATGGACAAGGCCGAGGCCCCGGCCCGGGCGTAGCCTAGGCAGGCATCCAGGGGGGAGATGTCCACATTGATATCTCCTTGGGACGGGGATGCCCGTTTAAATTCAGCAATGATGCCATGGGATTTGGGGTGCATCAGGGCCAGACCCAAAGATGGGCGCAGCAGTATCCAGGGCTGGTGGCTATGCCCCTGATCCTCCAGTTTTTTAAGGGCTTTTATTTCGGCCTCTTTGGCCAGGCGGAATTTTTCAAGCATGACCCAGTCTCCCGGCCAGAGAGCCGCTAAGACCCCTGGCGACCTTTTGTCTGGCCAGATCAATGGCGGTTTCCAGCCCGATTTTTTCTTCAAGTAAAAAGATGGCTACGCCCAGATTCAGGGCGACCATATTTTGCATCGCCTTGGGCCCTGCTCCGGCCAGGACCCGGCGTTGCAATGCCAGGGCTTCATCCTTGTGGGTACAGGCCAGGTCTTGGGGGGTGCAGACTGGCAAACCCAAATGAGCCGGATCCAGAACAATTTCCCGGATTAGCTCATGTTCCACAAAGATAATTCGGCCCGGTCCGCAAGGGGTCAGTTCATCAAAACCTCCGGCACCGTGAACAATGGCCGCTTTTTCCAGGGTAGGGCGTTGAGCCAGCACGTGAGCCATCAAGGACGCCAAGCCAAAGTCCGGAACACCCAGGAGCTGATGGGTGGGCAAGGCCGGGTTAAGGAGGGGACCCATGAAATTAAAAATTGTCCGAATGCCCAATTGTTGGCGAATGGGTCCAATATGCCGGAAGGCCGGGTGAAAGTAGGGGGCAAAAAGAAAAACAAAATTATGCTTGGCCAATTGGTCCGCTGCTTCCGCCGGGTCATTGATCAGGGGCAGACCCAGATTTTCCACCACATCGGCACTGCCGCAGGCACTGGATATGGCCCGGTTGCCGTGTTTGACGACCTGGTAGCCCAGATCCGCCAGAAAAAGGGATACTGCTGTGGAGCAATTGAAACTGAAGCGACCGTCTCCACCTGTGCCACAGGTATCAATACGTGCGCCGGACAGTCCGGTGATCAAACGGGCGTGTTTAAGGGCAGTATCCACGGCAGCGGCAAGTTCTGCAGAGGTTTCTCCCTTGGTGCGCAGACCCAGAAGAAATGCTCCGGCCTGAGCTGGTTCAATTTCACCGGTCATGAGCAGTCCAAAAACAAGACCGGCCTGTTCTTGGGAAAGATCACGCCTCAGGGCCAGATGTTCGAGAATATGACTGATGGTGTGCATAAGAGTACTCCTTTATTATATCAGGCAAGGCCTGGAGGTTGTGGATCACATGGTGAAAAATCTGGACCGGGTTGTCGGGAAATTGTGCTCTGGGTGTGGGTAAATTCGTCACTGGACTCCTGACTGGTAATGGCCTTGAACATTGCCTGGGCCTTGTTCTGACATTCCTGCCATTCCCTGACCGGGTCGGACTCCAAAACCAGTCCAGCTCCGGCCTGCCAATGGATAACGTCATTTTCTATCCATAGGGAGCGAATGGTAATGCCCAGGTCCAGGTTGACCTGTCCTTTGTCCAGGCCGATCCAGCCAATACAGCCGGCGTAGGGACCCCGATCCAGTTTTTCTTCCTGGGCAATGATTTCCATGGCCCTGATTTTGGGTGCTCCGGAAACTGTTCCGGCTGGAAATCCGGCTCCAAGCACGTCCAGGGCATCCAATCCATCAGCCAGGCAGGCCGAGAGATAAGAAGTCAGGTGCATGACATGGGAAAAGCGCTCCACTTGCATGTATTTGTCCACCCGCACTGACTCGGGCTTTGCGATGCGCTCCAGGTCTTGGCAGCCCAGTGCCACGAGCATGTGGTGCTCGGTACGTTCTTTTGCATCAGCCAAGAGGTCTTGGGCCAATGCCTGGTCCTCAGATTCGGTCTTGCCCCGTGGCCTGGTTCCGGCAATGGGGCGTAATTGCAAGAGATTTTTTTGGCAGCGGATGAGCAGTTCCGGTGACGAGCCCAAGAGGGTCAATTCCGTAAAATTCATAAAAAAGGTATAGGGCGAGGGATTGATGCGGCGTAGCCGGCGGTAAAGGTCAAAAGGGGCACCAGAAAAAGGGGCCTTAAAACGGGTGGACAGGACAATTTGGTCAGCCTGACCCTGAATAATATGTGCCTTGGCTCGCTTGACCCGGCGGATAAATTCTTCACGTCCAGGCTGAGTCATGATGGGGCCGACCACAGGCTGGGCTGAAGGTCCGGGATGCAGGCAATGGTTGAGACGGGCACTTTTATCCAGGCTGAGAAAACAGCAGCCATGGTGGAGGTGATCGAACAAGATAATTTTGCCCGGCAGGACCAGGGTAGCTTGTCCTTTTTGCGGGGGAAGGATTCTGGCCAGAGCTGGTTCAAAAATCCCGCTCATATTGTACCCCAGGTACCCGCACAGGCTTCGGGTCATGGCCGGAAGTTGGCCCAGATTTTCTGGGGCGGCAATAGTCAGATGGTTGAGACAGGACTTAAGACCCTGGAGATAATTCTGGCCGTTGAAATTGTTAAGATGGTCCAGGCGTGGATCAAGGCTGTGTACCTTAAGAAGGCCTTGGACGCAGGACAGGATCAGACGAAAATCCCAGCCAAGAAGACTGTAGCGACCCAGGCGGCCATCTACTTCGCTACTTTCCAAAAGAAAGGCGTGTTCGTCTTTAATGAGGGTCAGATAGAGGGAAATAGGGGTTTGGGTATCTGCTGGAAGCCAGCTTCCGTGTTGGGCAATGGTGATCATCGTCTCTCCGTGGATTTTCGTTTTAATGGATAAAAAAAGACCGGTTCCCTGAGGAACCGGCCTTTTTTGCCTTTATGTGCCTTGAATGACGGCAATACATGCCGTCAGGAAGCTGGTTCCCCCGGTTGATGTTGTCTGGGCCACCACCACAAAGCCTTGGGGCTCAAAAGATCCAGGTCCCCGCCCGCAGCTGCGCACAAACAGGAGCAAAACATGTGCTCTGATTTCAGGCTGTGGGGGGTGGCTTCAAACATGGTTGTACAAAGGGCTGGGTTTTCAGTGATCATTGTGGTGGTTACTTCCATTTTTTTATGCTTATGATGTCCTTGATTTTTGACCGGGTTAATGCAGTGGGCAAAAATAAAAAAGGGCCGCTGACATTTGCCTGCGGCCCTTTGGTTGCTTTGGTTAAAAAATAGCTAAAGCAGTTCTCCCAGACCACAGGATCCATTACAATAAAAGCACCAAAAAAAGTACAAACTGCTGTGATTGGGGATAATTTTGTTCATAGACTGTCAATTTATTCGGTTTAAAAGCAATTTGTCAATAAAATATTTTCGTCAATGCGTTTTTGTTTTTGTTTTCATAACGAGCCAAGTTGCCTTGATGTTGACCAACCAAGGCTACCAACACTGATCTGGACCTCATTATTGCTGGCAGTCGTTATTTTTTATACCCAATTCTTCCTGCAAGGCCGCCACCTTGCCGCGCAAATAGGCCGCCACCAAATCGCCCATATCTTCCAGTCCAGAATGTTTACAGGCATATGCCCGCAAATCTTCTTCAGTTTGTTTTTCCATGCGTTCGGATTCCATGAACATGAGAAAAATAAGACCCAAAGAAGCAGTATTGCCTTCACTGCCATCGCAAAGGTGGGCCAGTTGTTTTTCAGGTACGGTGGCAAAGAGACGATCCACAAAAAGGTCAATCCATTTGGCGTACAGTTCTGGCAAAAGATCCGGGATCAGGGCGGCCAGGCGACTGGCCATGGTTTCTGAAATATTGGGCATGGTCACCAAAAAGTATTCTTGCAAAGCTTCCTGGCGGCGTTCGGTGGTGTTGGAAAATTTGTCTAAAATGACCAAAAAAATATGGGCGCGCATTTGAGCACGGTTTAAGGACATGGGCTTCTCCTAAAGTCCAAAGGGGGCCAGGCAATGCTGGTTTTCTTCCACCGCAGCCATGACAATACGGGCACAGGCTTCGGCATCAGACCCAGCATGATGATGGGACAGGCTCAAGCCCAAAAAATTGCAGACATCAGGCAGTTTGGTGGGCCGTAAATTCCATTGGTTGCGGGCCAGATCCACAGTACAAACAAAGGGCAGGGCAGGCGAGGGCAGTCCAGCCAGGGTGCAACAGGTGGCCAGAACCGAGCGATCAAAACTGGCATTATGGGCTGCTAAAAAATCGACACCTTCGAGAAAATGCGCATGCTGTATCCAAAACTCACCAAAGGTCGGTGCATTTTTAACATCATGCCAATGAATACCGTGAATGCGCACGCAAAAAGAGGAAAAACGTCGGCGTGGCGGACGCAAAAGCCCATAGAGCTGGTCCACGATTTTACCGTCCTGCACCTTGGTCAAACCCATGGCACAGGCACTATCCCGCTTGGCATCAGCAGTTTCAAAATCAATGGCAACAAAGGAGCAGGGCATTTTAGCAGATACGGGGGAGTTGCTCACCTTCAAGCATGTCCATCAGTCGTGTACCGCCCAAAGGAGTTTCCAAAACAACCTTGCCCTTGTGTTCCTGGCGCACTTCACCAATGCACACCGCGTGCTGTCCCAAAGGGTTGGCCTGCATGATGGCCAGGGCTTGGGCAGCATACTCTTGGGGCAGGATACAGATAAATTTGCCTTCATTGGCCAAATACAAGGGGTCCAGACCCAAAAAGGAACAGCCACCACTGACTTCAGGGCGGATGGGGATGGAATTTTCAAAAATACGACATTCTACATCAGATTGCCCGGCAATTTCACTAAGGGTTGTGGCCAGACCGCCCCGGGTGGGATCACGCAACACATGGATGTCCGGGATAGTTTCCAAAAGATGAACCACTAAATGGTTTAATGAGGCGCAGTCCGAAGCCACAGGAGCTTCAAAGGTCAGGCCCTCACGTTGGGATAAAATGGCCAGACCGTGGTCACCGACAAAGCCATTGATAAGGATAGCATCTCCTGGCCGGGCTTTATGGCCGCTAGGCGGATTGGCCACAAAAACCTCACCTATGCCCGTGGTGTTGATAAAAATTTTATCCACCGCACCCCTGGGCACAACTTTGGTATCTCCAGTGACAATGTACACCTGCGCTTCTTGGGCAGCCCGGCCCATGGACTCCACAATGCGCTCCAAATCAGCCATGGGCAGCCCTTCTTCCAAAATAAATCCACAGGTCAGATAGCGGGGACGAGCACCGAGCATGGCCACATCATTGACCGTGCCATGCACAGCCAAGCTGCCAATATCACCACCAGGGAAAAAAATGGGGTCCACAGTAAAGGAGTCGGTACTCACAGAAATGGGGCCAGAAATATGTAAAAGAGCGGCATCATCCAGTTTATCCAAAATTTCGTTACCCAGATATTTAAGAAAGAGTTGGCCAATGAGTCGGTGGGAAGCCTTGCCACCGCTGCCGTAATCAAGAAGTATCCTGTCCGTTGTCATGGAGAGTTGTCCTTAAATCCGGGTCCCTGAGGAATGGCCCGGTCAGATCTGGTATTTGTAATAAGCAGCGCATGACCCTTCAGTGGAGACCATGCACGGACCCACAGGAGCAGCCGGGGTACAGGCGGTGCCAAACAGGGGGCAGCCATGGGGAGCCAGTTTTCCTTTGAGCACATCTCCGCAGCGACAGCCCTTGATTTCCGGCACATCACGCAAGGTCAGATCAAAGACGCGCATGGCGTCAAAGTCTGCATATTGATCCTTGATGCGCAAACCGCTCTCGGGAATGGTGCCTATGCCTCGCCACAAGGCATCTGTGGGCGTAAAAATTTTATCAACCATTTCCTTGGCCTTGGGGTTGCCGGCATTGGCCACCACCCGGGTATAGGCGTTAACCACCTCGGCTTTTTCTTCACGACGCATGGTCACAAAAAGATGCAGGGCCTGGAGGATATCCACAGGTTCAAAACCAGCCACCACAGCGGGAATCCCATGCTTGGTGGCCAAAAAATTATAGGGCTCTATGCCGATAATGGCTGAAACATGACCAGGCAGTAAAAAAGCGTGCACGCCAATATCAGGATCACCAGCCAGGGCTTTTAAGGCCGGAGGCACCAGTTTGTGCAGACAGAGCACGGAAAAATTAGTTATCTTTTGTTCCGCAGCCATATTGATGGTGGCCGCAATGGTCGGAGTGGTGGTTTCAAAGCCCACACCCAAAAAGACCACCTGGTCGTGAGGATTGTCTTGAGCCAGCTTTAAGGCCTCAAAGGGAGAATAGACAATGGTGATGCGGGCACCTTCAGCCTGAGCTGCCTTGAGGGATTTTTTGTCTGGCCCTGGTACGCGCATAAGATCGCCAAAGGTGGCGATAATGGCATTTTTTTGGGCCAGGTCCAAAAAAGCGGCTACTTCACTGTCATGGGTAACGCACACCGGGCAGCCAGGGCCAGAGAGGTGGATTACTTTATCTGTCAGCAACGAGCGGATACCGCTACGGAAAATGGCCACAGTATGGGTGCCACAGACTTCCATAAAACGCAGTTCTCCATCCAGCTCATTCTGGATGGAGTGCAGAAGTTTTTGACACAATTGAGGATTTTTAAAGTTATCAAGTAAGTTCAATGTTCAGACCTTCCTCAAAAAGTTTCAAAGTGGCCAGGGCTTCTTCCTTGTCAATACGATTCAAGGCAAAGCCAGCGTGCACAATCACATAATCGCCCACTTCGGGGTCTTCAGAAATAACATCCAGGCGGATCATTTGGCGTACACCGCCAACTTGAACTTCAGCATCTTGTCCATCAATACGCAAAATTTCCATGGGGATGGCTAGGCACATACGGTGAAACTCCTACTTTGCATTTTGTCATGGCTGTTGCTAAACTTCCCCTTGGTTCCTGTCAATGTGCGCCCAATTCAGGCCCCTGGTATGAGTGAGCCGACTATGAATACTACACAGAACACAGCTCTTTCTTTGGTCACCCATGACACTTTTGGTTTTGTTCCTTCAGATCAAGAGTGCCAAGGATGGTGGAAAAAATATGCCATGCTTGAGCATATTCAACGACATAGCCTCCAGGTTGCCTTGATCGCCACCACTTTGGCCCGCAAGGCGAGCACCTTGGGCCTGGGTAACCCCTTTGACCTGGCGGACCATGATTTTGTACAAAGCGTGCGCGCCAGTGCCCTGCTGCATGATTTGGGGAAAACTTGTACTATTCAGTCCGGAGGCAATCATAGTCAATTGGGTGCTGCCTGGGTTATGGGTCTGACGGGAAATCCGCTCATTGCCCAAGGAGTTATGCACCATGTCCATTGGCCGGGACCAGTGGATCCTCAAGTTTATTTTTTGCCCTTGTGCGTGCTTTATGCGGACAAGCGCGTCAAACATGATCAGATTGTGAGTATTGATGAACGCTATAGTGATCTTGTGGTTCGCTATGGCCATAGCGGTTTGAGTCGGAGCTGGATGGAACGCTCCCGGGCCACGAGCCTGAAAATTGAACGTGTTTTAAGTGAATTTTTACAAGAAGATCTCCATGCGTATTCTTTTAATTGCCGGCGGCTGGTCGGGTGAACGTGATGTGGCCTTAAGTGGTGCTCGGGAAATTGCCAAGGGTTTACAGATGCTGGGCCATGAGGTGACCTTTTTTGATCCAGCCAAAGATTTGCGGGGTCTGGAAGCGGTCACCACAGGTCAGGATTTTGCTTTTATCAACCTGCATGGCAGTCCAGGAGAAGATGGTCTTATTCAGGCCCTTTTGGAGCGGCAGGGCCTGGCCTATCAAGGTGCGGATGCCCGGGCTTCTTTGTTGGCCTTGAACAAAGCTGTGGCCAAGCAAATTTTTCAGACCGCCGGTTTGATCACTCCTGCCTGGGAGTTTGTGCCCGCTGGACAAGTGCATACCTGGACGCCAACTTTGCCCTTTCCCCTGGTGATCAAGCCCAATACAGGGGGGTCCAGTTTGGGGGTTGGGCTGATCAATACGGAAGCTGATCTCCATGCGCATTTGTCCAGGCCAGAAATCGCTGGTCAAGACTTGTTGGTGGAAGAGCGCATAACAGGCCAAGAAATGACCTGTGGAGTGTTGGAAGGTACTGTCTTGCCGCCTATTTTGATTCGCCCCAAGCAAGGGGCATTTTTTGATTATGCGAGCAAGTATATCCCTGGGGCCACAGAGGAATTGTGCCCGGCGCCTGTGTCCCAGGAATTGACGGCCAAACTCCAGGATATGGCCCGCCTGGCCCATGAGTGCCTGGGTCTGGTGGATTATAGTCGTTCAGATTTTATGGTCAGCGATAATGGCCAGGTCTATTTGCTGGAGGTCAACACCTTGCCGGGTATGACCGCCACCAGCCTGTTACCCCAAGAAGCACAGGCTGTGGGATTATCCTTTGCTCAACTTTTGGAGCGCCTCATTGCCTTGGGGATGCGTAAAAAACACTGATGAAAGACTTGAACGCACTTTGTCGCTTCCTCATCCAGGTAGTGTACACTCTGGCTGGGGCATTGGTTTTACCTTTTATTTTTTTTTCACCTCGTTTGCGTCAGGGTTGGGCGCAACGTTTGGGTCTGGGATTACCGCGATCATGTGATATTTGGATTCAAGGGGCTTCAGCAGGTGAATGTGCCCTTATTCCAGGGCTGGTGCAGGGCTTGGCAAAGCACTCCATTGTGGCCACAACCTGTACCCAGCAGGGCCTGGAGGTGCTGGCCAGCATCAACTCCACCGGTTCTTTTTTTTATCGTTTTTTCCCTTTTGATCTGCCTGTTTTGATGCATTGGGCTTTGGGCGTTATGCGCCCCAAGGTAGTGCTGTTACTAGAAACAGAAATCTGGCCAGGGCTGCTTTTGGCTTGTGCGGACAGAAAGATTCCTGTTCTGGTCATCAATGGACGCATGACCACCTCGTCCCTGGCTGGCTATCTTTGGCTGCAACCACTTTTTGCCCTGTGTCCACCAGCTTGTGTGGCAGCCATAGCCCCAGCTGATGCCCTGCGTTATGGTCTGGTGTTTCCTGGTGCACTTGTTGAGGTCACGGGCAATAGCAAGTTTGATCGGGCTTTGGAGACAGCCATGCTTGGGCACTCAGAAAACCCCTTGGCCGCATGTGTTGCGCCCGAGTATCCCTTTATTGTGTTGGGGTCAGTGCGTGAGGAAGAAGAGGGGACAATACTGCAATTGCTCAAGGCTATAAAAACCTTGAGTCCTCAAAGTATTATTGGGCTTTTTCCCCGCCATTTGCATCGGGTCCCGGCCTGGAAAACCCTGCTGGAGCAGGCCCAGATCCCTTTTGTTTGTCGCAGCTCCCTTATGGGTCCAGCAGCACCGGGCATTGTGCTGCTTGGGGACAGGTTTGGCGAGTTGATTGCTGCCTATGCCCTGGCCAGCCGTGCCTTTGTGGGTGGCAGCCTGGCCGTATTGGGTGGGCAAAATTTTTTGGAACCTTTGAGCCAGGGTGTCTTGACCGCTGTGGGAGTGCATGTGCGTAATTTTTCCTGGGTGGGGGATGAGATTTTTAAGGAACTGGTCTTTCAGTCCGCTGATGTGGATGCCTTGGCCAGGTTTTTAACCCAGCCTGCGGCCCAGCCAGGGGCAGTGCGCTCCCAAGTAGAAAACTATATAGGTTCCAGGCAAGGAGCCACAGCCAGGGCTTTGCAAATTATTGATAAATACATGGAAGTTGGTGATCATGAGTAAGGTTATAGCCATTATCCCAGCCAGATATGCCAGTAGTCGTTTTCCGGGCAAGCCCTTGGTTCGTATTCATGGCCGCCCCATGTTGTGGCATGTCATGCACCGGACAGGGTTGTGTCCTCTGATCCACAGTACAGTCTTGGCCACAGATGATCAGCGCATTTTTTCCGTGGCCCAGGATTTGGGGCTACAGGCCATACTGACCCGTGCCGATCACCGCAGTGGCACGGACAGGGTTTTGGAGGCGGCCAAGCTGCTGGGGGCTGCGAAAAATGATATTATTGTTAATGTTCAAGGTGATGAACCGGCCTTGCAGCCAGCCATGCTTACTGCTCTTCTTGAGCCTTTTGCAGACCAGGAGGTGCAGGTGACCACCTTGGGGCATGTCATCACCGCACAAGAAGCCCTGAGCCCTGATCGGGTTAAGATTGTGCGCAGTGCAGATGGGCGCGCCCTGTATTTTTCCCGGGCCGTGGTTCCCCATGGTCGTGGTGGGGAACCGCAATTTCTGGGACATATTGGCATTTATGCTTTTCAAATGCAGGTTCTTGAAAAATTTACTTCTTTGGGGGAAAGTCCTTTGGAGCGACTGGAAAAATTGGAACAACTGCGGCTGTTGGAAGCAGGTATTCCTATTCATGTGGTCCTGACTCCCTATGCCAGTCATGGGGTGGATCGGCCTGAGGATGTGCCCATAGTCAGCAAGCTTATAGCAGAAGGAGATCTGGATATATGAAGGCAATTTTGGCTTTGGAAGATGGAACCTGGTTTGCCGGGCACTCCTTCACTGGTGCTGGGGAAGTCCATGGAGAAGTGATTTTTCAGACCTCCATGTCCGGATATCAGGGGATCTTGGCTGATCCAGCGTACGCAGGGCAAATGGTCTGTTTGACCGCTCCTCTTGTGGGCAATTATGGAGTAACCTTGGCTGAAGTGGAATCCTCCAGACTTTTTTGCCCAGCCCTGATTGTGAAAGAATGTTGCCAGCAGCCTTCCAATTGGCAGGCCAAAGAAAGCCTGCCCGACTATTTGTCCCGCCATGGGGTCATGGGCCTGGAAGGGATAGATACTCGGGCTTTGACCAAGCATTTGCGTGTGCATGGGAATATGCGCGGGGTTATTTCCACCCAGAATTTGTCTGTGGGTGATTTGGTGCTCCAGGCCAAAGCCCTGTCTTCCCGATGTGGTACAAATCTGGTCTTTAAGGTGGCACCAGAAAATCCTTATGTCTGGACCACCAACGGACCTGAGCCTGCGGCCATGGGAACTTTGCCTTTGTGGCCAGCCGGTCAGGGCATGCGCGTTGTGGTCTATGATTTTGGCACGCATTGGGAGACGTTGCGCTTGCTTTCAGCTTTGGGGCTGACGATCTTGGTGGTTCCGCCGTTGTTTCCTTTGTCTTTGGTCAAGGCATTGGCCCCACAGGGGATATTTTTATCCTCTGGGCCAGGAGACCCGGCGGCTGTGCCGGAGGCCTTATCTCTTATCAGGGAGCTTTGTTCCTTGTATCCCATGGCTGGTCTGGGGCTGGGCTACCAACTTTTGGGTCTGGCCTTGGGGGGAAAAAGTTATAAGCTCAAGGTCGGGCATTATGGCAGCAATTATCCTGTGCAGGAGCTTTTGTCTGGAAAAATCGAAATCTCAACGCAAAATCATGGTTTTGCGTTGGATATTTCCCCAGTAAAAGATTTGCAGGCCACCCATATTCATATTCATGACCAAAGTTTAGAGGGATTTCAGCATAGGAAGCTCCCCATTTTAGGGATGCAATATCTGTCTGGCGCAGATGTGTCTGACCAGAGCTCTTTGGTATGCAGATTTACCAATATGCTCGTATCTCACCACAGCCACTAGGGCCACTTTACACTCAAGGGGTTTTTTCATGTCTGCAGATATTCTCAAGGCCAAAAAACAGCTGGGTGAAGTCAATATGTTGCTTAAACAGGGCAAGCTTTTGGCAGCAGTGTCCAATCTGCATGAAGCGGTGGGTTTTGTCCTTAAGGCCTCTCTTTTAAAACATGAGCTACAGACTTTTGTGGAGTCTTTGGATAAGGCCGCTTATTTGTTGGCTCACGACCGGGAGCTCAAGAAAATTTATCCGTTACAAATTTCCTACAAGCCGGGCGAGGAAAAGGAGCTATACTCATCCCTTTCTGATTTGTTAGGATTTTTGCAGGAAAATTTGACCGAAGATGTCGGCTCCCATTTGACAGCTTTGGCTGAGTATCGGCAGAAACAATTGGATCTGGCTAAAAAAACACTGCACGATGGTGAGCTGGCCAAGGCCCAACAACTTTGTCAACGCCTGGTAGAAGCAGAAAAAACGGATGTAGAGCTGAAAATTGCCATTGCTGATATTTTTTTGAAAGCAGAACATTATGAGCAGGCCCTGGAATATCTTAAAGATGCCTATGCCAATGACTCAAACTCAGCCCATGTCTTTAATCGGCTGGGTATGGCATTGCGCAAGGCTGGTCGTTTTGAAGAAGCAGAGCAGTTTTATATCCAGGCCTTGGAACGGCAGCCCAAAAATGAAGCTATTTATTTTAATCTGGGCCGGGTTTATTTAGATCAGCAGCAATGGAAAAATGTTTTGACCACAGCAGAGCAGGCCTTGTCTTTGAATCCACATTTTATGGAGGCCCAAAAGATGAAGCTTTTTGCAGTGAAAAAGTTAGAGGATGCATAAAGAGACATACCTTATTGTGCTCATTAGGGCCATGTCGCACATTGACAGTCTTTTGGTTGCGTGATTATGAGGTCTCTTTTACCAAGCGAGGGTGGCGGAACTGGTAGACGCACTAGACTTAGGATCTAGCGGGTAACCGTGGGGGTTCGAGTCCCCCTTCTCGCACCAGAAGATGATCGTGGGACTCCCTTTTAGGGAGGAACCCATTACAAGGAGTTATACTATGGAATACAAGGTTGAAGAGCTGTCCCCGGTAAAACGTAAGGTTGTGGTTGATGTGCCTTTGGAAGAAGTGCAGGCAGCATTGGCTGCGACCATTGCTTTGTATCGGAAAGATGCTGATATCAAGGGCTTTCGCAAGGGCAAGGTTCCTTCTTCTGTGGTTGAGGGGAAGTTTCGCAAACAGATTTATGCTGAAGCCACCACTGATCTGATTAATTTTCATCTCAATGAAATTATGGGGGAGCTGGGCGTGTCCCCATTGTCTGGTATTGATGTTGATGCCAAAGAAATGGATCGAGATCAGGCCTATGGCTATAGTTTTACCTTTGAAGTTGCTCCAGATTTTGATTTGCCTGAATACAAGGGGTTGGTTGTCGAGGAAGAAGAAATTGAAGTTGACCCCAAGCAGGTGGAAATTGTCATTGAACGTATCCGCCAGAATGTCGCCAAAACAAAGATTATCAAGGAAGAACGTCCTGTTGGTAATGGTGATATTGCGGTTATAGATTTTCAGGCCTTACAAGATGATAAGCCCATGGAAGGCGTGGCTGCCAACAAGTTCGAACTGCCCCTGGGAGAAGGCAATTCTTTGCCCGAATTTGAAGCGATTGTTTCTGGGATGATTCCTGGTCAAACCAAGGAAGCGGAGCTAACTTTTCCCGATGATTTTCTCAATGAGCAACTTGCTGCGCAAACAGTTCTGATGCAGGTGACTTTGCATGCCATTAAGGTCAAAGAGCTGCCTGAAGTGAATGATGATTTTGCAGAGCTGGCTGGTGGCTATAAGAATGTTCAAGAATTACGTGAAGCCATTGAAAAGTCCTATGTTTCTACACGTGAGCAATTGGTCAAGGGGGACGCCCAAAAGAAATTGCTCGATCAGATCAAAGCTGGAGTTGATTTTGAACTCCCACCAAGTGTGGTGGAAGAGCAGATTGACAAACAAATTGTGGAACTCCAGGGCCAGTTGGAGCGTCAGGGCAAGAGTCTGGACAGCTTGGGCTTAAGCCGTGACGAAATGCGCGCGCAGCACCGCCCTCAAGCTGAGGATGTGGTCAAATCTTCCTTGATTCTTTTGGCCATTGCCAATGCCGAAGGACTGACTGTCGAGCCCGCCGAAGTGGATCTTGTCCTCCAAAAAATGGCTGCATCTACTGGGCAAGATTTTCATTCCATCAAAGATTATTACGAACAGCACAATTTGATGATCCCACTCAAGGATCGGGTTTTGGCAGACAAAGCCATGGACGCGATCTACGCTCATGCCCAAGTAACAAAAATTCCAGCCCCATCATCCGACTCTGAAGCGTAAAAAAATCGGGTCTGGCTCTGTCCAGACCCCTTTTTTTATGATATAATTCCCTTGGCAGTTGAGCCGATAATTGGGTAAGATTTTTGCATGTTACCCAGGTGCTGAGCATTCCTTCATCCAGGCTAAGGTTGACACCAGGCTTGGGTGCGTTATTCTTTGTATCTTTCATTACTTCTTATTTGTACTTTCAGGAGTTTTCATGGTTAAAAATTCCGTATTTGTTATTGAAAATACCGGTCGTGGGGAACGGATGTATGATATTTATTCCCGTTTGCTCAAAGATCGTATTGTTTTGCTGGGTACTCCCATTGATGATCATGTGGCCAACTCTATTTGTGCCCAGCTTCTTTTTTTAGAATCAGAGAGCCCGGAAAAGCAGATCAACCTCTATGTTAACTCCCCAGGGGGATCGGTTACTTCTGGATTGGCCATTTATGACACCATGCAATATATTTCTGCCCCAGTAGCTACTTTATGTATTGGACAGGCTGCAAGTATGGCCGCAGTGTTGCTGGCAGCTGGCGAAAAAGGCATGCGCTATTCTCTGCCCCATTCTCGGATTATGATTCATCAACCCATGGGCGGTTTTCAGGGTCAGGCCACAGATATTGCCATTCAGGCCAAGGAAATTATTCGTTTGCGCGGAGAGCTCAATGGCATTTTGGCCAAGCATAGCGGACAAACTTTGGAACGGGTGGAGCAGGATACTGAGCGTGACTATTTTATGAGTGGTGCGGAAGCGTGCACCTATGGGATCATTGATCAGGTTCTGGCATCTCGTAAGGATATGGAATAGTCAGGAGATGAGGTAAGGATAGGTATGGCTGAAAGAAGAAAGAAAATTGGCAAGAACTTGCTCTGTTCCTTTTGCGGTAAAGGGCAAGATGAGGTGCAACGCCTTATTGCTGGGCCAGATGTGTATATTTGCAATGAATGTATTGTTCTTTGTGACGATATTTTAAAAAGCGACCAAAAAAAAGAAGAAGCCGTTCCAGCTGAAAAAATTCCTTTGCCCCAGGAGATCAAGGCTGCTTTGGATGACTATGTGGTGGGGCAGGACGACGCGAAAAAAACATTGGCTGTGGCTGTTTACAATCACTACAAGCGCATTGCCTATCATACCAGGGGCACAGATGATGTGGAGCTGGATAAAAGTAATATTTTGCTTATTGGTCCCACGGGTTCCGGCAAGACCCTGTTGGCTCAGACTCTGGCCAGGATTCTTCAGGTTCCCTTTGCCATTGCGGATGCCACGACTTTGACCGAAGCAGGGTATGTGGGTGAAGACGTAGAAAATATTTTGGTCCAGTTGGTGCAAAATGCAGATTATAACCTCGAGACAGCCGCCAAGGGCATTATTTATGTTGATGAGATTGATAAAATTTCTCGCAAGTCCGATAGCCCATCCATAACCCGTGATGTTTCTGGTGAAGGTGTGCAACAGGCCCTTTTGAAAATTATTGAAGGGACTGTGGCCAATATTCCGCCCAAGGGTGGGCGTAAACATCCGCAGCAAGAGCTCATTCGACTGGATACCTCCAATATCCTCTTTATTGTTGGTGGAGCATTTATTGGCCTGGAAGACATTGTCAAACAACGTGTTCAGGGGAGCAGTATGGGCTTTGGGGCCAAACTCCAACCCAAAGTTGAGGATAAGGGGAGTTTATTAAGCCGGGTGCATCCCATGGATTTGATCAAATACGGGTTGATTCCGGAATTTACGGGTCGAATATCTGTGATGACCTCCCTTACGGAACTCAATGAAGACGATTTAATGCGTATCCTCCAGGAGCCCAAGAATGCCTTGATCAAACAATATAAAAAGATGTTTGAACTGGAAGATGTTGAACTTCGTTTTACCACCAATGCCTTAAAGTCCGTCGCTGCCAAGGCCATCAAGCTGGAAACTGGAGCACGTGGACTGCGTTCAGTTATGGAGTCCATTATGCTTGATATTATGTACACCATTCCTTCCATGAAGGATGTGCAGGAATGCGTGATCAACAAGGCAGTGATTGAAGAAGGAAAAGAACCCCTCATCCTTTTTAAGCCCAAGGTGAAAACTGCCTGATGGGTGTACATTTAAGTTGAGAGGTGATCATGTCCCAAGCTGTTATATTTGAAAATGCTTCTGAAGGTGTCTTTTTACCGGTTATGTCCTTGCGGGAAGTGGTCATGTTTCCCAAGTCCATTGTCCCTCTTTTTGTGGGACGGGACTCCTCCATTAAGGCCATTGAGACTGCCTTGGATAAATATGACAAACATATTTTTCTGGTGACCCAGAAAGATCCTGGTCAGGAACGTCCTGATATTGACGGCCTGTTCATAGTGGGAACAGTAAGTAAGGTCTTGCAGATATTGCGTTTGCCTGATGGCACCATCAAAGTTCTTTTTGAGGGCCTGTATCGCGCATCCTGGGACCAGGTTCAGGGTTTGGTGGAGGTGGATGACATGCAGATGGCCCATCTTACTCCCTGGCCTGATTACGTGGAAAAGGATGCCGAGGGTGAAGCTCTTGTCCGGGCTACTCATGACATTATCGAGGAATACAGTCAGGTTAATCGTAAGTTGGCCAAAGAAACTATTGTGGCCATCGCCAGTATCCATGATCTCGGCCGCTTGGCAGACACCATTGCTCCGCATCTCAAAGCTTCTTTTGAACGCAAACAGGCAGTATTGGAAATTCAAAGCCCAATGCGTCGGCTGGAACGGGTCTATGAATTGATTTTGGAAGAAATGGAAATTTTTTCTTTGGAAAAGAAGATCAAGAGCCGCGTCAAAAAGCAGATGGAGGAAAACCAAAAAGACTATTATCTTGGGGAGCAACTCAAAGCCATTCATAAAGAAATGGGTCGTGACTTTGATCCCAAGGCGGAAATGGATGAGCTGGAGACACAGCTGAAAGCCAAGGACATGCCGGAACAAGCACGAGAAAAAGCAGTGGCTGAGCTCAAAAAGTTGCGCCAAACTCCGCCTTCTTCAGCTGAATACGCCGTACTGCGCAATTATATGGACTGGATTTTGGCGTTGCCCTGGAATGTGCTGCGTGACGTGCCCATTGATATCAAGCAGGCTCAACAAGTCCTGGATGCTGATCACTATGGATTGGACAAGCCCAAGGAACGAATTTTAGAATATTTGGCAGTCCAGTCTTTGGTTAAAAAACTTCGAGGCCCTATTTTATGCCTGGTTGGTCCTCCTGGTGTGGGCAAGACTTCTTTGGCCAAATCCATTGCCAGGGCCACGGGACGAGAATTTGTGCGCATGTCTTTAGGTGGAGTGCGTGATGAAGCAGAAATTCGCGGGCATCGCCGGACCTATGTGGGTGCCTTGCCGGGCAAGATAATTCAGTCCTTAAAGCGGGTGTCTTCCAATAATCCGGTTTTTTGTCTGGATGAAGTGGATAAAATGAGCATGGATTTTCGGGGTGATCCCTCGGCAGCACTCCTGGAAGTATTGGATCCAGAACAAAATAATACCTTTAATGATCACTATCTGGATATGGATTACGATCTTTCCCAGATATTTTTTATCACCACTGCCAATTCTTTGCAGTCTATTCCGTTACCCTTGCAAGATCGTATGGAAATCATCACCATTCCTGGTTATCTGGAAACAGAGAAGGCGTGTATTGGTACGGATTTTCTTTTGCCCAAGCAATTGGAACAGCATGGCCTCAAACCACAGAATCTGGACTTGTCCTCAGAAGCATTGCTGGAAATTATCCGGCGCTATACTCGCGAATCCGGGGTGCGCAATTTGGAGCGCGAACTGGCGGCCATTTGTCGCAAGGTGGCTCGGACCTTGATTGAAAGTCATGATCTGGACCAGACCATAATCATAGATACATCCATACTCGGGGAGTATTTGGGTATTCCCAAGGTCCGCCATGGAGAGAAGGAAGATGAACCCCAAATAGGTGTGGGCACAGGGTTGGCCTGGACTCAAGTGGGTGGGGAGCTTTTGATCGTGGAAGTGGCCTTGATGCCAGGCACGGGTAAAATTGAGATCACCGGCAAACTTGGTGATGTCATGCAGGAATCAGCTCGGGCAGCCATTAGTTATATTCGTTCCCGTTCTGAGCTTTTTGGATTGCGCCGTGATTTTTACAAGGAAGTGGATATGCATATCCATGTGCCTGAAGGAGCCACACCCAAGGATGGTCCGTCAGCAGGTATTACTTTGGCAACCTGTTTGGCTTCAGCACTCCTGGATATTCCTGTGCGTAACGATATAGCCATGACTGGTGAAATTACTTTGCGTGGTCGTGTTTTGCCCATCGGAGGGGTGCGTGAGAAACTGCTGGCAGCACACCGCGGGCGTATTAGCCGTGTTGTCTTGCCCAGAGAAAATGAACGAGACCTTGAAGAAGTTCCTGAAATCATCCGCAAAGAAGTGGAGATTGTTCTGGTAGATAATATGGATCAAGTTTTGTGTGCAGCTTTGCAGGATGTCACCTTGGACTCCTTGTTTTGTACTACTTCTCCTTTGTCTTTTTCCAAAGGCCTGTTGAAAGGCCAAGAGGAATGCACCAGTCCCCAATAATTGAGGTCGATTACTAGAGTTTACCATCACCTGGTTTTTCAATACCTTTTTCTTGGTATTAGCGTGACTGCACGCTAATTTTCTCCGACCATCTTTTATGTCAACAATGCATCATAAAAAAATAATCTGGAATTTATGTAAAATATAACACAGGTACAAGACAGTATGTATTTTTTTTTACTATTGATTTAACATTTCCCGAGCCAGCCACAGGACTTTCCCCAAAATTTTAACGCCTGGAGTTTCGCCCTGAGTGTTAATGTATATTGGCGGATAAGCTGGATTAAAACTGGTAAGAATCAACTTCCCCGGTGTGCTGTCTACTTTTTTGAGATAAATTAAGTTTTCCACGGCCACGGCATACACGCATCCAGCCCGGACTTCGGTGTTGTTGATGTCGATCAGAACCATATCATTGTGTGAAATGTTTGGCTTCATACTGTCTCCGGTCACGCGCATCAGTACCATGCTTTGGGAGTTACCCAAACCACGAATCCAGTTCGAGCAGAACGCATAGCTGGTTGCAGGCTTGTTATGTGTTTCAAAGCTGCTATGTTCTGGAGAGTAGGCTTTGACCCGAGGGATAGTAATCAGTTTACAATCTGCATTTGTTTCATCTGCTGTGTGTTCATCTTTGTCCAGGTCAGGCAGCGCTGATTGAATCGCATTGATTTGATTGAGTGGTTGGTCAAGCCGCATCCTACTTTTCCCAGTCAGAAGCCAATCTATTGATATATTAAACTTTTCAAAAAAAACAACATACCATTCTGCCGGAATCTTCTGTTTTGCCTTAGCGCTTGAGATTGATTGCTGGGTAATTTCCAAAGCTCTGGCAACATCAACAGCTTTATGCGTACCAAGCGCTTGCATCATTCGTTTAAAAACAACATTAAATTGGGTAGAAGGCTGGCTGTCAGGCTTTGAACCTAAGGCGCAGGCTGAGCCTTCTGTCTGGCTATTTCGATTTTTGTCCACTGTTGCAAATTTCCTTAAATTTTTTTTGAATTTTGTTTAAAAAAATTAAATTTAAGTTGACAAAAAACAGTCAGAGATTTATTGTTGATTGTAATACACATAATACATTATGCCGCCTATGATTAAGGTTGTGCGCAATGCAGGTCGATGCCTCAAGCTGTCGAAAGCAAGAGCGCAACACTTGTCCTGACTCATAAGGCAATGGCAATGATTTAGAAGGTGAAAATTGTACTGTTTTGTAACGTTTCCAGTTATTTTTTTATACGAGACGGTTTTAAGCTTTTGTCTTCACCTTTTGAATTTCAAGGCTGCCCAGGAAGCCACTGACTAAGTATTTAATAGCTCGCCGCTATGCGGGGAGCTCAGAAAAGTCATAAGAACGTATGTATTTATCGTGGGGGGGTGACCCTTGGTTCAGCATTTTTTGATTAAAAATATTGGATAAATAAAAGTCACCAATTAGTGCTGGTTGTCGTTTTTATGTCTTAAATTTTAGTGGGTATTTGTAGCTCAATAACGAACTAACCCTTTTTATTATATAAACTGTTTTTTTTATGCCAGAAGAGAAAAAAAATCTACTTAGATTTTACCTGATAATAATTGGGGAAGAGTGATGTTGTGAAAAACATGCGGTCAGGGTTCGCAGTCGTTCTGGGTTTTGGAATGGTTATTCTCATAATTTGTGTTCTGGCTGGTATTAGTGTCTTTAACATGAATGTTATTATAGAGGATGCCACCAGGGTCAGTGAAGAATACACCCCAGTAGCCATGATCATTTCCGATCTTGTGGACAGCACGTTTTTGTCCATAGGTGCCTGGGAGAGTTATGCTTTTTCACGTGACCCTGTTTTTTTGGAAAAGGGCAAAAGACTGTTGGTTGAAATTGATAAATATTTGACTGAGGCTAAGGTTTATGGTGAAAAATTTCCAAACTTTGTTCTTTTAAATAAGAGTCTGCCTGAGTGTATGGCCCAGGTGAAAAAACTCAGAGAATTGGCACTGGAAACTGAAAAGGGAGTCAATCTTCAGAATGAATTTGCCACCAACCAGAGCGTTGCCTGTGGGGAGCTTATCAGACAGGCCAATGACTATCTCTGTTCCCAACATGAAACCATGATTGAGGAGTTTAGCGAAAGCGCATCATTCTGGCATTTTAGCAATCGCTTACAAAAAATAACGCAGATAACAGAAATTATAGCCTTAGCTCATGAGGGGCGGGTAAAATTCTGGAATGCCCTGAGTGCGCAGGATACCTACATTCTTGAAGAGGCACTTGAACTTATCCCGAAAATTACAGCTCTTCTTGATGCCTTGCAAAAAGGAACTCGTTTGGAAGTTAATCTCAGACAAATTGAAGCTGTCCGAGAGGCAACACAGGGCTACAAGAATAGTATTGAAGGAAGTTTGGCTGTCTGGACAAGACTGGCTGAAATACATTCCCAGCGTACCCAGGCCAATGAGATTTTACTGGAGTTGGCCAGTGGTGTCAGTGATAGCGTCAAGGCTGAAAATGATCGAATTGTGCAAGGAGCTCGTACCACGCGATACGTTTTGGTTTCGGGTTTGATTCTTGTTGTAATCATAAGCGTCCTGGTCACCCTGTTCTTGACCAACTCTGTGACCAGACCGGTAGATAAACGTGTAAGATTTGCTCAAACAATTGCTGCTGGCAATCTGAGCGCTGAGGAACTGAGCGTTTTACTTGATTCCGGAGACTTACAAGGGCCTGCCGAGAGAGACATGGAAGAGATGATCACTGCGGATCCGTCAGAACTGGATTGCACAATAAATGCACAGGAGCCCAACTCGCAAAGTTGTACTGACCGGTATGCCCCTAATTTATCTCACCTGTCCCTGACGTGATGAGATTGTGTAAACTCCATCCGTTTATACTATTTGTGAAGCAATGTATTTCAACAGAATTGATTGTGGGGTAATTTTGTGAGTCAACGACAAATTCTTATTGCTGAGATTGATCCAAGCTATATTCCACGAATTACAAAAATAGCCATCAGCCTTGGGCATACAGTCCTTTCGGCAGTTACTTGTCACGACCTTAAAAATTGTCTGGACAATCAGAAAGTTGATTTGGTTCTTTTTGATCCCACATCGCTAGGAACAGAAGAACTTGCAGAAGCAGTCAATGCTCTGGCCATACATGAAGTGCCAGCGGTATTTCTGGTTGATCATGTCTATGCTTCGGTTGGATCTTCATTAAACGAGAGCCTGATTTTCGATTCTATAGTCAAACCTTTTGCTGACCTGGAGCTGTCGACGATAATGGCAATGACCTTATTACGTCATTGCCATTATCAGCTTGCCAAAGCACATGATGCTTTAGTTGTCAGTGAGGCCAAGTATGAACAGATGAATGCTGTCTGGGAAGTCATAACCCAGTATCAACTTGAGCCAAGCTATACGCAATTGTTCATGTCCATACCAACAGGATTTATTCTACTAGAGGTTATTGCTGATTCAGAAAACAACCCGGTTGACTACCGTTACTTACGACTAAATCCTGCTGCTGAATATTTATTTGGTGTACGCGCGGTGGACGTTATTGGTCGTACCATGCTTGAGGTACTCTCTGAAGCAGAGTGTGTTGTATGGATTGATCACCTTAATCAGCTGACACAAACTGGTGTGTCCCGGGAATTTACGATTTTTGTTCCAATGACGGATCGTTATTTGAGCAACACCATATATTGTCCCCAGGTCGGACAGATCGCGCTCGTTACTTATGACATCACGGAATTAAAAAAAACCACAGAGCAACTTCAAAATTCTATAACTAGCATTAAGGAGTTGGCTGATGAAAGTGAATTGGCCAATAGGGTAAAAAGTCAGTTTTTGGCCAACATGAGTCATGAAATTCGTACACCTCTCAAAAGCATTGTAGGTATGCTGCAATTATTAGAACTCACTAATCTTGATGAAGAGCAGGCAAATTGTGTTCAATTAGCAATAAAGTCTTCGAACAGACTGACGGATCTTGTATCGATCTACAGGATTTTGGACAACTATTTGCGTACTTAGGCAATCTATACCATTTTTTTATATCCTCTATAACTTGGAGTAGCTTCTCATGCGCCTAGTGATCATGACTTTTTGCGTCCTTTGTCTCTTGGGGCTGACTTCAGCTCTGGCCCAAACCCCACCTGATGCCGGCAGTCTGCAACGGGAAAGCGAACGCAGTTTGCAAGCCCCCCAGACTGACCCCAGAGTTATTCCCCCGGCTCCCCGACCCATGGCTGAGGATGACAAGGCCGCGCGGGTCACTGTTCAGAGCATCACCATTACAGGAGCCACGCTGATAGCCAGTGCTGACCTGGAAGACCTGTTCAAGGACATCATTGGTCAGTCCCTGACTCTGGCCGAACTGGAATACACAGCCCAAAGAATTGTGGATGTGTATCGCAAGGGGGGCTGGTTCGTGCGCACCTATCTGCCGCAGCAGGATGTCACTGCCGGAAATATCTACATTCAGGTGCTGGAAAGCCATTATGACGGTAGCCGCCTGGAACAACAGGGTAACCGGGCCAGTGGGTCCTATGTGCAAAATGTGGTCACCCATCGCTTACACCAGGGAGAGCCTTTGTCGGCCGATAATCTGGAACGCGGTCTGCTTCTGGCCAATGACCTGCCCGGAATCCGGGCCACTGGTCTTCTGGAGCCAGGCGATGCGCACAGCACCAGCCGTGTGGTAGTGCAGGTGGAGGATACGCCCCTGCTTAGCGGTGATTTTGGCATCAGTAACCATGGGATTAAATCCACGGGCGAGGTACAGGGTGTCGGGGGCCTGGCCCTGAATGACCTTATGGGCATTGGCGACCGTTTAAGTGTTCGGGCTCTGGCTGGTTCCAGTATTTATTCCGGGGCCCTGAACTACAGCCTGCCCCTGGGTCATGATGGTCTGCGTCTGACAACCCATGGTTCTTTTCTGGAATACAAGCTTAAAAATCGCTACAGATCTTTGGATGCCAAGGGCTGGGCCTATACAGCTGGGGCGTCTCTTATTTATCCCCTGTTGCGCCAATTGGAGCACAATCTCTATATTTCTACGGGTTATGAATACCGCCAGTTTGACGATGATATGCTGGGCAGCGCCCTGCATCGCCATAGGGTCAATGCCTTTACCCTGGGTCTGGCCGGTGATGTGCGCGACAGTCTGTGGGGTGGGGCCATTACCTGGGGTGGTGCCGAACTGACCCATGGGCATTTGAATATCAGAAATATCAATGATGACCGGACCTTTGATGCTGCTGGGCCAGATACCCACGGCTCTTATACCAAAGCCAATTTTTACCTCAATCGTTTGCAATCTGTAGGCTTTGGCGGTTTACAGGTGCTGGTGGGCCTCACTGGTCAGGTGGCTGACGGCAATTTGGGCAGCTCCGAGCGTTTCAGTCTGGGCGGGCCGTACCGGGTCCGGGCTTATCCAGTCAATGAAGGCAATGGGGATGAAGGAATTTTCGGAAAAATTGAACTGCAAAAATCATTGGGCACGGATTGGAAAGCCATAGCCTTTTATGATGTGGGACATATTCGCCAGCATAAAAAGACCTGGGATAATTGGGAGGGCGGCAGTGGCCAGCCCAATAGCTACAGCCTGTCTGGTGTCGGGCTGGGGCTGAATTGGTATGGCAGCGATGTGCTTGATGGCTTTAGTGCTTCGGTGTGCGGGGCTGTGCCCGTGGACACCAACAGGGGCAAGGACGCTGATGGCAAGAATAATGATGGCAGCAAGGCCAAGGCAGCCCGGGCCTGGGCAACCCTGAATTGGTATTTTTAGGGAATGGGGTGATGGAGGGTGGTCATCTGCTGTGTTTTTGTCTTGTCACCCTGAGCGGAGTCGAAGGGTCTCTGCCTTTTCTTGGATTGCCGCGTCCTGCTGCACTCCGTTCGCAGTCCTCGCAATGACTGGAGCGGTGTGACCGTCATCCGCATCACCACTCGTCATCGCGAGGAGGGTCTTGCCCGACGTGGCGATCCATCTTTATGCCTTACGTCATTTTTGTATATAAATAAGGAGATATATCCATGAACCGCATTTTTCGCTTAGTTTGGAATGAAGAACATCAAGAGTGTGTTCCTGCCCCGGAAACTGCCCGGCGTCGGAACAAACGCAGCAGCAAGAAGGCTGGCAAGGTGATCCAGGCCGCAGCTTCTGTGCTTTTGGGCTTGTTTCTGACTCAGCCAGTTTGGGCTCAGACGCCCATTGGTCCCAACACCCTGCCCACAGGCGGGGAGGTTATCCACGGTCAGGCCAGTATTTCCCAAAATGCCAATCAAATGCATATCAATCAGGGCAGTGACAAGGTTATCCTGCATTGGCAGGGCTTTGATATTGGCCGGGATGCTCAGGTTGATTTTGCCCAGCCTTCCACAAGCTCTGTGGCTCTAAACCGGGTGGTGGCAGGTGATGCCAGTCAGATTCATGGGCAATTGACAGCCAATGGTCAGGTCTGGCTGATCAACCCCAGGGGCGTGGTCTTTGGTCAGGGCAGCCGGGTGGATGTGGGCGGCCTGGTGACCTCGACCCTGGATACCACCAATGAGGACTTTTTGGCCGGCAAGATGAATTTTTCCCGTGGTCAGGCCATAGGCAGCATTACCAACCAGGGGGAGATCATTGCGTCTGAGGGCGGGCTGGTGGCGTTGCTGGCCCCGGAAATCATCAATGATGGTCTGGTCAGTGCCCAAATGGGCACCGTGGTTATGGCTGGTGGGGATCGGGTCAGTCTGGACGTGGGCATGAACGGGATGCTCAAGGTGGCGGTGGACCCAGCTACAGTCAACAGCCTGATTGAAAACAGACAGATGGTCAAAGCAGATGGTGGCCAAGTGATCATGACCAGCAAGGCGGCCACGGAACTGGTGTCCAGTGTGATCACCAACAAGGGCACGATCCAGGCCCGGACCATGGTCGAAAAGAATGGCCGGATTCTGCTTTTGGCGGATATGGATCATGGCGAAGTTCATCAGGCCGGAATTTTGGATGCCAGTGCTCCCATATCCGGTGATGGTGGTTTTGTGGAAACCAGTGCCGCTACAGTGAAGGTGACTGATGGTTCCCAGGTGACCACCAAGTCCGAAACAGGCAGAACCGGCACCTGGATTATAGATCCCAATGATTTTACCATTGCTGCCAGTGGCGGAGATATCACTGGAGCCCAATTATCCATCGATTTAAGCAATAATGATGTCGAAATTTTAAGTACTGCGGGCAGTGATACAACAGGCGAGGGCGATATCCACGTTAATGATGCTGTTTTTTGGTCCAAGAATAAACTGACCCTGACCGCAGAGCGGGATATTAACATCAATGCGGTCATGACTGCTTCAGGCGAGTCAAAATTGGTCATGACTACAGGCAGCAGTGGCGATATTAAAGTGGGTTTCAAAGAAGGAGAAGCTCAGGGTTTTGCTGGCCGGGTGGATTTTGATCGTTCTGGCACAGGCTTCTTAAAGATTAACAATCAAGACTACACAGTCATAAACTCCTTGGGAGAACAAGGGAGCACTACCAAAACAGACCTACAGGGTATGCAAGGTGGTCTTTCCGGCTATTATGCCCTGGGTGGCGATATTGATGCCAGTGATACAGCTGGCTGGAATAAGAATGTCGGCTTTGCCCCCATTGGCACCTCGACCAGCAAAGCTTTTACTGGTGCCTTCAATGGCCTGGGCCATGTTGTTTCAGGCCTGACTATTAACCGCAGTACCACTGATCGTATCGGCTTGTTCGGATACTCAACAGGTAAGATCAGCAATGTGGGTCTGCAACACGGCAACATCACTGGTAAAATGTATGTCGGCGGGTTGGTAGGATACAACAACGAAGGTCAGATTGGCAACAGCTATGCCACGGGCGCGGTCACGGGCAATGATTACTATGCCGGCGGGTTGGTGGGATACAACTCTGGTACGGATAGCCAAATCGCCAATAGCTACGCCACAGGTAATGTCAATGTCGAGGTAGATGCCAAGAAAATTATTGGTGTCGGTGGGCTGGTGGGAAGCAACAATCTCGGCCAGATCACCCACAGCTACGCCACAGGTGCGGTCACGGCCAAGGTCAACTCCCCTACATCAACTTCTCATTATGCTGAGAAGGTCGGCGGGCTGGTGGGAATAAACAATGAAGGTCAGATCACCCATAGCTACGCCACAGGTGCGGTCACGGCCGATGAGATGGTCGGCGGGCTGGCGGGAGGCAACTATGATGGCCAGATCACCAATTGCTACGCCACAGGCGCGGTCACTGGGAATTATGTCGGCGGACTGGTGGGAGACAACAATCAATGGTCGAGCTCCAGCCAGATCAGCAATTGCTACGCCACAGGCGCGGTCACAGGCAATGATTGGTATGCCGGCGGGCTGGTGGGAACCAACAATGCAGGTCAGATCAGCGACAGCTATGCTACGGGTGCGGTCACGGGCGAAGATTGGGTCGGCGGGCTGGTGGGAATAAACTGCAACGGATACGACAAACAGAACAAACGTATTGTAGGCGAGATCACCCAGAGCTACGCCACAGGTGCGGTCACGGGCAATGAGCTGGTCGGCGGATTGGCGGGAGTCAACTATTATAGTCAGATCACCAATTGCTACGCCACAGGAACGGTCGAGGGTCAGGAATATGTCGGCGGGCTGGTGGGAAGCAACGATGCCGATGACGGCCAGATTAGCTACAGCTATGCTACGGGTGTGGTCACGGGCAATGAAGGTATCGGCGGGCTGGTGGGATACTCCTCTGGCCAGATCACCAGTTCTTTTTGGAACACAGACACCTGTGGGACTCCTGCCGATGGTGAGGGTAAAACCACTGCGGAGATGAAATCCCTGGATACTTTTATTGGCTGGAGTATTTCTAACCAAAGCGGTCAAGAGACCATCTGGCGTATTTATGAGGACCATACCTATCCCTTGTTAAGCTTTTTCTTGACACCTGTTTCAGAGGTCACGGTCAATAATGACAGCAAAACTTATGATGGAATTGCCTACACTTACCCTCCCCAGAATGGTTTGAGTGATTTTACCGGGGACATGGATCATGTTTTTTATGGTGGCAGTGCCCAGGGAGCGATCAATGCCGATACATACACCATTGCGATTTATTCGGACCAGCAAGGCTATGATTTTATCGGTAACCCCACCGGTACTTTGATCATTAACAAGGCCCAGCTTTCTACCAGTCTTATTGGTGATGTGACCAAGACTTATGATGGCAGCAATGAAGCAACCCTTGCTTCCAATAACTACGCCATTACCGGCTGGATAGGCAGCGAAGGCGCAAGTATCACCCAGACCACAGGCAGCTATGACAATGCTGATGCTGATACCGGCAAGACCGTGACGGTGTCCCTGGGTACTGATGATTACAGCCCAGAGTCAGGGACCAACCTGTCCAACTACAATTTGCCGACCACGGCCAGTGGCAGCGTGGGTATCATCAACCAGGCCGGATTGACTATTACGGCCAGAGACTACGGCAAGACCTATGATGGTCTGGCCTATTTTGGCGGAAACGATGTGGACTACTCTGGCTTTGTGGGTAGTGAAGACAAGACAGTCCTTGGTGGGACTCTTGGGTATTCCGGCACCAGCCAGGGAGCTAAATATGCCGGGTCGTATATCATTACTCCTAAAGGATACACGGCTACCAATTATATACTTACTTATGTGGATGGGCAGTTGGTCATTCAGGGCGGTCCCGGAACCCAGCAGGCATCACCCGCCAGTGGATCATTGTTGCCTGCGACAAATCCACAAAGTGAAGTACAAAACACCGTACCACAAGGCATACAATTAATAGGCAATTCCAACATGGCACAAGATGCAACTCTTTTATTAAGCGTTGCATCTGACTCAGTGTCCAGCGTTGCACCGGACTCAGTTTCCAACGATGCACCGGACTCAGTTTCCAGCGATGCACCGGACTCAGATTCCTTGGAGGGTGAAGAGAAGGATGAAGAATAGTACCTGACTTCCTTATCAATAAAGAGGTGCTCCCCAATCACAGGACAGACACTGGGCTATGACTTTGGTTAATAGCTTGGTATCTCTGTGGGAAAGATAATATTCTTTTCCTGCATCGTAGTGTTGGCAACAACCTCAGTTTCTTTGGCCTTGTCGCCATGAAGAGCAATGGATACTTCAAAAATATTGTATATTCCATCTTCTTTCATGCGCGTCGAAAATAGATCAAGTCTGATGGATCACAAGGCAGCTTCCAGGTGAATCGCTTTTGGCCACAAAAGGCCTGGTAATAGGGATTTTGGACCCATGTCTCTACAATACATTCGTTACTTAAATTTTTAAGATGTTTGAGAATGAGGAGACCAACCATCAAACAAATAGGTTTACCTGGGCGACCAGATACAGCATACTGTGGAAGTAAACGCCCTCAAACACCTGCCATGGAATGGCCTTGACCAGCTTGAGCAGATAGTTTTCAGGATTAAGTTGATCAAGTAAATCTGGGCACAGAAAACTAAGTTGACGGTCTGGTTTTTTAGGCTACATTCTTGATAAGCTTGAAGTAATTTCGACCAGAAAAATACGTTTATTCCTGCATTACTGGTTATTTAAAATACAGCATTCTCTAGTAAATGCCAAATTATTTCAGTGTGATGTTAGGTTTTTAGTGTCGACTAAGTAAGAGTATTCCTTTCGTATCTTGACGGCAACATCAGAGTGTCAGTAAATACTATTAGAAGTCCATTATATTACCCAAATAGATTTTTATTTTGCCATGCATTGGGAAAAGGAGTGGTTATGCAAAGAGTTCAGTTTTTTGTCTTGGCCATGCTTGCCATATTGTTGGCAGCAACTTGGGCTAATGCCGACAATGTCTTTGTGGGTATTGAAGTTTGCCAGGACTGTCATGAAGAGCAGTACGAGAGATTTACCAAATATTCCAAAAAGGCTCACTCAAATAGATCCGTACAAGTAATGGCTCCGGATTTGACCGATGCTGAACTCAAACAGTGTTATACCTGTCATACCACAGGCTATGGACAGCCAGGTGGATTTGTCAGTTATGATGAGACTCCACACTTGGGTATTGTGGGTTGTGAAACCTGCCATGGCCCAGGGCACGAACATGTAGAAAGTGGTGGTGATGCTGATCTGATCCAAAGAACTATGACCATGGAAGACTGTGAAACCTGTCATAATGCAGAACGAGTCCAGGCTTTTAATTTTAAGCCGCTTATTTATAGCGGGGCACATTAGGGAGGTTGGTATGCATATTTTTCGTACATCCCTTGGTGCCAAAATTTTAGGCTTAACTTTTCTCACCTTGGTGATTGTTTTTGGTGCATTGATCGCTTTGATTTTACAAAATCAAAAATCAACTCTTTTTCAAGAAATTGAAATTAATGCCGGACGCACTGCCCAGATGTTGAATATGGCCATTCGTGATCCCATGATCATTGGTAATGATGCTGGTACAACACAAAAAATTAGAGAAGCTGGTGAAAGGTATCAGGATATTGATATTTATTTAACAAATTTTAAAGGGAGAATTACCTATTCCACTCAAGATTCCCTGCTCCGTACTCCTTTAGAGGAAACACTTCAGGAAAGTCATTTACGAGCCATGTTGCAAGATCGTCTTGCCCAGGCTGGTAAGTCTGAACTGGTGACGGAAATCAATGGGCGCCCAAAATATGTGGAGATGATTTCCATTCCCAATGAGCCTTCTTGTTATCATTGTCATGGGCAAAGCCAGCCTGTACTTGGGGTTATGACTGTGTCCCAGGATATTAGTCGTCAAATGCGTGGCCTGGTTCAGTCTCAACTAACAGTGGGTGGGCTTATGGCTGTCAGTCTTGTTGTTTTGCTGGCAGCTCTTTTTGGGGCTATGCGTCGCACTGTACTTGTACCCATTCAGGCCGTGCTTCGTGCTACAGAACGAATTAGCCAGGGGGATTTGACCGTACAATTACCCTTGTCCAGCCAAGATGAAATTGGTCAGCTAGCAAAGGGCGTGAATACCATGACCCGCAGCATGAGCAAGGCCATGGGTGAGATTGTGACAGGGGTGGATACTTTGGTCGAAACTTCAGGTCAATTGCACCGGGCGTCCAGGGATGTGGTGAAGATCGCTGAAGAGAATCAAGCTCTTTCCCAAACCATGGCTGAGGGCTCCCAGGTCATGAGTCAAAATATGGGGACTGTGGCTGCAGCTTCAGAAGAAGTGACAGTCAATTTATCCACTGTTGCTGCTGCAGCAGAGGAAATGAGTGCAACCATTGATGAGATTTCCAGAAGTACGGTTCAAACCAAGGCCATCACCACTTCCGCAGTGACCACGGCTGAAGCTACGTCTCAGGATGTGGCCAACTTGGTGGCCATGGCCCAGGAAATTGAATCTGTAACTCAATCTATTTCGGATATTTCTTCGCAGACCAATTTATTGGCCCTGAACGCAACTATTGAAGCGGCCAGGGCTGGTGATGCAGGGCGAGGTTTTGCAGTGGTTGCCAATGAAATTAAGGAACTAGCCAATCAAACAACCCGAGCTACAGAAGAAATTCAAGATAAAATTCATGGAATTCAGAATGCTACTCAAAAAACCACCTTGCGTATTACTGAGATTACCTCAATTATTGCAGAGATTGATTCTGTGGTGACAACCATTGTTGCTGCCATTGAAGAGCAGGCAGTCACCACTCGTGATATTGCCAGTAATATTGGGCAGGCATCCCAGGGGCTGGATGAGGTTAACCAAAATGTGAATCAGGGTGCTGGAGTTGCGGAAAATATTACCCAGGAAACAATCAAGGTGAGTACTTCAGCGCAGCAGATGAGCCAAAGTGGAGACACGGTACAGCAGCATGCAGAAAATTTACAAAGCCTTGCTGAGCAGCTTAAAGATTTAGTGCATTTGTTTACACTTGAATAATGTATGACCCCCTTCTTGAATATTCAAGGAGGGGGTCTGTGATCTTGGTAAGCAGGATTGTCTTTTGTTCCCGCCCCTTATTCTAAAATAATTTCACCTTGCAGTATGCTCCCAGCCGAGATGACTCCTTGGCTGGAAGCAGTATTAATAATACGCACTTCACCTACACAACGCACATCAGCTTCAAAAAGCACATCACCAATGATGGTTAATTTGGAACAGTCCATCAATGACGGTGGATTGTGCGGAAATCGGGCCAAGAACCTGTCAATTTTTTTATAATAATCATCATCTAAAGATATTTGGGGCATGGGTATGGTCCGCTCTGGATTGGGTACAATGGTATTGCGTTCCGTGCGCACAAAACAATCAGACATCACTTGCAGCAGATCATTGGTGGTTTTGACTGGAGCAAATCGTTTGCGGGGGACGATCACAGCCTGGGCATCTAAAAAGTTGGTAATGGCCGAACCCATGGCTGTTTCCAATTGAAAGACCCGAGGTGAGTCGGAATTTCTGGGGTCCAGGGTTTTGGGGTTGATGATCAGGTCCAGGGGCATCATGCGGTGGGCCACAAAGACATTTCTTAAGACGTGCAAATCAATCCAGATGGAGTTGGTGTTGAAGAAGGAGTATGTGTTGATATCCTGGAAAGAATCTATTTCATTATTGGGGCATTGAGCCACTTCTCGCAGTGCTAATTGCTTGTTTTTCTTTAATCGACATAAATGCCCACCTTTTTTATCCTGGTCTGTTCGACAGGCCACTTCCATGAGAAAGGGAAGTTTGTGTTTGACCATATAGCCCAGGAGACGCCGATTCATAATGGCACCAAGGTTATCCGAGTTGGAAATAAAAACACGCTCGTAGCCTTTATCCAGCAAGGCATCCAGGATTCCAGAAGTAACCATGGCCGTATAAATATCGCCATGACCTGGTGGATTCCATTCTAGTTCTGGATTTTGGGGCCAAAAGGCTGGGCTATGATCTTGAGCCATGATCTTGGGATAACGATGCTGTAAAAAAGCTAAATCAATACCAGTTACCCCATTATTGAAGTCACCAATCTCCAACATGGTGTCCATGTGGGTTTTGAAACTGTTCATGAAAATTTGTGGGAAATCTACACCATAATGCTGGCGAACAGTCTTGGCCTGCAATAAAATTAAATCTAAAAAACTTAAGCCATCCTTAACAGGAATGAGTGACTTGGCTGACTCCAGCCCCATGCTTGTGCCCAGGCCTCCATTGAGCTTGATAACCGCTGTGGTTCGTAACGCTTTTTCTCCAATGGCCTTGAACTCATTCATCTGGTCGTAATCAGCGAGTTCATCAGCAGCTATGGGCACAATATCACGTTCAGACAGTTTTCCCTGGGCCCCATATAAAAATTGGTTAAAGTAACATTTAAAGGTGTTGATAACTATGGGCGGCAGGCCCTGTTGTTCCATCTTCAGGGCAAAAGGACGAAATAATGTGGATAGCCTTGGATCATCGGCAGATACACAGCTTAAATTTTTGCTCATTTTTGATCCTCACTGGAAAATGATTGGGCAAAAGTACGGTGACGATATGCCCTCAAGATAGACTATGTCTTGGCTTTCGTCCACCAAGGGCTGTGCTGCAGATATGGAAGGAGTGAAACAGGAAAAGATATTATCCGTAAAAGAGGATAGGTAAATGTCTGTTTGAAGAACAAGCAAGAGCTAGAGGTGAGGGGGTGTTGGATAAAAAGTTGTAGTGATTTGAAAAATGGCCGGCATGGTTACCGGCCAAGATGAATTAATAAATTTTAGGACTTGGTCTTGAGCTGGTTAATTTTATAGTTCAGAAAATCAGAATTCCCTTCACCTTGCGCCTTTAAGGCTTCATATTCAGCTAAGGCAACATCTTTTTGACCTGCTTTTTCAGCTGCAAAAACCAGGGTACTGGAGATGATTGCAGTAAGGCCTGGCCCAGTCTTTCCTTTGAGCTTGGTTAACACTTCCACAGCCTGCGCAAACTCTCCTTGAGCAATCAAGGCCTTGGCTTCCCCCAATCCAGCAATAGTTTGTACTTCAGGGCTATGGTGTAAGGCTACTTCTTTCCAGGCATTGGCAGCCTGAGCATACTCACCTGTGTCCATATAGGATTTGGCCAGTTCCAGATAGGCGACCAAACGTAAGTCCTTATGGCCAGAATGGGCAAAGGTTGTCAGGCGTTCCATGCGAGTAGCCTGATCATTAAGAATCAAAATTGTACCCAGTTCACTGCTGGCCTGATTTTTTTGTGAGGATTGGTAGGTTGAAACTCCAGAATAGGCCGCCACGAGCACAATTATAGTCACCACAGTGACCCCAATGGGCTTGATATTATCCAATATTTTTTTCAATAATGGATGAAGATCTGTATCCATTTCCTGCTCAATGGTGTGCAAAATATTGGTGGGTATTGGTTTGTTGTCCACAAAAACTCCTTTGATTTACTGGTCTCTTATTAAAAAACTTAAAATATCTAAGAAGAAATAGTAAAAAGGTCAAAGAGATTGTTGGCGAAAGTTGTGCTCGATCTGATTCTCTTGCCTGTGTTTTAAGGGTACTGTACGAGGGATAAAGGTTTAGTGGTACATCTTATTGGACTTGGATCAAGCTTTTGGTTTTTTTACATACTACGGGTCAGAAATTTTTTGATCCAGAAAATAAGGAGAAAGTAATGAGCCCTGAAGTGCAAGTGCTGAATTTGGCTAAGGCTGGTCGAGATGCATCCCAAAAATTGCTTAATACTACTGGGCCTCAGAGAAACAGGGCTTTGTTAATACTGGCTGATCTCTTAGAAGGGGCACACCAAGAAATCTTTATGGCCAATAAAAAGGATATGGATTTGGCTCAGGCGCAAGGTTTAGATGAGGCTCGCTGTGAACGTTTGCGCATGACCCCTGCGGTCATCAATGCCATGGCTGAAGCGTGTCGCCATGTGGCCAGCCTGCCTGATCCCATTGGTGAAATTGAAGGGATGATCAAGCGTCCCAATGGCCTGCTGGTTGGACGTATGCGCATCCCTTTGGGAGTTATTGCTATTATTTATGAATCTCGGCCCAATGTGACCATTGATGCTGCTATTCTTTGTCTTAAGGCCGGTAATAGTGTTATTTTGCGTGGGGGTTCTGAAGCCTTTCATTCCAATCGCATTTTAACCGAGTTATTACAAAATGCCCTGGTTCAGGCTGAACTTCCAGCTGGTTGTGTCCAAATGCTTCCCACTACAGATCGAGCAGCAGTGCGGGAACTATTGGCCTTGGACCAATACATTGACGTGGTCATTCCACGTGGGGGCGAGGGGCTGATCCGGGCTGTGGTCAAAGATGCGACCATGCCTGTGCTCAAACATTATCATGGGGTGTGCCATATTTATGTGCACAAGGACGCAGATCAGCACAAGGCTGTGGCTATTGTTGAAAATGCCAAAGTGCAGCGGCCAGGAGTCTGTAATGCCTTGGAGTGTTTATTGGTTCACCAGGATATTGCCGCGGAGTTTCTTCCCAGACTGGCTGTGGCGTTAGCCCCCCATAAGGTTGTCTACCGGGCCTGTGACCGCTCTTTACCTCTGCTGGATAATGCCCAGGCTGCATCCCCTGAAGACTATGGTCAAGAGTTTCTTAGTTTGACCATGGCGGTACGAGTCGTGGATTCTCAAGCCCAGGCCCAGGAGCATATTGCCACTTACGGTTCGGGCCATTCTGAGGCTATTTTGACCCAAAATCATGACCGGGCCATGCATTTTCTCTCTGTTGTTGACGCTTCTTGTGTGTTGATCAATGCTTCCACTCGCTTCAATGATGGTGGAGAACTGGGATTGGGAGCAGAAATCGGCATTAGTACGTCCAAGATACATGCTTATGGGCCAATGGGAGTCAAAGAATTGACCAGTTTGAAGTTTATTGTTTTGGGAGAAGGCCAAGTTCGTGAATAAGATCTTGCCAGGAACGATAGGCTTGCTTGGGGGTACCTTTAATCCCGTGCATACCGGGCACCTGCGTCTGGCTATTGAGGTGCGCGAGGCTCTGGCCTTAAGTCGGATAGATTTCTTGCCAGCCAAATCACCACCCCATAAGCGGCATGATAATTTGCTGGATTATCGTTTGCGTATGCAGATGGTGTGCAATGCTACAGCACAGGTGGATGGTCTTGGAGCATGTGCCATTGAAGGTGATTTGCCCGAGCCATCCTATTCTTTACTGACAATTCAGCACTTGCAAACACATAATCCCAACACTTGTTATGCTTTTATTCTGGGGAGTAGTGATTTACTGACACTGCCTCAATGGTATCAAGGACTACAAATTCCCTATACTGTAGATCTCATTGTGGCGGGTCGTGAAGGTCTTGACAACTCAGCCATGTTCCTTTTTCTTCGCCAGCACTGGGACTATGCATATCTCGCAGATGATGTGCTGGCCATTACAGGTGGACGAAGAATATTTTTTGTTTCCATTCCCCGTATAGATATCAGTGCAACCTTAATTCGAAAGAAATTTTGCCAAAATCAGGAAGTTTTTGGTCTGGTGCCAGAGAACGTACGCCAATGCATGTTAGAGAATAAGAGTAAAATTCAACAGTGTTGGTCAGTGTATAACCATAGGGAGAACGTATGATCGGTCATATTGTAATGTGGAAGCTTAAACAGACAGCAAAGGGGCGGAGTGCATCAGAAAATGCACAAATAATGAAGGAAATACTGGAAGCCTTGCCTCAAAAAATTGCTGTTTTGCGTACCCTGGCAGTGAGTACCACGATTTTGGCGGCCACCTTAGACACAGATGTCATCTTGTACACGGTGTTTGATTCAGCTGAAGATCTTGAAGTTTATCAAGTACACCCTGAACACCAAAAATGTGTGGAATTTATTTCTCAGGTAGTCGCAGAAAGACGGGTAGTGGACTATTCTTTTTAAGGCCAAGAGGGGAAAATCCCCTCTTGGTTTATCCCAGGAGTAATGTTGCTGTGGCTTGCTGTACTCCAAATTGCACAGCATCTTCAGTTTTAGGAAAAAAGATATCAACACGATCTGTAAACCGCTTGTGCATGAGGTCTGCAATTTCAAACACACCATGTCCTTGAACATACACTTTTTTTCCAAAGACCCAACCTTGCTCATATAAATCCCAGCTTACAGCCACAATGCCAGGGCGCACTTTGGTCATACTGGCCGTGATGGTTGGATTGGGACCACATTCTACCACTCGGGGGCTATAGGCAGTCAAAGTAACATCTTTAACCTGGATTTTTCTGAGGATTTCGCTTTGGTGAGCAAGTTTTTGACGTTCATTATCAATTTTCTGGTTGAGCTTTTCCACCTCAGCTAAATAGGACTCTTCCACAGCTTCAACTTCAGCCACAGCCTTGGTTGTGGCGCTGACATATGCGCCAAAGCCAATCAGGGAAGAGAAAAGTGTAAAAAAAAGAGCAGTAACCATAAAAGTGCCATGACTATTCATAGACGTACCTCATAAGCTTATTTTTTAAGTGATGTGTTGGCAGAAAAGGAGGGGAGAGTTGTGAACACCCTGAAATAAAAATAAAAATGCCAACTGATATAGAAAAAAATACGACATATCATGGGCTCTATTAGCTGATGATACTGTGGAGTGCAAGCCCATGATAGAGATAAAAAAAATACTGTGATAAACCCTGATGAAGTTATCTATTTGGTCGTAATGCTATGGGTTAATGCGTTGGCTAAGCTATGAACTTCAATGCCGTAGAATTTATACAATAGCGCAAGCCTGTGGGTGGTGGTCCATCGGAAAAAACATGACCGAGATGACTTTCACACACAGCACAAAGGACTTCTGTTCGACACATGCCCAAGGTCCAGTCCTCTTTTTGAAGTACCTGGTTATGGGAGATGGGTTCGGAAAAACTGGGCCAACCTGAACCTGAATCAAACTTGGCCTCAGATGCAAAAAGTGGGTGAGCGCATGCAGCACAAACATAGGTTCCCTGCGTGTAGTGCTGATTGTAGAGGCCGGAGAAAGGGGGTTCAGTTCCCTTTTGTCGTAAAATATAAAATTGCTCTGGTGATAATGATTTTTGCCATTCTTCATCGGTTTTATAGATTTTATGCATAAGTTTCTCCATTTTTTATGAACACCCGTATATTAAAGACAAAGCATGTTTGTCTATGGAAGTATTGTAAAGGATTACCTGATTTTGGATTTCACCAAATATAAGAAAATATTTCCTATTTGTGTCTAATAAAAATTCTGATAACCTTCGGAAAAAGACAAGAACTAATAGGAGAGTATAATGATGACTGCGAACCAGGAATTGACCGTGCAGACGCTGAAAGATGATATTCAGCGCCATATTGCATTGACCTTGGGAAGCGACCCATATCCCCCACGTAAGGATCGCTATTATTTAGGACTGTGTCGTAGCGTGCGTGATCGCTTGTTGGCGAAATGGTTGGAAACACAAAGAGGGTACTACGATTCCATTACCAAGCGCGTGTATTATATGTCTTTGGAATTTCTGCCGGGTCGTTTTTTGATGAATTATATCCAGGCCTTGGGCATTGAGGAAGAATGTCGCCAGGCTGTGCGTGATTTTGGTTTTGATTTGGATGATCTGGAAGAGGAAGAGTGGAATCCGGGATTGGGCAATGGAGGTTTGGGGCGTTTGGCCTCATGCTATCTGGATTCCATGGCGACCTGCAAAATCCCTGGCTATGGTTATGGTATCCTTTATGATTACGGCATTTTTTATCAAACTATTGTTAACGGATATCAGCAGGAGTGTGCAGATAACTGGCTGCGTCAGGACTCGCCTTGGGTGTTGAAGCGCGGACATTTCATGAGCAAGGTCAGTTTTTATGGGCGCAGTGAAGTATATTTTGACAGTGCGGGACAGGAGCGATTTCGCTGGGTAGATACAGAAGCCGTTATGGCCATGGCCTGTGATGTCATGGTTCCTGGTTATCAAAATGGTAATGTGGTCAATATGCGACTATGGAAAGCGATTTCCAGTCGAGACTTTGAGTTGGAGCAATTCAATCAGGGTGACTATATTGGTGCGGTGCAGGCCAAGGTGGAAACAGAAAATATTTCCAAAGTGTTGTATCCCAATGATCACAGCCCACATGGCAAGGAATTGCGCCTCAAGCAACAGTATTTTTTTGTTGCAGCTACATTTCAGGATATCTTGCGCCGCTTTCGAAAAAATAATTATTCCTCTTTTGATTGTTTCCCAAGCCAGGTCACTGTTCAACTGAATGATACCCATCCAGCCATCAGCATTGCTGAACTCATGCGCTTACTCATTGATGAGGAGTCTTTAAGCTGGGATACTGCCTGGACAATTTGCCAGCAAACTTTTGCCTATACCAATCATACGGTATTGCCTGAAGCCCTGGAAACATGGTCTGCGGATCTTTTGGGGCACATTTTGCCGCGGCACATGCAGATTATTTTTGAGATCAATCATCATTTTTTAGAAGATGTTCGTCATCGCTTTCCAGGTCGTGTTGATTTGGTCCGTGGTCTGTCCATCATTGGCGAAGGACATCCCAAAACAGTGCGTATGGCTCATCTGGCCATTGTGGGTAGCCATACAGTTAATGGTGTGGCAGCCTTGCACTCACAAATTATTAAAACCAAATTGTTTCGAGATTTTAACCTGCTTTATTCTGATAAGTTCACCAACGTGACCAACGGTGTGACCCCGAGACGATGGCTGTTCCAATGTAATCCTGCTTTGAGTAATCTGATTTCTTCGGTTATTGGCCCGAATTGGGTGACCAATCTGGAAGAATTACAAGGCCTGGTTCCCTATGCCCAGGACCTTGAGTTTCAAAAAAAATGGCAACGGGTCCGTCGTCTGAACAAGAAGCTTTTAGCCAGGTATGTGCTCAGAAAATTGGGACTGGGTATCAATCCCAGCACACTTTTTGATGTGCATGTCAAACGTATTCATGAGTACAAAAGACAATTACTTAATATCTTGCATGTTGTGACTTTGTATAACCGTATCCGACAACAGCCAGGGGTGAGTTTTACTCCGCGTACCGTCTTTTTTGCAGGTAAGGCCGCTCCAGGATATTTTCAGGCTAAATTAATTATTAAGCTCATTAATTCTGTGGCCCAAGTTGTTAATGCTGATCCGCAAGTGAGCGGTATGCTTAACGTGGTTTTTTTACCCAACTATTGTGTTTCTCAGGCGGAAAAAATCATCCCTGCTACTGATCTGTCCGAGCAAATTTCAACAGCGGGCATGGAGGCCTCCGGGACAGGAAATATGAAGTTTGCCATTAATGGTGCCTTGACCATTGGTACTTTGGACGGAGCTAACGTGGAGATCAGACAGGCCGTGGGGGAGGAGAATTTCTTTTTGTTCGGCCATACCGAAGAGGAAGTGGAACGCTTGCGTTCCAATGGATATAATCCATGGCAATTATATGAAGAGTCCGTGGAGTTGCGTAAGGTTTTGGATATGATTGCCACAGGTTATTTTTCACCGGAAGCACCTGATTTATTCAAACCTATTGTGGACGCCCTTTTGCCTCAAGGTGATTACTATATGGTTTTAGCTGACTATGAGCACTATGTGGACACACAATTTGCAGTGAGTGAAGCCTATGCTGATACGGAACAATGGACGCGCATGTCCATTTTAAATACTGCCAGAATGGGCTATTTTTCCAGCGACCGATCAGTGTTGGATTATGCTCAAAATATTTGGAAGGTAGCACCATTATTGTAAAAATGAGCTTGTTGTCACGTTTAATATTGAGTCCAGCCTTGGGATACATTGGTCATGAGGCTGGACTTTTTATTGGACATTGGGCATGGGCAGCTCCGTGGAGTATTAAAAGATAATGATTCGCAACAAGGATTTGGATATGAGCACAGCTTCAAAAACGACCCATCAATGGCGTTTTTTTCGTCTAGGTGGCTTTGATCAGGTTTGGCTGGAGACAGAAGAGGATATTCGCCATTTGGCCACATTGGATCAAAAGCTTTGGGCAGCTTTAAGTTGTCCAGTGCAGGGGTTGGAGTTTGATCCCCAAACTTTGGCGATGCTGGATACCGATAAGGATGATCGGGTTCGGGTGCCGGAAATTCTCGCTGCTGTAGCCTGGGTTTCCTCCATGCTTAAAAATATGGATAGCCTTTTGGCTGGACAGAAGACTTTGCCCTTAAGTGCCATAGACACTTCTCATGCTCAGGGTCAGGCTCTTTTTGCCTCGGCCAAACATATTTTAGCCCACCTGGGTAAGGCCAATAGCACGACTATAAGCATTGAGGATTTGACCAGTATTGAGGAGTTTTTTCTGGGTTCTGCCTTTAACGGGGATGGGGTCATTACCCCCTTGTCTGCTGATAATGATGCGACGCGCTGTTTGATAGAAGAAATCATGACCTGCGTAGGTGCAGTGATGGATCGCAGCAATGAGCCCGGTATTTCCTCGGAACAAGTCCAATTGTTTTTTGATGGAGCGAAAGAATTTCTCAGTTGGTGGGAGGAAGCCCAAGGCCAAGGTGAAAAAATTTTACCTTTGGGGCCAGGCACTCAGACAGCTGCCCAAGTCATCCGCAACCTTGCTCTGAAAATTGACGATTTTTTTACTCGCTGTGCTTTGGCTGCCTTTGATCCCAAGGCGCGTGCATCTTTGAGTCCAGGCCTGACTACTTATGAGAGCCTGGCGTTACACAATATTGCTGGTTCCACAGAACTGCGCTCCTTTCCCCTGGCCACTATTGACGCCAATACTGTGCTGCCGCTCAAGTCTGGTGTGAATCCAGCTTGGGCGGATGAGGTGGAGCAATTGTATCTTCAGGTTATTGTTCCTTTGTTTGGGGAGCAGGATCATCTTACTTTGGACCAATGGCAGCAGATCAAAGCCACCTTCGCTCCCTTTGAAGCCTGGTTTAGCACCAGACCCGATACCTTGGGTGCAGGTATGGAAGTGGAGCGTGTCCGAGAAATTATGGCTGGAAACGGTCAACAGGATATAGAGACGTTATTGACCCAGGATTTGGCCCAAGCCAGTCAAATTGACAACTTTGATAATGTGGCTCGCCTGGTATATTATAATCGAGATTTACTCAGTCTTCTCAATAATTTTGTGACCTTTCGAGATTTTTACAGCCAAGAGCACCTGGCTGTTTTTCAGGCCGGTACATTGTATCTTGATGGTCGGGCTTGTGAGCTCTGCGTTCATGTTTCCAATATCGATGCTCATGCCGAACTTGCTACATTGAGCCGTATGTATTTGGCCTATTGTCAATGCCAGCGTTGTGGAAGCACAGAACAAATGCTTATTGCTGCTGCTTTTACCGGTGGTGATGCAGACAATCTTATGGTGGGGCGCAATGGAATTTTTTATGATCGCCAGGGCCATGATTGGGATGCAACCATTGTTAAAGTGGTGGAGCATCCCATTAGTGTGCGGCAGGCTTTTTGGGCTCCATACAAGCGGATTGCCCGGATGATTGGTGAGCAAGTTGAGAAATTTGCTGCAGCCAAAGATCAGGCAGTGGAGGCAGGAGCTGATGCAAAATTGACAGATATGAGTGCTGCCCCTGAAGCAGCAGGCAAGGCTCCCTTTGATGTGGCCAAGTTTGCTGGTATTTTTGCAGCCATTGGTTTGGCCTTGGGGGCCATTGGTACAGCTTTGGCGGCCATAGTGGGTGGTTTTTTATCCTTACCTTTGTGGCAGATGCCTTTGACCATTGGTGGGATAGTATTGATGATTTCTGGACCATCCATGCTCATTGCTTATCTTAAATTACGCCAACGCACCTTGGGCCCTATTTTGGATGCAGGGGGCTGGGCTGTGAATAGCCGGGCCAGTATTAATATTCCTTTTGGTGCAACCTTAACCAAAGTTGCAGAACTTCCCGAAGGTGCGCAGCGCTCCTTGCGTGATCCCTTTGCTGAAAAGAAAACACCCTGGAAACGCTGGGCCATATTGCTTATTCTTTTTGTGATTTTAGGTATGGCTTGGGACAAGGGCTATATTCAAAAACTTGTCTCCAGCTTACACACCACCTTGGTGACCATGCAAACCAGTGCTCAGTCAGTGGATGAAGCTGCAGAAGAAACAGCGAGTCCGGATGAAGATGCTGCAAGTTCGGAGGAAGATACTGCAAGTCAGGATGAAGATACTGCGCCTGTGGCCGCAGAAGAATAGCTGTTATTATAGCTCTTTGTTGGTTATTTTATTTCTAAACCATGAAGAGTGGGTCAGGCTTTGACCTTGCCCACTCCTGGTTCGTTGATACGCAAGTTTACAGCCAGCGTACGATCTGGTCCAAGTTCTGTCTGGTTTTAGGTCGTGGTGCTTTGAGGCGATATCCAAAGGCCAACATATAGGCCAGGCCATATTTTTCAAGATCTATATCAAACTCTTTCTCCAGAACTGTTTCTACCTTTTCCCGGATAAAGCCTTCAATGGGGCAGGAATCAATACCAATGAGTGCTGCTGCGGTCATCATGTTGGCCATGGCGATATAGCATTGCTTACAAGCCCAATCAAACATAGCCCGCTCATTATCCAGAAGGCGTAAATCTGATTCTTGAAAAGTCTGAAAATATTTGGTGCGGGCAGCAATACCATCTTCGGGCAGTTTTTGAACTTGGCGCATAAAGTCAGCAATGCGCGGGCTATCATATTTGAGCAAAGGTGTTTTCATGGCCAAGCAAACCACAAAATGACTGGCAGTAGGAATTTGCCCCTGGGCTCCCCAGGTGTGAGGGAGAAGTTTTTTGCGTAACTCCATATCCTGGATAACCAGAAATTGCCATGGCTCAAAGCCAAAGGAACTGGGAGACAGACGGGCGGTCTCAAGAAGAAATAAAAAATCTTCATCAGGAATATGGGCCTGGGGATCAAACTCTTTGCAGGCATGACGAAATAAAAAGGCATCCAGAATAATTTGTTTGTTCATGACGTTACTCCACACAAAAAATTACTTTACATTGGGCAGAAGAGGCCCTTTATTCATTCCTCTTACCTATCATCCTAGGGAAGACAGCTCTTTTTATCAACTTCTAGCCAATTATTGCCAAGGTGGGTAGCTCCAGCGTAGGATGTCTTACCCTATTGTGGAACCAGGAATAATCAGGAGCAGAAATGCCAAGACTTTTTGGAACAGATGGAATCCGGGGGCGGGTCAATACCTATCCCATGCAGCCAGAATTGGTGTTGCGATTGGGGCTGGCAGCTGGCCAATATTTTCGCAATGGTCATAAGCGTCACCGTGTGGTTATTGGCAAAGATACTCGGCTCTCAGGTTATGTCTTTGAATCAGCGCTCACTTCGGGCTTTTGTGCTGCGGGCATGGATGTGTTTTTGGTTGGTCCATTGCCAACACCGGCCATTAGCTTTTTAACACGCAATATGCGGGCTGATTTGGGAGTGGTTATCTCTGCTTCCCATAATCCATATATGGATAATGGTATTAAGTTTTTTGATCGGGAAGGTTTCAAGCTGGCCGATGAAGTTGAGGATGAAATCGCAGCCATGGTTGTGGATGCTGATTTTTCTTGGAATGCTCCGGTCCATGATCAAGTGGGACGAGCCCGAAAAATTCAAGATAGTCCTGGGCGCTATATTGTTGAGCTTAAACATAGCTTCCCTGCGGGCATGACTTTGGATGGAGTTAAAATTGTCTTGGATTGCGCCCATGGTGCAGCGTATCGCGTTTCTCCCCTTATTTTTGAAGAGCTGGGCGCTGAAGTTGTTACCTTGGGAGTCAAGCCGGATGGATTAAATATCAACAAGGATTGTGGTTCCCTTTATCCTCAAGTATTAGCAGACAAAGTGCGAGAAGCCCAGGCGGACATTGGTTTGGCTCTGGATGGAGACGCAGACAGGCTCATTGTGGTCGATGAAGATGGCCAAATTTTGGATGGAGACCAGATTATGGCTATATGTGCAGGGGAAATGTTGGAGCGAGATGCCTTACCAGGCAAGACTTTGGTGGTTACAGTCATGAGCAATATGGCTTTGCAAGTTTTTATGCATGAGCGTGGCGGCCAATTGGTACGGACCAAAGTTGGGGATCGCTATGTTGTTGAAGAAATGCGCAAAGGGGGATATATCTTTGGTGGAGAACAATCCGGGCATTTGGTATTTATGGAACATTCCACCACAGGCGATGGAACTTTAGCTGCTTTGCAGCTTTTACGGATCATGGTGTCCAAGGGACGACCCATTTCAGAATTGTCAAAACTCATGATTCCGTATCCTCAAAAACTGGTGAATATACCCGTGCAGAAAAAGGTTTCTTTTGACCAAGTACCTGTTATCCAGGAAGCCATGCGTGATGCCAAGGCCCAGTTGGGAGATACGGGTCGAGTGGTCTTACGCTATTCTGGTACTGAGCCCCTGGTTCGGGTCATGGTTGAAGCTCAGGATCAGTGTGCAGTGGACAGGTGGTGCGCGGAATTGGCCCAGGCTGTGAACCAAGGCCTGAGGTAAAATTCTTACATACGAGTCTTGTGATATTTTTTCACAGGAAAGCATAAGGAGCGATACATGCAGGTACGAAAAGTTATTATTCCCGTGGCCGGCTGGGGTACGCGATCGTTACCCGCCACCAAAAATGTGCCCAAGGAAATTTTGCCCGTGTTTCGCAAGCCTTCCATTCAGTATATTGTGGAAGAAGCCATTGCGTCGGGGCTTTCTGATGTGGTTTTTGTCAACAACCAAAGCAAAGGAATTATTGAAGAGCATTTTGACTACAATTTGGCTTTGGAGCAACTTTTAGAGCGTACCGGGCAAAAGGATTTGTTGGCAGAAGTGCGCAAAGTAGCTGAAATGGCCAATATTATTGTTGTGCGCCAGAAAAAACAATTGGGGCTGGGTCATGCTGTGCTGTGTGCTCGGGAAGTGGTCAAGGACGAAGCCTTTGCGGTCATGGTTGGTGACGACCTGATGTTCAATAAGGATCCGGGTATTAACCAGCTTTTGGAAGTATGGAAAAATGAGCACATGCCTGTGGTTGGTGTCATGGAAGTGCCCAAGGATAAGGTGAGCAAATACGGTATTATTGATGCGGAACAATATGGTCCGGGAATGTATCGTATTCGGGGAGTGAAAGAAAAACCTGCTTTAGAGGATGCTCCTTCCCGTCTGGCTCTCGTGGGGCGGTATGTGCTCACGCCTGAGATTTTTACCCATATTGAAGGTTTGCAGCCTGGTCCAACAGGGGAAATTCAGCTCACCGATGCTTTGCAAAGCATGGCCAGGCAAAACCGCTTGTTGGCTGTAAAACTACGGGGACAACGGTTTGATGTGGGGGATTGGGTGGATTATTTGACCGCCAATATTTATTTTGCTCTGCAAGACGAAGATTTGCGCTACGATCTTATTGCCCGTTTACGGGAGCTTATCCCACCTTCTCATTAATCTAGTCATGATTTGTACCAGGGGCCGGAGTATTCCGGCCCTTAGTTTTGGAAAGTCCATGTTTTGTTCTGTTGTCATCTTAAGCCCGCCTTATGCTCTCCTTACCTATGCCTTGCCACAGGATCTGCCTCTGTGCCTGTGGATGGTCGGGGGACGAGTAGTGGTGCCTTTAGGTCAGTCATGGCGCGTTGGTATCTTGACTGATTTTATGGATAGCTGTGCGGGGGATTTTGAGGCCAAGACCCTGTGTTGGCCTGTGGATCACAAGCCTTTATTTACCAAAGCATATTTGGATTTTATTGCCAACTTGTCTGCGCACCAAATGGACTCGCCAGGACGTATTTTGGGGCGAGTTTTGCCCCAGGGAATACGAGAACTGCCGATTTTTACCACTTGTTCTGGACAGGTTTTGACCCTTCCAGAATTGGCCTCCCCAGACCAACGCCAAAAGTATGTGGATGTCTGGATGGCAGGAGAGATGAGCACAGTGCGTAGAGCAGGAGCCCAGGATCGTTTTTTTTCTTTGGCCATAGAGCCTCCCTGGTCTCTACGAGGCAATGCCATTTTGCAGCAGGCCGTGTTGAAGCATCTTGATCAACACGGCACTTCTTCCATGGCCATGCTGAGAAAAGGGCTGGGTACTGGAGTGCGTTCAGCTTTGCAGGCCTTGATGGACAAGGGCTTGGTGCAGGAAGTTGAGTCCCGCATTGCAATACCTGTTTCTGAAGTACCTGTTTCTCCGTTACAACTCAGTGCTGAACAGTCTGGTGCAGTGGACCAGTTTACCGCCTTGCTTGACTCTGGCCAGGCCCACACAGGGCTTCTCTTTGGTATTACCAGTAGCGGGAAGACCGCAGTGTATCTGGAGCTTGCCCGGCGTTGTCTGGCCTTGGGACGCCATGTTTTTCTTTTGGCTCCAGAAGTGGCCATTGCCTTAAAGCTGCATGAGGATACTCATGCCGGGCTTCAGAATACAGCTATTTATCTCTATCATGGTTATTTGAGCCCGACCCAGCGCCAACGAATATTTATGGATTTGGCTCAGGCCGATAAACCTTGTGTGGTTGTGGGGACCCGGTCCAGCCTCTTTTTACCTGTAGAACCTGGATTGATTATTTTGGATGAAGAGCACGATGCTTCTTTTAAGCAGGATGAAGGCCTTATTTATCAGGCCAAAGACGTTGCTTACGGACGGATTGTTGCTAGTCAGGGGCTCATGCTCATGGGCTCGGCTACGCCTGATGTGAAAGTTTTCCATGGAACGCAAAAGGGGGCCATTCATCTGGCTTCTTTGGAACAACGGGTTGGGGGAGGGGAGATTCCGGAAATTTCTCTGGTAGATTTACGGGTTCATCCTCAGGAATACGGGCCTTTTGCCACTTCGGTGGGGCAGGCGGTGGTTCAGGCTGTGGGTGCTGGTGAGCAGGTTATTATTTTACATAACCGCCGGGGCTATGCGCCGGTGTTGTATTGTCAGGCCTGCGCTGAACCCATAAAATGTCCTCATTGTCAAATTTCTTTGACCCTGCACAAGGGCCGCGGGATTTTGCTCTGCCATTATTGCGGGTTTACCATACCCTTTCCCGGACCATGCCCTACCTGTCAGGCCCAGACTTTTGTCCCTCTGGGCTCAGGCACTGAACGGTTGGAGGAATTTTTATCTTCTGAGCTGCCACAGGGCACGGGGGTGTTACGTTTGGACCGGGATATTGCTCGTCGGGCCGGAGCCATGCAGGAGGTTTTGGATTCCTTTGCCAGGGGCCAGGCCCAGGTCTTGGTGGGCACGCAAATGCTCAGCAAAGGCCATCATTTTCCCGGAGTAACCCTGGTGGTGGTGGTGGACGGGGATCTGGGCTTGAATCTTCCTGATTACAGGGCTACGGAGCGGTGTTTTCAACTCTTGGTCCAGGTGGCCGGCCGGGCCGGGCGGGGAGATAAGCCGGGTAAAGTACTCATTCAAACTCGAAATCCTGGTCACTATTGCTGGCAATATATTCAAAATAATGACTATACGGGTTTTTTTACCCAGGAAATAGCCCTGCGCCAGGCCATGCATTATCCGCCCTTTGTTAAACTGGGCCTGATTCGCCTTTCCTGGCCTGTGCATGTGGACTATGAGCGATCTTTAGCAGAAATTGGGGCAAAAATTTGTGCCCTGGCCCAGGAACTGGGGATCCAGGTATTGGGTCCAGCCCCAGCGCCTCTTTCCATTTTGCGTGGGCGACGTCGCTTTCAATGTTTGCTTAAAGCAGGTACTTGGCCAGCTATTCGCGCCCTGGGGGTGGCCATGAAGAAAAATTTACACAATAAACAACCAGTACGCATGTCCGTGGATTTGGATCCAGTGGATATGCTCTAACTTTTGATATGTTTGGGGATATTATGACCAAGATCAGGATTGTTGATATTCTTTTGTCTGATGCGCAACAGGATTGTCTGGATGTCTGGGGCTGGGTACGGACCAAGCGGGCCAGCAAGGATTTTGTTTTTTTGGAATTAAATGATGGCTCGTGTCTGAAAAATTTACAAATTATTGTTGACCCCAGGACCCAAGGCTTTGACTTTGTGGATCAAATCAATACTGGGGCGGCGGTGCATGTTGTGGGAGCGTTGGTGTCCTCTCCAGGTCAGGGGCAAAAATGGGAGGTGCAGGCCCAGGGTCTTGAGCTTATTGGCAGTGCGGATGCCTCCTATCCTTTACAAAAAAAACGACATTCTGATGAGTTTTTGCGCACCATTGCTCATTTACGTCCCCGGACCAACAAATATGGAGCTTTAAACAGAATCCGTGCGCAACTGGCCTACGGAGTGCACCGTTTTTTTCATGAACAGGGTTTTTATTTGGTGCATGCGCCCATTATCACGGGCTCTGATTGTGAAGGTGCTGGGGAAATGTTTCAGGTCACGGCCATGGATCTGGCCCAGGTACCTGTAAAAAATGGCCAGGTGGATTATGATCAGGATTTTTTTGGCAAGGAGGCATCTTTAACGGTTTCTGGGCAATTGGCCGCTGAAAACCTGGCCCTGTCTCTGGGCCGGGTCTATACCTTTGGCCCTACTTTTCGGGCGGAAAACTCCAACACCCCCAAACATGCCGCAGAATTTTGGATGATTGAGCCGGAAATGGCTTTTGCGGACCTCAAGGATAATATGGATCTGGGTGAAAAGAGCATTAAATGGCTGATTACCTATATTCAAAATACCTGCGGGGATGATTTGGATCTTTTTGCCAATTTTGTGGACAAAAATCTTAGGGCTACCCTGGATAATATTTTAGCCCAGCCTTTTATGCGCTTACCCTACACCGAAGCCGTGGAAATTCTTAAAAAATCCAAAGAAAATTTTGAATTTCCCGTGGATTTTGGCACTGATTTACAAACCGAGCACGAACGCTATTTAACGGAAAAACATTTTGGTCGGCCAGTCATTGTTTTTGACTATCCCAAAGATATCAAGGCTTTTTACATGCGTTTAAATGATGATGGCCGCACTGTTGGGGCCATGGATGTGTTGGTGCCGCGTATTGGTGAGCTTATTGGCGGTAGTGCCCGGGAAGAGCGCTTGGATGTGCTGGAAAGCCGCATTGAGGAAATGGGCCTGCCCAAGGAAGAGTATTGGTGGTATCTGGATTTGCGCCGGTTTGGCACAGTGCCCCATGCTGGTTTTGGCATGGGCTTTGAACGTCTGCTCATGCTCGTTACTGGCATCAGCAATATCCGGGATGTTATTCCTTTTCCGCGCACCCCGCGCCATTTGGAATTTTAAAGCTTTTGTTACTGGTCAGCACTGTATCGGAGCAATAGGGCCTTAATAGGTTTAGACTTTGGTCAAGGTGTGATACCTAGTTTCCATTGCTGACCTTGTTTTGCTTTTCGTTGGGCAGGCTAAAGTGTAAGATGATGGGTTATTAACGGGTGGATTAGCCAAGACAAAGTTAGCCCTGTGGATTAATTTGTGGAGGCTTGATAATAGATGGTGGCTCTATGGATATGGTTTTTTATCCTTAGTCATAGTATTTTCTCAGCGTAATTTTTAAATGATTTTATGTTGTTAGTTATAATGTAAAATTTTTTTCTATTTTCTTTTCTATTTTTTTAAAAATAATGTTTGACAGAAGAATTTGGTATGCATATATCTCCTCTTCTGCGCTGACGAAAATGAGGTGCACGGACTTTGAGTTTGTGTGCCAGTTTTTTTAGCGCAATTTGAA